>OJFS01000525.1_pt1 | contig 14197 bp, 9 predicted proteins | sample 1594231 | NCBI WGS metagenome assembly OJFS01 (sample SAMN05416847, study PRJEB24817) | seawater metagenome | isolation source: Sea water | place: Canada:Atlantic | collected 2013-07
CCTCTCTATTCGTCGGCAGCGTCAGATGTGTATAAGAGACAGAATTATTATTATGGGCGCGAGCCTAGAAAGACTCTGCATCATAGCAAGGCTCTGTCTGCGCGCAAACCGAATTAGTGCCCTAAGACACGAACGAAAACGGCATTAAAGCAAACGTAGCCCAATTCAAAAAAACACCCTCCCGGGTGTTTCTTCATTGGCTTGGCAACGCAATCGCTGCCAAACCTTCAACTACCGACTAATTATTGGGTTCTGCTGCGTGGTAGGTCCAATAGCCGATAAACATCTCGTCCCAACTTTGCAGCCCAAAGGTTAGCTCTTTACTTGGATCAGGGTTCGCCGGATTGTACTCGGAGTTATCGAATGAACCGGTCACGTGCACTTTGGTGCCCGCGGGTAATTCCATTGCTTCTTCAAGCTGATAAGTCGGCTGCCATGCGTAGCTGTAATTGGGCACACTTAAGAGGTCTTGCATGCGGCCATCGGGCATCTGCGCCGTAAATTTCATGTCTTTACCGCGAAAATGCATATGTGCCCGCAGGCCCGTCACCACAACGTCTTCTTGGAAGGTATAAGCTGCCTTGACCTCATGGTCTTTCGCATAAGCTGGAATTCTAAAACTCGCGGCTACCGAGCGAGTAAAATTTTCATGGGCAGGCGGCTCATCGTACATGTAGAGACCTAAGACGGTTTCATCTACAGTCGCCTTGCCATTGGTAGTGTAGTGGAATTGCAGAGACAACTTATGCCCTGCAGGGATGAACACTCCAGTGTCCTCTGGGAAAGTCATCGCATCAACCTTGCCTGGCGCATAGCCTTCGAGGAAGCGCCGAGCAACCGAGGTGGTATCCGCTTCGCCGCCCTCAAAGGCTTCGTCGGGCGCAGTCACATAAGCCAGCAGGTGGTGCAATACAGACTCATCGCCTGCGATGAACTGCACACTCTTGACCCACTTGTCTTCGGTAAAGGGGAGTTCGACATCGATATCGATATAGTCGAGCACGCCGGTGGCCGGAATTTCCATGGCTGGCGCTTTGATAATGAAGTCAGGCTCGCCTAGTTGCCATGCTTTACGATCTGGAAATTGAACTTCGGCGAGCGGATCAACAGCCGCCGCGCCGCGCGGAGCACCCGCGTCGATCCAGCCGATCAACTTCTCGATCTGGTCGCCGCTTAACGCGCGATCATTATCGAAGTGGCCAACCGCGGGATCGACCTGCATCGGAGGCATACGCTTGGTCAACAACACTTCACGAATCATCGGCGACCAACCCTGAAGCATCAGGTGGCTGTCGAGCGCGAAAGGCCCAATACCACCTTCCCTATGACAAGAGGCGCATTGCTCGATCACTATGGGCGCAACATCGGTCGCATAGTCGGGGGGGGTCGCTGCGATAGCGTCGAGGGAAGGGAATGACAACTCACAGCCAGACAGGCTCGCCGCAGCTATTGCGTCTTTCCCACTGAGCTTGGCTTCGATAGAGGCGTCTGCTGAGTCAAGGCCTCCGGCATAAAATGAGGAGAGGCGAGCGGGGTCCAATACGGTAACCTCTCCCGCTTTCGTCAGCCCCAACGTGCGGGTAACGAGTTGGCTGCTATCGAGCATGAAAGGAAGCTCTATCGCAAACGACGCCTGGGCGCTGCGCGCTGCATCGATGGTCGCGTCAGGCGTTGCGTTGATTATGCCGAAGGCGATGTCTCTGTCTCGCCACGCTGCTTCTAACGCTTCAAATTGATCGACCTGACTCTGCATCGAGCCACAGCTTGCGTCAAACGCCATGAGGACGAGGGCTTCTTTACCGCCGTAGCGACTGAGTTGGTGAAATTCACCTGCACTATCAATCAGGGCGAAGTCGCCAACCCGCGCGGGTGCAGCGCCTATTGCTTGGGTCGCGAACAACGCGCCAGCAAGTAAAAAAGATGCAGTTACAGACCGATTAACCATTGCTACTACCCCTCAAGTGCAGAGCCGCTGAGTGTAGCTCAAAATACGCTGCCGCCTCGCTCTAAAGCATTACTTTTTGTAACAAGTTTTAACGCTGCGCCGCTCGCTAGCCTTACGACTCACGGGTCTTTTTATTGCTTAGGCTATCGCTTAGGTTATCGCTCGGACCATAGCTCGTTAAGGGCTCGATTAACGCAAACCTTCGGAACACCTCATACATCGCCCAGACCGCGCCTGCAATGATTAAAAGTAACATTGCCCAGCGCATGAGCGACGCGAAAAAAATGCTATCGACTATCGGCATGGCTAATTGATATTCACTAAACGTCGTTCCGCGTTCTAGCATCCAATGCCACGCGCTGTGCGCAATGAGGGCTGACAGCAGAATCGTGCCAATACGCTCTTGAACGAAACGTGAGAACAGCACACTGAGCAGAGGAATAACCAACAGCAAAATAAACAGTTGCCCAAGCTCGACACCAACATTAAACGCGAGAAGCGATGAGAACAGATGTCCGCCAGCAAACTGAAGCGTATCGCTGAAAAGGAATGAAAAGCCAAACCCGTGAATCAACCCAAATGCGAAAGTTACTACCCAGCGATGTTCGAGTCTCGCCCCTACAATATTTTCGAAGGCCATGTAAACAATCGACAGCGCAATCAGCGTCTCGATAAGCGGCGGAAACCAGAGCACATTGGGCGCGAGTCCGAACGCCGAGCTAATCAGCGTAATTGAGTGCGCGATAGTAAACGAGGTCACAACGGGAATTAGTCCACGCAGTGAGCGGAGGGGAATCACTAGGCAGAATAGAAAGAGAAGGTGATCGGTACCTTCGAGGATGTGTTCGAAACCCATCACTACGAAGCGCAGCGCAGCCTGATGCCAACGAGGGTCTAAATCGACAACGCCTGGATTGCCAATGTAATTGAAAATGCGCTCGGCGCCATCGGGCACAATGAACCGGAGTACCGTTGTCGTTTCATTCGCCAGCGTCCCAAGCAATGGATCAACGCTGAAGTCCGAACCCTCGTCCAAAATGGGGTAGGTGACCATGACATCAAGCACGCCTTGGCGCCAATAAAGATTAGCCGAGTCGGCCAGCGGCTCGCTGAGGATATTCTCAAGCGCGCGATCGTAGTCGACAAACGAGCGGTCGGAGGGTAATTCGACTCGGACCGCACCCAATTGCTTCTCGGTTAACTCGACGCCGTTCTCGTAGAATTTGAAAGACTCGGTGATGTACACCCTTGCCGCGTCTCTGATAGCGAAGTCGGCCTCCGAGATTTGAATAAACCCCGGGCCTCGAAGAGGAAAGCTGATTTCTCCAAACGCCTCCATCGGCACCCTTAACAACGCAGTGAGCGTATTGCCTTCGGGCTTTACAAAGGCGTTAACAGTGATTCGACTCGGAATATCATGAGCCTGAGTAACGGCGGGCAGAAAGGTACACAGCAACACCAGTAACGCACCAAGGCGGCTGCCAAGGCGCGACAAATGATGGACGAAAGTCTGCGACGAATCTTGCACATCGATGCGGCTCATGAAATTTACTCCATTAAATTCAGCGATTTATGGCTTAAAAACGCGCTCAATTACGCATCTCTTAAAAACGGCCGTCGAGTATACTGCCTGCCTAGAAATGAGTATACTGCGGATGACTCTGGAGAGTATTCACGCCCGTGAAGCGGGCCTATGGAGGTTATAAAAATGAGAAAGTCTAAGTTGTTTATTGGCGCGGCATTAGTCGTTACCTTGGTTGCACTGGGGGTGGGGCAATCTAAGATTCAGGAGCCAAGCGTTGCGGCGAGCAACGGCGTCATGGCGCCACATTTCCTTGTCGATCCTTACTGGCCAAAGCCACTGCCTAACAACTGGGCGATGGGTAATACAATCGGTGTAGACGTCGACGAACGCGATCACGTGTTCATCGTTCACCGCAACGATGCGTCACAATTCGGTGGCAACACTGAAATCGGTCTGCAGGGCGGCGTCGCCGAGTGCTGCACACCGGCACCACCAATCATTGAATTCGATGCAGAGGGCAATGTAGTTAATGCATGGGGCGGCCCTGTTGAAGGCGCACCTTATGTTTGGCCTGCTTCTAACCACGGTATCGAAGTTGCTCCCAACGGCGACGTCTGGATTGGCGGCAACGGCGGCGGTGACTCACACGTACTTGTATTCTCTCGCGACGGTGAGTACATACGCACTATCGGTATGCAGGGCGAAGGCCGAGACAGCAATAGCAAGACTCACTTCGCACGCGTAGCTGAAATCGCGATCGATGTCGAAGCGAATGAAGCTTACTTCGCTGATGGCTATCAGAATCGCCGCGTTGCTGTTGTCGACGTCGCTACTGGCGCATTCAAGCGTTACTGGGGTGCTTACGGCAACACGCCTGATGACACTGCAGACGTCACCTATGTTCCTGGTCAGCCTGGTCCGCAACAATTCCGCGGCCCGGTTCACTGTGCAGAACCTTCGAATGACGGCCTAGTTTATGTGTGTGACCGCGGCGCCGACCGGGTGCAGGTTTTCCGCAAAGACGGCACCTATGTGCGCGAGGTTGTTTACAACCCAGCGACGTTAAACCAAGGCTCAACTTGGGATATCGCGTTCTCGCGTGACGAAGAGCAAAAATACATCTACTTAGCAGATGGCCAGAACTTCAAGATCTCGGTTATCGACCGCGAGTCAATGGAGGTTCTCTACACCTTCGGTCAAGGCGGTCGTCAGCCAGGCACATTCTATGCGCCACACAGCATCGCAACTGACTCAGCAGGCAATGTCTACACGACTGAAACCTACGAAGGCAGCAGAGTGCAAAAGTTCGTCAACCAAGGCATCCGTGCGGTTACTGTCCGCAACAATGCGCCAACTTGGCCGACTAGCGAGCTCTAAACTTCCGTTTAGACAGCGCGTAAAAGAAACCGCAGCGCCCTCTAATTTGAGGCCCTGCGGTTTTTTTTGCTCGAGAAATTAAGCTAAAGTTAAGCGCGATGCCTTGAACATGCCGCAACGGTCATTTATTCTCAGGCCTCGGTTTTGCGCACAGAAACTACTGCGCGCACGATAAGACAATGCCTCATTTAGTCAGTTAGGGAACAACTCATGACGCAGTTCAGAATCAAAGCGACACCGGGTTTCACCTTTTGGGTTTTTGCCAAAAAATGCATACCCGCGCGTGCTATAAGATTAGCCTCGGTGCTGACTGCGATTAGCGCGCTTGCGGTGGGTAGCGTGTCTGCGCAGAGCGAGATTGAAATCGCGACAGCCTTTTCCGGTGGCAAGCTCACTGAGCTCAGCGGCATGAAAACAACCCTTTCGGTGCAGGCCTTCGCCGATGAACGCGAGGTTAGCGACCCACGAGTGATCTTTACGGGCGAACTTGCCGATGGAGGGGTTGCAATGGCTAGTCGTCCCTTGGCGGAAATTGTTGGCGAGGCAATGCACAGTGCCTTTGCCGCGAGCGATGCGCGTCTGGCTGGTGATGAGGCAGGCGTGCGCTTGGCCGGTACGCTGGTCGCAACAGACGCTACGTTAGTCGACAGAGCCGGGGTAGAGTCTTTGCAGCTCACGCTGAGAACAAGTATTCAGCTGGTCGAAGGTACGCGTATTGTTTGGCAGACAAAACTGTTTGGTCGCGGCACAGTCCCACTGAGCGAAGGCGCCGCAGCCGCTGTAAGCAAGGCTCTAGATCGCCTCATCGAAGAGTTGCTAATCGACGATTACTTCCTCGCAGAGATTCGCTAGAGCCTACTCGCCTTAACTAAAAAAGAATTGTCGCCCTAACGACACCCGAGCTGGGTGTCCAGAGTCTCGCGGCCAAACTCAGCTCTTTCCCAATCTGGGAAAAATTGCAGCCCTGTTTCGGTCTCGATCTCTGCAAGGGTGCTTCTGGCCTCGCAATGATGCAGGTATACGCCGAAAGCTTGATCGAATCGGAACACGCTTAACGCGCCACTCGGCGTTGCAACAAGCTTGAAGAAGGCGACTGGCAGGTCTGTCTCGGCTGTTGAAGGCTCGTGTGATGGATCAGGTTCTGGGCCGTAAATAGGCCCAGTAACAACGTAGACATCACCGCGGCGATTGACCAGATTACGAAGCGACCATTCGAGTCCCGACCAAGCGCCCCTGTCGAGATTCACTGTGCGCAATGTGCTTGCAGACAACAGGTTGGCTTCGTGCCAGTAAGGCGTTGCTGCAACACTGACCAACGGGATTAGCCTTGCTCTAATCAATCCGAGCGCCTCGGCTGATTGATCTTGAACAGCGATAGTCTGCTCAAGACCTGGCAAATCTGAATCGTCGACCCAGTCACGTGACAGGCTCGTGGCAATGCCCAGCGCTCCCGGACGCATTCGGTAGGCGAGCCAGTCGGCCGCACCCCGATCCGAGTTAAAAGATAGCACATAGATAGCACGGGCAATAAGTTGATTGCCTGCATTCATTTCTATCGGGCAACCTTTAAGGCAGTGCGCCACGCGATATTCAGCGGCGAATCCCGTGTTCGCGGCAACGAACCAAAGGCATGCTATTAGTCGTACTGCCGATAGAGTGCTAGAGCGCAATGGGATCACTTTCTTGGCCCTGTCGAGTGTTTTGCAGTAAATCTTTACGCCAACGCGTCATAAACCGCGTTTTGCAGGATTTAATTCTACTCAGATTCTCGAAATTCAGTAGTTTTTAATTTTTAGGAAGCACAACGCTACTAAAAGCCCTAGACTCGGGACCAGTTAAGGTAGCAATAGTAGTATCTTACGACCAAAGAATAAGGAGTACGAGATGATTAAAATTTCGACAATCGCCAAACTGAGTGCAGCGACACTGCTGTCCACCTGCGTAAGCATGGCGAATGCTGGCGAGCGCGTCAGTGATTTTTCGTTAGTAGATGCAAAAGGCCGATTTTTCCAACTAAGCCGTCATGCCAATCAAGACGCAGTGGTAGTGCTTGCACAGGACAGTAGTCGCGATATTCGCAAGGCTGCCAAAGACATAGCGAGCTTGGCCGCGCAGTTCGAAGGCCAACGCGTCGAATTCGTTATGCTCGACTCGACAGGCAACGCCGATAAAGCGGCGCTGTTGAAAGCTGCTGAGAAGGCAGGCATCGAGCTTCGCATCCTAATAGATGACACTCAACTCGTCGCGGAAGAGCTCGGGCTTACACGCGCGTTAGAGGTCGCTATTCTGGACCCTAAAGCGAAAGAGCTCGTCTACCGTGGTTCGCTCAACGATCGTTTTGCCGAAGGCAAAAAAGCACGACGCGCAAGTGAGCACTACGTGGCTGATGCGCTAACTGCGCTCATCGCTAGTCAAGAGATCGCCGCGCCAGTATTCACCAGCAACGGAGAAGCCATCGACTTCAGCGCAAAATCAGCGCAGATCGCAGCAGTCTCTTACGCCAATGACGTCGCACCAATCTTAGAGCAGCGCTGTGTGACATGTCACCAAGAAGGCGGTATCGCGCCTTTCGCTATGAGCAGCCACCAGATGGTTCAGGGCTGGTCGCCTATGATTCGTGAGACGCTGATCACGAAGCGCATGCCACCTGGTCAGATCGACGTTGAGTACTCGAACCAATTCCACGGCGTAAACCATATCACCGTAGAAGAGACACAGAAGCTTGTGCACTGGATCGATAGCGGCGCCAAGAACGACAGCGCGACCGATCCCCTCGCAGAATACGAAATCACACCGGTTAAATGGGGCCACGGCGAGCCAGATATGATCGTCAACATCCCGCCGCAAACTATTCCTGCTACGGGCACAGTTGAATATCGTAACCTAGTTCTCCCTCTCGACTTGCCCGAGGACAAGTGGGTTAAAGCGGTTGAATTCGTTGCTGGCGACACTACGGTCCTGCATCACATCATTGCCTGGGCGCAAGCGCCTGATACCGGCAGAGGCCGCGGAGGTGCTTTCGGCATCCTTAACCAAGGTATAGGGCTCGGGGCATACGCACCGGGCAATTCAATCAACACCTACCCTGACGGCGCGGGTTTCCCTCTCCCGCAGGGAAGCGGCCTGATCCTGCAGATGCATTACACGTCTTCAGGCAAAGAGTCTGTTGATGCCTCCGAAATCGGCATCCATTTTTGGGACGAAGAGCCAGAGCGCGCTATTCTAGGCGGTTCGGCTGCTGATCTTGAAATCGCAATAGCGCCTTTCGAAGCCAATCATGAAATGGTCGCATCTAAGAAATTTCGCAAGGATTCTTACCTGACCATGGTTGGACCCCACATGCATTATCGCGGCGAAGATGCGAACTTCAAACTCGTCTACCCTGACGGATCAGAAGAAGAGATACTCAACGTGCCGAACTATCAATTTAACTGGCAGAAGACTTACGACTTTAAAGAGCCTAAATTCCTCCCTGCTGGCACAGAGATGGTATTCCGCGCCACGTTCGACAATTCAGAGATGAACCCTTTCAACCCAGACCCGTCCGCTGAAATTTCATGGGGCGAGCAAACCTGGCAAGAAATGATGTTCGGTTTCTTCCGCTATGTCGAAGCTGACGAAGGCGAGTAAACAACGAATAGAAAACGACTACATAGCGAATAGAAGGCGAACGCCCCGCTAAAAAAGTAAAAAGGCTCCATTGCTTACACCGCAATCGAGCCTTTTTTTTGCCTGCCCCTCCCCCAATTAGCCAGCTCCAGCCCCTTTGCTTTTTGTTCTCCGCCCTACTAATACCCTCTCGATTAAGCCCAACGGACAGCTGCTTAGTGCCATGACACTAAGCAAGTAAGTTGCTAGACTCACTTCACTTACTCGGCGCTTACCGCCTCTGACGACGTCATTGGCAGCCCTTTTTCGAGAGACTCAATATGACCATTAGACTTTCGGCGGCACTGCTCGCCGCTTCAGCGCTTGCCTGCGCGAGCGTTAGCTCTGCAGACACTCTTCTCTACAAAAACATTAACGGCTATTCACTCAACGGCGAACGAGAGCTGATCCGCTTTTCGGCATTGCAAATAAAAGACGACCGCGTCGTTAAGCTCTATTTAGACGGCGAGTCACTGCCCGATGAAAGCGCACTAGACAGAGTCCTAGATGGCGACGGCAAGACGCTGACAACAGGGCTCATCGACGCCCATGGCCACGTGTTGAGCTATGGCCAAAGTTTGCTGCGAGTAGATCTCGTCGGTACCACAACCGAAGCCAGTGCCGCGGAGCGCGTGCGCGCGTTCGCCGCCGACAAGCCCGATCTCGACTGGGTGCTAGGACGCGGCTGGAATCAGGTCCTGTGGGACAGCAATGAATTTCCAAAGACATCGAGTCTCGACGCCGTGCTCTCAGACAAACCCATTTGGCTTTCCCGAGTCGACGGTCATGCTGGATGGGCGAACTCACTCGCGATGGAGATTGCGGGCGTTAAACGCGATACCGAAGACCCAGACGGCGGGCAGATACTGCGCGATAAAGATGGCAATCCAACGGGCGTTTTCGTCGACAATGCCATGGCACTGATTCGCAATAACATCCCACCTGCAACAATCGAAGAACAAAAGTTCGCGCTGTTGACTGCGATGAATTCCCTAGCGACCTATGGCCTCACCAGCGTTCACGATGCAGGCGTTGGCAGCAGCACTGTGGCAGCTTACAAACAGCTACTCGAAGCGGGACCTTTGCCCATTCGAGTCAATGTGATGCTGGCTGCGACGGATCAGTTTTACACCGAGCGCCTCGCCGAGGGCCATTTCCGTGATGCCGACGATACTCTCACGATCAATAGCGTCAAAATAGCCGCCGACGGCGCACTGGGCAGCCGAGGCGCGGCAATGATAGACGATTACTCCGATATGGCTGGGCATCGGGGGTTGATCCTTCATAGCGAAGAACGTATTCATTATTTCATGCGCGCGGCGATGAATGCAGGGTTTCAGGTGAACACGCATGCCATCGGCGATGCCGCCAATAAGCTCGTGCTCGATAGCTATGAGTTGCTAATCGCAGAAACGGGTTCGAGAGATAAGCGCCACCGCGTCGAACACGCTCAGATACTTCGCTATGAAGACATAATTCGCTTCTCTGAGCTTGGCGTGATCCCGTCCATGCAAGCGACACACGCTACGAGCGATAAAAACATGGCAGTCGACCGGATCGGTGACGTTCGAATTCAAGGCGCTTACGCATGGCGCAAGCTTATGGACGCGGGCGCACTCATAGCGAACGGATCAGACTTCCCGGTAGAGTCGCCCAATCCGTTCTTTGGCCTCCACGCTTCGATCACTCGCCAAGACAAAGGCAATGACCCTGTCGGTGGCTGGTATCCCGAGGAGCGGATGACCGACTCAGAGGCGTTTGCGAGCTTCACGCTCGACGCTGCTTATTCAGGTTTTCAAGAATCCTTGCTCGGCTCGCTTGAGCCTGGCAAAAAGGCAGACTTTATCGTTTTAGATCGCGACATTTTCGCCATACCAGACTCCGAAATCTGGCAGGCAAAGGCACTTGAGACCTGGGTTAACGGTACACAGGTTCACGGTGAATAAAAAAGGAACACCTCATGCTGATTACCCAAGGTCTCGTTCGGTTGGTCGCTTCACTGCCTTTATGCGTTGCCCTTTTAAGCTGCACGCCTGAGATAACGCAGCCAACAGTCGAGGCTGACCAATCAGCTCACTCCGCTGAATTGGCAAGCTGGCAGGCCCGTGCAGCGAATGTGACGATAAAGCGCGACACCTGGGGCATCCCGCATATTTATGGGAAAACAGACGCCGACACAGTCTTCGGCACTCTCTATGCGCAAGCCGAAGATGATTTCAATCGCATCGAAGTCAATTACCTTAACGCGATGGGCCGTCTCGCCGAAGCCGAAGGCGATGGTGAACTCTACCGCGACCTGCGCATGAAACTGTTTATCGACCCCGCCGACATGCAGGCCAAATATGAGCAAAGTCCTGCATGGCTAAAGGAATTAATGAATGCCTTCGCCGACGGCCTTAATTATTACTTATACACTCACCCCGAGATCACCCCTCGCGTCATCACTCGTTTCGAACCATGGATGGCACTGACATTTTCCGAGGGCAGCATTGGCGGTGATATCGAACGGGTCAACCTAAGGGAGCTGCAAGACTTCTACGGCAACGGCGACATGGTTGCTCAAACTATCGCCGTGTCGGACGGCGAGCCCCGCGGCTCCAACGGCTTCGCCATCGCGCCGAGTAATACGCTAAACGGCAATGCCCTGCTCATGATTAACCCGCACACCTCTTTCTTCTTTCGCTCCGAGCTGCATATGGTCAGCGAAGAAGGGCTCAACGCCTATGGCGCCGTGACGTGGGGCCAGTTCTTCGTTTATCAGGGCTTTAGCGATAAAGCCGGCTGGATGCATACCTCGAGCCGCGCCGATGCAATCGACACCTATCTCGAAACGATTACCGAGCGCGATGACGGCGTTTACTACGCCTACGATGGTGGCGAGCGCAAACTCCGAGAAACAATTTTTACCCTGCCCTACCGATCAGGCGACGTGCTCGCCGAGCGTACGTTCAAGGTTTACCACAGCCATCACGGCCCGATCATCCGCGGCGAAGGCGACCAATGGGTGAGCATTAAACTGATGCAAGAGCCCATCGATGCGTTAACTCAGTCTTATCTGCGCACCAAAGCGGCTGGGCATAATGAATTCTATGAAAACATGCGCTTACACACCAACTCGTCGAATAACACGGTTTACGCAGACGCACAGGGCAACATCGCCTACTACCACGGCAATTTTATCCCGCGCCGCGACCTGAGCTTCGACTGGAATAGCCCGCTAGACGGCAGCGATCCGGCAACCGAATGGCAGGGACTGCATACTTTGGAGGAGTCGATTACGCTTTTTAATCCCGAAAACGGCTGGATACAGAACACCAACAACTGGCCCTTTACGGCAGCCGGCGATTTCAGCCCACGGCCAGAAGACTACCCACGCTACATGGCCAACTATGTTGAAAATCCCCGCGGCATTCATGCGGTCAGGGTCTTAAAAGACAAAACCGACTTTACCCTCGACAGCCTGATCGAGGCCGCTTACGATCCCGCGCTCGTCGCTTTCGATCCGCTGATGCCCGCGCTTTTAGCGCTAGGCGGCGACCCTGCCTTAACCCGCGAGACCCGTGAGGCGATTGCCCATTTAGAGGGATGGGACACGCAATTTGGGCTCGACTCAACCCAGACATCGCTCGCGGTCTATTGGGGCGAGGAATTAATGCGCGCGGCGCGCCCGCTGGCCGCGGCGCAGAACAGTGATATCTACGACTATCTTGCCGGCAACATCACAGATGAACAGCGCATTACTGCGTTTGAGAACGCGATGGCGATGCTGACAGATGGCTTTGGGAGTTGGCAGGTGCCGTGGGGCGAAATCAACCGCTATCAGCGTAATGACGGCGCTATCGTGCAGCAATTTGATGACAGTAAGCCTAGCTTACCGGTTGCCTTTGCTTCTGCGCGCTGGGGCTCGCTAGCCTCGTTTGGCAGTCGCAGCTATCCGGGCACAAATCGACTATACGGCACAAGCGGCAATAGTTTTGTGGCGGCAGTAGAGTTTGGTGAAAAAGTACGCGCGAAAGCGGTAACGGTTGGCGGGCTAAGCAGCGATCCTACATCGCCGCATTTCGACGACCAAGCGGCCCTCTATACCGAAGGCCGCTTCCGCGATGTGCTGTTCTATCCAGAGCAGGTCGATGCGAATCTGGAGCGGGTTTATCACCCGGGCGAATAGGACTTAATAACCTAAGGCCGCGCCATCGCCGCGCCGCGAGTCCGACGCGCCTAGGAATAGGCCCGCTTCGCGATCGTGGTAAACCGCCATAGCGGCACCTTGTGCACCACGGACGCGAACGGGATGCCCGAGCGCCTCGTACATCAGCAGCGAATCGGCCGACACAGCGCGGTCTTCGATACTGGTGACATCGGGCAGCCACTGGTGGTGAATACGTCCAGCCTCAACCGATTCGGCGATATTCATCTCGTGGTCTATCACGTTAAGAATAAGCTGCATCGTTGTGTTGATGATCGTTTTGCCGCCGGGGCTTCCCGCGGTAAAAACAGGCTTGCCGTCTTTCGCAACAATTGTCGGTGTCATGCTCGACAACATACGCTTCTGCGGTGCTACTAGGTTTGGCGCAGTGCCGATAGCGCCACGTGAGTTCGTCACACCTGGCATCGCATTAAAGTCACCCATTTCGTTGTTGAGAAGGTAACCGCCTCCAGCAACAACAATTGCCGAGCCATAGCCGTATTCAAGCGTGTAGGTCATGCTGACCATGTTGCCGTCTTTATCGACAACTGAGAAATGAGTCGTCTCTTCACTCTCGTAAGGTTCCGCAAACTTCGATGGGTCGCTGATATCCGCTTTCGCCATGTCGATTGTCGCACGCTGCTTCGCCGCATAGTCTTTGTCCATGAGACGAGTGATTGGCATTGCTTCATTAAAATCGGGGTCGCCTAGATGCTCTGCACGATCGGCATAAGCGCGGCGCATAGATTCGGTGAGTACATGCAGATAGGCAGAGGAGTTGTGACCCATTGCGCCAAGGTCATAACCTTCGAGGATATTCAGCATCTGAATTAACGCAACGCCGCCCGAGCTCGGCGGGGGCATGCTAACAATCTCGTATCCGCGGTAGGTGCCGCGCACCGGTTCGCGCTCGACCGGCTGATATATTTCTAAGTCCTCTTCGGTGATGATTCCGCCGTTGCCCGCCATAAAGTCAGCGAGACGCCTTGCATTTTCGCCCTTGTAGAATCCGTCGCGCCCATTCTTTTGGATAAGCTCTAGAGTGTGCGCGAGGTCTTCTTGCACCCACAGCTCACCTAATTCAAACGATGAGCCATCCGCCTTGAAGAACTTTTGTTGTGAAGAGGGGTATAGATCGAAGCGTGACTTATTACGCAGGAAACCGCTTTGCAACGAATACGTAATCGGAATTCCTTCGCGTGCCAGCTTAATGGCTGGGGCGACTAATTGCTCCCACGGCAAAGAACCACGCTCCTGATGCGCCTTCCAAAGTCCGGCAACAGTCCCAGGAACACCGACAGAGAGGGCCCCCATATGGTTTGAGTTGTTGACTACATTGCCATCGAGGCCCAAGAACATGCGCTCAGTTGCCGCTAAAGGTGCCTTCTCGCGGAAATCGAAGGTAGTCGCATCACCGTCTTCACCGTGATAAACCATGAAGCCGCCGCCACCGATATTGCCTGCTGTAGCTGTCTCTTATACACATCTCCGAGCCCACGAGACGGACTCCTATCTC
>OJFS01000527.1_pt1 | contig 14186 bp, 10 predicted proteins | sample 1594231 | NCBI WGS metagenome assembly OJFS01 (sample SAMN05416847, study PRJEB24817) | seawater metagenome | isolation source: Sea water | place: Canada:Atlantic | collected 2013-07
TCAAACTGGTGTAAGTGGTTTACTGTCCGCGCAGCAACAGTTAGCGACTACAGGGCATAACATTGCTAACGTTAATACCGAAGGCTATACCCGCCAACGCACCGAGCAGGGTGCAACGGTAGGAAACTATAACGGTGGCAACTTTGTTGGCTCTGGTACCTATGTTCAAGACATCACTCGCCTTTACGATCAATTCTCTTATAAAGAACAATTACTCAATAAAAGTAACTTGGGTAATGCTGACTCTATTAGCTTAGATCTGAACCAATTAAACGAAATAATGTCCTTCTCTAGCGAAGCTATTGGCGGTTCAATTCAGCGTTTTTATCAAGCGGTTAATAGCATAGCAGACAACCCTAACGATATTGGCTTACGCAACATCGCCCTGAGCCAAGCAAATGTATTAGCACAAGACTTTAACAGCATAAGCAATAATTTAGATCAGCTTGAAAAATCAACTAACGGCGAAATAGAAGAAATGGCGAATAAAATTTCGCAAATTTCGCTCGACTTAGCAAAAATTAATGAACAGATATTACAGAACAAAGATATCAGCCAAACGGGTCAGCCGAATGACTTATTAGATAAACGTGATCAACTCGTTAATGAGTTAGGTGAATACACCTCAGTTAGCACTATTGAAGATACTCATGGCGTAATGACGGTGATGATCGGCAACGGCGCGACTTTAGTTGCTGGCATTACACCGTTAACAGTCAGTGTAGAAGCGGGCATTTCAGACCCATTACAAACCAGATTACAGTTAAATAGTCGCAATGGTAAAGTTGCCCTTGATGCCTCAAAACTCGGTGGCGCTATTGCCGCAAAAATAGAATATCGCGATGAACATATAACCCAAGCTCGCAGCGAACTTAATCGTTTAGCGATGGCGGTTTCGCAAACATTAAATCAATCGCAAGCTCAAGGTTTAGACTTAAATGAAAAACAAGGTCTAGATATTTTTACCGATATCAACAGCACGTTATTGCAAACCTCAAGAGTTTTAGCTTCTTCAAAAAATTCAGGTAATGTTGAAGCCGGTATCAAAATTACCGATGTTTCGTTAGTACCTACCAATGAATTCACCGTTAAATACGACGGCAGTGACTACATCATGACTAATACTCGTGATGGTTCAACAACAACATTGGTAGAAACAACCACAGGTGTTTACCCAACAGAGTTTGGCTTTGAATTCACCATTAACTCAGGTACGCCAAACGCGAATGACAGTTTTACTTTGCGCCCTACAGAAAATAGCGCAGCATTATTGAAAGTAATCCTTAATGATCCAAAAGGCATAGCAGCAAGCTCTGCTATTGAAGTACAAGCGGATGATAATAATGTCAGTAATGGCTCAGTAAGTATCGTTAATGTTACCGACCCAGAAGTTGCTCGTTCTTTTACCGATACTATAAATGCAGATTTAACTGTCGATGTTTATGAAAGTGCACCAGGTGTTTTTGACTATCGAGTTTTTAATGCAGCAACGCCACCGCCTGCAGCAACCATAGCTAGCGGTAGCTTCGCGGCAGGATCAACAGCTGTAATTGATATGCCTCCATCACCAGCAACGCCAGCTTTTCAAATTGAAATAGCAGGTTTGCCGGTAGGACAAGGCGCACTAGCACGTGAAAAGTTTACTATTTCAGATGCTTTTGGTTCTGGTAATGCCAGTAATGCCACCCTTATGGCGGCAACACAAGAAGAACAAATTCTTGGTGGTGGTAAACAAACTTTCAGTCAGGCATTAGCCACGGCAACAGCCCAAGTTGGCTCAAGTGCCAGTTCAGCTGAACTGATTGCTGATACTGCTCAGGCCTTGTTTACACAAGCTTATAACCGTAATCAATCTAATTCTGGGGTAAACCTTGATGAAGAAGCAGCAAATCTTTTGAAGTATCAACAAGCTTACCAAGCGTCGTCACAGATAATTTCAGTGGCCAATACGATATTCGACACCTTATTAGCGGTCTCTAGATAGGAGTTATTATGCGCGTTTCTACAGCACAGTTTTATAATCAAAGCGGCATGCAAATGTCTAATCAGCAAAGCAGCGTTAATGACCAAATGAGCCACCTTTCTTCCGGTAAACGGGTTGAAACTGCGAAAGATGATGCCGTGGCATTTAGCACATTAGCCGGATATAAAAATGATTTAGCTAATATCGAAAAGTATCAACGAAATATTACTCAAGCTGAAAACCACAATAGTTTAATCGATACCTCATTAGGAAATGCTGAAGGTATTATGAATGAACTAAAAGATTTAATGCTACAGGCCAACAATGGTGTGTATTCAGCCGATGATCTTGCCTCTATTGGCCAGCAGGCGAGCCAAACTTTGCAACAAATTCTCGACATTGCGAACACCAAAGATGAAACCGGTGGTTACGTTTTTGCGGGTTATCAAATAGACGATGCACCTTTTGTTTTACAAACAGATAACTCGGTTGATTACCGTGGTGACAATGGTGTTCGAGAATTACAAATAGCAAAAAATGTTTCAATTGCGAGTAATCAAAGTGGCGAACATGTTTTTCAAAAAGTGCCAAATGCCATTGGTGACTTTTCAGCAACATACAACGTTAATAATTCAGGCATAGCTGTTGAACGCGCGGTAGTTGCCGATGCGAGTGTTTATGATAGTAGCGCTAACCCAGCCGACTTTATCATTGAGTTTACCTCTGAAACAGAACTTACTATTACAGATGGTGCATCAAACGTTACAACTATTACCGGCTATGTACCAGGGCAAAGCATTGCCTTTAACGGTATAGAAGTAAAGCTAAGCGGCAACCCATTGCCGGGCGATAAAATGACATTAACTCCAGAACAAGATATAGGCGTTTTTGACACCATAAAGTCTGCGATTGATTGGATTAATAACAAGGCCAGTGCCGGTGATGATCCACAGGTACAGGTTGACTTTAATCAAATAATTGAACAATTGAGCGATTCAATGAATCACTTAACATCGCGCCGAGCAGAGTCAGGTATCAACTTACAGGTTATAGATCGCCAGCAAAGTAATCATCTAGATACTGAACTCTACTTATCGTCAGGCAGAGCCTCAATTGAAGATTTAGATTTTGCTAAAGCAATATCAGTTTTCGAACAGTCGAAGGTTGCGCTGCAAGCCGCTCAGCAAACATTTACCCAAGTACAAGGGCTAAATCTTTTTAATTATATTAGATAAGTTTTATAAATTTTTCTGTTTATATAGGGTATTTGTATCAGTTTTAATTATTTTGGTACGGATGTTGCTTTTATCTAATTAGGAATACATAAAATTGGCGCTATAAGGTAATGAACCTTAATCGCAAAAACTGGCTGCTAAGGCCAATGAAGTCCAAATACATTGCAATGTTGTTTTAGTAATGATTCGCAATTAAGGATATGGACTGAAATAAAGCGTGTTAGAAGTTGAACTGGTAAGTAAACGAACTAACGCAAAGCAATGTTAAAGATAAATTAAATTTTTAGGAGTCTATCATGGCCTTATCAGTAGTAACTAACATGGCATCATTGAATGCTCAACGTAACTTGACTAAATCTGGCGAAGGCTTAGCTACATCAATGCAGCGCTTATCATCAGGTATGCGTATCAATAGCGCCAAAGATGACGCTGCAGGTTTACAAATATCTAATCGTTTAACTTCGCAAATTAACGGTTTAGCTGTAGCGCAACGAAATGCTAATGATGGTATTTCAATGGCACAAACTGCTGAAGGTGCAATGCAAGAGTCAACTAATATATTACAGCGTATGCGTGACTTGGCATTACAATCAGCTAACGGCTCTAATAGTGCAGAAGATCGTGATGCATTGCAAAAAGAAGTTACTGCATTACAAACTGAGTTGACGCGCATTGCTAAAACAACTTCTTTTGGTGGACAAAAGTTACTGGATGGTAATTTTAATACTAAAGCATTCCAGGTGGGTGCAAATGCCAATGAAACGATATCTCTTAGCCTAAATAATATTGCTGCCGACGCTATTGGGGAGCATGCAACTAATGGTGGTGGTACAGTATTTGATAACACTGTAAACGCAGGTACAGCATTTGCAAACTCAACAGCTGCATCTAATGCGGTAGTTTTATCTGGGCCGCTTAGCAACAGCACGGTCGACCTATCGATAAAAAATTCACAAGAAACTGCTGAAGCAATTAATTCAGAATCAACAGGCATTAAAGCTGAAACTAAAGTTTCCGCAACAATAGCTGCTTTTACCTCTGCTGATACCGGTACATTAACGGTTGGCGCTAAGACCTTTGACTTAGCTCAATACAGTGGTAGTGCGTCTGAGCTAGCTTCTGATCTAGGTAAATCAGGTATTGATGCAACGTATAGCTCAACGTCTAATTCAATTGTAATTAACCAAACTGGTGTCGCCGGGGTTATGATCGTTGGGGCTGCTACTAATACCATAACGCTAAATGGTCAAGCTGGTGATGATAATGGCGCAGTTGTTGATTCTCAAATAAATCTAACCGCGAGTGATAACTTTAGTGTGGGAGCTTCGGCAGAAATAGTTACAGTAGGAAACTCGACATTAGATAAAGTTTCAGATGTAAATTTAAGTACTCAATCAGGGGCTCAAGATTCAATCACAGTTATTGATGCCGCCCTTGCTGCAATTGATGAAAGTCGTGCTGGTTTAGGTGCAATTCAGAACCGATTTAGCCATACAATTAGTAACTTAGCTAATATTCAGGAAAATGTGTCGGCATCAAGAAGCAGAATTCAAGATACTGATTTTGCGATAGAAACTGCGCACATGACGAAGAATCAGATATTACAACAAGCAGGTACTTCAATTCTAGCTCAAGCTAACCAAGTACCACAAGCTGCATTAAGCTTACTGGGTGGTTAGTAAATCCATATCGTAAGTTAAAATATAAACCATCACTTTTTTAGTGGTGGTTTTTTTATCTAAACATTGAGAGCCTACATATTTTATTTTCCTCTTATTTCCTCTTTCATTTAGCGGCCTAATAAATCGCAGTTAAACGTTGTAATGCTACATATATATAAAATATTTTAAATAAAAACATAATCTAGCCGTTATTGAACAACTAAATTATACATATTTAGTTTAAATATCAAGTGGTTATGTTTTTTATGTAAAAAGATTAAAGTTATTTTCAAGGCTGCCGTTAAAGTAATTAGCACGGAGCCTAATTGATAAAATTAATGCTCCGAAGTTTAAAATTAACCATATATTATTTTGTACTTAGGAGTTTCATCATGGCTTTATCAGTAATTACTAACACTTCATCATTGAATGCACAACGTAACTTAAATAACTCAAGTGAAAGCTTGGCAACTTCAATGCAACGTTTATCATCAGGTATGCGTATTAACAGCGCAAAAGATGATGCGGCAGGTTTACAAATTGCAAACCGTTTAACATCTCAAATAAATGGTTTAGGTGTTGCACAACGTAATGCTAACGACGGTATTTCAATGGCACAAACTGCTGAAGGCGCAATGCAAGAGTCTACTAACATATTGCAACGTATGCGTGATTTAGCATTGCAATCAGCTAACGGCTCTAACTCAAGTGAAGATAGAGGCGCACTACAAAAAGAAGTGTCAGCTTTACAAGAAGAGTTGACTCGAATTGCAGATACAACATCATTTGGTGGTCAGCAATTATTAGATGGCAATTTTGGTACTCGAGCGTTCCAAGTTGGTTCAAACGCAAATGAAACTATTTCACTTTCTTTAGGTGACATATCATCAGACGCTATAGGTCAAGATGCTTTGATTGATGCTGGTACAATTTATGGTATTGCAGCTAAAGCAGGAACAGGTTTTAGTGCTGCTGCAGGTGCTACTGCGGTAAATATATCAGGTAATCTTGGTACATCAGGAGCTCAAGATCTTTCAGCTAGTGCTGATGCTCAAGCTTTAGCTAATGCTATTAATGGCTTTACTACTGGCGTGAAAGCAGAAACAACAGTATCGGTAGAATTATCAGCCTTTACTTCAGCAGATACAGGTACATTAACTGTTGGTACTGATACATATGACTTAGCAGACTACAATGGTAGTTTAAATGAGTTAGCATCAGATTTAGGTAAATCTGGCTATGATGCTACGGTTGACTCAGGTACGGGTGTACTTACATTAAATGCATCAGGCGTTGCGGGTGTTCATATTGTTGGCGGTGCCACGAATACGCTAGCTTTAGATGGTACTGCTGCTCAAGCTGCCGGTGTAGTTAAAGATTCATCAATAAACCTAACATCTAGCAGTAGTTTTAGTGTTGCTGGTGGCGGAACTTTTTCTACGGCTACTACTTCGTCTTTAAGCAAAGTGTCAGATGTTGATTTATCAACACAGGGTCAATCACAAAGTGCTATCGCTGTTATAGATGCTGCACTTGCTTCGATTGATAGTGACCGTGCTGACTTAGGTGCTGTTCAAAACCGCTTTAGCCATACACTAAGTAACTTAGCTAATATTTCAGAAAACGTTTCAGCATCACGTAGTCGTATTCAAGATACTGATTTCGCAGTTGAAACAGCCATGATGACGAAAAACCAAATATTGCAACAAGCAGGTACGTCAATTTTGGCACAATCTAACCAATTGCCACAAGCAGCATTAAGCTTGTTAGGTTAGGCCAACAAAAATACTAGCATAGTCTATATGTTAGTTGCATAAGATAAGGAAGGTGCCCAAATGTCTCCTTCCTTTTTGTGTTTTCATGGTTAATGAGTTTATAGCACCTTAAATTAGCGTTTAAAAGTGACATTATTTTAAGGTTATAAGGGGTCAGAAATGAATGTACCTAATAATGTTAATATAGCTGGTAACGTTATCAGCCCAGCGAGTGTTGAGTTAGAAAATAACAAAACGCAACAGTCGGCTTTAAATGAACAAAGTATTGAAAAGTCAGCACAAAACACATTAGAAAAAAAAGAAGATGTGGCTGCAGAAAATAAAACCAAAGCAAGCGAAGCGAGTAAAGCGGTTGTAATGACACCTGACCAGTTAGAGAAAGTGGCGCAGCAATTGCAAGACTTTATGGGTGAAATGAATCGTAGCTTAGAGTTTTCAGTCGATAAGGACTCTGGTCGAGATGTAATCAAGGTACTTGATAAAGGTACAGGTGACTTAGTTAAACAGTATCCATCTGAAGAAGTGTTGACGATGATCTCTAAGTTATCAAATGTGACTGGAAGCTTGATAGATACAGAAATATAATATTGTTATTAAAGTAGCGATTGAGTGCTAATTATTTAGCTATACTTAGCGAGAGCTTACCACTACAACAACTGGTGAAATTATGGTAGATATTGCTTTTACAGGCATAGGTTCAGGACTTCAAGTTTCTGAAATCGTTGATGCAATTGTTGGTGCTGAAAGCGTACCTTTTGAAAGTCGCCTAAACAGTCGTCAGGCAGCTATAACAACAGATATTTCTGCAGTTGGCGCTTTAAAAGCTGCATTAGAAAGTGTTGCTGATTCAATTGATGCTCTATCTACTACTGATAAATTTCAACAGAGAAGTATTAGTGGTTCAGATGATTTTGTTTCTTTAACTAGCACCAAAGCGGCAGAAGTTGGTAGTTATTCTGTTAATGTAGATCAAATTGCTAGTGCTCACAAGCTTGTATCTGATGGATTTGACAGTACTGAAGCAATGGGCGAAGGCACCATGACGTTAACCTCAGGCAGTGAAAGCTTTGATATTAATGTTTCCAGTACAGCCACTTTGAGTGATATTCGTGATTTAATTAATGATAATGACGATAACTCATCGATAACTGCAACTATTATTACTGACGATGTAGGTCAGCATTTAGTATTGACGAGTAAAGAAACAGGCGTAGAAAACGCAATAAAAGTTACAGTTGAAGAAGCTGTTGAAGTAGGTGATCTATTAGGGCCCGACAATACCGATAAAGTAGGGCTTTCACGGTTAGCTTATGATGCAGATAATACCTCAGCTACTTATGCGCCCAACCTTACTGAAGTTAGAGAAGCTAAAGACGCTCAAATAACCATTGATAATACCTTAGTTATTACTAATAGCACTAATGAGTTTGTTGATGCTATTGATGGTGTAACCATTACAGCAAAAAAACCTCATGATGTAGACGATAATATAAGCACGGCAAATATTACTGAAAATAATAGTAATATTAAGTCTGGGTTATCTGGGTTTGTGAGCAGTTATAATGAGTTAGTAGATCTTGTTTCTCAACTAGGAAGCTCTAGTGAAAGTGCTGTTGGTCCTCTTGCCGGCGATTCTTTATTGCGTGGTGTTATGGGGAAAATTCGACAAGAAATTACGCAATCATTCTCTAGTACAGGCTCTGATAGCTTAACCTTGAATCAGCTAGGGGTACGCTCCGATCGATATGGTAAGTTAGAGCTAGATGTTGAAGATTTAGACGAACAAATAGCATTAGATGTTAAAGGTATTCAAAATTTTTTCGTTGGTAGTGATGATGAACCTGGGTTTGCAGCGTCTTTTACAACCTTAACTGAATTTTATACTCAGTCAGGAGGGTTAATTGATGGTCGAATTGACAGTAAAACAGCGCAGCTATCTAAAATAGATGATGAACGTGTCGCTTTTAATCTTCGTATTGACTCCTTAGAAGCACGTTTATATTCACAATATAACGCGATGGATTTACTTGTATCTAACCTGAACTCTACAAGTAGTTATTTACAACAGCAGCTTGATAATATGCCTGGCGTGGTTAGGGACTCAAGTTAGTAAACCCTATAGTTTTACTTTGGGTTAAACTTAAGTGATTGATTGAAAAAAAGTCGTTTTAGCTTTCTAAGCTGAAACGACTTTTTAGTTGGGTATCATAACAAGCTATATTCAAATTGGTATTTAACCCCGAAAATCTAAAAGAGGCGATTACGTTGTGGGGATGCTAAGTACTTTATCGTTATTCGGACTACAATTTTTGATAAAGATTAATAGCCTTTCTATTTTTCTTTAACGTTAAAATCTCAGATTTTGCAATATCTTGAGTCTGATTTATTTTTTCTACGAGTTGATTATCTAACTTAGTAATAGTTTGAAGCTTGCTTTGATGTGTTTGTAATTCTGTTCTGTCAAAATCATTAAACAATTGATGAATCTTTTCTTCTCGAAACATCATTAACTTTAATAACTTTTCAGTGCTGGCTGAGCTTTTATTCACTCGTTCTGGCAACTCTGATAATTCAGGTGACGAAAGTTCAAGCTCTAAATCTGACGTATCTAAAAGTTCAAGTAACATTTCAGATGCGTCAATAACATGCTCTATAACTTCAACAGCCGTTATACTCACTAGAAGCTAACCTTATCTTGACTTTCAAGAGGAATTTCACTCCATCCAGACTTAATAGGAATTAATATTTGCGCTACTTCATTAAGTTTATCAATGTCGTTATCTATACTAGCTGTCAGTAATTGCTCTGAACAATAAAGATAGATAGAGGCTAAATTATTAGATATTTCGCCGCCTTGTTCAAAATCAAGCGAAGACTCTAATACACCAATAATAGCAATAGCGTTTGATAGTTCAGCCCCTTTTTTTGCATAATCTTTTTGGGTAATGGCACCTTTTGCTGTAGCGATGTTATCAAGTAGCTTTTGAAATAACAGCGCAACTAATTGATAAGGCGAAGCTTCTTGCGCACTACTCTTATTTACTTGTTGATATTTTTTTAATGACGCGTGAGTCATAGATATCTCCAGTATTAGTACATTAACGTTATTATACTAAAATACACTAAATTTAAAATTACAGACGATAAATTATATTAACGCTTGATTGTTAATTGTAACGGCAAAGCCTTCATTTTTAGCTTTTGCGTATGCACTTTGCAACACTTGGTGTTCAATCACACTTGGGTCGTCAATTATGCCATTGTTGGTCACTTCAATATTGTCCCAACCACGTGTAACCAAATAATCTTCTATTTGTACTAACTGCTCTTCTAGCGGCATATTTAATGAAAACATATTGAATTCATATCTGTCGCCTTTGTTTAAATGGTCAGTTACTTTCATCAACTCGGCTGTGCCGTTAATAATTAACATAGTGTAATCCTATTTTATTTAGCTTTTCTTTAAGTATGCGTTTAAAGGTTAATTTAAACATAGTATTTTTGATAAGCGTATTTCATGCCAGTTTTATCTTAAGTTAAATAACTACGACTAGTTCATTGAAATATATGCATTTACTCTTTATCGAGTGTTAAATGTTAAAAACATATTCATACCGCATAGACTGGCTTGATTATGTTGTTAATTTTTTGACGTTCTTAAAAACCTGAGCTGATTTCTTCATTTAGAAAGTTTATCTCGTTATTGGTTTTTATCGTCTCTATCCGTTTATATCGGCAAGTAGTCATATTTCTTGAACTGACAATAAAATGACACATCAGTGTCAATTTATTGTTGATTAATAACACCAGCAAGTTAATAATAGAGAAATATGATAATAATCAATACTTGTTAGGGCGCGTTTTTGTGTTGTCGTTATTTATTGAGAGCTATTTATTAAAAGTTATTTATTAGAGCTATTTTAAAGATAAGTATAACGCTAGTTTAAATAGAATAACCACGACCTAACATCAGCTAAAAATGCAAGGGCTATATATGCAAGGGCAAAAACATATTCTAGTTGTCGATAACGACGCTGCCAGACGCCATCAAATAGAAACTGTTTTAGCTTTTGTTGGTGAGCACTTTTATGTTTTTTCAGAAGATGAAGTTGATCAACATTTAGCCGATGTTACTAATGTACTCACGGTTATTTTATGCGGTGATACTTCTGAAAAGCTGCAAGATATTATTAAATCACACCCTACTTTGCCGTTTATTTATCACGATATTTTCGATAAAAAGCAGCTCAATGGTTACGTCAATGTTATTGGCGAACTCACTACACCATTAAATTATGCTCAATTAACAGAGCTTATACATCATAGCCACCAATACCATAACAACTTACCGTCAAAACGTGGCGCAAATGGTCCTAGCTCACTGTTTCGTTCATTAGTGGGTACTAGTGAACCTATGCAACAAGTACGATTTTTAATTGAACAAGTTGCGAGTACAGCGGCTAATGTGCTTATTTTAGGAGAGTCGGGCACAGGTAAAGAAGTTGTTGCGCGTAATATTCATAATTTATCGGATCGAAGCAAAGGTCCTTTTGTACCCGTTAACTGTGGCGCGATTCCTGCGGAATTATTAGAAAGTGAGCTGTTTGGTCACGAAAAAGGCGCTTTTACAGGAGCTATTTCTACCCGAAAAGGGCGCTTTGAAATGGCTGAAGGCGGCACGTTATTTCTTGATGAAATTGGTGATATGCCACAACCCATGCAAGTAAAATTATTAAGAGTATTACAAGAAAGAACCTTCGAGCGGGTTGGCGGTGCTAAAAGCATAAAAGCCAATGTACGCATTGTTGCCGCAACGCATCAACACCTTGAAGACATGATTAAAACCAACGATTTCCGTGAAGATTTATACTACAGATTAAATGTTTTCCCAATCGAAACACCGGCGCTAAGAGAGCGCAAAGAAGATATTCCATTATTACTAAAAGAGCTTATCTCAAGGTTTTCAGACGAACAAGGGCATTCAGTGCGCTTTACTGACAAAGCTATTGAGTCGCTTCAAGAACATCCTTGGGCGGGTAATGTTCGTGAATTATCTAACTTAATTGAACGTATGATTATTATGTATGGCGAACAAGTGGTTAACGTTGGGGAATTACCGCTTAAGTATCGCCATTTAGATGTCGATGATTATCAACCTGAGTATCCAGAAGAGTTACAAGAGCGCGAAGCAATTAATGAACTGTTTGCCGGTTTTGATTATGACGACGAAGATGATGAGAATGATGAAGCTAATGCCGAAGAAGCTGAACTAAGCAATGGAAATACTGTTGATGTGCTGCCAGCTGATGGCCTAAATTTAAAAGACTATTTAGCAGATTTAGAAGTATCTTTAATCGTACAAGCATTAGATAAAAATGACTGGGTTGTAGCTCGTTCTGCGGAACTTCTAGATATGCGCCGTACCACGCTGGTTGAAAAAATGCGTAAGTATAATCTTCAAAAAGCGGGCTAATTATTTATATTCGACAATCGAGCTATGCTATGTGTGTAATGTTTTTAATAGGATAAAACCTATACCTGCTAACTTTACACTATTAACTTTAAATAATTATGAACAGTAATTATAAGTAACAAACTATCAGCAGTAATCATTTTTTAAGTTAGTAAGAACGCCATTGTTTTTAATCATTCAATGGCGTTTTTTATGACTTACATTACGATGAAAACCACGATTACCGCTATAATAATAGCTTTCATTTGATCTTGTTTATCTGCTTTTTTAAGCTTGCTTTAGGAGCGTATTGCTCAGGCTATATCGTTTTTCAGCCATTTTATTGACAGCAGTTTTTATCGCTATGATTATTCTTAGTTATTGAAAAATAATAGTTTAATTGATTGGCACAATTCATGCTTTATTCGAGTGTACTTCTTTACTCGGGTAAAATATTATGGCTCTAGCCTTTTCGACATCGACCAACTCTTCATCAGCCAATACTGTGCTGAATCGTGTATTCACTTCTTTTGATAATGTGAATGGTAAGCGCGAGCAATCAACTCGATTAGAAAACGAAAATTACCCAGGCGAATTAGCATTTTTACGTCAGCAAAATAAACAACTACAGCATGTTATTGATGTTATGCCTACGGGGATGATAATGCTTGATGGTAACGGTATTGTTGTAAAAATGAACGACACAGCACAACGTTTGCTTGACGAGCCAATTTTAGGACAAGCATGGTTTGACGTGATCAAACGTTCTTTTAAACCTAGAGCCGATGACTGGCATGAAGTGTCTTTAAATGATGGTCGCCGAGTTAAATTAGAGATCACCGCTTTAGGAGGCCAACCTGGGCAGTTGATTATGATCACCGATTTAACCGAAACGCGATTATTACAAGATAAGTTAGGTCAACTTCAACGTCTTTCATCTTTAGGTCGAATGGTGTCTAAATTAGCGCATCAAATTCGCACGCCTTTATCAGCAGCAATGTTATATGGTGCAAATTTGCGCAATAAAAAGCTTACTGACGATGCTAGAGGCAATTTTCAAGAAAAACTCATGTTGCGCTTACACGATCTAGAGCAACAAGTTAACGACATGTTATTGTTTGCAAAAAGTGGCAGCAAAGCGGTAGTAGAACCCGTTAATATTAATGACCTTATTGAACAAGCCAAACAAGCGATTGAACCGCAGGTTAATCAAGCTGGCGCAAAAGTTAATGTAAATTTATGCCAGCCTAGCTGCGAAATTTTAGGCAATGTCAGTGCTTTGTCGGGCGCAATACAAAATTTAATTCACAATAGTTTATCGGTTATCAAAGAAAATGCCGTTATTGATATCAGTACTTATTGTCATAATGAATTTGCTTATATCAGTGTTAAAGACAACGGCCCCGGTATTAGTGAAGAGCTAACCGATAAAATATTCGAACCTTTTTATACCTCAAGAAGTCAAGGGACAGGTCTTGGCTTGGCCGTTGTTAAATCTGTTACTAATGCTCATCAAGGCGAAGTTAGCTTGATCAGTAAGCCCGGTGAAGGGGCACATTTTTGTATCAAAATACCTTTACTAGTAGGGGATAGTACACCTTTAAAAGCCTCGGAAAATACCCAAACAACATTTATGTCTAAGGAGCTTAGTAATGACCACAAGTAAAATTATGGTAGTTGAAGACGATGCTGGACTTAGAGAAGCACTCGTTGATACTTTACTATTAGCAGGCTACCAATGTGTAGCTGTTAACTCTGGTGAAGACGCCTTAATAAAACTGAAGTCGCATGCCGTTGATCTAGTGGTTAGCGATGTTCAAATGGGCGGCATGTCAGGACTATCGTTATTAAAAAGTATTCGTAATAGTTATCCTAAATTACCCGTTTTAATTATGACAGCTTATGGCACCATTGATGATGCCGTACAAGCGATGCGAGATGGTGCCTGTAATTATATGGCTAAACCTTTTGCACCAGAAGTTTTACTTAATATGGTCAGTCAGTATGTGCCATTGCAAGTAAACGACGGATTCGATCCAGTTGTGGCTGACGCTCAAAGTATTGAATTACTTAGGCTAGCGAAAAAGGTAGCCAACACAG
>OJFS01000531.1_pt1 | contig 14042 bp, 16 predicted proteins | sample 1594231 | NCBI WGS metagenome assembly OJFS01 (sample SAMN05416847, study PRJEB24817) | seawater metagenome | isolation source: Sea water | place: Canada:Atlantic | collected 2013-07
CAGGAGAAGAGCAGGTTCATATTTGGAGAAGGTCTTTTGACATACCTCCTCCGAATGGTGAAAGTTTAAAAGATACTTCGGAAAGAGTTTTGCCATATTTTAAAGCAGAGATTATGCCAAAAATTAAAGATGGCTTGAATATTCTTATAGCAGCACATGGTAATTCACTAAGGGCTTTAATTATGGAGCTCGACTCTATTCCATCAAATGAAATTGTTAAACTTGAAATACCTACCGGGGCCCCTATTCATTACCAATTTAATGAAAATGATGAGGTTTTATCAAAAATTAATCTCTACGAATAATAAGTTGGCACATAAAGATAGTGAGTTCTCTTTAGGTATTTCCGATTGGTATAAGAAAAACGGTAGAGAAAATCTTCCATGGAGAGAAGATATTTCTCCTTATAGAGTCTGGATATCCGAAGTTATGCTTCAACAGACCCAGGTAAAAACTGTAATACCATTTTTTAATTCATTTATTAGCAATTATCCTAATCTTAATAAACTCTCATATGCCTCAGAAGAAAATATACTAGCTCTATGGACTGGTCTTGGTTTTTATAGAAGAGCAAAGAATATTTATAAAGCTAAAGAAGTTATTAAGGCTAATTTTGATAATGAGTTCCCAACAGAATTTAATGAAATAATATCCCTGCCTGGAATTGGAGATTCTACTGCTGGAGCAATCATGTCTATTGCCTATAAAGAGTCTTATCCAATTTTAGATGCTAATGTGAAAAGGGTAATCTCAAGATACGAAGGCGTTGTGAATGACTCATCCACCTCTTCCATCAAAGAATTATGGACTTTATCTAAGAAACATACGCCATTAAAAAATATCTTTGGATATACACAGGGAATAATGGATATTGGAGCAACTATTTGCAATACGAAAACTCCTGAATGTAAAATTTGCCCATTGCATAGATCATGTGCAAGCGCTTTCTCGACAATTGAAAAAAAAATAATATCAAAAAAAATTAATCCCATAAAATATATTCATTTTGAATTGGCCTATACAGATAAAAAAGTTTTACTATTCAAACGACATAAGAAAACATTTTGGGAAAGTTTATGGATTCCATATGAGACTGATAATACTAATAGGAGCTCTCTCATTCTCAAAAAAGAAATAGAATCAAAGTCCATCAATATAAAGCATAAGCTATCTCATCTGAATCTAGATATAACAGTTAAGCTAATAAAATATAAAAATATTTTTGATTTGATCACGAATCTAGAGCATCAATGGATTAAGAAAGATGAGATTGAGAAGTTTGGCTTACCTAAGCCTATTAAGACTATAATAGAAGGTATATGAGTAAAAATATATTCTGTAAAAAATTTAAAGAGGACCTTCCATCCCTTTCCATTCCTCCAATGCCTGGACAAAAAGGCGCTGAGTTAATGGAGACTATTTCTCAGAAAGCATGGGATCAATGGAGGTCACACCAAACGACTCTTATTAATGAAAAACATTTAGATATGTCAGATTCTGAGAGCCGAAAATGGCTATCCGATCAAATGGATAAATTTTTTAATAACGAAGATTATGAAAAGCCATCAGGGTTTAAAGCTCTAGATTAAAATAGGCTAAGTCTTTTTTTAAATTTATGCTAATTAGAAAGCTATTCTTAATGACATTAAGTTGAAACTTTTCTATAATCCAATCTCACTTATAGGCCTGATAGCTCAGTCGGTAGAGCAAAGGATTGAAAATCCTTGTGTCGGTGGTTCGATTCCACCTCAGGCCACCATTGCTTTTTAAATCAATCTTAAGTTATCCTTTGTTATGTCTATAATATCAGGATATTGCGATCCTAATTTTCTTGAAATAGAAGATATATTTTCAAAGTCAATTGAATCCAATCATGAAACTGGAGCTTCAGTTGCAATTGAATATCAAGGAAAGCTTATTGTTGATTTATTTGGAGGTCACACTGATGCTGCCAAAAAAAATCCTTGGAACGAGAATACTTTAGTAAATGTTTTTTCAGTTACCAAAGGGGTGACTGCTGCATGTGTTGCTATGCTTATTGATCAAGGCAAGCTTGATGTTAATTCTAAAGTATCTCAATATTGGCCTGAGTATGCTTGTAACGGTAAAGAAAATACAAAAGTCATGGATTTTTTATGCCATAGATCAAATAACTTTGCTTTCAGAAATGGGATTCCAGTTGATAGCTGGCAAAACTGGGATACATTCACAAAAGCTCTAGCAGAGCAAAAACCTTTCGGGGAGCCAGGCTCTTCTCAGGGCTATCATGCACTTACATTTGGGTGGTTAGTGGGAGAGATAGTCAAAAGAGTTGATGGAAGAGATGTTGGAACTTTTTTTAAAGAAGAGATAGCCGATCCTTTTAATATTAATTTTAAAATAGGCTTATCAGATGAAGATTTAGTTAATTGCGCAGATATGCTTATGTTTGATAACGATAATACTAAAAGCTCATTTTTCTCTACAATTAAATACGTACCTGATTTCCTTTTGCCTAGGCAGATTAAAAATCTAAAGAAGTCACTCATTGATGAGCATTTTAAATTAGCTTTTCAAAAAAGACGTGGAGACGACGAAAATAATGTAAATTCAATTGATTGGAGAAAAGCTCAAATACCCTCAGCGAATGGGCACGGGACATCTGCAGGGTTGGCAAAGCTGTATGGAATTCTGAGTACTGGCTGTGATAGAAATGGATATAAGCTAATGTCACCTGAAACATTAAGGCATTCCTATCAACCACACTCTTCAGGCCCTGATTCAGTTTTATTTGGCTCAGATATTAGTTTTGGTATCGGATTTGAGATTGCTGGCGAGGAAGTGCCAAAAGGAAATTTTGCACCAAGGTTTATGGGCTCAATGTTCGGACATGCAGGGATAGGAGGAGCAGTTGCATTTGGTGATGCTAAGAAAGAAATAGGATTTTCTTTTCTTTGCAATGAAATGCATCCTCCAAAAGATTTATATAAGACAGTCAACCTGCTGATTGATTCGCTATATTCAAAGATTTAATTTTTAAACACAAGATTTTAATTTAGCCTCTAAATATCATTATTTAACATTTTCTTTTATTTTTTCTTTTTAGCCCTATAAACTATTAGGTATACAAAATACCTAACAAGGAAAAAATGGCATCATTCGATATTAAATCTGAGATAGACATCCACGAACTAACTAATGCAGTTGATCAGGCAAATAGAATCCTAAAAGCAAGGTTCGATTTTAAGGGAACAGGTGCAGAATTTACACTTGGTGATAAGCAAATTCTCCTTTCAGCAAAGGAAGATTTTCAAATAAAACAGATGGAGCCTGTACTGCATGAATCTCTGTCTAAGCGTGGCTTAGATATAAAGATATTAAAGCCTGGAGATGTTGAGGTTTCTAATCTTTCAGCCAGACAAGAAATTTCACTTCAAGAAGGAATTGATAGGGAGTTGGCTAAAAAAATTACTACTCTTGTAAAACAATCTAAAGTCAAAGTCCAGGCTTCTATTCAAGGTGAAAGTATTCGTATTAATGGGAAAAAAAGAGATGAGCTTCAGCAGATTATCCAAGTTATAAAAGACGAAAAGTATGAATTACCTCTTCAATTTAATAACTTTAGGGATTAATAGATGATATCGAAACTTCAAAAGCCTCTTGGATCTGGGTTTGGACAAAAAACAGAACCGAATGAAATCCTAGAAAATATCAACCTATCTAATAAAACTATAATAATTACTGGTGGTTATTCGGGGATTGGCCTTGAGACAACAAAGTCTCTTAAATCTTGCGGTGCAAGGGTTATAGTTCCTGCAAAAAGAGTTGAGGTTGCAATCGAAAGACTTGAAGGGATAATTCCAAAAGAAGATATTATTAAAATGGATTTAGAGGACTTGGACTCAGTTCAACAATTTACAGATTCTTTTAAAGAGGAAAATATCCCTCTGGATATATTAATTAATAATGCAGGGATCATGGCCTGCCCTGAAACTAGAACTCCTAATGGCTGGGAAAGTCAGTTTGCAATAAATCAGATTGGTCATTTTTTACTTACCAAGGAACTAATGGATTCAATGAAGAAAGCAAAAGAATCTCGTCTAGTTAGCCTTTCCTCATCTGCTCACTCATTATCAGGAATTCTATGGGATGACATTCACTTTAATACAAAGCCTTATGACAAGTGGGTTGCTTATGGGCAATCTAAAACTGCCTCTGCCCTTCTTGCTATAGAGTTTGATAGGCTTATGAAAGATTATGGCGGAAGAGGCTTTGCAGTTCATCCAGGTGGAATTATTACGCCCTTACAGCGTCACCTAGGGGATGAGGAGATGGTAGCTCTTGGGTGGAAAAAAGAAGATGGCTCGCTTTCTGATATGGCGGCAAACTTTTTTAAATCCCCTTCTCAGGGAGCAGGAACAACATTATGGTGTGCTACAAGTTCAATGCTTGAGGGCTTTGGTGGAGTTTTTTGTGAGAACTGTGATATTGCTGAAAGAAAAGTAAATGTTGATGAGTCTATGAAAAGATTCTTTGGAGTTGCTGACTGGGCTATTGATTCTGAAGAAGCAACTAGACTATGGAGCGAATCAGAAAATTTATTGTCTTGAGGTCAGTAATTAATTATTAGGTATAGTCATGAAGTTTTATATGGGATTTTTTTCTTTAGTATTTCTAGTTTCATGTGGAGGCGGATCAAGCTCTCCCGAGATAGAATCAACTCCCCCTCCTACTATTCCAGTTTCTAATGACTGTGAAACCCAGAATATCTATGACAGAATTTTTACTCAAAGAGATTCTGATTGTGCTGCATTCTATGGAGCGGAAATAACTAATTGCAGTATTGCAGAAGTTAGAGACCTGACTAGATCTCTAAGCTTTACATCAAATGTTACCCTTGCATCCTCTGAAACGTCATGTACTTTATCAAGTGATGCAATTCCTAATCATGATTTTAATGATTCTTCAGCTAATTTCAGAACTGATGCTACCGAAATCCAAAGAGATTTTGTAATTTCAAGAAATCCATCAATAGCCGAAGTAAACTCAGATATTGATGGTGGATCTTGGGATGCCATTATGATTAACGGTGTAGTTGTTGATTTAAAAAGTGCTGGATGTTATTCACCATCAAGCCCTAATGCTAATTCAGACGGGAACATAGCAGCTGGATGTGGTCAATCAGCTCAATGGAATCTAGTCCCACTTGAGTACACATCCATGTTTGGAGTAGATATCCATAATGCGCATGTTCAGCCAGATGGAACTTACCATTACCACGGCAATCCAAATGCATTATTTGATGATTCACCATCTGGAGATGGTTCTCCAGTGATTGGATGGGCAGCAGATGGATTTCCTATATATGGCTCTTATATATTAGATTCACTAACAGGAACCTATCGCAAAGGACTCTCAGGATACACCCTAAAAAAAGGAACGCGAGGGTCAATAGTTGAAATTTATTTACTAGATCCATTGGAAGATTCAAGGAATTTCTGCATCGATATTGTAGGATCTAAAGCGAACGCCGATACTCAACGTGGACTTCAGGCGCATACATGCTATTCGTATCAAGGAGAGATAGCCGTTGATCAAGGATTTGATAAAAATCGAATTAGCGAATATGAATTTTTTATGCCTAGTTTTGAGGTTTGTATGACGTTTAATAGTACAGATAATGATTTAGCATTAGGTCTTTGTAATGGAAGTGAGCTCCAAAAATTTACATTTCTTACAAACGGTAATATTGTGGTTAATAGTAATCCCAACCTATGCCTTACAGTAGCTCAGAATGGTGCGCGTGAAGGAGGAGGAGGTAATCCTGTTCATTTAATTAGAGACTTGAAGATAGAAGAGTGCCAAGAAAGCTTATCTATTTATCAGTCCTGGGGTACTAGATCTACAAAAACCAACACTAACCCTGGGGGAGAGTACTCAGGTATTTACGAAGAAGATTGGGAGTGGACTGACTCTGGCGATTTGGATGAATGTAATGGAATGACATATAAAGATAAATACGGATACTACGTTACTGATGGATATCCTTATATAATAAATTGTTACAAAGGCACTCCTGACTCTTCTTTTTTAAAATAAGATCTAAATAAATGGCATAATTTAGACATGAATTTTTTCCAAAATATGATTTCTTCGATTATGAAGAGAACCTTAAGATTAGATAGCCTAGGTCTAAAAGACTTTGGCGTACTGCATAAAGATCTTATTAAGACGACAGAATCAATAATGTCCACAACTGGAGAGGTATCTACTCTTGTATATTCAGAGCATCTTCTCGATATGCTTGAGAACCAGGATGATACAGATCTATTAGAATTCCTTAGAAATCTTGTTACAAATTATGATATTGATACTGAAATCTTGATCCAAGACACTAAGTCATACGCAGTAGAAAGAAATCAAAAAAGTTACAAAAAACTGATGCAAGCTTCTGAGCCTAGATGGCTGGAACTTTTTAAAAGATTAAATGCTACGTCAAACGGAACCTCGAGGCTGCTTAAGTTGAGGGAAAGGATATCAACTTTAAAAAAAGATAATTTAGAAATTGAAGCTATAGATGCTGGCCTTCTAGGCCTCTTTAAGTATTGGTTTAACCCTTCTTTTCTTGTTCTGGAAAAAATAGATTGGTCTACACCTGCGAATGTATTGGAAAAGATTATTGCCTATGAAGCTGTTCATGAAATAAATTCTTGGGATGATCTTAGGGCAAGGCTTGCGCCAAATGATAGGCAGTGTTTCGCCTTCTTTCACCCATTAATTCCTGAGGAACCTCTCATATTTGTTGAGGTTGCTCTTTGCAGCAGTATTCCTGACTCTATTCAAGAGGTAATAAAAATTGAACGTGACGAAATGGATGTTGAAGAAGCAAATACTGCGGTATTTTACTCAATTTCAAATTGCCAAAATGGATTATCAGGTATATCTTTTGGCAATTTCTTAATCAAAAAAGTAGCTCACAAGCTAAAAATGGAACTTCCAAAACTTGATGTATTTGTTACCTTATCGCCTGTTCCAGGGTTTATGAATTGGTTGGAAAAAACGTCTCCAAAGTTACATGAAAGATTTTTAGGCGGAGTAAGTATTGAAGAGGATTTAATGAAAAAAGTAATTGTGTATTTAACAGAATCTGACAGAGAAGATAAGAGGCCTAATGATCCAGTTGCAAGATTCCATCTTGGTAATGGCGCCATTCTCCATAAAATAAACTTAAATGCAGATCTTTCAAAAAAGGGTAAATTACAGTCAGGTGGGGTAATGGTAAATTACTTATACAACTTAGATGTCGTTGAAAAAAACCATGAACTTTTTTTTAAAACGAAAACTGTTCAAGTTTCAAACGAAATAAAATCTCTAAGAAAAAAAATTATTGCTGGTAAATTATGACAGATCTCTTAACCCTATATCCTCACTGCAATCCTTATGATACTGGCTTTATATCCAAGGATGGACATGAGATTTATTATGAGCAATGTGGCAATCCTAATGGCAAACCTGCTGTTTTCTTACATGGAGGCCCTGGTGGCGGAGGGAGTCAAAGTGTAAGAAGGTTTTTTGATCCAGACATCTATCGAATAGTTATTTTTGATCAAAGAGGCTGTGGAAGAAGTAAGCCTCATGGATGTCTTGAAAAAAATACTACTTGGGATTTAGTTGAAGATATTGAAACTCTTAAGCTAAATCTTGATATAGAAAAATGGTTAGTGTTTGGCGGCTCATGGGGGAGTACTTTAGCTCTAGCCTATGCTCAAAGCTATCCTAATTCTGTAAGTGAGATGGTTCTAAGGGGTATTTTCATGCTTAGGCAGAAAGAGTTGGATTGGTTCTATCAAGAAGGAGCAAGCAATATCTACCCAGAAGCTTGGCAGCATTTTTTAAAGCCAATTGCTGAGGATAAGAGAAATAATTTGATGGGTGCTTACTATGAAATATTTCAAAATGCAGATAATAAAACAAAATTAGAAGCGGCAATTGCTTGGTCAAAGTGGGAGGGATCAACAAGCAGCTTGGCCTATAGACCTGATATGGCCAATAGTTTTTCAGAACCAGAATTTGCTCTAGCCTTTGCTCTAATAGAGAATCATTACTTTATAAACAAGGGATTCTTAGACCACGAGAACCAGTTAATTGAAACTAATATAGATATTATAAGATCTATTCCAGCTGTTATTGTTCAAGGAAGATATGACATGGTATGCCCTATGTCTACGGCCTGGGAGCTCTCACAAAACTGGCCAGAAGCACAATTAATTGTTGCGCCTTCCTCTGGGCATACTGCATTTGAATTAGAAATAACTCATGAGTTAATAAAAGCGACAGATAATTTTGGAAAAAATGCTGGGTAACTTGTCCTTCATTGGTATGGCTGGCTCAGGGAAGTCCACTCTAGGCAAAGCTTTATCAGAAAGCCTGGATACGAGTTTTATAGATACTGACCAGCTTATAGAAGCCAAGTTCAACCAGTCTCTTGAAAGCCTAAAACAAGTAAAAGGATATAAATTTGTTAGGCTTGCTGAAGAGGCGGTAATTTTAAAACTACAAAATGATATTAAAGTAATATCAACCGGGGGAAGTGCAATATACTCTGACCAGGCCCTCTCCCACTTAAGTTCTTTTTCAACAATAATATACATATCAACTCCCTTGAATACCATTAAGTCTAGAATTGGAATTGGGCAAGAAAGAGGTTTAGCTGCTCCTGATGGCGCTTCCATTGAAGATATATATTTAGAAAGGATGCCTTTGTATGAAAAATGGGCTCAGGTAACTCTTGATGGAACTAAAACTGTCAATGATCTTGTAAAAGATATTATTGGAGATTTTTAAAATGAAAAAAAAAGTATTAATTGCTGGAGCGTCAGGACTGGTTGGTGGAGAGATATTAAATTTATTGGATAATAAAAATCTTGATATAACTCTCCTATCAAGACGCCTACTAAATTTAAATATGCCAGATATCAAAGAGTATATTTTAGATTTTGATAGAATAGAGACAAGTGAAGATTTCCCATCAGTTGACCATGTCTATATTGCTCTTGGGAAAAGACTTGATACTTCTGAGCTCATTTATATAAGAAAAAACAATAGGGAAAGTTTTATAAAAGTAGATCATGACTATGTCATAGCATTAGCAAAAAAAGCTTTTGCAATGGGAGCAAAATCGATATCCATTGTTTCTGCAATTGGAGTGAATAAAGATTCAAAAAATCTATATTTAAAAACCAAGGGTGCAGTTGAAGAGGAAATAAAATTAATTGGATACGACCATGTTGTCATAGCACAACCAGGGCACTTATTAGGTATAAGGCCTGAAGATAGATTGCGTATTGAAGTGCCAATAATTGAATTTTTTACAAAAATAATAAAGCCTTTAATGATTGGGCCTTTAAGAGATTTTAGAAATATATCCGCACAAGAGGTTGCAAGTTCGATTATCGCAGCCATGCAAGGCGATGTAATTGGGGTAACAACTTTAACTTATAAAGACTTTATAAAAAATTGAACTTTTTTTATGAGGTTTGGTCTATTAGGTATCAATAAAATTTGGAAATTATAATGAAACTACTACTAACTTTAATCCTACTTTTTTCACTGCCCTCTGTCGCATTAGATCACCACTCTCAAAAGAGTACTTATGATAAAAATATTATCGAAATCGAAATTGATGAGAATATGGAAATGTCAGGTAAAGCTAAAGAAAGAATGATGAATCATCCAAACTACCTGATGAATCGAAAAGAATGTAAAAAAGTAAAGGATGGGGTCTCAGGGTTTTTATCAATGAGCGATGGTATATGGAAAGAAATTAAAGAAAATCCTGAAGACAAAGAAAAGTGGTCTGAGGTTATAGCTTTATCTAGTCTAGCTTCAAACTACTCTAATATTTATGATGTTTGGTGCAAAGGTTTGGCTCGTAATTCGACGAAGACAAAAATAAAAGCTAAAAAATTCCAAAAAAATAATAAAGATAAGAAAGATTAACTAGAACTTACCTCTCTGGAATCTCATTCTAATTGAATAGACTCTTAGAAGAGCAACAAAAGTTAGTATTGATTGAGTGAATATAGAAATGGTTATTGGGTTAGACCAGCTCCAATTATCGATGGTTAGCCAAAGTAAAAATGTTTGTAATGGGAAGTTAATTATAGCCCCCATTAATACTACTATTACTGATTCTCTAAAAGCTGATTTCTCTGTCTTATTCATAATTTTCCTTTTATATCCTTACGCCCGTTCCGTATGCGAGAACTTCAGAAGCTCCCTGAGTAATGTTTGATGTTTGGAATCTAAATGCAACAACTGCATTGGCTCCTTTAGATTTAGCATCGATAATCATGCGCTCATAAGCCTGTTCTCGAGAAGCTTTGAGAAGTTTTGAATAGCTAACAATTTCGCCTCCGATCATATTCTTAAGCCCAGCGAACATATCTGCGCCAACATTACGCCCTCTTACTGTGCTTCCTTGAACAACTCCTATGTGTTCTTTAATTTCAAATTGTGATATCTCATTAGAAGAAACTACTATAAAATTTTCTATCATGACGTTTTCCTTTGAATGGTTTAATTTATAAATATAATGCAAGAATTAATAGAAGCAAGGTTTTCCATAGGAAATGTTGTTAAACATAGGTATTTAAATTTCCGAGGGGTGATTTTTGATCTAGATCCATCTTTTAATAATACAGAAGAATGGTATTTGGCTATACCTGAAAAAATAAGACCAATAAAAGAGCAGCCTTTTTATCATCTCTTTGCTCAAAATGAGGAAATATTTTATATAGCCTATGTATCTGAACAAAACCTACTAATAGATAAGACTGGAAAAGAATGTAATCATCCTGATATTAAACAAATCTTTTCACATTTCGATGGAATAAAATACATCCCATATTCAAGAGCGACCAATTAAGATAGCTATTCTGAATGAGCTATTTGAACGGCTGTTATAAAAACATCCATAGCAACTTCTAACTGCCTCTCATCAACAAATGTTGGTGCTATTCTTATAATATTATCTTTAGGATCATTTCCATAAGGGAAAGTTGCTCCAGCTGGTGTAATCAGGACGCCGACCTCCTTACATAACTCAACTACTCTTGTAGCTATAGGCTTGGTCGATGTGAAGGTAATAAAATAGCCTCCGGTTGGCCTAGAAAATGAGCCGCACTCATCTGAAAGAGTCTCTAAAATGGCATATGCTATTTCAAATTTTGGCCTTATAAGCTCTGCATGTTTTGCCATATGCCTAATTATGTCATCAGAATCACTAAAAAATTGTGTATGTCTTTTTTGATTAATCTTATCTGGACATATGACCATGGATGCTCTTATTTTTTTAACAAGCTCAAGGCTTTTACCCGAGGAGGCCATAAATGAAATTCCTCCTCCTCCAAAAGTAACTTTGGAGAATGAGGTAACTACAACTGTTTGATTAATTGCTTTGGCCTTATCGGCTATCTCCCATACAGGCTTTTGTATACGAGTAGGTAAAAAATCATGGACTAAATAGGCATTATCAAAAAGGAATAAAAAATTATCTGAATAATCCAAGCCTATGTCAAAAAGATTAGAAATGTTCTCATCAGAGAAAACCTCTCCAGATGGATTTGAGTGCCTTGGAACAGACAAAATGCCTACAACATTTTCATTCTCTTTAAGGACCCTTTTGAACTCATCAAGATCTATGCCATCTTCAATTAAGGGAACAGTAAGCATTTCAATGCCAAAATCTTCGAACATTTGAAAATGTCTATCAAACCCAGGAACAGGGCAAATAACTTTTGGATTAACTATTTTCTGCCAAGGGGTAGGTTCGGCAAAAAGGTAATGTGCTAATAATGCTTGGTAAGTTAGCAGTAGGCTTGATTGTTCGCCTGTTATGATATTTTCAATAGGGGCTGAAAGCAGTCTTGATCCTAGCTCTCTAGCCTCTAGAATTCCATGAGGCTCTCCATAGTTTCTTAAGTCCACTCCCTCTTCATTAATAGCCTCAACGGGCATAGAAAGTAACTCATTTGAAAGATCTAGCTGAGATGAGTCAGGCTTGCCTCTAGTAATGTCTATAGAGAGCCCTTTAGCCTTAATTTCATTGAAATGAGATAGAATATTATTTGTCATATGCTGCACATTTTATAGGATAAAATAATAAGTGGTATATATTAATACTAGCTTCATGAGTAAAATACATTGAAATATCATAACTCTAACCAATACTTAACAAAATGAATCTTTGGCTTGTCTCATTTTTATTATTAATTGTAATTGTATTATTAGCATTTATTATCTTTACAACTACAAGAAGTGATCCAAGCGAAGTAGAGAAAAGAGATTCTATAAGGGACTTGGATAAAGCTATCCTTAGGCAAGAAACCACTCTGAATGACCTATCAAAAGACATCCAATCCTTTCAAGATCCATTAGATAAACTCAAAAGATATCTATCGGGGGGAACGCTTGCTGGAAAGTTTGGTGAATGGTCTCTTGAAGCTATCATGCAAGATATTTTTCATTCAAATCAATTTGAAAAGAATGCGGAGGTGATAAAAGGATCGGGGAAACGTGTTGAATTCGTCCTGAAAATGCCTGAGGGACTATTACTCCCAATAGATGCAAAATTTCCCTCTGGGCTATATGACAATTATCTTTATGCGATTAACCAAGGGGATGAAAAAATTGTTAAGAAATCTATAGATGATATTAGAAGGCATGTCTTAAAAGATGCCATCGATATTAAAGAGAAATATATTCAAGTTGGGGTAACAATTGATCTTGGGGTTATGTATATCCCTAGTGAGGCGTTAATGCAGCTAATTGATTCTATTGATAACTTAAGAGAGGAAATTTTTCGAGACTCACGGGTCTTGATAATGGGCCCTAATTCACTTGCTGCTTATTTAATAAGTGTTCATATGGGTTTTAGGACATTAGCTCTCAATAGCAGAGCAAGCGAGACAATGGAAGAATTTGGAAAGCTAAAAAAAGAGTTTGAGAAGTTTGGAAGCTCTACGGATGATTTGCTTAAAAAAGCTGATGCAATGCTTAAGGCTGTTAATGAACATGCCACTAGAGAGAGACAGATGCATAAGGCGATAAAGAATATGGATCAGCTAGACTCTTAGGTATAAAACTTTCTCCACATATTTAAACCAAAAAATAAAGACCCCAACCAAAGAAAAAACTCAATAAGATTTGGGTTGCTGTTATATCCAAAAAAACCTTTTAGAAAAACGCCAACCGAGCCTTTGTCATGAAAGGCGTGAGTGTAAATATCTTTTTTAGCATTGTAAGAATACATATATTTCTGATCACCCTCTTCCAAGGACTGCTTAGGAATATATATATCCCATACTCTATATATCTCTTTATCCTGGCTTTCCCATTTTGCAATATTACCTGATTTAACTAAGTACTCTTCTGCTTCATGTGTACCGTAAGCAACCATGCCTGATGCAAGAAAAACTAGCATAAGAGTTGTGTATTTAAAAACATATCTCAAGTTAATTTTTCTACCCTGCTGAACAATGAGGCAGCCTATAGCTATTGCTAGAACTGCTCCTGAAATAAAGCCTAAATATGAAAAAGATCCTGTAATAGAGAAGCTAGAGATAAGAAATACCGCTGTCTCAAAACCCTCTCGAAGAATTGCAAAGAAAACAACTAAAAACACACCCCATGAAGAAAGCTTCACTGCATCTAGGGTTTTCTCTTCAAGAGCTGCCTTGTCACTAACATTCTTTGATAGCCAGAAAATAACATACCAAATCAGTATGGCGGTTAGGTATAAAAATATAGCTTCAAATAGCGCTGCTGTTGAATCATTGCCTATGGAGCTTTTGGCAAGAATCACAATGTAGCCAACGCATATGCTTGCTATTATAGCTGCAGCAACACCGAGCCATAGTTTTGAAAAATGCTTAACTTGATTTGATTTTTCAAGAATTAAATAAATAATTCCAACAACTAAAGATGCTTCAAGCACTTCTCTAAAAACTATAATAAACCTGTCTCTTATACACATCTGACGCTGCCGACGAATAGAGAGGTGT
>OJFS01000544.1_pt1 | contig 13820 bp, 11 predicted proteins | sample 1594231 | NCBI WGS metagenome assembly OJFS01 (sample SAMN05416847, study PRJEB24817) | seawater metagenome | isolation source: Sea water | place: Canada:Atlantic | collected 2013-07
ATCTACACCTCTCTATTCGTCGGCAGCGTCAGATGTGTATAAGAGACAGGTTCTGCACCATCTAACCTAGCAAGTACAGGAGGAAGTTGTTGTTCGCGGATGTCGATGTAATTTATCGCGATATCATGTTCAGAAGGCGACACGCCTTCTATTTGACAAAAAAGTTTGTCTTGCCAAGATTTAGAGAAGAGCACACTCTGGTTGCCCCAATATTCGGGTGTAGTCATAGTAATAATATCCTTTTAGGACCATGGACTTTACGTTTTTTCCACTTGGATGTAAACCCCGCAAAGGCCTGTTTTGTCAAAATATCAACAATGATATGCAGGTACATAGTAGCAAGAATCACGCGTAATTCCCTCTGCAGACCTTTGAATGTCAATATGATAAAATGTAATGGGATAACATAGAGTAATTAAAACAAAGGAACTCCCTTATGACACGCCTCGTCTATGCCAATAATGAAATGCCTGAGTCTATCTCAACGGTAACGCCACCTTTTAAACGTAAGTTAGCTGGTGGTCAGGTGACGACGCTTGGTGATATGGGACTCGCGATGACGCCATTGCGTGACGGGTTTATTCATGGTGATCCCAAGCGGTTTAATGATGCCATTAATCAGATTCCTCATGTCGAATACCATATGACGGCACCATCGATAGACGGGCTGCCAAAGTTGACGGCTGAGCAGCTACTCAACATCACACAAAAGACCGCAACAAATGTGGTCGATGCGCTTAATATTAACAAGCCAGTCGTCATTGAGGCCGTGGCAGAAGTTGTGAAGATTGCAGCGCAACTTAACGCGCCAGGTCTTAGCCAGCAGGAACGTGATGTTATAGAGGACTTAATTGATAATCTGTCACTGGATATCTATGACGGATTAGGCGCAACGCCCATGATTATGCACAGTATTGATGACGCCATTGATAAGTTAAAGGCCAATCCAGTGGATGGTGTTGCGTTTGCGGTCGACGTTGAATTTATCGGTATGCGCTTATATGACAAGTACGAACTTATCGACAGTAATAACCACGTTAACGTCAATATGGGTTTTAGCAATAGCTATCCGAGTAACGAACTCGCCTTATTGGATACCTTCATACACTCTGCGTGCTATCACAGCGTTGATGGTGAGTACGCCATTGACGGTGCCTTCTCTAAAGCCCTTATTGATGTGATAAAGCCGACATCTCCACTTATGTTTTTTCGCAGAGACTGTGTGCATGTACTCACCCCAGAATTGATGAATGTTATCCATGCCAAACGTGTCCATCATGAAATGCCTGATAACAAACTGTTGTCGCTAGCGGATAAAGTGACAGGCATGATGAAAGGGATGCAGGATCTGGATGAAGCCACGCGTGATGTGGCTATCAATACGCTACAGCATGGCTTATCCGGCCTGGAACGCAAAGATGCGGCCGCGTTGGTTGAGCATGCATTTAGATTGTCGAGTGGTGAGTATTCTGGTGAGATGTTGTCTCATAGAGTGGCATCATCATGGTCGGATGCAGTGAAAGGCAAGCCAGCGTTGTTTGAACAACTGGCCGAACGTTATGAATTAGTGTATTCCGCACCATCGAAGGCCCCCTCTCTGTCACCAAATGTACAGCCAGGTATGGCGCGTTAACGCTGTAAAGTGAAAAGGCAGGTTTTTACACCTGCCGTTGATTAGATGTTGATGCCCTCATCACGCAATGTGATGAGTTGCTCATAGGTCAGTGAAACATTAGTTTCTTTGATGAATGCGTTTAAAAAGTCTTTGTCGATACAATCCATGTTCGACATGTAATGTTGCGTAAACAGAGTTACCTGCAGGTGACGATGATTTGTTGATTCGCGGAATTCTTTTAAAATGGCGGATTTCTCATTGTCACTGTAATGGCCTAACGCCGACGTTGTCATTGCATTCACGTTGAATTGAAGTTCATTACAATGAAGCGTTGCCGTATCCAAGATGAACTGGTTCGTGTTGTGGCTAAAGGTTAGATCACCAATACGCATGTTTTGCTGAACATCTAAATTCACGAAAAAGGTGTGAACGAAATAGATAACCGGACATAGCCATGCACTTAATGCCCACAGTGAATGGTCGCTTTCGCGCCCCAGGTAAGCGGCAATAAGCATACTTACCCCAAAAAGTACTGGGAACGTGTACTGAAGCTTAGTGAATTCCGTTTCTTCTACCAATTTGGTTGATGCATCCGCTGCAATTTTCATGTGTTTACGCCATTTTTCTACGCATGAGCACCGCGCCCAGGCTAAGTAACATTAAGGAGCCAGTTATCGGGGCATCCACTGCAACCACTAAATCGTCCGTAATTTGCTGTGTAATACTAACGCCAGCCAATTTAAAGTGATCAGACAACTGAGAATGCCAGCCACAAGCATCTAATGATGCACTAATTAACCACTGGGTAGCATAGAGTACTGGACTCGCCCCAGTCTCAGTATAATAGGCGTGTGAGTTGATGAGCGGTACGATGCTGGTGGATTGTAAGTAATCGCCAATCATGTTCCAACCATCATTCATGATGTCTTCAACCGTGTCGCTGCCAGAGAAGCTGTCCACATCGCTGCCCGTATTCACCATGACCGTTTGATTCGCTTCGCCGCCTCGTCGCATGTCATACCAATATTGATAGTTACCATAACGTTCCTGCCAATACTGTTCGTTGTACGTCGAGTATATCCCTTGCAACGATACCGCTTCGGTGAAGGTAAGCATTACCATATCGACATCACCACCACTGTTATCAATAGAGATTTCAGGGTAGTAGTTGGATTCATCCTGGTTAGTGACGCTTAGTCCATGTTGAGAAAGGCCCATGCTGGCTTCTTCAATGCAAAGGTCATTTTTCTCGCCCCAGACATTACGGCCTTCCTTACATCCACTGCCATCAGAAGATGTTGTTGACCATGCCGAGAGTGTTAATCCTACGCCGTCGACACTCATCTCATAATGATTGTCAGCATTACGCGTTAAATTATCATTTTGCGTAAAATCAAACGTCAACGAGTTCGAGTCTGCCATGGCAGATGATGAGAGAATAACCCCCACCATTAAAAGAGATTTTTTTAGCACAATAGCACCTATAGTGTTTAAGTCACTCCATTCATTGAAGTGCCATTTGTGCATTATACTAGATTAGGATATTTTTTCACCGGTTGGCTTTTGTTTTCCTAATTCGCCAATGGCGCGATTAATCTCTTCTGGGGGTGGCTCGTCATAGATATACGTGGTGCTGGGGCTTTTATGCCCCAGTATTTTTTGCGCCACACGAACAGATTTCTTTTGTTTGTGTAAAATGTCAGTGGCCACGCCACGACGCCCTGAGTATGAACTGGCTTGTTGCAGCCCCGCCCATTTTCTCAATATTTTTGCGACTGTGCGTTGGAGTGTGTTGGGGGTGAACTGAACATTCTTCTGGCTGATGAAAAGCGGGTCACCTTCACTGAGATTAGGTGTTTGTATTAGGCGTTCATTAATATGGTCTGTCAGTGCCTCTTTGAGCTCTTCATTGATTATAGGGAGTACTCGGGAAACCCCTTTGTGTTTTTTGGGTTCTGGATAAAAGTCTTCTGGATTAATCTCATCCCCTGCTCTCACGAGAGCCTCAATGTGTTTAATGACTTGCGTAAACTCTTTTACTGAAAAGCTTAGTCGGGTTTGCGGTGTGTATTCTCTCTTCTTATCTTTGCGACGCCCCATGGCATCGGCACCTTTAGTGAAGTTCGCTGGCAGCGGGAGAAACTCGTGCAGAACAAAGCCGGACTTGGTGAGGGTGGCCACTTCACGGATGCGAAGCAGGGAAACCTCTTGTGGCCGCAAACCGAGACATTGTAGTACTTTTAATATGGCCCTATTTCGCACGGGGTATCTGTTTGCAGCAACGAGACGGTAAACGTCATCCCACTCTTCGTCTGTAAGTACCCTCGCCTGTCCAACTCTCATGCTTTCCCTCTATCACCTTGCATACTGCTCTAAGCCCATAATAAGACAGTTAAACCTAAAAGCAACAATCACAAGATCCAACTTGATAATCTCAAGTAACAATGTAAGATTTGCTGTATATATTCACAGGGTGCTTTTCTATGTGGGTGTCCACAACAAAACTTGCCAAGATGGAAGGCGTGACCACGCAAACCATCAGGCGAAGAATCGAAAGCGGTTTTTACGACAAAGTTAAGCAAACCGCAGGCGGTCACAACCGCGTCTTTATTACCCAACAACGGAGGATATGCTATGCAAGAGTTAGCTCAAGCAAACAAAAGTCAAGCATTGACACGCAAAAGCGTATCCTGCTCGAACGGTATCCAGACGCAGAATTTATCAGTGACGTTGCCAGCGCTTTCAACTTTCAACGAAAAGGACTGCAAACCATTCTGGAATCAGCAATGCTCGGTCACTCAGTCCACATTGTGGTTGCCACAAAAGACCGACTCGCAAGATCTGGCTTCGAGCTTATCAAATGGCTTGTTGAACTATCAGGCGGACGGATCGAGATTTTGGATGACTCGAATAACACCACTGAATCGTTCGACACCGCTGAACTTATCGGTTTTATTACCTCGTTCTGCAATAGCCACTACGGAAAACGTTCCGCTGAAAGGCGTAAAAGTAATAGCATCGAAAAAGATCAGGTTCTACCCAGAAAATGAGACGGCTTACTTTGATGCGTTGGCGCTTTATCGTCGTTCTTACAATCTCGCTGTCGAGCGGTTTCGAAATGATAATTATAAGGATGAAAACGGTAAGTTTATCAATATGCGCCCTGCAATAAAGGCACAAGTTGAACAAGAGCAAAAAGAGGCTGGTAGAGCTTACAACTCCCTAATTTCTGATAATGGTACATTAGCTGCTGCAACCACATTCAAAGCGGTGTGTGGCAATAACAAGAAACTGAAAGGGGCGAATTCTGGCTTTAGTGAAATTGGTTTTAAGAGTCGCAAAGGCTCTAGACACTCATTTAGTATCGACCGCTTACCAAAGGGGCTGAACCCTTGTGTAAAGGCACTAGGAAAGATCCACCTCACTGAAAGCATACCAAGTGAGGCCATTGGAAAAAGCTGTATTATCACTTGTGATAAAGGCCGTTGGTTCATCCAAGTACAACAACATATTGAACTTCAAACCGAAATCCAAGGTGAAGTAAAGTGCGTTGGTGTTGATCAAGGTGTTCGAACGTTTGCAACTTGCTTTAGTAAAGATGATGCGCTGGTGGTTGGTGATAACTTCGCTAAAGAGAAGCTCTTCCCGTTGATGAAGCGAGTGGACAAGCTTATTGGTCAAAAGCAAAAGGTATTAAACACACAGAAAGGCGTTAAGTCCCCAGATATGCCGCAGTGGGCTAGAGATCGTCTCACTTACTTTAACCGAGAAATTAACCGTCTAAAATGCAAGAAAGATGACCTTATATTGGACTTGCATAATCGCCTGGCATACGAGCTTGTATCTAGCTATGACGTTATCTTTTTACCCTCTTTTGAGACCAAAGGAATGGTTTCGAGAAAGGATAAAACTATCAGAACAATCCGCCGAAACACTTGCCGCCAGATGCTTGATTTAAACCACTGCGGGTTTAAGATCCGCCTAAAATGGTATGCGAAGAAGTACGGAAAACAAGTTGTCGATTGTAATGAATCATACACATCTAAAACGCGGTCTTGGGACGGCTCTATAGATAAAAAGTTGGGTTCATCGAAGATCATTAAAGGCGATGGATTTACCGTCGGTCGTGATATCAACGGCGCGAGAAATATATTGCTTAAGCACTTAACAAGGTAGCTTGCACCTTAGTCATAACAACGAATGTTGCGTTCGTTGCGATTTAAAGCAAGAGGTATGTTCAACCGTTTATCCATTTCGATGACGTCTGCAACATTAACATCTAAAAGGGTCGCTATTTCTCCGAACTGCTCATGTTTACTCATGCCTGTCAGCGTGGATTGCAACTTGCGAAGTTGAAAGAATTGCTATTATAGAGGCAGCGGCGACAAGAAGCTTTGCTAGTCGTGTTTTGTTCATATTAAACTCATGGATTAATTTTGGAAGTCAAGGTTATCATAGTGATAAAAAATAATGTAGTAATTTAAACTCAAGTCTTAGTTCTCATCTTATTGCCACCCCTTTAATAGTAGGACTTGTGAGATTGAAGGTTGCTATTTAATGTCAAAATGATAAAATTGATGCATTGATTTTTAGCGAGCCAGGTTAAGTGAAATGAATGATATTCAGAATATGTTGCGCAGACAGGATTTCCGGTTTTCCACTCTACAGTGGAGTATCGACCCGAACATTACTTTAGATGAAGCGCTGGAGGATATTCTACCTCATTTAACCCATTACGCTAGCGACATTCCAAAGAAAGCGCTTCGCCCAGATGTTATTTTTCGTCACTTCCCGCGAAAAGATATTGCTCGGGCATTATTGGAAAAGGTGGAAAGTACCAATACTGTTTACTCGCGCAATGCCTTGGCTTTTCTGATTTGCTTTTCCGCATCTACGAATACCGGTATCAAGAAAACAAGGGAATTGGTCGCGGCGCTAAGTGATGATGAATTTTTTGATGTGATGCGGGTTAGCTTTGGTTGGGATGGCATTTCAGGTCTGAATTTACTTGAGTGCATGTTGAGGCTGAATCGTTATCATTTTGGCTCCATGAAAAAGAAGCAAAGCCTAGATTTGTTAACAGCGGGTGCAACAGTCTCACGTATTGAAAAAATGCGTGTCGAGCCGTTAGTGCTGACTTTTAAGTTTGCTATGACGGCGGAACAAAAAGCGTTAGATGTTGCATTTACCCACCAAATACTTTCATCTAAGGCAATCGAAATGCCAGACCGCGCCCCGCTATTTGAAGCGTTGTGTGACGTTATTAGTGCGCATGCTCGTTTATCTGACAAATCTCTTCGACTGCACCCGCAAGCAGTTCATGAATGGACAGAGACAGAGTTCGAGTATGCTAACCGTATTGAATTTCATTACTATGTATTTGATGTGTGTGAGAACGATGTGCCACTGTCTGAAAATTTGCTCGATTGCTTGAGCGCGATAGATGATGAGGAAATATTGAAAACTCAGAAACGGCTCCGCTCTGTTGCCTTAAAGAACAATCAGGTGGTTATTCTTAAGCAATTCAGAAAGCGTGGGTGGTTTGATTTTACTAAAGTGAAACAGGATAGAGGGTTTACCTTCCCCAATAAGATAGCCACCGACACGCTAGACTTTGTCTTGTATTGTCTGATTGAAGATCATACTGAGCAAGGAACGGTCAATATCGAAGCGCTCATGGCCACGCTCGTTCAGCTTCCTAAAAGCGCATCAAAGATAATAGGCAGTGTCATTGCTGTGCTGGGTGAAGACACATTCTTTGAAAACCTGAAAAGTGTTAACGTCCTCAAGAAATTGATGAAAGGGACAGAGTTAAGCCCGTTGGATGCGCTGTATAGGGTAAAAAATGATAAACTTAAACAAAGCTTGATGCCGATGTTGATGGAGTAGTCGCGAAATGTACAAGCACTATATGTGTACGAGAGGGAGCATGTCCTACGTCAACTTTAAGCGCGAAGGTTTATACCCTAGCATGCTGGAGTTGTTGCTATCCCCCAGGCGTATTGACCTGTTAAGTTGGCGTTTGAATAGAAATAATGAACAAGATGGATTTGAATTTGAATTCAATTCCAGAACGAATGATAACTTCATATTGCTTACCGGTGTTGAGGATAACTCCCCGTTGTATGATGTGTTTAAAACATCGCCAGATGAAAGTATGATGGCGGTGCTGGATGGTGCGGAATATTATTTCGGCGCCCTAGCCTCAGGCGGTATTACAGGGATTCATTGCATGCTTAAGAATAATGGTAGCATGCACTCTTATCCTTTAGATTTATTATTTACAACGGTATTGACCGCAAGAGAGTATGCAAAAAAATTAAGCGCCGAAATGCAAGCGAACTTTCTATCCCGCATGGGGTGTTTAGTGATTACTTTATTGTATCATGGAAAAATGAGCGCAGCGCGATATGTAATGCAAAAAATAAAGCCGCCACAAATCCTCCCCTTCTTGCAGTCCATTAGCGAATGGATTCAAGTTGAGAAAGAGCGCAAATTAGTAGCTAAGCTTTCGTTATATATAGTCGTAGATAGAAGTAATTCAAAAGCGCTTGATAGCGCCGTAGAGAAGCTGTTGGCAGGTGAGTTGGGGGTGGCGCCCTATGATCTTTACGATGCGCTCTTGAGTAAGCATGTCGCCAACAATGATGCGCGCATGTTGGAGTATATGATTTCGTATACTACGGATTACAACCGTGCGCATCTGGTCGATATATTGATGGCCACCTATGATCTTGATGTTGTCACGCCAATCAAGGCGTCGTTAATTAAGACGTCATGTATATCTCAGTTTTATATCACAGTGTCCAAATTGCTTTGCTTAACCATTCATAGTCATAGTAAGCATCGCCTTTTTATCGAAAAGGTCATTGAAGATTGTACGAAAGAGTTCAAAAAACATTCATCTGGCGTTAAAGCCTTTACAAAGAAAGACGTGAACTCGGCTGTGCCAAATGAAATTTGGAATGCTGTGGATTTAAAAACCACTCTGCCTGATATTTATTTCAACATGGATCTGATGGGGCCAGAAGTGGGCAATAAAATCATTAGCTGCATTAGACGGCGAGGATTAACGCGCGGGAACGTACAGTTGGCTTGCCAATTGCGCGAAAAAGGCTTACTCAACTTCGCCAACCCTAAAGATTTCAAAGGGCAAGCCATGCCCGTTGTTTACAATGACGAAATATGGCCCTACATCGTGTCATGGGCACGGGAAGATTTTGCGAACAAGGACGGTGCGCTTGATGTTAAAAAGGTTGCCAAGACCTTGACGATTGCCGCGCCGGATTATTCAGGATTGATTAGGCGTATGTTTAAAGCAGAAGCGTTAGAAGGAGAGGTGTTGCTTGAACATATTACGTCAAAGAAGGCCTACGAGACGATAAAAAAAGCGTGGTCATTTTCGGTCGAAACGGTGCTGACCCGAGCCACGAGTTCTAATATAAAAGCCTTGGGTATGCGCGAAGCTTTTGAATGAGGCTGATAAAGAAAAATCGCAGTAGACACTGCGATTTTTTGTATTAACGTCCGTATAGCTATCTAATCCGTTTCTTTCGTTTGCGTCGCATTGCGCCGAGACCAAACAGTCCAGATGCCATTAATAGCACTCCTGATGGTTCAGGCACTTCGTTGGCTTCGGCATAAAGCGGGTTGTTAGACACTAGGCTCATGTCCTCTTGGGTGCTTAATGTAGCCCCACCATCACCCACTAAGTAAATGCCGGTTGTGCCCGATGACCAGTCCATACTGTAGCTGGTGGAGGTGTAATCCTCATACAAATATGTATTACCATCGTATTTAACACCACCCATTAAGACTTCATCGGTGAGCGTTGACGTTTCCATATCATTTAGATAAAGGCCGTAGCTGTATTTTGCAGAACTGTTGGTGTACGTCCAGCCAAATAGACCGGTGAATTCACCATAGATATTGCCTCTCGCGCCCGACCAAGATGCTGTCGTCGTGCCCTCATTAAATGAAGCATAGTCGATGACGTCAATGAACAAGTCGGTCACTTCTGAACGTGACGCTAAACGCCAGCCTTCAAACATTCCCCCTTCATCGAGTTCTGTTACGACCTCATTTAAAGACATGCCAGCCGTCTCCGTAAGCATTAGCCACTCAAGTCCGGCATCTTCATCGAGAAAGGCAAGTTCGTCACCTTCCTCTTGCCAGTCAAGGGAGATATAGCCTGCATTGGCACTTCCCGCCATAGTCAGCAAGAGTGTGGTGGGCAATAACGATCCTTTTAGTATTTTATTCATTACAGAGTCCTTTAAATTCAAAAAAAATCACATCACCTTGGTTCGCCTAGCGCAAAAAAAAAACGGTGTGTTATGCAGATAAATGCGCCTTATGACTAATTTTGCTTTGTCACAATAATGCGAGAGAAGTCTGCAAAGGCGATATTCATGGTTTTCTAATAACTAAGATTTTATCATAATCCCTGAATTTACCCTTCACGGAGGCTATTTATTAATTCAATTTGATAAAGTTAACAGGGGAACCTTGCGATATAATGGAGTATCATCAAGTTACCGGAGCCTATTGTGCTGTCATTTCCTTTTACTGCTGAACCAAGCTCGCGCAAACAAGCTGTCGCAGATGCACTTCGTTTACATACTATTGAACAGCCGGATTACCTGCAGCATTTTAGCAATGTGCCGGATTATGTTGAGGTTAAACCTGTCGCAAGGGTTAACCAGGCTGTCCTGTCTGTGGGCGAAAATGGAGAGGGGGTTGTTGACGTTTCTAATGTCGATGTTGCCATTCGATTCCTGAACACAAAAACGGGTGTCGATGCCTGGGTGAGAAGTCATTCACTTAGTTATATATCTGATAAAAATATTGCATTAAATGCGAAACTGCTTGGTGTAGACTATAACGACGTCGCCTTGCATATCTGGGATGAAGAATATCTTGCTAAGCATTCATCGGTATTAAAAAATAACCACCCAAATAACTTGCTCTCTTCACGCTCTATGATTGAAGATCAGTTGAAGCTGGAAAGACCGATACTTAACAGCGAGTTTAAGAAGTATAATCAAAACAAAATGACTCAATTGTTAGATCCCTCAAGCTTAGTGGAGAAGGGGGAATTTACCTCCTATGAATTGGCACAAAGTGGAGTTCAAGATGTTTTTTCAGGTGATGTGTTAACCCCTTATGAGTTAGACGCTTCGGCGCAGTTAATTTCCATCCTTACCCAAGGTTTATCGTCAATCCCCCCGTTGTCGGAAAAAGTGGATGGCTTTATTGAAGAGCTAGCACAAGGCGCTCACAAGAGCATGTATAACTTCATTTTGGCGGGAGGCGATGAGGACACGATGCGAAATCGGGCTTTTTTGCTAAAGACATTTATCGCATGTGTCAACGAGGAGGTAACTATATTACCTCAGGGGAGTTAGATAATGTAATGGGGCGGGCTCTTTCTTTTTCAGAGGGTGCTGATGCATTTGCAAAGTCATTGGCGCTCATTGATGCTGGTACATTCCCCTTATCTGTCATTAGGGAAACCAGCGGCCTACCAGCAATGACGATGAAAACACTGAGTGATACGATCACATCGGCTAATTTTGTGGGATTAGCGGCAGAGAGGGAGCTGCCTGAGGCATGGTTTCATGATTTGCATGGTGATAATATATTGGATGAAATGTTGTACGGTTTATTGAGTATGCATGTCATGGAGCTGTCAAGAGTCGACGGCGTTGCACTTTCCCATGCGAAAGCCGCTAACGACAAGCAAGCTATACGCAAAATAGGCAATAAGTGGACGTGGCTTTCTCAGCGTAAAGATATGGTGGGCGCTGATGAAGCCCTTAGACAGTGCAGTAAAAAGTATAAATACACTAGTGAAATGCAAGACTCATTGAGCATCGTCAGAGATTTAGTGCAGGGGGTTGTACTACGCGCCATGATGGAGTTGCCGAACGTCGATAACGATTGTGTGCGGGCGGATTTCATTGATGGGTTGTTTGTTGAGGTGCAACCGGATGCTGTATTTGATCAATTTGAAGCCTTCGCCAGTGGCGACCTAAAAAAAGATTATTTAAGCATGTCGGTCACGGAAGATGTGAGTGATGCTTTACTTAAAACTGCGCCTACAATACCCAGCTTAGGAAGGATGAGTAGAAGGCTGCATACAAACATCTCGAAAATAACCCAGACACTAGGGGGTTATGAAAAAAACGAAACGAAGTTTGAGAGCGTGACGGAAAAGACGGTTGAATTTAAAGATTTTGATTTTGTGCCACTGGACACCAGTCGCAAATTACTTAATGAAGGGGAAAATCAGGCCCATTGCGTCTATACTTACCTTGGCCAGTGCTTATCTGGCGAATGTGCGATAGTCTCGATGCGAGATAAACGTGGTGAAACCATTGCTACGATTGATCTTCGCCATGACGGCGGTGAAGGGGTTGAGCTGGAAAGCGCGCTAGGTTACGACAATGCGACGATATCAGATGAACATTGCGGTATCATCGAGCAGTACATTGACAAGATTAATGCACATCCGGGTATGGTGCGGTCATTTTGGTACCAGTCAAATGAAGAACTGGACGATTTATTGAATACGCCAGCCACGAAGTTCTCAACACTGTCGAGTTTGTCGTTGGTGCCTTTTGAAACAGATGCCGCTTATTATGCGTGCGAGTTAATAGAGAAGTTTGTGCCAGGGGGGATGGATGCGTTGTTTATGCCTGATAGTTTTTTGAACAATATGATAAAAGCAACGCCTTTTGGTCAAACATTAACGCAGACTCGTGAGGTAGCTGCGAATACGGGTATGTCGTTTATGCAGTCATTGGCGCATTTACGTGATGGGCCTGAAAATAAGCGAGAAGGCGATACGCGGGAAGTTGAAGCGTTACGTCGATAAGAGAAGTCTTTAATGTAGAGGGCTTGGCACACGAAAGTGATGGCAAGCCTTCTTACTTTCAACTGTCACTTTGAAAAGTTGATGTGAATTTTAAATATATTGCTTGACTCTGTTTTATCATTTTGATAAATTACAACTGTCCCCACGAGAAAGGCGGTGAGGAAGTTAGATTGTAGTTATCACTTTGAGAATAAAGTGGTGAAAATTAAAACATAAAGCTTGACAATTATTTTGCAATTTGATAAATTAAACACAATCCAATTGCTATTATATATTTAAACAAAAAGAGGTCGCATGATGCGAAAGTCAATATTAGCTATTACGTGTGCATTAGGTTTTGCTAGTGTCGCAAACGTTGTAAACGCAAGTTCATTAGTTATTAACCCTACTGTAACTCAAGCGGAAGTATCACCTAGTGTGACCTTGTTTGAATATCCAGAACCAGCCAACTCGTATGATACGGGTGTCTTGTTCTACTTCACGCCTGATTTGATGGAATACTACGGTGATGACGTTACCGTGTTGACCACCTTAATTGATGAAAGTATCAATAACAATAACACTATGTTTCGTAACAGTGGCATTGGCATTCAGCGTCAGGCAGCTGGTATTTATCAAGTGGCTGATTCCTACGTGGATAAAGAGACATATAAAGAATCTTTAAACTACGTAATCTCACCTGCATTCCTTAAAGCATTAGGTGCTGATGAAGTGCCAGATTCCCAAGCTTTCAGTTCGGCGAAAACCTTGTTAGAGCCAATACTTGACGAACACAGCGCTTCTTATGTGACCATTCTACAACGTCGTTATGAAGGTGAAGATAACGTTACTGATATTATCAACCCAGATGACAGCACTGGTGATGGTCTTTATTATGATTGGGTTGGCTTGGGTATGTCGGGTAGTACTGGTGGTTTCATGAGTATTATTACGCCTTATGACAATACCGCGCATTCACCGCTTATTATGTCGCATGAATTGGGTCACAATGATGGCTTGGCACACCAAGGCAAAACAAGTTCAGCTTATGTGCCAGGCGGTTTAGCTGCTGAGTGTGGTGGAAACTATTCCATCATGTATGCAGGCACCAAAGATTACAACGATTTATTCTTCTCTGATCAGTATCACGCTGATGAAGAGACGGGTGTTGCTTGTGGTGAAGATGACGTTGCCGACTCTGCCCAGTATTTACGCTACTCACTGTTAGATGGCAGTTTCCTAGCAGAAGGTGAAGCGCCTAACCAAAGAGGTGTGATTTCGCCAGCGTTAAAAGGTTCTGTTAGCTCTGTCTCTTATACACATCTGACGCTGCCGACGAATAGAGAG
>OJFS01000545.1_pt1 | contig 13801 bp, 13 predicted proteins | sample 1594231 | NCBI WGS metagenome assembly OJFS01 (sample SAMN05416847, study PRJEB24817) | seawater metagenome | isolation source: Sea water | place: Canada:Atlantic | collected 2013-07
CGTTGGTCGTGTTGTTTTGTTAGAAGATCAGGCGCTCTTGCCAGGCTTTATCGACGCTCACGGCCATATTTCCTTTCACGCGCGTGTGGCGAGTTTAGCTAATGTGGCTTCTCCCCCTGTTGGCCCAGCCAAAGATATTGCCGGATTGCTGCAAGAATTAAAGAACTACGCGGACAGCAAAAAACTGGCCAAGGGCCAGTGGATTATGGGTATGGGCTACGACGATTCTCTGTTGACTGAGCAGCGTCACCCCACTAGAGATGACTTAGATGAAGTTTCTAAAACACACCCTATTATGCTGATGCATGTGTCGGGGCACTTAGCGGCGATAAATTCGAAAGCTTTAGAAATTGCCAACCTCAATTCTGAATCCATAGACCCTGCTGGCGGTGTGATTAGACGTTACCCCGGTACAACCAAACCCAATGGCGTGCTAGAAGAGTCTGCAACCTATGCGGTAAGAAAATATATGACCGCCAGTGACGAGCCTTTTGAGGAGATTCATCGAGGCGTTTTAGATTATGCGCGCTATGGCATTACAACGGCGCAGGATGGTGCAGCTTCGCCTCAAGTAGTGCAGTTGTTGCAAGCTTCAGCGGCTTACCGCAAATTTCCTATTGATGTGGTGGCCTACCAAATCGCAAACGAACGCTACCTCAGTGAGCCAGATTTGGCCCTGCCTGTTCTTGCACCTTATGAAAATGGTTTCCGCGTTGGCGGCGTGAAGATGGTTTTAGATGGCTCTCCTCAGGGTAAAACAGCTTACTTGACGAAGCCTTATGAAGTGCAACCTCACGGGCAGCATGCGGGCTATCGTGGCTATCCCATCATGCCGGCTGTTTCGGTGGACGCGCTGTTTGATAAATTTGTCAGCGCAGACATTCCATTTCTTGCCCACGCTAACGGCGACGCTGCTGCGGATTTGTTCATACAGGCGCTTGCTAAAAGCCTAAAAGATAAAAAATTAAAGGATCATCGAAGCGTTATGATTCATGCGCAAACCGTGCGCGATGATCAGTTGGACGACATGGCGGCGATGAACGTCATTCCGTCCTATTTTTCCGCCCACACATTTTATTGGGGTGATTGGCATAGAGATTCCGTGCTCGGTTTAGAGCGTGGTAGCCGCATAAGTCCCACGGCCAGCAGTCTGGCAAAAGGCATTACTTTTACCGTGCATAACGACGCACCTATTGTGCCCCCAGATGTGTTGCGGTTAGTTTGGGCCACGACCAATAGGCTCACACGTAGCGGCCAAGTATTAGGTCCCAATGAGCGGATTTCGGTAGAAGAGGCCTTGAAGGCAGTCACTGTGAACGCAGCGTATCAATACTTTGAGGAAGACCGTAAAGGTTCTATTGAAGTGGGGAAGCAGGCAGATTTCGTGGTGTTGTCGGCAAACCCATTGAGTGTCGCAAAAGAGGATTTGCTCAACATCAAAGTGCTGCAAACTATTGCGCGAGGCACGACTGTCTTTTCGCTAGAAGATGAAACTGCCGAGTAGCGCAGCAATATATTGCCAAGATCAGCAATGATTAAAATAAATAAACTAACAAGATGAAGTGAGCGCGCCTGATGTTAAATTTACTTGAGACTGCCATGGCTGCATTAGCCGCAGGCCTTACCTCCATAGTGTTTTTTAAAGTCGAATTTTTCGGAGTGGGTGTGCCCCTCATTGTGCTCTGGCTGGTTATGGGCGCGGTCTTTTGCACGGTCTATTTCAACTTCATCAACATCCGCGGTTTTGCCACGGCAATAAAATTACTCACTCAAAAGCCCAAATATAAAGAGGGTACGGTTGGCGAGATTACGCATTTTCAGGCTTTAACCACTGCCATATCGGGCACCGTAGGCATCGGTAATATTGCCGGGGTGGCAGTGGCTATTTCTCTAGGTGGCGCTGGAGCGGCTTTTTGGTTAGCAGTCGCAGGCTTCCTAGGTATGTCGACAAAATTCTGTGAATGTACCCTGAGTACTTTGTATCGCAAGAATCATGCTGATGAGTCTGTTGCAGGCGGCCCCATGTTTTACCTGCAAGAAGGTTTGGCGCGAATAGGCCGCCCGAAGTTGGGAAAAGCCATGGCTAAGTTTTACGCGCTATGTATGGTTATAGGCTGCTTTGGCATTGGCAACATGTTTCAGTCTAATCAGGCAGCGGTCATCCTCACGTCACAATTGGGTGAGGCAAATTTTGCCTACTCAAATATTCTAGTGGGCCTTATTTTGGCAGTGACCATTGGCTTGGTCATTATTGGTGGTCTGAAAAGTATTGCGTCTGTGACGTCGCGCTTGGTGCCAATGATGTTGGTTGTTTATCTGGCCTTGGTGATTATTGTGCTGGGCCTGAATTATTCCCTTGTGGACGATGCCTTTGCACTGATCTTCAGCGAAGCCTTTACCGCCAACGGTGTTAGTGGCGGGGTTATAGGCGCCATGATTATTGGTTTTCAGCGTGCCGTTTTTTCTAATGAGGCGGGTTTGGGTTCGGCGGGCATTGCTCATGCTTCGGCGAAAACCGACGAGCCAGTGACACAAGGCATGGTGGCGTTACTAGAGCCGTTTATAGATTCTGTGGTGGTTTGCACAATGACAGCACTGGTTATTGTGATTCTGGTAATTATCCCGGGTGAGGCTACCAACGGCATAAGTGGGATAGAAATGTCGATTCGCGCATTTGACTCGGCCATACCGGGGTCCTCTCCTTTGCTGGCTATTATTGCCACGCTATTTGCTTTCTCCACCATGTTGGCTTGGTCCTACTATGGGTTGATTGCATTAGAATATTTGGTTGGTCGGTCACAGTTGTCTAGCATGATTTTTAGGCTCACGTTTCTATTTTTCATAGTAGTAGGCAGCGCCATTAACTTGCAGTCTGTTATCGACATCTCTGATGCGTTGGTTTTCCTAATATCAATTCCAAATTTGATAGGCCTGTATTTGTTAGCGCCAGAAGTGAAGCGCGAGTTAGTGGCATTTCAACAACGTTATGCCGAAAACTAGATTGACGACGATCGGATGCAAATAAATCACCAATGAACGGGTAGGAGAGAATGTATGCGCGGCGCAGTGAGTGGTAGTGAAGGGAAAGTAATCGTTGTTACCGGAGCAGCATCCGGACTAGGTTTTGCTGATGCGCGACTGCTCGCCAGTCAAGGTGCTCATGTGGTGATGACGGATATAGATGTTGAACGTGGCTCGGCGTTGGCGAAAGAAATAGGCGCAATTTTTTTAGCGCATGATGTGTCAGATGAAGATCGCTGGGGCCAAGTTATGTTGGAAGTGGAGGCCAAATATGGTCGCTTGGACGGGTTGGTGAACAACGCAGGTGTTGCCCATATCGCCAATATAGAAAACACCTCATCGAAGGTTTGGCGTAACACCATGGCAATTCATTTAGACGGCACTTTCTTCGGTTGCCAAGCCGCCATTAAGCTGATGAAAACAAGTGGTGGTGGCTCTATTGTAAATATGTCATCTACTGCGGCGCTAATTGGCATTCCTGATTATCTGGCTTATTCGGCGGCCAAAGGCGGGATTCGTTCCATGACTAAGGCCATAGCCATTCATTGTCGCCGCGAGCGTATTAAGATCCGCTGCAACTCCGTGCACCCCGGCAGTATCAATACCCCAATGGTTCACCATGCATTGAAAGAACTAGTGGATGTGGACCTTGGTGCTATGGAAGATCAAGAGAAAGCACGGCTTTCAATGGGGATTGGCGAGCCGGACGACGTGGCGCATATGGTTGCCTACCTGCTCTCGGACGTGTCCAAGCATGTGAATGGCACTGAAATGGTGGTAGATAATGGCGACACCGTCGTCTAAGTTGGCTGGCCCAGCTTTTTAAGTTAAGCCTGCCATTTTTAGACGATAGAGGTTTTCTTTGTGCTGAGGAATATAACGATGAATATTAGTGGTTTGGTACACATCAATATTAATTGCAGTAACTTTGAGCGCTCTAAGGCGTTTTACGAAATGCTTGGGTTTGAGCATGTATGGCAGGTACCCGCCACCAATACGCCAGAAGTGAATCAAGCAGTGGCCATGCAAGATTATCGTGTGAATGGTGCCATTATGAAGTTGCGTGGTGTTGAACCAGTGGTTTTGATTGATCTTTTAGAGTGGCAAGCGCCGCGCGACACCAGTGCGCCCTATGCCAATTTGTACCGTCCGGGGTTGGCGCGGTTAGCGTTGCGCACGACCAATTTGCAGGCAGACTATGATTTCTTGGTAGCCCAAGGGGTTGAAGTGTTGTCGCCACCGGCCACGGTTTATATGAGTGCAACCAACGGCAGCAGCTTTTTCTGCTTTAAAGACCCAGACGGTACTTTTCTAGAGTTAGTGGAGAGCTTTTAAAGCGCATCAACTAGCACTCACTATTTTCTCGGTCACTGCGCTGAATACAGATATATCGACATGCCGCTGGTCTATGGCGTCGCTCATGTTCAGCCAAGTAGCATGCTGAAGATTTTGCAGCGTCAGGGCCACGTTATTAGTGTCTATTTCGTAGATGGCCAAATAGCCATGTGTTTGACTCTTTTGTACTTGGTGCTCATTCAGCGCAAATCTTTGCGCGGCCTGAAAGCCTTCAATTTTCAATACTTCCGGTAGATGAACTTCGTTGTACCATGTGTTGTATTCATCCTCGCGCCCATCAACCGCATCACTTTTAACCATGAATAAAGTGCTCATATTCTTCTCTCCTTCATCCGCCGGAACTTGCCTCAAGCCCGATCCAAATTCCCAGTCTCAAATCCCTGTCCTAAAACCCAATCCTAAATCGCAATTTTAGATCCCTCTGCTAAATTTAAGAATAGGTCATAAGTTCTGGGTAAGGCCAGTGCACTTATCGGAACAATGGCCTTGTCCAATAGTATTCACGCCGACAAATAATTAAGCTGTAAGAAAGTCAGAGAAGGAGAGAGGTTATGGATATTAACGATTACAAGACTATTGAGGTTGAGCAGCAGGGCGCACTAGACATTCTGTGGCTGAATCGCCCGGAACAACTCAATTCAATTAACACACCAATGGTCACTGAGTTGCGCCATTATTTTGATCAACTGGCTGAAAATGAAAATACCCGAGTGGTGATAATGGGCGGCCGCGGCAAAGCATTCTGTGCGGGCCTAGACATTAAGTCCGCTAGTGATCCAGCTCAGCCCCGACCCTTTGGCGGTGGCATGGGTTTTCAGGGCTATCTTGCGGATGTGTATGTGAAGATGCGCCGTTGTCCGCAACCTATTATCAGTATGATTCAGGGCGCGGCATGTGGTGGCGGTTTTGCATTTGCGCTGGCCTCGGATGTACGTATTGCAGCCGACACAGCTAAAATGAACGCGGCTTTTATTAAGGTGGGCTTGTCCGCCTGCGATATGGGTACCAGTTACTTCTTGCCTCGGCTGGTAGGCACCTCTATCGCATCCGAGCTGATGTTAACCGGCAAATTTATCCACGCTGAAAGATGTTTGAGTACCAATTTGGTGTCGGAGGTTGTTGCCGAGGAAGACTTGTTTGCAACAGCAAATGATTACGCCCAGCAGATGCTGCTAGCGTCTCCAATGGGTCTGCGCCTGACCAAAGATGGTCTAAATGTAGCCATTGACGCAGCGGGTTTGGAGGCAGCTATTGCGGTGGAAAATCGTAACCAAGTTTTGTGCAGCCGCACAAAGGATGCCAAAGAGGGCATGCAGGCCTTTATTGAAAAGCGTGCGCCGCAATACACGGGTCGGTAGAAAGTGGGTAGAAGGTAGGCAGAAGTTAGATAGAGATTAGATAGCGGTGAGATAGAGGTTTGTGAGTTAGAGCAACTGCCAGGTTATTGCCTAGCAGTAGTAAACTGGCTCACAGGTTCAAAGTGCGCCTAAGAAGAAGCTATGTGGCTCCTGTTAATCGCTCACCCCGTCAGGCTGGTAAATACTGCTTGAGAAATAGATATGCCCCGCTCATCGCCCATCAGCCCCGCATGCATTTTGTTCATAACGTAGGAAATTGAGAAATTTTGGTCTTGGTCGATGATGGCAGTGGAGCCGCCCCATCCGCCCCAAAAGCATAAGTTGCGTTTGCTCCCGGGAGGCATGCCAAAGCCAAGACCGTAGGCCATAGGTACGTCTACCACTTGGTCGTGACCGCTAATGCGCGGCACCATAACCGAGCGCGCGGTCTCCTCCGAAAGCAAGCGTACACCCTGAGATTCACCTAGGTTTGCGAGCACCGCATGAATTTTTGCTACGGATCTGGCGTTGCCGTGACCGTTAGCCGCCGGGATTTCGGCCTTTTTCCATCCAAGGGTCCAACTGTCTCGAGCGTCCCCTGCGGGGTTAGTGTAGGTGCGTCCGGCAATGCTGTCTCCAGCAGTATCCTTCCCCAGTCTGCGGTTGGGCGGAGGGATAAGGTGGCCGATACGGGGCAGTGCCTCATCAGGTACGCCAATATGGAAGTCCACGCCCAATTTATCCGCCACCTCTTGCTTAAAGAACGCGCCCATAGTTTGGCCGGTGATGCGTCGTAGCACTTCGCCCAGCAGATAACCCTGGGTTAAAGCGTGATAGCCCATGGCGCTGCCTGGCTCCCACCAAGGTGCTTGAGCGGCAAGCAAGCTTGTGATTTTTTCCCAGTCGTACATGTCTTCTGAGCTAACAGCTACGTCCATGCCAGACAGTCCCGCTGCGTGGTTCATAAGGTGCCAGACTTTGACTTGTTCTTTGCCGTTAGCTGCAAACTCTGGCCAGTAGGTGGCCACGTTCTCGTCAAAGTTTAGTAACTTGCGATCAGCCAGCATAAGCATGCATAGGAACGACATGGTTTTGGTGGTGGAGTAAACGTTAACAATGGTGTCCTCTTGCCACGGTTGAGTTTTGTCCTCGTCTAGGTGGCCACCAAAAAGATCTACTACCAACTCGTCTTTATAGGTGACCGCAACGGACGCGCCAACGTCAGCGCCGCTGTTTAAGTTAGCTTGTAAAGTTGCTCTTACCTTTTCAAATCGAGGGTCGCAGTGCCCTTGTACTAATACGCTCATCATCTCTCCCCTAGGCTCTTTAAGCCGACATGAAACTCTGTGCTGCGAGCTTTGCAAGCGTTGCACGTAAGCCACTACGTTAATCAGATTTGTCTGCGTACGCCAGAGTGTTGGCAGGCGAAGAAAAGTGTGATTTGAAGGCTTCAATACCTAAAGCGCATCCAGCAATTTGCTCCGGCTAATTGCTCCGGCTAAGTTTGTGCAAGCAATTAATTTGTTGCTATTAAGTATAAAGCAATTAATGTGTTTCTTTATATTATGAAAGCAACCTTTTAGGGCCTATAAAATGAAGTCACTACTTCAGCAATTCAAACTGCGGCGTCTTTTTTTGGGGTTAAAGCAGGGGGATATGATGCTTCGTGTGGGCGTTTCTCGTCAGCAATACCAGCGCTTGGAGTCAAAAGGCAATCCTAGACTGAATACGCTGGAGTTAGTTGCCAACGGTTTGAACGGCGAAGTGATGCTCATACCTAAGGAAAAACTCGAAGCTGTTAATGCGGTACTTGAGGGCCGAGGTGTGGATCTTTTTGTGGGAGAGGCTCGCGCTGAAACCAAACTCGGGCAGAAGAGTCTTGCTGACGACCCTTGGCAGGGTTTGCTGGACGATGATCTGTGAGCGCCCAAGGGCGCGACGAGATAAATGTTCTCAAGCTGACTTTGCACGGCAGGCTGGTGGGGTATCTGGCGGGTTATCAAAGTGGGCGAAACGTATTAAATTTTGCTCGGGAGTTTATTGAAGACGAAAAACGGCCCACCTTGGGTTTAATCACTCACCCGCAATTCCCTCGGTCAAATACTTTACTGACAACGCCTTGGGCGAAGAATCAGCGCCTGCATCCCGCATTATCTAACCTCCTACCCGAGGGTTCGCTAAGGGAGTTGATCGCCCAAGGACTCAAGGTGCATGTAGATAACGAATTCCATATTCTGTCTTATCTAGGAGAAGACTTGCCGGGTGCTTTGGTGGCGCTGCCTATGCAACCTGATGACGTGCCAGACAGTCTTTTGTTTGCACATGGCAGAGCTAAGGCGGTGAAGTTCGAAAAGGCTAATAAGGAAAATAAGTTCTCATTAGCTGGTGTGCAGATGAAGTTTTCGATGAAGGAAAAAGACGGCCGCTACAATCTTTCAAAAGGCGATGCCTTAGGTGATTGGATTATAAAAACGCCATCAACCAAGCATAAAGACGTGCCACTGAATGAATATACCGCCATGACATTGGCTTCTCTCGCAGGCGTTGAAATACCAGAAATTAAGTTGGTTGACCTGAATCAGTTGGACAACCTGCCGCAGATTAATCTACCAGCAGAGCAGCAAGTCTTTGCCATAAAACGATTCGACCGGTCCGGTGATACGCGCATTCATATGGAAGATTTCGCCCAAGTGTTGGTGAAATACCCCCACGATAAATATGCGTCTGCAAACTATGAGCAGATCGGCAGAATCCTTTACGAGTACTCTGGCGATAACCTGGCTGATGTTCAGCAGTTTGCGCGCCGCCTGTTGGTGAACGTTCTTTTGGGGAATGGAGATGCACACCTAAAAAATTGGAGTCTACTCTACGCCGACCAAACTACCCCACGGCTTTCCCCTGCCTACGATATTCTTACAACAAACGTATACATTGAGCATGAAAGACAGTTCGCCCTCAATTTAGGTAAGAGTAAAAATTGGTATCAGGTTTCTTTGACCAACTTTCAAGCTTGGGCGGATAAATCGGCCATACCGTGGCGGGTGATCAAGCCTCACATGGATGAGGTGTTAGACAAAGCAAAAACACTCTGGCCCGCTGCGTTAAGGGACCTGCCCATGAACGAAGGGCACAAAGTGAAGTTGGTTGAGCATTGGCAAAGGTTGCATGAAGACTTTCGGTTTTAGGACATTAGCCCAATGAACCACTCTTTTCGCGGAGTTCAGAATATAGTTTTTGTCGTTTTCTATCTGTTAGTCAATAGACGCAAACCACATTAAGTCGACCAACAGTGTTTGGACGAATTGCAGAATTGTGGATAAAGTCCAGTAATCGGAAATAGTGGAAAGGGGCGTGATATGGAACTAGGTAAGGTAGAAAAGCTGTCCGTCCGTGATCAGTGGAAGAACGAGGAATACGACTTCACTCCTTGGTTGGCGAAGGAAGAAAATATTCAGTTACTAGGTGACGAAATTAATCTTGATCTAGAGGTTGAAGGTGTTGAAATTGCTATCGGTTCCTATAAGGCAGATATAGTCGCAAGAGATGGAAATAATCGAACCGTGATAATTGAGAATCAACTCGAGAAAACTGACCATAAACATCTGGGGCAGATCATTACTTATGCCTCCGGTGTGGAGGCGCAGATCATCGTATGGGTGTGTAGTCAGGTTACGGACGAGCATCGCCAAGCGATCGACTGGTTAAATGAAGTGACTCGCGCCGATATTGCCTTCTTTGCTTGCGAAATCGAACTTTGGCGTATTGGTGACTCTGTGGCCGCGCCCAAATTTAATGTAGTTGCTAGCCCCAATGATTGGACCAAAGTAGTCAAGAGCACGGTTAATAGTAAAGAGCTAAGTGATACGAAAAGAGCCCATCTCGATTTTTGGAATGGTTTTAAGTCGTATATGGAAGAAACTGGAACTTCGCTCAAACTTCGCCAACCCAGACCCCAACACTGGTATACCATGGCCGTGGGCCGCTCCAAGTTTCATATTTCACTCACCACCAACACTCAATCTAAACAGATCGGCTGCGAGATATATATTCGCGGTGATGAAGCCAAGGAAGCTTTCGCGCAATTGGTAGAGCAAAAAGACACAATAGAAGCATTGCTGGGAACGCTTGAGTGGCATGAGTTACCAGATGGTCAAGATTGCAGAATAAAACTCTCTCGTAGTGGAGATTCTAAGAGTGCAGCGCAATGGCCTGAATTGAATGGATGGCTCAAAGACGAATCTGAAGCCTTTTTTAAAGTGTTTTCGCCCAAAATCAGAGCACTTAATTTCTAGGCGAGTAACGCCAAGTCGTATTTCTCCTTCTAGTGATAAATGGCGATGCGGCACCTAGTTGACGGACCTGCGGCACTTCGTTTAGTTTTAGTCAATGACAAATGTACAAGAAATAATTCCGCAAAACCTGCAAGCCGAAGTGGGTAGCGCTTTGGCTTGGTTTAACTCACGTGAAAACGCGTCCTTTGAAGTGACGGGTATTGTTAATCCGCCAACTGCATCAAATAGTGGTGAGGATCTGCGTTTGGTGCTGTGTGGTGAGGGTGTTTGTCGTCAAGAAACCTTCAAGGTTACCGGCTCTGATGGTGCGCCGACGGTTGCGTGGCTGGGCTTAGATCACGCCCAAGACAGCGTTGGCGTTGCTGAACTTGACCCGCCTCCTGGGGCAAGAAAAGCATGGCTAGCTGATGTGGCAGGCCAGCATTCTTTTGCTGTGTTGTTATTTTATCGTGGCTTCTGGTGACCTCCCTGTCGCCTCGAGTTACGAGGCTACGTTTTTAGCGGTGTGGTGGACGCTATTCGGGCTGCGGGTGGCGAAGTCTATGCAGTGACCAGTGAGCCCCAGGCGCTGGCTTCCCGTGCTCAGCAAGATTGGCAACTCTCTTTCGAGTGTGTGGGTGATCCTCATCAACAGATCGCTGATGCTGCGCGCCAGCAAGGTATGCTAGATTTGCGTACCAGCGAAGTGGGCGAGTTTATTACCCGCGATACGTCATGGGGTGCTACTCACCCTAAGGGCTTTTATCAGCCCGGTGTGCTCGCATTGAATTCTGAACGTCTACTTTATCGCTGGCAGTCTGTTCCAAGCCGGGAAAACATGGGTGGTGCTGGGGGCAGGCCTACGGAAGATTATGTTTGGCAGCAGATTCAGGCATCCCTTGCCGATACTTCCGCCGCTGACGCTTTGTTAGATGAAATGCCTGTTACAGGCGGTAAGGCACCGCCCTTTTTTGTATTCTCCTTGATGTTGATGGCTCACGGTTGGTTTCTGCGGCCTAAAGCGTTTACCTATCAGGGCGACGGGGTGAATCCAATGCAACGTTTCCCATTAGTGCTTATGCGTCTTGTTGGATTTATTGGGTGCTGGATTGCAGCGTTTGCACTACTGCCCACTATTTGGGCAGGTGTTGCATTGGCCTTATATGCGCCAGTGGCTATCCGAGGCATTCGCAAGGTTTACACTACTTTTGCAGTGGAGACAGCAGACTAACTTGTCTTGCTGAAGCCGCACTGCGCCACTGCAGGACGACTTAGGGGCTCTCCTTTGGGTAAAAGATGCCATCAAGGAACGCGATCATAACGTCTAACGCGGGTGGCGCGTTTTCTGCAAAGCTCACCCCAAGTACCGGGTTGTGCCCGGAATCTAAATACGCGTGTCTTTTGTCAGCGTGCTCCCAATACTCTGCTGGGTGTCCGGCGCTTTGTAACTTTGTTAAATAGTCTTTAACCAGTGTTGGAGTGGTGAGTGTATCAGCGCTGCCAACTGTCAGTAGTTGCGGTGGCAATGCGCGCGTGGTGCGCACAGGTATTGTGTGAGCGGGAGACACGCCTTTGTAAAGTTCTGGGTAAGTGCTTGCAGTGATCTCGCCACCAAAAATACTGCGTGGTGACGCGCCGCCGAACAGCCAAAAGGGATTTTTCCAAGTCTCGAAGTTGCTCAGTCCACGTTGATAAAGGTCAAAGGCGCCGTAACTTAAAAGCGCTGCTTGGACTTCTATGCCTCCGTTCTGTGCGATGGACTCTGCGGTCTCGCCTAGCGGCAGGTAAGAGGGGTTAAAGGACAGTGTTTTGACAGTGTACCCCTGAGAACTTAACTGCTGCCCTTGGTTCACGACCATAGCTGCAAGGTGTGCTCCGGCGCTGTCGCCAGTTACTGCCAAGCGTGCGGGATCGCCTTGATATGTGCGAATGTTATCTTGCGCCCATAACACTGCGCCAAATGTATCTTCAACGATTTGGTCGATGGTGACGGTATTGTCTTGGTCGCCGAGTAGGCGGTAGTCGACGTTACAAATGACATATTCGCTGTTCGTGGCAAAGTACTTTGCTGGCTGGTCCATGATGGATTTGTCATTAATCAACCAGCCGCCGCCATGAAAAATCATCAGTACTGGATAGCTGCTCTTACCTGATGTTGGGGTATAGATATCCATGGTCAAATTGAAACCGTCAGGAGACGCCCACAGTACGTTAGGCTCCAACGTATATTTGCTAGGGTCGTTGTGGCTAAGTTTTTCAGTTGGAGTAGCACACCCGAAACTCACTACGCATAGTAAAGTTGCGATGCAAGTACGAATAGAAAATTTCATGGAACATCCTTTTTCTGTCTGAGTTCTCCGAACATCCCCGGCGAGACATCTTTTTTGTCTATGGCCTCAGGCGCAAGGTGCATCAAAAGCGCCCAAGGCGCGGGCAGATTATGGCGTTGATTGAGCGCAGATTGATATCTTATTAACAATACAAATGCGCTGTAAATTCTGTAAGGCGTCGTTGCGCCGGCGCCCAGTGCAACGTTACTTATGAGTAGGCGTCGTATTGGTTGCCAACCTTTATACGGATCGCGGGAGCGGATATGTAGCCCTTTCCAAATAGCTTGCCTAAAACCAAGAAATTACGGCAAGCTGTTGAATCGTCAATTTATTAGGGAGAGGGAAAATGGAAGCTAATACAATTTTGCAGCCGGTGATTGCGCTTGGTCTTTGGAGTGGGGTGATGATGATTTGGATGTATGTCACGCGTATTCCTGCCATTGCTGGTGCCGATATCCCAGAAGATGACATGGGTCACCCGGTGGGCATGAGTTACTTGCCGTCCCACGTGCGCCGCATTGCAGATAACTACAACCACTTGTTTGAGCAGCCCACGCTCTTTTACGCCACTTGCCTTGTCATTGCGGTGGCTGGGCATGTAGATGCCACGGCTGTTTATGCCGCCTGGGCGTTTGTGATTCTTCGAGTAGTGCACTCTCTTATTCAGTCAACGGTGAACGTGGTTGTTCTGCGCTTCGGTATCTTTATGCTTTCTTGGGTGGCATTGCTTGTACTACTGATCCGCGAGGCTTTGGCAATATTTTAATTGTCAGCGCGCTGTAGTGATTGGTCGTGGGTGTCGGTAGTTTTTGGCGCGCATACGATGTGTGAAAGGTGAAGTGTCCCCTGCGAAAACGCTTCGCGGGTCTTTTGGTTGTTCTTTTTTGCGAAGAATTTAAACAGCGCCCAGAGCGAAAAGACTGCGTAAAAGATTAGATGTTGCTCGAACGCCGCATCTAATCAAACTACGCAGTGGGTCCTCTTTAGAGCGTACTAAATGCCGTAGAGCTCTTTTAGATGTGCCATGAACCCCGGACGGTTCGCTGCCGCATCTGCACGGATCGTCTTAACGTGGGCGCGCTCTTCCATGCGTGCACAGTAAGCGTCTAATCCAGGCACTTCTGATAAGGGGTCTTTGCCCAAGAACTGCTTGCCTACATTGCGTACCACGGGCAGATTCAAAATGGCCGCGATATCCGCCATGGTAAATGTATCGCCATAGGCAAACTGTTCAAATGTTGAAAGTTTTGCCAGTGCCGCCGTTGCTTTAGTTAGACCTGTCTGCACATCTTTCAACACTGTGGGTTCTGGCGTGGTGCCGGAGAGAAGGTTTGGTATAACGCGACGTGCGACAAGCTCAAAATAAAGTTCAATGAACTGGGACAATTCCTGCACTTTGGCCACGCCAAAAGGGCTGGCCGGCAATAGTGGATGCTCTGGGTAGGCGCGTTCTATATATTCCAAAATCTGTCTCTTATACACATCT
>OJFS01000548.1_pt1 | contig 13756 bp, 10 predicted proteins | sample 1594231 | NCBI WGS metagenome assembly OJFS01 (sample SAMN05416847, study PRJEB24817) | seawater metagenome | isolation source: Sea water | place: Canada:Atlantic | collected 2013-07
AATCAACTTCGAGTGGGGCTCATTGGTACCGGGCGCATTGGACAAGTCCACGCGAAAAGCGTGGTCAGCCACCCCGATACGGTGCTGCATCGCGTCTCCGATGTATTCCTCGAGGGCGCGCAGCAGACAGCACAGGAGTACGGCGGCGAGGCCACCGGCAATCCCGATGAGCTCTTTAGCGCTGGGGATCTTGACCTCATCATCATCGCCTCCCCCACCACCACCCACATTGACCTGATCGAGAAAGCCATCGACGCGGGAATCCCGGCGCTCTGTGAAAAGCCCATTGACCTCGACATCGCAGCTGTTGATCGGCTTCGCGAAAAAGCCAATGCCACCACGGTTCCCATTGGGTTGGGCTTCAACCGCCGATTCGACCCGCATTTTGCTGCGGTGCGCTCAAGGGTTCTGGCCGGTGATATCGGGAACTTGGAACAGTTGCTCATCACCAGCCGTGACCCGGCTCCCGCGTCAACCGAGTACCTCGCGGTTTCCGGCGGAATCTTTAGAGATATGACCATCCACGATTTTGATATGGCCCGCTATTTTGTGCCCGAGATTGTTTCTGTCACCGCCCAGGGTTTCAATCAGTTTTCCTCCGATATCAAGGGGCTTGGCGACTACGACGCGACCGCGGTGGCCCTGCGGGGAAGCAATGACGAACTGGTCTTGATTACCAACTCCCGCCACGCTTCCTACGGGTTCGACCAGCGCGTGGAGGCGTTTGGTAGCGAGGGGATGCTTCGGGCGGAGAACATCACCGACACGAACGTTCAGCACTACACCGCGAACCTGGTCGAGGCGAAGCCGCCGTATCAAAACTTCTTCCTCGAGCGTTACATGGACTCCTATCGAAACGAGTTGGAGGAGTTCATCAAGCGCATTCGGGGCGAGGCCTCCAACACCCCCACGTTCGAAGACGGCCGGATGGCTCTTGTCTTGGCCAATGCCGCCACGGAATCGGCCCAGACGGGGACCACGATTTCCGTCTCCGCCAGGTAGAAGAATTTGTAAGGACAAAGTACGATTGAGTGTCCGCCCAGATGAAGTGATTTTTTATGACTAGTGCTCCAGCCCCTATGCCGCTTGATGTTTTGACGATGGGGCGCGTGGGAATCGATCTTTACCCCCTGCAAAGCAATGTGGGGTTGGATAAAGTCACCAGCTTCGGCAAGTTCCTGGGCGGAAGCCCCACCAACGTCGCCGTCGCCACAGCGCGGTATGGCAGAAGCAGCGCCGTAATTACCCGCACCGGCCCTGACCCACTCGGCGTCTATGTGCGCGACGAGCTGGAGCGCTTAGGGGTGAGCTCTCGCTATGTCTCTGATGTTGAAGGGCTGAAAACCCCCCTGGTGTTGTGTGAAATATTCCCACCCGATAATTTCCCGCTGTATTTCTATCGCGACCCTGTCGCACCGGATCTCATGATTAAAGCTGATGAACTCGATGAAGAAGCCGTTAGATCAGCAAGGATTTTCTGGACCACCGTCACAGGGCTAACCAGGGAACCAAGCCGGTCCGCGCACCACCACGCCCTGGCCGTTCGCGCGCGCGCAGAACACACGATCTTGGACTTGGATTACCGCGCAGACCTCTGGGAATCGACCAGTGATGCCACCGAGCAAGTGCAGAAAGCCCTGGAGAAGTCCACGGTGGCTATCGGTAACCGCGAAGAATGCGAGATTGCGGTGGGTGAGACCGATCCCGACCGCGCTGCCGATGCGCTCCTGGAGCGAGGCGTCTCGATTGCTGTTGTCAAACGCGGCCCCAAAGGAGTAATGGCAAAAACGGCTTCCGAGCGCATTGAAGTGGAGCCCTTTGCGGTGGAGGTTGTCAACGGCCTCGGTGCTGGGGATGCCTTCGGTGGGGCTTTTTGCCACGGACTCCTCAGCGGCTGGGATCTCGAAAAAATCCTAAGGTTTGCCAACGCTGCGGGGGCCATCGTCGCCGGGCGCCTCGAGTGCTCCACCGCCATGCCCTTTGAAGAAGAAGTTCTCACTGCCTTGGAGGTAAACCATGTCTGACATTGATTTCACGGCGCTGCGCGCTACGAGAGCGACCCAGCCTGAGGCTATAGCCCAGGCGCTCGCTTCTCGAAGCAGACGAGACATCGTCAGCGGCGATGGACGCCTCATGATCGTGGCGGCAGACCATCCCGGGCGAGCAGCGATGGGCGTCGGGAGCGAGGCCATGGCGATGGCGAACCGCGAAGTGCTCCTTGAGCGCTTAGCTGGTGCTCTAGAGAACCCGGGAGTCGATGGCGTCCTTGCTACCCCCGACATCATCGATGATTTAGCGCTCTTGGGCGCGCTCGAGAACAAAATTGTCGTGGGTTCGTTAAACCGGGGCGGACTTCGCGGGTCATCCTTTGAAATGGACGACAGATTTGGCGCCTATTCCATCGATTCCCTTGCGCGCGCTGGTCTTGATTTTGCCAAAACCCTCACCCGAATCAACCTCCAAGACGTCGGAACAGCCGACACCCTGATTGCCACCGCGGAGGCTGTGAATGATGCGGTGGCCGCACAGATACCGATCATGATCGAGCCCTTCATGAGCGAGTGGGTGGACGGAAAAGTCACTAACGTGTTGACCGCTGAAGCTGTCATTCACTCCATTGCTATTTCCGCAGCACTCGGAGGATCCAGCGCCTACACGTGGCTCAAGATTCCCTTTGTCCCGGACATGGCGAGAGTGATGGAATCCACCACACTTCCCACGCTAATCCTTGGCGGGGATAACCAAAGCGACCCCGAGGCTCTTTACTCCGACTGGGCCCACGCTCTCACCTTGCCAGGCGTTCGTGGCCTTGTGGTGGGAAGAAGTCTTTTATATCCGGCCTCAGGCACTGCCGCTGATGCCATTTCCCGTGCTGTCGATATTGTCCACGGCTAAAATGAGCCCAAATAAAGGAAGCCACCATGACTAACCCCATCATCAACCACCACGTCGGCGGGCAAGAGTTTGTTGGCGAATCTGAGCGTTTTGCCGATGTTTTTGACCCCGCACGCGGTGTGGCAACAAAATCGGTTCGCTTGGCGACAACGTCAGACCTAGATGCAGCGGTGAAGATTGCACACGCCGCATTTGCGTCGTGGTCCAGGGTCTCCATGACTAAGCGGGTTGCGATCCTTTTCAAGTTCCGCGAGCTACTCGAGGAACGAAAAGGTGAGCTGGCTGCGATCATTACTGAAGAGCACGGCAAAGTGCTCTCCGATGCTCTGGGAGAAATCACGAGAGGACAAGAGGTCGTGGAGTTTGCCTGCGGCCTCCCCCACCTGTTGAAGGGCGACTACTCCCTGAACGCGTCCACTGACGTCGATGTGTATTCCTTGACCCAGCCTTTGGGTGTGGTGGGGATCATTAGCCCGTTCAATTTCCCCGCGATGGTCCCGATGTGGTTCTTCCCCGTCGCCATTGCTGCAGGGAACACGGTGATCCTCAAGCCCAGCGAGAAAGACCCCACAGCATCGATGTGGATTGCGGACCTGTGGAAAGAAGCCGGTCTTCCCGACGGTGTCTTCAACGTGGTCCACGGTGACAAGGTCTCTGTTGACGCCCTTCTCGAGAACCCCGATGTTGCCTCCATTTCCTTCGTGGGTTCCACCCCGATTGCCCAGTATGTCTATGAAACAGGCGCCAAGAACGGCAAGCGCGTCCAAGCACTCGGTGGTGCGAAGAACCACATGCTGGTGCTACCCGATGCCGACATTGACTTAGTTGCTGACTCCGCAGTGAACGCAGGTTTTGGTTCCGCGGGCGAGCGCTGTATGGCCATTTCCGTGGTGGTTGCCGTCGATCCCATTGGGGACACCCTGGTCGAGGCGATCCACACCAAAATGTCGGCCATAAAGGTCGGCGATGGACGACGCTCTTGCGATATGGGACCTCTGGTCACCAAGGTTCACCGCGACAAGGTCGCCTCTTACCTGGACATCGCCGAAAGAGATGGCGCCACGATTGTGGCCGATGGCCGCAGGGTGCAGCCCGACGGTGACGCCGATGGCTTCTGGTTGGGACCCACCCTGATCGATCACGTCCCCACCACCTCCAAGGTCTATCAAGAAGAAATCTTTGGTCCGGTGCTTTCCATTGTTCGAGTGAAAACCTATGAAGAGGGTGTGGCGCTGATCAACAGCGGAGCTTTCGGTAATGGCACAGCAATCTTCACCAACGATGGTGGAGCTGCGAGAAAGTTTGTCGTCGACATCGAGGTCGGAATGGTGGGCGTGAATGTGCCCATACCCGTACCTATGGCCTATTTCTCCTTTGGCGGGTGGAAGCAGTCACTCTTTGGGGATTCCCGTGCCCACGGCGCAGAAGGTTTCCGTTTCTTCACCAAGCAGAAGGTTGTCACGTCGCGATGGTTGGACCCCAGCCACGGCGGTCTCAACCTCGGCTTCCCCCAAAACTAGTCGTGGCTAAGGTCGCTCTGACCGGTGGCACAGGATTCCTGGGCAGCAACATCGCCGAGGTGCTCGGAACCGCCGGTCACGATGTCTTGGTGCTGACCAGGGCAACGCCAACAATGGCGGTGCCCTGGAACTACGAAGTACTCGATACATCGGATTCTGGTGCGGTGGCGTCGGCTATTGCCGACTGTGACGCTCTCGTGCACACGGCGATCGCTAACGACTTCCAGAATCTGGATGCCGAGACCGCCTATCGCGCCTATCCAGGGCTCACCCAAGCCGTAACCTCGGCTGCGGTAACGGTGGGGGCCAAGCCGATCTATATTTCCACCGACTGGGTAATGGATGGCAGCTCTCATAAGGTTCCCGAGTCCAGCTACGGCAGACCCGTGAACACCTACGGTTTCCTGAAAGCCCTGGGCGAGCAAGTCATTCGCGATCTGGCACCTGAAACCGGCGTGATCTGCCGCATCGGCGGTGTGATGGGTCGAAACCGATTGGTGGCGGAGCTGCCCAGGAGCCAAGATGTCGGCTTTGGCTATTTTGTGACGGCGATGGTAAACGCCCTGCAAGCGGGGGAAACATTTTTGGTCTTTGACGGCCCGGGCGTGAACACAGTGGCAACACCCTCACTCGCCTCGGAAATTGGTGCCACGATTCACCGCATCATCGAGCGAGAGGCATCGGGTTGCTTCCATGTTGTCGCCGATGATGCCCTCACTCGCAGAGAACTAGCCGAACAAGCCTGCGACGTCTTCGGCTTGGATTCATCCCTGTTGCGCTCTGGCCCGCCACCTGCGGAGGCACTCTTTAGTGAACCTGTTCCCATCGACACATCGCTGGATAATTCGCGGGTCAAGTCAGAGCTTGGCGTGGGGAAAGTGAACGTCAAAGATTGCTTGAGTGCTCTCGCTGCAGAAGCAGACGGAGCGCTTCACCCTGTTACTGCCCTGCAATAAGGGACAGTAACAGGGAGGCCACTACTTTCCGAGGCGAACAGCCTGAATTTCTTTGGTGAGCGTGTCCAACTCAGCGCCACCGGCCATGGCTTTGGTGAGCTCGTCGAGTTCCACTTTTGCTCGCTCATACTCGCTCGCCAGCTGGCCACGGTTGAGCAGATAGAAGTAGTCACCCACGAGATAGGCGTGGTGAGGGTTGTGGGTGATGAAAACAACGGAAACACCGCGGTCCTTCGCTGCCAACACATACTTCAACACGATTCCCGACTGGCGCACACCCAAAGCGGAGGTGGGCTCATCCAGAATCAACACGTTCGCCCCGAAATACACGGCGCGAGCGATGGCCACAGCCTGGCGCTCTCCACCAGACAGCGTGCCGATCTGCTGACCCGTGTCGCGAAGGTCGATGCCCATTTCCATCAGGTGCTTTTTAGCGAGCTCCTGCATTTTCTTGACATCGAGTCGACGCAGCGGACCCCAACCCTTGGTGATTTCATTGCCCAGGAAGAAGTTACGCCAGACCGACATCAACGGGATGGTTGCTAAGTCTTGATAGACCGTCGCGATTCCGTTGGCAAGGGCATCACGGGGAGACCCAAATGTCATCGGAACGCCATCGACCTCGTAGACGCCACTGGAGGGCTTGTGCACACCAGAGAGGGTCTTGATCAGCGTGGACTTACCGGCACCGTTATCTCCCAAGATGCAGGTGACCACTCCTTTGCGGACTTTGACGGACACGTCAGAGAGCGCGATAACGCTTCCGAATGCTTTGCCTACCTGTTTCAGTTCCAAAGCGATATCAGTCATCGTTTTGCTCCTTTTGCTTTCGTGCCTATCCAGGTGTTGACCAACACTGCTGCCAAAAGAATGACGCCGATGAAAGTCCAACGCCAGTCCTGATCCCAGAGAGCGTAGGGAATACCGATGTCAGCGATTCCCATAATGGCCGCTCCAATGGACGCTCCAATAGCAGAGCCTGCACCACCCATGAGGAGCGTGCCTCCCACGGCTGCGGCAATGATGTAGAAGAACTCCATACCCACGCCCTGCCCCGCCTGCATGCCCTGCAAACGAAGCACGAACATGATTCCCACAAACGACGCGGACAACGAGGACATCATGAACAAAATAATTTTGGTGCGATTGACCGGAACTCCGGCGTTACGGGCGGCGACTTTGTCACCACCGGAAGCAAAGATCCAGTTTCCAAAGCGGGTCCTGGTCAGCAACCAGGTGGCAAAGATCGTGGCAAGAATCCACCAAATGATGGACACCTGGAAGTTCGAGGTGCCGATCATCATCTTGGAGGCGAAGATCGCGTGCGCCTGGTCGAAGCCGTTACTGTCTTCGACGTTTGCTACCCGGACCGTTCCAGTGAGTTCTTTGGTGACAGCCAGGTTCGCACCGCGCAACACGAAGAAGGTTGCCAGTGTGACGATGAAGGAGGGAAGTCCGGTATTCACGACGACCATGCCGTTGATGAAGCCCACGAGAAGCGCGAAGGCAAAGACAAGAGCGATGGCAACCCAGACATTGAGGTTGTACTCCGTAGTGAGCAACCCGGCCATCAGTCCGGAGGTGCCGACCATGACTCCGGTTGAGAGGTCGAATTCGCCTCCGATCATGAGCAAGGCGACAAACACCGCGATGATTCCGATGGGGGCGGCAATATCCGTCCACCCGGCGGTGCCGCCGATGGCGGCAAAGTTTCCTGTGGTGTCAACGCTCCAGAAAAGGAAGAAGATTACACCGGCGCCGATCAGCGCACCTAATTCGGGGCGCTGCAGCATTTTTGTAGCGAACGAGGTTTGCGACACCCGCTCGTCTTTTATTTGAGTCGTCATTGTCTCTGTTTCTCTCGGTCGTGCAGAAGGTAGTAAGCACGTGAGGGGATTGGCTAAGGCTTACCCTAGTCAATCCCCCCAGCGCATGAACTGGTGTTACTTAGCGGGTACCCGCTGCAACCAATCCAATGACCTGCTCAACGTTGCTTGCGTCAACGAATCCAGGACCGGTGTACATCGGCAGTCCACCACCAAGCGAGTGTGCGTTGGTAGCGTTCAAGTACAACAAGACGACCGAGAGGTAGCCCTGTGCGTACTGCTGCTGGTCGATGGCGAACACGATGTCTCCAGCGGAGATGGCGTTGAGTGCGTCCTCGGACATGTCAACGGTACCGATGAAGATGTCGCGGCCCAGGTCCTGAACGGCGGGCAAAACAGCCTTGGCTGCGATGTCTGCGTTCAGTGCGAAGACTGCGTCAATCGTGGGGTCGGCTTCGAGAGCTGCCTTGATTTTTGCGGATGCGGCCGTGAGGTCCTGCAGTCCACCATCAAGGTTGAAGTCGGTTACGGAACCCGTTGAGGTTTCGCGTGCACCGGCACAACGGTCAGTGAGTCCAACGTTTGCTGCTTCCTGAATGGGGCAGAGGATGTTGGTGGCACCGAGGTCGTTGAACTTGTACCCAGCTTCGCGACCAGCAACGATTTCGTCCTGACCAACGTGCGTGAACGCACCGAGGCTCTTGAAGACATCAGAACCGGAGTTCATCGTCACGGTGGCGATACCTGCGTCAGCAAGTCCCAGCATGGCCGTCTCGATTGCACCGGGGTCCGGAGCAGAAGCGGCTACACCAGTACAACCAGCGGAGACAGCGCCCTCGATGGTTGCGGCCTGACGTGCAGAGTCGTTGGTCGAGCCCTGGTAATCAATGGTGATTCCGAGGTCTTCTCCAGCTTTTTCTGCGCCAGCCTGTGCGACTGACCAGAAGGTTCCACCATCGCCGTGCGTGTAAACACAGATCTTGATGTCGCTTACGGCAACAGCCTCAACAGTTTCAGCTGCGGCGGTTTCGGTTGATGCAGTTTCACCGGCATCGCTATCAGTTCCCGCTGCACAACCGGCGAGAGTGAGAGCAACAACACCGGTGAGAACGGCGAGTTTTTTGATATCCAAAATACGGCCTCTCATCCTTGAGTTACTTAGTTTTCCAAAGAGTGCATCCGAACAGACACACCGAGACCTAGTATGTACTTTGTTATGACATAGTGGGGAAACGAAACCCGAGATGTTATCGAATAGTGACCTTTCGATCCGGAGTCGCTCTGGGTCAAAATGGCTCTATTTCAGGCTTTTTTGCCCCCATTTTTGCTGCCAGCGACATTTCCAAAGGTCAATTTTTGTCACCTATGGGTGGTGGCAACGGCCTAATCTATGCCTACACTTTGTGATAACAAAGATTGTTCGCTTGACACAGGAGGCACCGTGGCCACCCCCGGACTACTCATTAATAACGCGTGGAAACACCCCGCATCGTCCACTATCCACACTGTCGCCTCGCCCTTTTCTGGCGCTGCGCTGGGTGAAGTAGTGATCGCCAGCGAGAGCGATGTGGATTCTGCGCTTGAGGCTGCCGTTGCAGGAGCCAAGCTATGGCGCCAAACTCCCGCTCACCAGCGAGCCATAATTCTGCTGGAGGCCGCCAGGATTGCCGACACCCGCAGTGAAGAACTAGCGCGGATTATCAGCAACGAAATGGGCAAAAGTATTCGGGAAGCCAGGGGCGAAGCTTCACGAGCGGGAGAAATCATCCGGCTCTCGGCATTCGAAGGCGCCCACCGGTATGGCGATTCGCTTCCCCTGGATGCCAACGCGGGTACCGGTTTTGACAAGATCGGTTTCACTCTTGCTCAACCCGTCGGTGTTGTGGTCGCGATTACGCCTTTCAACTACCCCTCCCTCCTCGTGCTGCACAAAGTAGGTCCCGCCTTGGCCGCGGGAAATGCTGTCATCCTCAAGCCAGCACTCACCGCCCCCCTCACCGCCATCGCCCTGACGCAGTGCTTCCTCGATGCGGGGTTGCCACCGGGCGTACTGGGGCTCCTCAATGGCCCAGGGGCACGCCTGGGCGAAAAGCTCATCACAGACCAAAGGGTGAATAAGGTCTCCTTCACTGGCTCCACTGCCGTGGGAGACCGGATCACCCGAATCGCAGGAATCAAGAAGCTCTCGCTGGAGCTTGGGGCATCCTCCCCCGTGATCGTGACGAAGTCTGCGGATATCGAACAAGCAGCACACTCCATCACGCTGGGCGGCTATGTCAATGCCGGCCAAGTATGTATTGCTGCCCAACGCATCATTGTGGACCAGGCCATCGAGGCAGATTTCTTGGCTGCCCTCACACCCCGCGTACAAGCGATTACCGTAGGGGACCCCGCCCTCGATGACACGATGGTGGGAACCCTGATTTCAGAAGCAGAAGCGATCCGGGTGGAACACGCCATCCAAAAAGTGGTCGCCGATGGCGCCGCACTGATCACCGGTGGGCAGCGAGAGGGAACCATCCTCACCCCCGCCATCGTTCGCAATGTCCCAGGTGATCACCCCTTCGCCCAGGAAGAACTGTTCGGTCCTGCCGTTTCCGTCACGACGGCAGAAAACTTTGAAGACGCTCTGCGCCTGGCTAATTCGACCGAGTATGGGTTAGGAGCGGGAGTGTTCACCCACGACCAAGACGAATCCATTCGAGCCATGCGCGATATTGACTCCGGCATTGTTCACATCAACTGGACGCCCCTGTGGCGGGCGGACCTGATGCCGTACGGTGGCATGAAATCCAGTGGTATCGGCAAAGAAGGGGTCAGGGCCGCGGTGAACGAAATGACGGACTGGAAGACTGTCATTCTGCATTCACGTGTCCAGTCCTAACCCGAAGAAAAGGAGAGTGTAATGAGCACAGGCCCATCAGGAAAAACCATCCGCCTGACCGTAGCCCAAGCGCTTGTAAGGTTCGTTTCGGTCCAATACTCCGTTGCGGATGGCAACCGCCAACGATTCATCCCCGCAGCACTGGGTATTTTTGGCCACGGCAACGTCGCCGGTCTGGGTCAAGCCTTCGATCAATACAGCGATGACTTACCTTTCGTCCAGGGTCGCAACGAGCAAGGCTTAGCCCACGCCGCCATTGCTTTCGCCAAGGCCCGGCGCCGACACCAAACCCTCGCCGTCACCGCATCGGTGGGTCCCGGGGCCATGAACTTGGTTACCCCCGCAGCGCTGGCAACAATCAATCGCCTCCCCGTCTTGCTGCTTCCCGGTGACACCTATGCCACCAGGCGTCAAGGCCCGGTCTTGCAGCAGTTGGAGCGACCAGGCGAACCCGAGGTGACGGTCAACGATGCTTTTCGTCCCATTGCACGCTTCTTTGACCGCATCACTCGACCGGAACAACTCTTGGTGTCACTTCCCCAAGCGTTCCGGGTTCTAGCAAATCCTGTGGAAACCGGGGCCGTCGTGGTGTCACTTCCTCAAGACGTTCAGTCCCACGCCTTTGATTACCCCGTGGAGTTTTTTGAAGAACGCGACTGGATCATTCGTCGCCCGACACCAGATGTCGACGAAATCGCGGCGGTCGCTGCGCTTATTTCCCAGGCAAAAAAGCCGATTCTGATTGCCGGCGGCGGAATTCACTACTCAGGTGCAACAGCAGAGCTCGAGAAATTTAGCCACGACACGGGAATCCCGGTGGCCGAAACATTCGGCGGGAAAGGTGCTATCCAACATCCCGATCCGTGGCACCTTCAAGGAATCGGGCTGGAAGGAACCCCTCATACCAATGCCCTGGTGGCCGAAGCTGACCTAATCCTTCACGTGGGAACCAGGCTCAGTGACTTTGCTACCGGTTCGCAGTCGATGTTTGATAACCCCGAGGTCACCTTTGTGTCTCTCAATGTCACCGAAGGTGATGGCATCAAACAGGGTGCTACCACCATCGTCGCCGATGCCAAGAAGGGCCTCGCAGCACTCGGGAGTGCCCTGGGGTCGTATCGTGTGCAGACATCCTGGATGACTCAGGTCACCAGCGCGATGGCGGAATGGTCCGCTGTGCGAGTGGCGGCACTGGATCCCGACGTGGCCTTCGACCAGGCCACGTTGCCTGATTCCGACACAACCGATGCCATCCTGACCCAAGGCCAACTGATCGGAATCATGCAGGAAACCTCTTTGGAGGGCGACATCATTATCGCCGCGGCGGGAGGCCCTCCCGGTGATCTCCAGAAAGTCTGGGATGCCACAAACGGTCGGCACTGCCACCTGGAATTCGGATTCTCCTGCATGGGATATGAAATTCCCGCGGCAATCGGCGTTCGCTGGGCAACACCGGATACGAAGACGCGGGTGTTGAGCTTCATCGGAGATGGCACCTTCGTGATGGCGCCAACGGAACTGGTGACCGCCTGTCAAGAACATCTGCCCCTGACCATTGTGGTGGCGGAAAATCACGGCTACCAGGTGATTAGACGCCTGCAGATGTGGCGAACCGGTTCGCACTTTGGAAACGAATTCCGCTACCGCGAGGGCGACTCCATGGTCACCGAAAAAGGCGCCGGACGCCTCGATGGCGGATATATCGACATTGACATCGTCAAAATGGCCGAGGGTATGGGCGCGAAGGCACTGCGGCCCGTCACTCCCAGCGATGTCCGCCAAGCTCTCTTGGAGGCCAGAGACCACGATGGCCCGGTCGTGATCGTTGTTCCCACTATTCCCCACGCCAACCTTCCAGGCTCAGAAGTCTGGTGGGATGTTGCTCCGGCGGAAATATCCGACCAGCCTTGGGTGGCGGATAAGCGCAACGAATACGAAGCCGGACTGGCCCGACAGAAGTGGCACGGATGAATAACGCACCCGCAGTGGAACGGCTTCGCTCCGCACTGAGCTCTTCCGGGCTGAGCCCCGGCACGTTTCTGGGGCTTGGGTCCAGCCCGGCCATCGAAGTGGCAGCACTGGCCGGATGTGAGTGGGTCGTTCTCGACTTGGAACACGGTGGCGGAACTCTCGATGATGTGGGATCTAGCGTGCAGGCCGCGAACGCCGCCGAGATCGGGTTGATTGTGCGCGTCCCCCAGCCAGAGCGCGCTGTTGTGGGGTGGGTGCTCGACCAGGGGGTGGCTGGAGTGATGTTGCCTCGCATCGAATCGCTTGACCACGCAAGGGAAGCAAGCTCCTGGTTTGACTACCCGCCATCGGGTCAACGAGGGGTTGCTTCCTATACCCGCAGTGCGGGATGGGGCGCACATTCGGTGAGGGACACCTCCCGCGGGGTCTGCATGGTTCAGATCGAAACCACCGGTGCGCTGGAAGCGGTGGGCGACATCGCTGCTGTTCCGGGAGTAGATTCTGTTTTCCTAGGACCTTTAGACCTCTCCTTTGCCTTGGGGGTGCCCGAGGACTTCGATCACAAGGACTTCATTGTTGCGATGAAGCACTTCGTGCGCGGGGCGCAGAAGGCAGGGATTCCCGCCGGTTCCCTGATTTCTGATCCGGCACGAATCGCATCAATGCAGGCCTACGGTCTTGACTTCCTGGCGCTGGGATCAGATGCCCTCGCCCTGCGTCGAGCGCTGACCGACCAGGTGGCCGAGGTTGCCGCCCTCGGAAAAGGGCGGAGCTAAACCAGCCGTGGTGACCGAACTTCCCGTTGTCGTGGGCTTAGGCCCGGTGGAGGCGAGCATCGTGGATCCCGTTTTTAGCGGCCACGCGCGTTTCGTTGCCGACCCTGGGCCAGCTGATCTGGCTCTGGCAGTGGGGGCAATCGTTCGCGCCCACGTGACTGTTGATTCAGAACTCTTGGATGCCATGCCAAAGCTCACAGCTCTAGCTCGCACCGGTGTCGGTGTCGAAAAAGTAGACGTTCAGCAAGCGCATTCCCGCGGAATCCCCGTCATCATTACCCCAGGTTCCAACACCACTGCTGTTGCCGAAGGAACGCTTGCTCACCTCTTGGCGTTAACCAAAGCCCTCCCGGAGCTCACGAGACTGGTGAGAGATAACCGGTGGACCGAGCGCGATGGAGTGCAGGTAGGAGATCTGGAAGGCGGAACTCTGGCCATTTTGGGTTATGGACGAATTGGCCGGAAGGTAGCCCAGCTCGCCCACGCTTTTGGCATGAACGTCGTAGCGTATGACCCCTACGTGACGGACGCGGACGTCCCGCTTGCCGCCAGCGTGGAAGAAGCACTTCGTAGCGCCACCCACATCAGCTGTCACCTTCCGGCAACACCAGAAACGACAGGCCTAATCAATCGAAGTGTCATCGAGTCCCTCGCCCCCGGCACGATCATCGTGAACGTGGCGCGCGGAGAAGTGCTGGACCTGGATGCGGCCCTCTGGGGCCTTACCGCCGGCATTCTCGGCGGTGTCGGACTCGATGTGTTCGACCAGGAACCCCCGCAACACCATCCGATTTTCGACCACCCCAACGTGGTTCTCACCCCGCACGTGATGGGGCTCACCACCGCCAGCACTGCAGAGACCTTCCGCCAGGCGGCACTGGGAATCCTCGCGGTTCTCGCTGGCCGCCCACCCGCCCACATTGCACTC
>OJFS01000556.1_pt1 | contig 13680 bp, 10 predicted proteins | sample 1594231 | NCBI WGS metagenome assembly OJFS01 (sample SAMN05416847, study PRJEB24817) | seawater metagenome | isolation source: Sea water | place: Canada:Atlantic | collected 2013-07
AGTCATTATATCGATGACGCACATTATCTTGACGTGAGGATCGATGGTTTAGACGTGCCGCGGGAGTTGAGAGTTTATAATTGCGAGCCCTAATTCAATAGTTTTTTTGAGTGCCGGCACTACCGCACAATGTATGGAAATAGATAATGAGACCATTTATAGCAACACCCTTACTTTGCTTTCTTATTGCTGCGAGTGCACAAGAGAATGAAAGGGATAGTGAACAAGAGATTCGTATTCTGTCTGCGTATCACGGGCTTGACCCCTTGCCGCCACTAGCTACAACTCGATTATGTGGATTGCCTCCGACTCGCGGTCAGGATGGCATGCCCGTTACCTTTTCTGTGCAGATAAACATTGCATCAGTTTCTGCCGCAGCCTTTGCTGTTGAAACGACCTCGGGTGAAATTGTGACTCCACTGTGTGCGACATTGCGACCCGCGATAGAGACCCTCGAACAGCGTACCGTGCTACTTATAGGGCCCTTTAGTGTTGGCGATTCACTGCCGCTTAGCGTTGAGATAGTGGGACAGCTCGAAGATGTCGATGGAAATTCACTGGCGGGCTTGAAAATTGAAAAGGGGACGAACCTCGCAGCTGGGCCCAGCCTAGTATTTGCCGAGCGCTTCGCTCCCGATACCTCAGGGCTTGAAGGAGAATGCCCGGCCGATACCGCACAAGCCCTCCAGTTAACTTGGGAAGGCGGGGTTACCGGGCCTGCGGGTGCCGATCTTGACGAGGCCCAGCGCACTGCTATATCGGTCCTTCTTGATAACGGTAATACCGTGCACCCACTTTTCCTTGCGGATGATGACCCGGATAATCATGTCATTGCCTGTGTCGCCGAGACCAGTCCAGCAGTTTCGGTTAGCGTAGCGGCGGGCTTCTTTCATGACCCGGGCGATGACGCTAATCCAGAGACCAGAATAGGTGTGATTTCAAGAATGAATGAGTAATCTTTTTCGAGATTCTCGGAATATCATTGAATAACTATAAGATGAAATATAGGCAGGAACTAACTTTGACTAGGGTTATGTCCATGTCTAAAAAAGGAACCTCGACATGAAACACTTTTTTAAGCAAATGTCTTTGCTTTCGCTGTCGCTTGTTGTCTGCTCTGGGGCTTGGGCTCAGCGGTTGCTGCAGCCTAGCGAAAGCTGTCGTGATTACTCAGCCTCTAGCATAGTGAGCTTTGCTGATGCAGTGCTGGAGAAGGAAGTGCGCGAGGCTTTGTCAATAGGACCACAAGATGCCCTGACTTGCGCGCTAGCAGCGCAATTAACAACACTGGATGCCTCCGGTGTAGGTGCGAGAAGATCGGTCTCAGGCTCGCCTGAATGGAATGATCCTGAACATCTGTTTCATGACCTCTCCGGTATGCAGAACCTCACAGGCCTAACCGACCTTGCGCTCAGGAATCGCGGTCTGTCCGATATTCGCCCGCTAGCCGGGCTTACGGATTTGATAAACCTGAATCTGCATACAAACTGGATTTCTGACATCAGCCCGCTAAGAGATTTGACCAAGCTTGTCAGGCTGCGCATTGCTGAAAATCCTTTAAGCGATATAAGCGCGTTGAGTGGGCTTACAGAATTAAGAGTGCTTCGCATGCACCGCCATGGCGACTTTATAGGCGGCCAAAATCCGAGGACGCATATGGGGGCGACAGGATTGCTTTTTACAAATGCCGTTACCGACATTACTCCTCTGGCGAAACTCACCAAGCTAGTAGATCTTAATATTCACACTCAGGATATAAGCGATCTGACGCCATTGAGTCGTTTGACATCACTGATTGAACTGCGACTGGCTGCCAACTCGTTCACCGATCTTAGCCCATTACGCGGGCTCAGTGCGCTTGAGTATCTAGAACTTACTGGCAATGACATAACCGATATAACGCCTCTGAGTGGTCTGACAAACCTGACGCAGCTGGATCTTCGCTTCAATCCTGAGTTAACTACCATTCAGGCGCTGTTTGAAAACCCGGGTATTGGGGCTGGAGATATCGTCGAGCTAAGACATACCAATGTGTCATGTGTAGATCAGGCGCGGCTGGCAGAAAAAGGGGTGGAAGTTCGTACCGAACTGTTTTCCTCATGTGCGACTGCTACCAGGCAGAGATAAGACCGAACAAAACTATTAATAGCTGCCTGAAATGGCACCCCGGGAACTTTATGAAGGCCGTTATTGTTCTGAAGCAAAGGCTCATTTACTATCAATTAAGATTCATACTGTAGAAGCGGGGATCTGATGGGTCAAAAATTCGCCAAAGAGCTGAGGAATCAAAAAGGCTGGTCGCAAAGTGAGCTAGCCACGCTATCTGGCTTAAGTGTCAAGACTATTCAAAGAATAGAACGTGGTCAGGGAGCGCCGTCTTTGGATACGGCAAAGGCACTTGCCTCGATTTTTGATAAGCCGTTTGCAGACTTTCTACCCTCTCAACCGCCTACAGAAGTGAGTGCGCAGTCCCTCAGTGATCACGCTGAACCCAAAGGTACCACTTCATCTCAAGTAAGCGTCGATGTGTATGCGAATATGCTACACAAAGCTGAACATTATTGGCGGCCTGCTGTAACTACGGTGTTTGTAGTAGCCCTTTTTGCGTTCCTTACTAAGTTGTATCTTGATATGGAGACGCTTTCGGAAGTTGTGACTGATTTGGCATCTGTGATGGCGAGTGATTCGGCTTACGGCCTTTCAGGGGAATCCACCGCTACGTTTATTTGCTCAACAGAGAACAGGTGTGAGAATGGTAGCTTTGACGATTATTATGGAAACCAAGCGTTAATATATGCATTTCAGGGCATAGAAGGGAACATAGACGGTGCTGGCGGAGTGACGCTTTTAGAATTAGTCATGCTGAGGGATACCGCAAGAATAGTTACTGCTTGGGAAGAGTCTGCAAAGAAAAACTCCGACGTCAGTTCATCTCTGGCTTTGAGCAACTATTTGCACTGTTACAGCAATTCACGTTCGATGTTGTTTTCAGCCAGTGAGAGCATCGAGAAAATGCAGGATTGTGTTTACTCTGTTTTGAGCGATGCTCAGTGGAAAGTGGGCTCCGGAATGAATCAAGCCCTAATAAATCTTGGCCAAAGGATGCAAGATTCAGGTCCATACCGAAATCAGTTCAGGCTTCCGGTTACTGCCGATATTACAGGCTGCTAGATATTTACTCCTTTACTAACTACAACTTGATTAATCTTTTACCTCGGCTCTTTTCTAGCCTTTGCGTTCGGTTCCAAAATTTTCTATTCAGGAATTAGCACTGTCCTAAATCCAATATGACTGGTGCCAAGTCCGCTATCTTGGGCTTCTCTGGCCGCAGGCCTGAAACGAAGACAATAGTTTTCAGCGCATAAATAGGAACCTCCCTTAATTACTCGAGCTACGGCATTCCCATGATTGCGGCTCACGCCTTCCTGCTGCGAAGGACCGGTTGGATTCAAGGAGTCAGCTGGGTCGTGTTCGGGGTAGTACCAGTTTGAAGTCCACTCCCACACATTTCCGATAAGATCATAAATACCGTAATCATTTGATCCAAAACAACCAACCGGCGCGAGGCCTGCATGACCGTCTTCTGATTCATGTTCTACAGGAAATGAGCCCTGCCAGGTATTGGCATGATGACGGCCATTAGGAGCGAGCTCGTTACCCTCCCAAGCGTATCGGCTGTCTCTTTTGTTGCGCGCCGCGAGCTCGAACTGTGCCTCTGTAGGCAACGATCGCCCTGCCCACTTCGCATAGGCTTCTGCGTCTTCGAAGGCGATATGAATAACCGGGTAGTTGTCTTTGTCTACTATGTCGCTACCTGGGCCATCTGGATGGCGCCAGTTGGTTCCCGGCACCCAAGACCACCAGTTTTCTAAACGTTGACCTGGAAGGGGTGGAACAAACAACACGGAACCAGGCAATAAAAATTCAGCTGGTACATCGGCTGGCCAGTCAGCCGGGTCGGGACTTTGTTCGGCAACAGTGATATAGCCCGTTTCTTCAACAAATTTGGCAAATTGTGCATTAGTCACTTCATGGGCATCCATCCAGAACCCAGAGACGGAAACTGCATGAGCCGGCCCTTCTTCCTTGTAAGTTGAGTCGTCACCCATAATGAATTCAGCACCCTCTACCCATGCCTGATCAACCTGCTCTGCTAAACAAGCGCTGGCGTAATGCGTTTCCATCGCGGACTGCGCATACGCAGATTGGGACAGTAAAAATAGCCCACAGGGCAAGTAGCCATAATGTTTTTTTTGCATATTAAGTGCCTATTTTCGGCGTACCCATTACGAATGCTTGCAACAATGTATGAAAGCAAGATGGATGGCCACAGATCAGTTGCCGGAGCTGGGTGGTAGCTCTCCCTGCCAGCCTCTGTCGAGTCTCGCAGAGAGTTCAGCGACCAGATCAGCATGAGCCGGATCGTCCTTGAGATTATTATATTCCATCGGGTCCTGCTCGAGATCATACAGCTCCACCAGGATGTCACGCTCGCCATTCAATGGCATCCATTGGGTGTATCGATACCTGGCCGTTCTAATAGACTGGCCATCATAGCCTTCTTCATTTATCAAAGGAGAATTGGTTGAGCCAGATCCCACCATGCGTCTGGATTGGGAGAATGCCGCAGACTTCCAAGGGCTACCTGGGTCATCAAGCAAAGGCTCAAAACTTGAGCCTTCCAGATCGTGCGCTGGATTAGGCAAGGACGCCAGATCGATCAGGGTCGGATAGAGATCGACCAGTTCCACGATGCCTTCAGAAACTGATCCTGCACCCCTGCCATCGGGCAGACGCACGATCAAGGGCACGCGTATTGATTCATCGAACTGAAATTGCTTGCGCCAGAGCCCGCCATGTTCATTCAATTGAAAGCCGTGATCGCTGGTAAACACCACGATTGTGGAATCCGCGAGACCGAGGTCCTCTAAGCCTTTGAGCATTCGGCCAACATGGTGATCTGCCATTGTCACCATGGCATGGTAGGCCGCGATTGCCTGCTTTTTCTGAAGCTCTGAGTGAGCGGCATCATCCTCTAACACCAGCGTCGAAGGTGCGGGAGAATCACTTCTGTCACTTGCAGGGATTGGGGGCAGCACAATGTTTTCCGCAGGGTGCTGATCGAAGAACTCCACCGGCCCGACCCAGGGCTGATGCGGTTTATGCAGACCCGCAGCGAGGAAGAAGGGTTTGTCCCGGTTCTCTGCCATTAGCTGGATAATTCTTGTCGCCGTGGTTCCATCGGGGGTCATTGGCGGCGATTCGCGGGTGGCACGCCAGGTCAGAGGCAGGCTCAGGGTTCGGCTACTTCCAGCGAAAATATCCCGACGCGACATGCCATTTTCCGAACCCTCTTTCCAGGTGTTGTCCCGCACTTGGGAAAGATCGTCGCCCGGCAGGTAGCCTGGAGTATGGAAGAGTTGTGCCGGATCTCGCGACAGAGCAAACTTCGATTCATCCCAACTTACCGCACCCTCAAAGGAGTTGTGACCAACCTTACCGACCCTGCCTGTAAAATAACCATGATCATGGAAGTGTTCGGGCAGCATTCGCAGTTCGTCACCAATCTTGTGGCGCGGCCAAGTTCCGGTGGTATGCACATCGACCGTGTTGGGTCTAAGCCCGCTTAAGAGAGATGCACGGGAGGGATTGCACAGAGGATTCTGCACAAAGGCGTTTTCAAAGCGGATACCCTGCGCTGCCAGCCGATCCAGATTTGGTGTACTGGCCGTGGCGTAGTGCGGCCTCGCCCCCGAGCCAATATAAGAACCCAAGGCAGTATTCAAGTCATCTACGATAATGAATAGAACGTTCGGCGGATCTTCGCCCTGAACCTCGCGAAGTGGCGCGGCCGTCTCGAGAAGAAATCTGGCCGTTCGGTCAGCGGTTTGCGCAAAGCTAGATACACAGAGTACCGCTGTCAGTAGCGCCCAAACTAATGTCGTCAGTTTTGAGACTCGATTCATATCCAAACTCCCTAAGCTTTACTCATGCTCAGGATTATAGCGCTAAAAATATTGAATTGGTGGAGACTAGTCTCGGACTTGTCCCTCATTCATCAGGCGGAACTAAGTTATACTAAACCTTCTAAGCAAAGCGTCTTAACACGTATTTTGAATACCCACCAGGTAGGAGATATTTCAATGCCACCAAGAAGTAATTCTCTACTGACGACAATAGCTGAGAGAAATAGGCAATCTCGGTTTAATCGTAATTTACTGGCCATACTCTTTAGCTGCTTTGTTCTACCTTTTGCCGTTCAAGCACAATCCAGCGATCGCCCCAATGTCGTCCTGATTCTTGCAGATGATCTTGGTTATACGGATATATCTCCTTTCGGTAGCGAAATAAGTACGCCGAATATCTCGCGACTCGCTGCTCAGGGATTGTCGTTTACTAACTATCATACCGCTGCTAATTGCGCGCCAGCTCGAGCGATGCTACTGACTGGAGTCGATAGCCACCGCAATGGCGTACCGAATATCCCCGAATCGATTCCTCCTGAACAAATGGCTTACGATCATTATCAGGGTGTACTTAGCGACAAAGTCGTCACTCTTGCCAGCCTATTGCAAGACGATGGCTACCATACCTATATGACTGGTAAATGGCATTTGGGGCATACGCCATCTCTATTACCTTCTGCTCGCGGATTTGATCGCACAATAGCCATGGCCGACGCAGGCGCGGATAACTGGGAGCAGCGTATTTTCCTCCCAATCTATGACCAGGCGAACTGGTATGCAGATGGAACGCCACATACATTGCCTGACGATTTCTACTCATCGGAATACTTCATCGACAAGGCCATCGAATTCATCGATTCAAATGAGAGCAGTGACCAACCTTTCTTTGCATACATTCCGTTTCAAGCCGTTCATACACCGGTGCAAGCACCGAAAGAGTACTCGGACAGATATGCCGGTGTCTATGATAAGGGCTGGTCAGTGATGCGCGAGAAGCGGCGGCAGGCCGCAATTGCCAAAGGCGTAATACCGGCTGACTCTCAAGTTAAAGTAACTCCCGGTACTCCGGACTGGAACGAAAGCACGGATGAACAGAAGCGCTATGATGCTCGTCGCATGGAAGTCTATGCCGGCATGGTGGATGCTATGGACGCACACATTGGACGCCTGATGTCGTATCTGGAAAGTATCGATGAGTATGACAATACGATTTTCATTTTCACCTCAGACAATGGCGCGGCAGCTGGGGGGCTGGATGGATTGAACGGGAATGCTCCGCTCAATAGATGGCTTGAGCGTGTGGGATACAGCACGGAGTATGAAACCCTGGGAGAAAAAGGATCATGGGTAGCACCGGGCATAGGTAATGCCTCGATTTCTAATTCACCGTTGATACACTACAAATTCCATACCAACGAAGGGGGGCTGCGTGTGCCCTTGGTGATGTCCGGACCGGGCATTTCGCAGCACGGTGAATTAACCGATGAGTTCACCTTTGTGACAGATATTGCGCCCACTATTCTCAGTTTGGTTGGACTCAATGATCACGAAGGCAACTTCAATGGTGATTCAGTTGAGCCCATAGTCGGCGCGAATTTCTCTGGTTATCTGGTGGGAACTACGCAGCAGGTCCATTCCCCCTCTGAACCTATAGGCTACGAGTTAGGGGGAAGTAGTGCGCTATTTAAAGGCGATTATAAAATCGTGATCAATCGGGTCGAGCAGAACGAGGCTGAGTGGCATTTATATAATATTAAAGTTGATCCAGGTGAGGTGAACAATTTAAAAGCCGAACTGCCACAGTTGTTTGAAGAGATGCTGGCGGACTACGAGCTGTGGGCGCAAACTAACAATGTGTTGCCAATGCCTGAGGGATACAATCGCGCGGGCGCTATCTTCAGAGGTGGAATCAATTAATCTTTCGACTAGGCGTTAAAATGGACTTATTAGAATTTGCTAAATCCTCTTTAATCAGAGTCATGCTCCTAAAAGGGGTGAGGGCTGGGCGGTTGCTAGAAAAAAAGATCAACCTAGCCCAGTGAAGGGTCTAACCAACTAGGGCTTTACGAATTTTTAGTTACCAAAAACTATCTGATGCTCTAGCGAATTCGGTATTGATTCCAACATCAAAATGAAAAATAGGAAATATTATGAAGGTTCTTCAATCTATTACGTTATTATCTCTTTTCATCATGCTGCCGTTGATTAGCTTTGCGCAATCTACGAGTAATAATGATGAACAGGAAGTTTTATCCGTACTTGATGATTTCATGTCTTCTTTCAGCGGGAGTGATCCTGTTGGACATTCTGCGACCTACCATGTTCCTCATTTTCGTCTTGCTCGCGGAAGCATGTCGAATTGGGCAACAAGAGAGGACGTTGTAACTGCTCATATAAGAATTTTTGATAATTTGAGTGATACAGATTGGCATCATTCTGAATGGGTAGAGCGGGAAATTATTAACATTACTGATACGAAAGCTCACGTGGCTACTCGCGTTCGTCGTTTTCGCGACGATGGATCGGAAATAGTAACCTTCGAATCTCTATATATTCTAATAAAAGTAGAGGGACGCTGGGGAATAAAATTCCGCTCAAGTTTTCTATAATTCACTAATTATTTATTAAGAAGAGAGGAGTAACATGATAGAGTTCCGATAGAAATTTTGCTACCTCTACTCGACTAAATCTGTGGAATAAAGTGACTTGATGGAGATGGCTTTATCAGCCCTAGGAAATTTTCAGTATGGAAAAAAACAAAATAGCTCTGATTCTCTGGTTTTCTTTTTTATTTACCGCACCAGTTAGTGCGCAGATGATGACCGAACAGGAAGCGGACGCGCTTTTTGAATCGCTGTCCAACTGGGGCCGTTGGGGAGAGAATGATCAAAAAGGTACGGTTAATTTCATCACGTCAGAAACGAGGGTGTCGGCAGCGCGCCTCGTTCAGACGGGTACGTCGGTTTCTATGGCACATGAGGTGTTAGATGAGCCGGCGGCAGATAATTTCAGTCCCTATGATCATCGCATGACGTCGATCGGCAGTAGCCCCGGCCCTTGGTCCGGAGACTTTATCGGGGTTTCCTATCATGGCTACGCGCATTCGCACCTAGACGCACTATGCCATCGGTTTCAATTCGGAACTATGTATAACGGCTATTCAGAAGATGAAGTAACAGAAGCTGGCTGTGGTCAATTGGCGATTACTGCCTTTAAGGAAGGCATTTTTGGTCGTGGCATCGTCATGGATTTTCCGCGATTGCGCGGTGTGGACTGGCTGGAAAATGGCACTCCTATAACTTCGGACTGGCTTGAGGAATGGGAAGTGGCAAATAATATTAAAATAGGATCTGGCGACATTGTGTTGATTCGCACCGGCCGCTGGATGAGAAGAGCGACGCTAGGTCCCTGGAATCTTGCAGCGGATTCGGCAGGATTACATGCTAGTTCGGTATCATGGTTTAAAGATAGGGAAGTAGCACTAATCGGTAGCGATTCAGCGCTGGATGTAAAGCCTTCGCTAGTTGAAGGTTACGATTCGCCGGTGCATGCACTGGTTCTGGTGGCTTTGGGAATGCCTATTTTTGACAATCTTGATTTAGAAGCGGTATCCGAAGAGGCGCAGCGTCAGGGGAGGGCTGAATTTCTTTTTACTACTGCACCATTGCGCGTCAATGGTGGTACCGGATCACCATTGAATCCAATTGCAACGTTTTAAAGTCATCAAAGAACAGGTAGTAAATTTATAAATTGCAAATAATGTGACTAAGCATGACATAGCTATTAGAGGAAGACATGATAAGAAGAAAAATTATTGTTCTTGCAGTGATAGGAATTGCTTCAGTTACCAATGCACAGAATCCAGTTGGAGACGCATTGACCCGCGCCCAAGCGGCTGACGGCAGTTATATAAGTTGGCGTGAACATCTCATTGATGACCCCATTGAGTCTGGCATTCCATTCAGCGGCAGTGATGGCCTGGTAGTTGGTGATATCGACAACGATGGCTTCGAAGATATAGTCTCTGTTCATGAATCTGATTCCACCTATGATTCTGCGACATTTGATGACGGGTTCGACCCCCCGGCTGCCGGTCATGTGCGTATTGCGTTTGGGACGAGCGACCCGGAAAAATGGATTAATATTACTCTTGCCGAGGGAGCTGAAGTAGGTGCTCCTGAAGACGCTGTGTTGGTGGATATTAATCGTGACGGTTATCTAGATATTTTTGTCGCCGCAGAACTTGCTCATCTGATATATCTAGAAAACCCAGGCGTTAACGTGCGCTCTTCAGCGTGGGAACGTTTGATTCTTCCTCAGAGTTTGAATCGCGGGTCTTATATTCGTGTCTTTTCTGCCGATTTTAATAGTGATGGAATTCCTGAAATTATAGCGCCCAACAAAGGCGCCCAGCGTCCTAGCCCAGCTGACTATGCTCGCTCAACACCGGTTGAATTATTTACTCTGCACGGCGACCCTCTGGATGGTGATAGTTGGCAGAGAGAAATCCTTGGGCGCTATAGTATTCCGCAGAATTCAGAAACCGTAGATCTTGATGGCGATGGTGATCAGGATATCGTGGTGGGAGCCAGGGGAGAAAATCGTATTCTCTGGTTCGAAAATACTGGTGAGCTAGAATTTGTTGAACATGCCATAGGCATTAATGGCGGGATTATGCAGGGCTTCAATCTGGAGTATGCCGATCTCTCGGGGGACGGTCGTCTAGATATAATTGGTGCAGGCAGACCGCCGGGCTTGATGTGGATTGAACAGCCAGCGGCGCTCGGCGATGCCTGGAACGGTTTTCAAATAGGTACATTCCTGCCCGACAGCGTCACTGGCATGGAGCTCGCTGACATTGACGGTGACGGTGACGCTGACGTGATTGCTGGCAGTTACAGCAGGGGAGATCGCATGGGAGATGACTCTACAATGGACATAGGTAGTGCATTGGGAAGAATCGGCTGGTTTGAGAACCCAGGCGATGCCAAGACTGAATGGATGCGTCATGATATTTCTAGGCGTAAACGTGGCATGTTCGATAAATTCATTGCTCGCGATTTGGATAATGACGGTGATATAGATTTTATTGGGACTCGTGGAAATAGCTATCCTTATGATGGTGTGTTCTGGCTTGAGCAAGTGCGAACTGTAACACCGGTTGCTTCTTTTGAACGCGCAAGAGATATCGAAAGTAGCGAAATGCCCCTACCCTGAGTGACGTGCATTCTGCCGTGCCAGCGTTTTGCAGAATCCCACCTGTCGCTGGTCAACGTGGGAGGCTAATCGACAAGGAAAAGAAGTATGAGGCGGATTACTTTTGACTATTCTGGAGCGCGCGTGGTACTCGCCCATCTCGGTTAAGCCCCAAAAGAGCCTCGTTAACGGACAAGGAAAATTAGATATGATGGACTTGATTCAGTATAAGCAGCGCGCTCAGCGTGGTGTCTACACTAACGCCATAACGGCGTTCGCTCTGCTATTGAGTTTGGCGTCTACAGCGCTCGTCGCTCAAGACGCGGGGAAGCCTGCGTTTACGAGCCATAGGGTTACTCAATCGATAGCGATGCTTGAACCCGCTGACACCAACGGCAATGTAGGTGTTTTTTTTGGCGACGAGGCAGTGTTATTAATCGACTCGCATTACGAGCGCAATGTTGAGGCGCTCGTCGCAGAAGTCGCTGAGCTAACCGATTTACCCATCAGCTTTGCGGTAAATACACACATTCATCCAGACCACATTGGAGGCAATGCGCGATTGGCAAGCTATGGCGTCACGCTGGTCGCACACGATAGCGTCCGCCTGCGCATGCTCAAGGAGCTGCGCATTCCGCGCAGAGGCGGTCTTACCTTTCCGCAACCTGCAGAGGCTGCGAGGCCTGTTATCACCTACAGTGAGGCGCTAAGCTTTCACCTGAATAACGAAGAGGTGCGTGTCTTTCTTGCGCCGCCCGCTCATACCGATGGCGATAGCTTCGTTCACTTTGTTGATTCAGATGTGCTGCATTTAGGTGACGTCTTTCGTACTAATATGTATCCGATCATCGACCAGTTCAATGGTGGCAGTTTTTTGGGCATGATCGCGGCGATGCAAATCGCGATCGATATGGCTGGGCCTGACACGAAAGTTATACCGGGTCATGGGGGGGAGGTGAGTGATCGCGCAGGGATGATCGAGGTGCATGCAATGCTCTCGTTATTGCGCGATCGAGTTCAGACTGCCATCGAGTCAGGTGCCTCGCTAGAAGAGATTGCTGCGATGAATCTTTCGCAAGATATTGATGGCCGCTGGGGTAGTGTGCCGTCGTGGACGTTTACCGATTTGTTACCCATTATAGACTCGGAATTACGCGCACAGCGCTAGGAAGTAGTATGCAAGGAAACCGCACAAGGACATTCGCGTCGCTCGCCTCATTTGCCTCTTTTGCTAAGGCGGCCGCCATCGTGGCAACGGGCTTGTTGGTTAGCGGTCATAGCATAGGCCAGCAGGGAGCGATGATGAATCCGAGCCTTGTCGGGCGTGATCAGACTGAAGCGATTCGCATCAACGACGCTATTTTTCAGGCGACTGGATTTGGCAATACCACAATGGTCGCAACGCCTGCGGGCAATGTCATTGTAGATACCTCACTGATCGTTAACGCGTCTCGTCACAAACGGCTGCTACAGGCGGAGGACGATGGCCCTGTTAAATATATTATTCTCACCCATGCCCATGGCGACCATATCGGCGGAGTGAATGCGTGGCGCGAAGAAGACACAGAGATAATCGCGCAGGACGAACACTACGAATTCGTCAATTATCAGAACCGCCTAAAAGGCCTGTTCTCGCAGCGCAATGCGGCGCAGTTTCCAAGCCTGAATGTTGTGCAGCTGAGTGAGCTCGAGATCGCGGAAGGGGTTGACAATTTTGGCGCTGAAATCGTTCCGACGATTCTGTTCGAAGAAGAATATAATTTCGAACTCGGCGGTGTCGAATTTAATGTCCTGCACACTCCCGGCGAGACCTATGATCACCTGAGCGTGTGGGTGCCAAAATACCGCGCTGCGTTCGTTGGCGACAATTTTTACACCTCGTTTCCGAATATGTACACGCTACGCGGAACCAAGCCGCGTTGGGCGCTAGACTATGTCGATTCGATTAACCGGATATTAGCGCTGGAGCCTGAAATTTTAATCCCGAGTCATGGCGATGCAATCATTGGCGAACAGCAAATACAACGCGAACTGACACGCTATCGCGATGCCATTTTATATGTGCACGATAAGACTGTGCTTGGCATGAATCAAGGCAAAGATGTGCATACCCTGATGGCTGAGATAAGCCTGCCATCTGATCTGGATATCGGTGAGGGGTATGGGCGCATTTCATGGTCTGTGCGCGGCATTTACGAAAGTTACATGGGGTGGTTCGACGGAAATCCTACCTCGATGTTTTCGACGCCAGTCGACGAAGCCTACCCGCAGCTGGTCGAATTGGCGGGCGGTGCAGAGGCGGTTGCCATGCTTGCCGAGGTGCAGATCGAATCGGGCGACTTCGAACTCGCACTGCATTCGGCGGACATAGCGCTGAGCGCCGAGCCCAAAAGCGTGAGAGCGTTGCAAGCTCGGCTCGCGGCTTTTAACGCATTGCTCGCCGCGTCAGACAACTCGAATGAGATTGGCCTGTCTCTTATACACATCTCCGAGCCCACGAGACGGACTCCTATCTCGT
>OJFS01000557.1_pt1 | contig 13659 bp, 15 predicted proteins | sample 1594231 | NCBI WGS metagenome assembly OJFS01 (sample SAMN05416847, study PRJEB24817) | seawater metagenome | isolation source: Sea water | place: Canada:Atlantic | collected 2013-07
GGAGGATATCTGTTAACACATTTTCAACATATACTCAGTCATGCGTTTAATCATAAAGAAGAGGAACAACTATGTGGACTAAACCCCAATACACAGAAATGCGCCTTGGTTTTGAAGTAACTCTTTACATCAATAACCGCTAGGCAACGCCCTCTGGGATGATGAACAAAAAGGCTGCCGATGCAGCCTTTTTTTACTTGTAGTATGGAGTTGTTATGCACGTATTGATTCTTGGTGCTGCCGCCGGGGGTGGATTTCCGCAATGGAACTGCAATTGCCCGAATTGCTACGGAGTGCGCAACAAGACTATCAATGCAGTATCAAGAACCCAATCATCTATTGCAGTCAGCGCCGATGGCATCGATTGGGTGCTATTTAACACTTCTCCAGACCTTCTCGCACAACTCGCCGCCTTTCCAATTTTGCAGCCCGCACGCACGCTCAGAGACACGGCGATTAAGGCCATTGTCTATTTGGATAGCCAGATCGACCATACAACCGGCTTGTTGATGTTACGCGAAGGCTGTCCACACGAAGTTTATTGCACCGATATGGTCTATGAAGACTTGAGCACTGGTTTCCCCTTGTTTACCATGTTGAAGCATTGGAACGGGGGAGTTAATCGGCACTCGATTCCTTTAGATGGAAGGAGTTTCAAAATTGCGGGCATTAGCGGCTTAAGCTTCACCGCCATCCCAGTTACCGGCAAGGCCCCGCCGTATTCACCGCACCGAAACGACGCGCACATAGGCGATAATATCGGCATTAAAGTAACAGATGAGCGTAACGGCAAGAATCTTTTCTATTCCCCCGGGCTAGGTGATTTAACTGATCAGACTCGGCAACTCATGAGAGAGGCCGATTGCCTGCTAGTGGACGGTACATTTTGGCAAGAAGACGAGATGCTGACGACGGGTGTCGGCGACAAAAGAGCAAAAGACATGGGCCACTTACCACAATCAGGTGAGAATGGCATGATCAATGTTTTGAAGGCTATGGACAAACCGAGAAAGATCCTGATTCATATAAATAACACTAATCCCATACTCGATGAGGACTCCGAGCAGAGGAAAATTCTAGCTAGTGAAGGAATTGAGGTCTCGTTTGATGGCATGAATGTGAAGTTATAGCCACCAAACGTTAATCATTAACGGACCATTACTGAAGAGAGTTACGTATACCCTATGAGCGAGTTCAGCCTTGAGACAGTGTCATTTAAATTGAACCCTCGATATCAATTTCAATGGGAGGAAGCGCAGCAGTGCCATGTTCTGCTTTATCCCGAAGGATTAGTAAAGCTAAGCGACAGCGCAACTGCGATTCTGCAGCGCTGCCAACAACCAACCACCACGTCCAGACTTTTAGATGAACTCGAGAAGGCATTTCCTGGAGCCAAAGGCTTGGAGGATGACGTCAAGGAGTTTTTAGCGGATGCTCAGAAGCAAGTCTGGATAGTGGAGGTAAGAGACTAAAATATGGAAAGTGCGACTACTTATATTCCTATGTGGCTGCTAGCTGAGCTTACTTTCGCATGCCCCGTACAGTGCTCCTATTGCTCTAATCCACTTGAACTCTCTGCATCTCGCAAGAACGAGTTAAGCACTGAGGAGTGGATTCGCGTTATGCGCCAAGCGCGTAAGTTAGGTGCCGTGCAACTCGGTTTTTCTGGAGGCGAACCGTTAGTTCGCACAGATCTTGAGGTGCTAGTTGTCGAAGCCAAATCACTGGGTTACTACATCAACTTGATCACCTCTTCAATCGGCTTAACGACCGAAAAGATAACCACGCTAAAAGGAGCAGGTCTTGGCCATATTCAAATCAGCTTTCAGGGTAGTAATCGCGAATCGAACAAGCTTCTAGGCGGGACAGATAGCTTCGATCACAAGGTGGCAATGACCAAAGAGGTCATCAAGCAGGAGCTCCCGTTGGGCCTAAATTTTGTATTACATCGACAAAACATGCATCAGGTAAAAGAGTTTTTAACCATGGCGCAATCTCTAGGGGCAGAGTTCGTAGAGTTGGCAAACTGCCAATACTATGGATGGGGTCTCCACAATAGAGAGCACTTACTGCCTAGCCAAGAGCAGTTGATCGATGCAGAACGCGTCACCAACGAATTTAGAGAGCAGCACAAGGGAGACATGGATATATTCTTTGTCGCACCTGACTACTACGACGATAGACCAAAAAAATGTAGCAACGGTTGGGGCTCGACCTTCATGACAGTGAATCCGGAGGGCGAGGTATTACCCTGTCAGGCTGCGAAAGTAATCCCCGGGTTGGAATTCCCCAATGTTCGCGATCACGAATTGGCAGACATCTGGCACAAGTCAGATCTCTTCAACCGTTTTCGCGGCACCGACTGGATGACAGAGCCCTGTAAGAGTTGCCCTGAAAAGGAAATCGATCTTGGCGGCTGCCGTTGTCAAGCGCTTATGCTTACTGGCGATGCCACGAACGCCGACCCTGTTTGCAGTCTCTCACCTCATCATGACGAAGTTTTAAGAATCACAGAGAAGGCACAAAGACCAATTCAAGAGGAAGATATTCGCGAGCTGGTCTTTCGAAACCCTGGGAACTCGAAAAAAATAAGAGCAGAAAAAGTCCTAACTAGCCAAGCAGGCAAATAAAACCTAGGCCACTCACTACAAAGCAGAGAATGACATGACTGAAGCTTGGACCAGGAAAGAATTCGAGGAAAAACTTAAAGAGAAAGGTCGGCTGTACCACATACACCACCCTTATCAGGTAAACATGAATTCTGGCAATAGCAACAAAGCGCAAATTCAGGGATGGGTGGCAAATCGTTTTTACTATCAAACGACGATCCCGATCAAAGACGCTTCCATAATGGCTAACTGTAGCGAGCGCGATGTACGCCGCCAATGGATGCAAAGAATTCTAGATCACGATGGTGTTGACGGTGATGACGGAGGCATAGAGGCATGGCTACGCCTGGGAGAGTCGGTGGGTATGAGCCGGCAGGAGATACTGTCCCAAGAGCATGTGTTACCCGGCGTTCGTTTTGCCTGCGATGCCTATCTAAATTTTGCCCGTAGAGCGAGTTGGCAAGAAGCAGCGTGTTCATCGCTGACAGAATTATTTGCTCCAGAAATTCACCAAAAAAGGCTAAATACTTGGCCAGATCATTACCCTTGGATCGACATCGAAGGCTACCAATATTTCAGAAAGCGCCTATCGGAAGCCCGCCGCGACGTGCAGCATGGACTGGATATTACCTTGGAGCATTTCAAAACGAGAGAACAGCAGGAGCAAGCCCTGAGCATTCTTCAATTTAAGTTAGACGTACTCTGGTCAATGCTTGATGCGATGCAAATTGCTTATGTCTATGTCGAACCTCCTTTCCACAGTTGTCCAGAACTTAATATCTAAAGGTATGTTTGATGCCAGAAGTAAGGTGACATTAAAGTCGGTGAAGTGAGATACAAAATTGGGATAAGGACTTTATCAATATCATTCACCACAAAATTCAATGCTAGATCTAGTCAGGTAGAGGGGACAAATTAGCCTGAAATTGTAGCCTTCGCACGAATTCTAGCCCTATGGCCACTAATTGGCATAAGCACTTTATTTAAAATCTATATGTGCTGAAATTAAGCCAAAATGGACCAATATTCGGCTTTATCATTAGATTAGTGCTTTCCCTAGCAATAGGTTTCGATTCTAAAACCTCCCAAGTGATTTGCCATCGCACCAACCACATCCCTCTCCGTCACATCGGTCGCGTTCTGAGACTGGCACTTAAAGCTCACGGTCAAGTGGGTCAACATCATCTTTGTTCCTGTAAGAATACTCTTCTAGCGTTAGATGATTTTGACTTTGCTTTTTTGGTTTTGACTTTACTAAGGACTCGCCACTACCTTACGGGGTACTTACGGGTTACCCGAAGCTAGAGTTTCATTCGTTGAGTTAGATTTAGAATTTGTCCTCGCCGCGCTATTCTTACCTTTGCTGTTCACTCTTCGCAATCCATGACCCAAAACTAGCTGCCATGATCTGAAGGCGGGGTTATTCATAGGGGCGTGAAAGTTAATCTCCACTCAGTTATCCATATTGGCCTCCCCCTACTTGCAATACCTGGATCACATCTCGAACGACTGATTTTAAACTCTCGTCCCCGATGCAACTCTAAGAGTACCGCTCGAGAAAGCTTGAAATGACCGTAGGTCAGTTATATACTTGACCGATGTCCATTAATATCCGTTGAGACCGACCCAAGTGCCAAGCAGATCGTTTAATAAGAGAGGAGCCAGGCATGGATTCGGTCGTCGCAATTAATCAGGGAACGCCGAGCTTAAAGGAAAAGTCGTGGAGACGGGAAACAGTGTTGGGGGCTGCCGAGGTTTACTTTCTCGAGGTTGGCTACGTGGCATTTTCTACGAATCGGCTTGCTGGGAGAGCCGGAGTGGGGAGGGGACACTCTGCCGTTGCTTCAGGACGAGAGAAAAATTGTTCATAACACTTTATGAGCAGAGCCTGATTCGATGGGGCTGTGTTTTAGCAAATTACCTAGTGAAACAAATGTCGAGCAACGGTCATGCGAGGGCGTTATGCCTTACTGCCCTGGCGGATCGCGCTTTCTTGCCCTTGCTCAACAGGCTTGAACACATCATCGAGCACCATGTGGAGATCGACAAACCAACCAACTCAAAAAGAGTGTCTATATGCCAGATTGAGAAGATAGCTGCATTAACATCTACCTCGCTTAATATAAATAGATAAAAAGCGACAGAGGTCGTAAATACGTTAGGCGTACTTCTGATCGACGCAAAAAAATCAAGCCAGGAGGCGTCGCTAGATAGTGCGAACCTGTCTCAGGATTTTGAAAATTTTTTGTTAGTTATTCGTCTGAATCTCTCTTTGTAAAAAATACTTTTCGTATTATAGAAGCTGTACGAAAAGGCGTTTTTTGAAGGCTTAGAAAAATTTTTTACTCACTCTAACGACTGCCTGCTGATAAACGAAATAGGATGAAATAAAAATTATGAATACACCACATTCTGACAACGTCATCGCACTACACTCTCAAAACTTGGAATCACTCGTCGAGAGGCAAAGGAGCATGTTTCGAGCGGAAGGCGATGTCACCTATTCAACGCGAATCGATCGATTACAGCGACTTAGGGCACTAATTGTTGAAAATAAGACAGAATTTTCGATGACGACTAAACGTGAGTTTGGTGGCGCACGTTCCTATGAGTTCAGCCTGTTTTCAGAGTTTGCGTCAAAGGTTGAAGCTATCGACTACTCAATGAAACATTTGAAAGAGTGGATGAAACCAGAAAAACGCAAAACCAATAAACCGATGAATTTTTTGGGAGGTAAGAGCGAGGTTAGGCATTTCCCCAAGGGCGTTGTTGGCATCATTTCTCCTTGGAACTTGCCGTTTGGCCTGACCGTTGCGCCTCTGACAAGTGCGCTTGCTGCAGGTAACCGAGCGTTATTGAAACCTTCGGAGTTCGTTCCTGAAACAGCGGCATTGTTTGCCGAAGTTGTCCCAAAATATTTTTCAGAAGATGAAGTTGCGGTCGTAACCGGTGGCGCAGATATCAGTCAACGGTTTGCGGAATTGCCTTTTGATCACCTTCTGTTCACCGGCTCTACTAAGGTCGGCGCAAAAGTAATGCAGTCAGCCTCGAAACATTTGGTTCCCGTCACGTTAGAACTTGGCGGCAAATCTCCTGTCATTATTGGTCGCAGTGCAAAGCTTGACCTGGCGGGAACACGCCTGGCATTCGGTAAGCTCCTAAATGGTGGTCAATTATGCTTGTCGCCAGACTACGTTGTCGTTCCGGAGGAACTAGAGGAACAACTCATCGCGCGGGTGGTTAAGGAGACACAGTCGATGTATCCGAACATTACAGAGAATGAGGATTACGCGGGTATTATAAACGAAAGACACTTCGCGAGGTTGCAAAACTACATTGATGACGCAGTTGCCAAGGGAGCAAAGCTCACGATTGTTGGTGCTGAAAAAACGCGGGCGTCTGATAGCAATCGTCGTATGCCCTTGCATATTTTACAAAACGTCAATGAAGACATGTTGGTTATGCACGAGGAAATATTTGGTCCTGTTCTGCCTGTGATGACCTATTCTGATGTCTCTGAAGTTCCAGATATGATTGAACCTCGTCGAAACCCTCTTGCCATGTATTACTTCGGCAAAAATAACCGTGAGCAAGAATACTTACTTAGCCACGTACAAAGTGGTGGGGTTTGTATCAATGATATTACGCTTCATTACGTACAGGAGGACCTTCCATTCGGTGGTGTTGGTGCTTCTGGCATGGGTGCTTATCACGGGCCAGAAGGATTTAGAAGCTTAAGCCACTCGCGCGCGATTTACAGCCAAACCATGATTGATGTTTTACCTATCGTTGGAGCGCGCCCCCCCTTTGGTGGAAAGTTCAGAAAGAATATAAGCAAAATTTTAGGTTCAATCTAAAATTATAGACCGCGAATCTTAACGTGTGCTTCACGGTCGATACTCGGTTCCAAACCCGAAGCATTGGTGTCGCTTGACTCAGCGAAGGCAAATAATCGCAGCGTTCCCGAAAGAGGAGAACAACATATGTACAGAACAACGGGGACATTATCGTGACTATAAATCGCCAATGGCTGCTAGCTGAGCGACCTGAAGGAATGGTTGGTCCACATAATTTTAAGTACAACGAGACCGCAATTCCTGAACCCAAAACTAAAGAGGTGCTAGTTAAGAATCTATTTCTATCATTTGACCCTGCACAACGAAATTGGATGGTTGACCGTAAGGCGTATCTGCCGCCAGTGGCTATCGGAGAACCCATGCGTGCAGGTTCTGTTGGGCAAGTAATAGATTCGCGTCACGCGGAGTATCAAGTAGGCGATCTCGTCCAAACTACCGGCAATTGGCAAGATTATGTGGTTGCTTCTCCCGGTGAAGGTCCAATGGGGTTGGTCAAATTGCCGTCAGGGGTATCCCCTGAAATGATGTTGTCTGTGCTCGGTATAACGGGGCTTACGGCGTATTTCGGCTTACTAGAGATTGGCCAGCCTAAACTTGGTGATACCGTTCTTGTTTCTGGTGCTGCAGGTTCTACCGGCTCGTTTGTTGGTCAGATTGCAAAAATCAATGGTTGCCGTGTCGTCGGTATTGCTGGTGGCCCCGATAAGTGTCGGTGGTTAAAAGAGACTGCCGGTTTCGACGCCGTAATCGACTATAAAAATGAAGATGTTAATGCACAAATTGCTCATCATTGTCCTGATAAGTGGGATGTATTCTTCGATAACGTAGGCGGCCCTATCCTAGAAGCGGCCCTAGATCACGTCAATCTGCGTTCTCGGATTGTTTTATGCGGGAGTATCTCTGGCTATAACGCGACTAGACCGATACCTGGCCCATCAAATTTGTCGAGCCTGACTGTTAATAGAGCGCGAATGGAAGGGTTCGTTATTCTGGATTACATGCCGCGAGCAATGGAAGCCATTCAAGATCTAATGTCATGGGTTTCATCAGGCCAATTGATTTACCAAGTCGACGTGCAGGAAGGTTTTGAAAATATCCCTACCACGTTGCAGCGACTCTACAACGGACAAAATCTGGGGAAGCAACTACTTAAAATAGGCTCATAGAAATAGCCATAAGGATTGTAATTACATACATCGAACCCAAGCGTCGCGAGGAATTATCTGAGTTAGAACCGATGTTGAAAATGGTGGAGGCTTCTATGGGCTATTTGCCAACATCCATGATGACCATGGCACATTGGCAAGAATTTACTCAAGCTTTCGAGAGGCTAGGTGTAACGGTTCTCCGCAGCGGTGAACTAGATACAGGGCTAAAACAAATCATAGCGTTTGCGGTGAGCAACGCAGCTGGTTGTCGTTACTGCCAGGCACATACAGGTAATTCAGCGCAAAAAAATAATGTCAGCGTAGAGAAAATAAAAGCAGTATTTGAGTTTGAGAGTAACGACTTATTTTCCGAAAAGAGAGAGCGGCGCTCCGAGTTGCAGTGCACGCAGTTATGGTACCCAATGCTGTAGAGGCTAAGCACATGAATGGATTGTCAAAACACTTTAGTGAGAGGCAGGTTATAGAAGTTGTAGCCATAATACCACTGTTAGGGTTTCTTAATCGCTGGAACGACACGATGGCAACCACTTTAGAAAACTCTCCTTAGAGTTTTGCAGCAGACCAGCTCGCCTCGCAGGGTTGGGATGCAGGAAAGCATGAATAACCACGCGCAACTGCATTTACAAAGGCAGCCAAGGTTTGACCACTTCGATGGAGAAGTAATATGAAAAAACTTAATATCTACGATCAACTTAACGCAGCCACGCTTCTGTTGGTGTCACCCGAGTGGCGAAAAGTAAAAGCAGCCCGTAAGTCGGCGATATCGTTTGAAACGCCGGATGTAACTATCCCAATTGAAAATCGTACGATAGCGAATCGCAATATTCGCCTTGCTGAGGCCGGACCAGTCGATGCTCCTCTCGTGGTGCTACTCAGCCCGTTTCCTGAGAGCATCCTAAGTTTTACAGGTTCCTGGAAAGCACTTACAGAGAAATGTCGGGTAATTGCCATCGACCTTCCTGGGTTTGGTGGTTCCGAAGGTGACCGCAAGGATATGTCACCCAGTGCCCAGGGCGCTCATCTGGCAGCAATCTTTGATGAGCTTGATTTGCATAATGTTCATCTTATCGCACCTGATGTTGGGATGGGCGCCGCGCTCGCCTATGTTCTTAACCATAAACATCGCGTAACAAGTTTGGCGGTCGGGCATGGTGTCGGTGCGCCGGGTCCTTTCAAACTGGCTTTTATGATCAGCATGTTGGCCAGATTTGGTTTTATGCGTTTCACTACGGGGTTGTTGGGTGCTGGGCCACTCATCGCTTTCTCGTCAAAGCTTGGGTCCATCCGTCATCGGGCCAACGCTAAACAAATAGATGATTATAAACGCTCTTATTCGGGGCGCGCACATGAAGTGGTTTACTGGTTCAAGGATTTTCGTTCGAAAGCCGCAGAGCTGGCTGGACGAGTGAATGAAATCGATATACCTACCTTGGTTTTCTGGGGAGAGCTTGATGTTATGTTCGATGTCAGTAATGCAGAATATTTAAATGCAGCACTGCCGCAAAGTAAGTTACATATTCTGCCTGAATCAGGTCATCTTGCTTGGGCTGATCAGCCGGAATTATTCGCCGAGATGATAATTGATTGGGTAGAGACCACGCATAAAAAGCTGCCGTTGTGAGAAGTGATGCGGTCTAAGCACCAGTCGCTTCACGAACCGTTCGAAGGATGCCTGAGTTAAGGAGCGTCGCTATTAAGCAATGTTGATTATTGATCGACCCTACTTTCTTATAACTTTGTTCGAGATGACACCTATTTTTTCGACTTCGAGTTCGACAATGTCGCCATTGTTTAAAAAGCGTAAATGCTCTAGACCACATCCTAAGCCCACTGTGCCAGAACCAATTACTTCGCCAGGATAAAGGGTCTCGCTTTTACTTATATGCGCGATCATATCTGCGAAATTCCAGTGCATTGTATTGCTATTGCTATCGCACCAAGTCTCTCCGTTGACACGTGCCCGCATGCGTAAGTTGTAAGGGTCATCAAGTTCATCCGCGGTAACTATAACCGGCCCAAGAATAATAGAATCGTCAAAATCTTTGCTTTTTGCTGGTCCCAACATCCCCGGAGATTCGAGCATTTGGGCATCTCGTGCCGAGAAATCGTTATAAATTGTGTATCCAAATATATGGCTTGGAGCGTTACATTTGCTGATGTCTTTTCCTTTTTTACCAATGATACATGCCATTTCTAATTCGAAATCCATCAACTCAGAATACGGTGGCCACACAATGTCTTTGCCACTTTGTGCCACGGAGAAACGGTTTGCTTTGTAGTAAAGGGGCTGTTGATACCAGACTTCAGGGACTGCAAAACGGCCACTAGTGCGCAAATCATGTTCAGTTTCCACAGGATCATTTGCAGCCATAGCGCTCAGCTTTATGGCGCTCTCAAACGAATTTTTCAGATGCTCCTCGAAACCCAGGCAGTCACGTATTTGTGCGGGCAATGGTAGTGGGGCTAACCAATCCACTTGGTCAGATGGTATTCTAGCTGAGCTAGACGCAAGTATTGCATAGGCGCGATCAAGAGCAGGTTGACCTGCCTCTATAAAATTTTGCATTGAGGAAAAAGCGAGGTCCTCCGCTGCTGCGATACTCAGATTGATGATTCCGGTGTCAGTGAGAGCGCCTAGATGTTCTGCGCCTTGCTGTTTGAACGTAATTAACTTCATATATATCTCGCTATGCTTTGAGGCTACGCCCGATAACTGAGAGTTTTCTCATAGCAACCTTATTTGTGAATAAGTGATCTTAAATGAACGACGGTCAGTATATAAATAGACGCAAGGTATATCAATATTGCGGGAGTTAAATCTACAACTGCTTCGAAATTGACCAAGTAAATAGTTTTCGCTCGCAATCTTCACTCAGACTTCAGCTTACTTAGGATTTAAACGCGATGTCCGTTTATATAATTGCACGATTCAAAATACATGATCGAGGTGAATACGATAAATATTCAGCTGGTTTCTCAGAAGTATTTAAAAAGTTCGATGGTAAGATGCTGAGTGTTGATGAGGACCCGACGGTATTGGCTGGAGATTGGGATGATACTAGGTCGGTAATTATTGAGTTTCCATCGAAAGAATCTGCGTTGGCTTGGATGACATCTGATGACTATCAGGGCATAGCGAAGCATCGTAATGCTGGCAGCACGGTAAACTCTATATTGGTAGAGGGTTTACAATAATAGAACATAGAGACATCATACCGTTCCCCAACTGCATTGTTCGAACAAGATATTTAACCGACATTGCCTAGGTTAATATAAGGGGTTTTATTGGTTGGTTCTGCTGCCTATCTGGGCGTGGATAAAAACCGATTTTGGGGTGATCTGATTAGGTGGTTTATGGAAAAAAAGTGCGTTCTAACCCCTGATATGCCTATATCCGTTGATAAGTTATTGTCCGAGTCCATTACTCCGGTAGTCAGCGATGTAGCTAATTGCTGATTAGTCGCTTTTAGTCAATCCTGGCCAAGCGTCCAAACAAAATCCGCATGGAGTTACTCATGAGTTCAGTCGTTGCAATTAATCAGAGAGCGAGAAGCGGGGAACAAAAGGCGTTGCGTCGACGCGCGGTACTAGAGGCTGCCGAAACCTACTTTCTTGAGGTTGGGTATGAGGCATTCTCGATGTCTAAACTCGCCAAGAATATTGGATTATCCAAGGGTACACTTTATCTCTACTTCCAAACTAGGGAAGAGATTTTTCTGACCCTCTATGATCAAAGCCTGATTCGATGGAGTCAGGTTTTCATAGATGATTTATCTAAATCCATGACGACTAATGCATATTGCCAGAAATTATTTAGCACCGCCTCGGAAGATGGCACCTTTTTGCCTTTGCTTATCAGGCTCGGACATGTGATCGAACACAATGTTGCCATCCCTCGGCTTATCAGTTCTAAACAAGTGTTCATAAATCAGGTGGAAGCGCTTGCTGAGGTCACGTCCATCTCGCTCACTTTGAGTAAAGCGCAAGCGATAGAGGTAGTAAAAACAATGGGCGTCCTCCTGATTGGTGCGACCCAGGGAGATCAAGGACCTTCACTTGATAACGAAGAGTTGCCTGAAGATGTTCAAAATCTTATCGTCAGCTTTTCGTCTGAGCCTCTCTTTATTAAAAATGCTGTTCGTATTATCGAGGGCATTCGCGCGGAAGCTTTATAAATTAACTCTGACTCAACCGCTGAGGGTGTTAGTGTGAAAGGGTTTAGAGAATTTATGTATCACCCTGGAAACACCGCTCCCAGAGAGTAGCGAAGGATGTGCCGAGAAGACAATAATATCTGCGTCAGACTGAGTTATGTCGCCGATCAGTATTCTTAATTTAGTCATATCAGAGGTAGCTACGGGCCATTGAAATCAGTTCTATTCGTCTTAGCTCGAAATTGATGCTTTAAGCGCGAATCTTAGCCCTGTGTCAGGTAAGTGGCATAAGCGCTCTACTCGCAGTTTATAAGAGCTAAAATTACACCAAATTGGGCTAAATATTGTCTTCATATTTGAATTCATGCTCTCCCTCGCGGTCGGTTTCGACTTTAATATCAAGTTAGGGGTTTCCAGCGCACCATCCACAGCCCTCGCCGGCACAACGGTCTCATTCTGAGACTGGCTTTTAAAGCTCACTGTCAAGTGGGTCAACACCATTTTCGTTCCTGTAAGAATACTCGTCTAGCGTGAAATGATTTTAAAGGATATGAGCTAGTCCAAATCTTACCTGAATGGCGTGAGAATTCGGCTAGAGTAGGCATATTTAGCAATCCTCCAAATGAAATTCATAGATATACATATTACTTCAAGCGTTGGTTTGAGTATCCATCTTGAAATCAGCCGGTAGGTATTAAGCCGTAGAACCGTCAATTACTCCTGCCTTAACGGCTTAGGATGTCACTGAAACAAAAGCCCGCAAAGGCGTGATTCCCGCTGCAGGCTTGAGTTATTGAGGTCTAGAAGGCTTAGTTATTATCTGCTAGTAGACCTGTAAGAGCAGAATCAGCTGGCCCTAGGTCAGGTTGGGCGCTTAATTAAGGGGGCTGCATGGTGACCTGGTTAGCTCTGGCTATAGCGTTCATATCTTTGCAATTACAAGCGGAGAATCATTGTGCTAGAAAAGAAGCAAAAGGAACTTGAGCGCAAGGTTGCTAGGCTTAATGAGGTGAATTTTTGCTAGCCTTCTATAACATCCCGCTGTTACACCTGGCGCTCCAAAAATCTACAAAAACTTGCATCTCCAAGATGTGTAAAAATACCAAGGCGAGCATGATTAAGTTGGCTGAGGGGGGGGGGCTGGTTCTGCGGTTAGAAGTTATAGTAGGCTAACTGAACCACTAAAAGTGGATTTTAAAAGTATTGTTTATCTAACTTACAGGAGAAAATTATGAGTGAAAAAGTAGCAGATTGGGTCCTACATCATGTGAATTCTTCCTACGAGCGCAAAGGAGAGAAAGGTTTAAGAACGGTCTCAAACTGGAAGACTGACGGAGATATAGAACACTATGGAGCTGGTTTTGGAACGCTAGTAGTAGAGCATGACATGAATGATCCTAACGCCACGAACGGAGCTTGCAGTTGGCAAGGCGAAGCGTTTCTTCCTAATGGAGACCGCCTGATGGGATACTTTGACGGTACTTGGGAAGCTTCTGGAGGAAATGTTTGGAAAGTAGCTATGGAAGGCTGGGACAGCTTAGACGGAAAATTGCGCTTAGAAGGCGAAATCAGTCTATCTGAACTTACGTTTTCGGGAACCAATTATAAGGCTTAAGTAAGCTAAGATTGAACGAGAGGTGGTGTTTCCAGCGCCACCTCTTCCTCCAAAAACACCAAGGCGGGCATGATTAAGGTGGCGGGAGAGTGTTGACGCACAAGCTAATTACTATAGTTGCCGCTCAGACTTGCTAGAGCTGATTTTGAAAGGAGGATAGATAGTGACTACGTATAACCTTAAATACTCTATTAGATATATAGATCAAATGAACTTAATACAGACCTGTCTCTTATACACATCTGACGCTGCCGA
>OJFS01000572.1_pt1 | contig 13423 bp, 13 predicted proteins | sample 1594231 | NCBI WGS metagenome assembly OJFS01 (sample SAMN05416847, study PRJEB24817) | seawater metagenome | isolation source: Sea water | place: Canada:Atlantic | collected 2013-07
CTGCCCTGCCCTGCCCTGCCCAAAAAACAGTACTGCGACGCCTAGTAATCACGACCTGAGTAATTGCGCAAAGCCGCCCAGACACAGTTACCTAACAAGGCATACGTTGTCTTTGTCTTTGTCTTTGTCTTTGTCTTTGTCTTTGCCTTTGCCTTTGTCTTTGCCTTTGCCTTTGCCTTTGTCTTTGTCTTTGTCTTCGTCTTTGTCTTCGTCTTGGTCTTCGTCTCCACCTTCCAATTCTGGCCTCAATCATTATAATGAATGTCATTATTTAATGAGACTTCCAAAGTGAAAATACTGCGCACCCCTGATTCACAATTCGAAAATCTAGCTGGGTACCCTTTCGCCCCGCACTACACCACCATTAAGACCCATGACAACAGCGACCTGCGCATTCATCACTTAGATGAAGGCCCAGCAGATGGCCCCATTGTGCTGTGCATGCATGGTCAGCCGGTCTGGAGCTACCTCTATCGTAAAATGGTCCCGTACTTAACTGCTGCGGGCATGCGGGTTATCGCGCCAGACCTACCCGGTTACGGCAAATCTGACAAACCCGCTGCGCTGGAAGACTACAGCTACGAGCGTCAAGTGGAATGGATGGGCAAATGGTTGGAGCAAAACGATTTCTCCAACATCACATTTTTTGGCCAAGACTGGGGTGGTCTCATTGGGCTGCGTCTGGTGGCCAACCATGACGCCAGATTTGCACGGGTCGTCGTGGCTAATACAGGCCTGCCTTACAACCCCGAAGTCCCAGACAGTGTTGTAAAAGAGGTAGAAGATTTCCGCGCCAATGCGCCTACCCCTAGCTTGCTAGAAATGCAAAAGGCTGTGAGCCAAATGGCCGGCAGCGCAGCCACCAAGTTCGCCTATTGGCAAAAATTTTGCTGGGAATCGCCTGACATGCCCGTGGGCTTTCTGATGTCCATGATGATGGAGCAGCCACCCGCGTTAGCCAAAGCTGCGCGCTTTTTACTGTATCGTGCGGGCATGACTCTGCCGTTCCCCTCTGAGCTTGCAAAAGCGTACGAAGCGCCGTTTCCGGATCCGAGCTATAAGATGGCGGTAAGAGCCATGCCCAGCCAAGTGCCTACGCTGCCCACCTCGCCCTCATTAGAGCAACAGCGCTTGGCATGGGAATTCTTTGATAAATTTGAAAAACCGTTCCTGTGCACCTTCGCTGACAACGACCCAGTAACCCAGGGCATAGAACAGCAATTTTTTGACCGTGTACCGGGCACCAAAGGACTACCCCACGACACCATCAAAAAAGGCGGTCACTTTCTGCAAGAGAACGAACCAGAGCAAGTGTCGAATGCCATCATTAATTTGATCAAAACGACTTAACAGGAATGATTGAGTGTAGAAAACTAACCACACGCCATAGTTGGTAACGGCGTGCTTGCACACTAACTTACAGCAGGGGCTGGCGGCGTTGACGGTGAGGGGTTGTATGAAAAAAAGCCAAGAGCGCCTTATAAAAAAGCCGTTGATCTCGCAACTAGACTTGCACGAGAATTTGACTGAAAACCCAGCTAAAAGATTCGGCTGAAAAGCTCTGTTAAAAAGCCCTGCAAAAAAGCTCTGCTGAAAAATTTGCTTAACAACCTCAGCTAAGAAAAGGACACTAACGATCTAACGTCAGAGAGCGGTGTAGAATCTTCTAGACCACAAAGACATGCTAACTTCAAAAACCCAGAGCGACAGTATGAATAGAACAACACTTTATGGATCAGCACTGTCCCTCTACACAGGCAGAGCCAGAAGCTATCTAATCAAAGCGGGCATCGACTACTGCGAGGTCATTCCCAACACGCCTTATTTTGCAAAAAATGTGCTGCCCAAGGCCGGCGGGCGTCAGTCCATACCCACCCTTGAGTTGGCAGATGGCAGCGTTATCCGGGACGGCGCGGCAATTATTGATCACTTTGAAAATACCTCACAAAACGGCTTTTCTCCAACATCGCCTAAGCAAAGAATTCTCAGCTTATTATTTGATGTCATTGGCGCTGAAGGATTGCTGCGCCCGGCCATGCACTACCGCTGGAACTTTGCCGAGGAAAACCTCAAGTTCTTAGAATTCCATTTTGAAGCGATGATGCCCGACAGACCTGATCGCAAAGAAAAAGGTGTCGCAGCCGCTAACCGCATGCGCTCTGCGGCGGTCGGCTTTGGCGTTGTGCCTTCTACTATGGAGTTGGTGGAAATTCTATACGTAGAACTGATGGAAAAACTCAACAACCATTTCTCCGAGCACCCGTACTTATTAGGCGGTAAACCCTGCATAGGCGACTTTGGCATCATGGCGCCCCTTTACGGACACCTGGGCCGAGACCCCGCGCCCCTGGCACTGATGCAGAAAAAGGCCATACGCTTGTTCCGCTGGGTTGAACGCATGAACAGGCCAGACGCTGATATAGGCGAATTTGCCGCCGCTGAAGAAAGCTATCTCACAGGCGACCAGATCCCCGATACGCTGATAGAAGTGCTCAAACACATCGCTATTGATTTCATGCCAGAAACTAAGGCCGCTGCTCATTGCATCAATGAATGGCTGAATGGGCAAACAGACCTAGCGCCAAATACCCAAGTGGTGCGCGGCGTGGGCAACTGTGAATTTGCGATTCGCGGCACTCCCATCAGCGCGTTGGCGCAACCCTACCGTTTTTATCTACTTAAACGTGTGCAAGATGAATACGCAGGTCTAGATGCAACGGCGCAAGAGGACGTTCAATCGCTGCTGTCTGCCTGCAATATGGCTGAACTTCTGAACATTAAAATTAGTCGGGACATTGGCAGGCACGCCAACCTAGAGGTATGGGTGTAATAAAATGCTCTGCAAAATATGGAAAATACTGATCAGAACAGCCCTGACCCTCAGTGTGCTTGTCATCGCCATATTTTGCTTCGTGTTCTTTTCCCCAAGACCACCGCTGAGCATAGACCCAGCTACCCTTATTGGTGACGGCAGTACAATTAACTATTGCCAGCTACCCGTGCTAGACGGCAGCGGCAAAATGGCCAAAGACATTGCCAAAGGCAACACACCGGGTTGTGCCTACGACCACTTCCCACTGCCGATTTTGCGCGAATGCACAGAACCCCTAATAGAGGGCGCAGCGGACATTCGCGGACTGTGGATGGGCATCAGTGGCAAGGTCGGTCATGTAGAGCGCGTGGAACAATGCGGCGCAAGAACCGTCATCACCAGCAGCGGCATTATTCATGACTCTGGGCCAAACGCTACGGGCGGATTCAACTCTAACGACACCGAAGGTAATGTGACATTCAGCATTGGTGACAAGGACTACTGCCCACGGACGTCTGCCAGCAAAGTTTGGAACAATGGCATTTTAGAATTTCGCGCCTTGGGTTGGGGCCCTATTGTGGTAAGACGTTATCTTCAGGGCGAGCAACTGATATGGGAATACGCAGACGGCACCACCACTACCATGCAGCGCCTTTGCCAGTTACCCGAAGACCAGATAACACCCAAGCCCAGAGGCCGCCGCCTTAAATTTCTCTCTGAAGACTAAGACACTATCTCTCGCAGCGAATCCCCCGCGATAATGCCCCGCAGCATCCACACGCAGACAAAAACCGTTTTTTAGTAATCTTATTAAGCAGTAATTCCTTTAATAACGGCTTTATCTTCTACGTTATATATCTGAGAAAAAGTACCATTCGTCATCCAAACCTAACAATTATATTCGGACCTAATAACCTCTTATCTATAAATCGCTAAACAGAAGATATTACATGCGAGAAGTACTTCCGCTCATTGCCGCTCTACTAGTTTTTATCGGCTGGATCAGTTTAATAGGTAATCCACATGTTGTTGAAACAGTGATTGGTTTAATGATCGCAAGCGGCACCTACTTTTTTGTATGGATAAAGACCAAAAAGCGCGGCTGACTAAATACTCCTAACAAGACACTAAACTTACATTGCTATCTAACTGTATTAGTGCGCGGCATTTCGTTTGAGCTTTTTTCTTTGGCCCCAGCCAAACGGCTGGGAGACCAACAAAAAACCTAAATGCCAGTGTCTTCCCCGCAGATCCTTATACCGGGTCCGCAATTTTCAGCAATTGTTTACCTAAATTTTGACCGGTAAACAGTCGCTGTAGGGTGTCAGGGATATTGTCAAAACCTTCTTGCAGATCTACTTGGTATTTTAGCTCTCCAGAGGCGATCCACCCGAGCAAATCTTCAATGGCTTCGGCAGCTCGCGGGAAGTAATCTAAAATAATAAACCCTTCCATACGCGAACGCGTTGTCACTAAATTCATCAAGTTAGAAGGTCCAGGCACAGGCTCCGTGGCGTTATAACCAGATATACCGCCGCACAAAACCACCCGAGCGTTTAAGTTGATGTGATTTAGCGCCGCTTGCAAAATTTCACCGCCCACATTGTCAAAATAGACATCAAGCTTGTTTGGGCAAGTAGCGCCAATACGTGCATTTACATCTTCGTTTTTGTAATCAATGACATCATCAAACCCGGCCTCGTTCTTGAGCCATGCACATTTCTCCGCGCCGCCGGCTATACCCACAACCTTGCAGCCCTTAATGCGAGCAATTTGACCTGCAACCGATCCGGTAGCACCTGCCGCTCCAGACACTAGCACGGTCTCGCCAGGCTGAGGATTACCCAGTTCTAACAGACCAAAGTAAGCAGTAAGGCCGGTAATGCCCAATACTGACAACATCATTTCAGGTGATACACCGGCGGGCAGTTTAGACAAGCCCATAGGCCCTTGGTTTGGCGCGACAACCACAAAGTCCTGCCAGCCACCGGTAGTTTGGACAATATCCCCTACCGCAAAATCAGGGTGACGAGTCTCCGTCACTTGACCGACAGAGCCAGCACGCATAGGTTCGCCAATACCCACAGGAGGCAAATAGCTTTCTCTGTCTTCCATCCACCCGCGTTGGGTAGGATCAAAAGACAGGTATAAGTTTCGCACCAGCACCTCTCCCTCCCCAGGTGTGGGAATAGGACTCTCGGTAAAAGTGAAGTTGTCCTTAGTCACTAAGCCCGAAGGACGCTTAGCCAAAACCCATTGACGATTAATGTTCATATAAAACGCTCTCTCTTTCGCTCAAAAATAAAAATAGAAAATTGCTCTCCGGCGCAAACCTTGCGAGACCCGCGTGTAGCAACTGCTCTGCAAAACTGTAGCGGCATTCCCCCGCCCAATACACGATAAGGTTACAGGATTTCATTTAGGGGTCTAGGGGTCAGCTTTAAAAGGTTGATGAATTGGCCGGCATTTATCTGAGTCAATGGCCTGAAACGTTTAACTTTGCCAATGGCTCCCGTAAGCTTGCACCTATCCTCCGAACTAGGCTTGAGTCTCGGTCTCGGAAACATCATCGACAATGACCAACGCCAGTATTACATTCCCCCACGGCTTAGATTCAATACGCTTAAAATCAAAAAAACAGGAATCCTTGATCCATGCTTCACACCAAGCTTCAGTCAAAAGCGCTTATTCCAACACTTATAAATATCGCTCTAGCCCTACTTTTATTCGGTACCGCACCTGCACAGGCAACCTATGACCGCGATGCACCCATGCTCAAGACCAGCAACGGGGACATTGAAATTGCTTACCTAAGCGTAGGTGATGAGCAGGCAACGCCCATTCTCATCGTCATGGGGCTTTCCGCATCTCACAAAATATGGGACCCCGCACTCATAAATGGCCTACTCGATGGCGGTTACCGTGTAGTGCTGTTAGACAACCGCGACACGGGAGAGTCGTCAAGAGTAGAGGGCAAAGGGAAATTATGGTTGTGGTGGCAACTGTTAAAATCACAAATTGGTTTCAGCGTTAACTCGCCCTACACGCTAGCTGACATGGCAGGCGATGCAGTAGCGGTACTGGACACATTGGAAATTGAACAAGCCCACGTAATTGGCGCATCTATGGGCGGCATGATTGCGCAAATCATCGCCTACGATCACCCTGAGCGGACAAGATCTTTAACTTCAATCATGTCCACTACAGGCGCACCGCACCTACCACCGCCGGGCAAAGCCCAGCGCGAAGGTATTGATAAAATGAACGAAAGCTCGGAAGAAGAAGCTACCCGACTGGAAGCGCTGGGATTTTTTACCAGTGCTCTACCTAATCAGGTCACCGCTATTTTTAATGCAGGAGACCGCACTAAGAGAGTTAGACAAATTGCAGTGTCGACCTTAGTACTGCATGGCGCGGACGACCCATTGCTGCCCCTAGCACACGGCGAATTCACCGCAGAAAATATTAGCGGTTCTACCTTCAAAGTCTATCAAGATATGGCCCATAACATGCCTGATGAAATAATCCCTATAATGGTCAGCGATATGCTCACCCACCTGAATGCAGTGGACAACCAATAAGGTTTTACGTTCGCAGCTAGTACGCGAAAAAACGCAGAGTGATTACATCCCACTGGGCTTGAGCATTAAGTCTGAAGGGCAACACACTGGTGCCTACACCTGCACTCACGTAGACCTGGCGTTGCTCGTCCTGATAAAGCCCACAATGCGCTGACTTTGGCGCATCTGTTGGCACCCAAAGCGGGCCTAAAAATGGTAGGCTGATTTGACCACAGTGGGTGTGCCCCGCCAAAACCAGGCCCTCAACCCGCGCATCAAATGCGCCAGCAGGGTCATGGGTAAGACTGAGTTTGCGCCCACCCTCGCAGTGGCTTGGAAATTCTACGTATCGAAACTCTCCCGAATAATAATCACCGAACCCTCTAACGCATAAATTTAGTGATTTAATTTGCTGCACTGAATTTGCCAGCACAGGCACCCCTGCGTCACGCAGCGCCACCTGCCACTTTAGCCCAGCCGTCCAATTTTCATGATTTCCGAGTACAGCAAGCGCTGTAATGCCACCGGTCTGAGCCATGAGATTGGCCACAGATAATAGGTGCCTATCAAGGTCAGCTAGATCTTCAGGATTCTTAACATAGTCACCACCAAACAAAATGACGTCGGGCTTGCTAGCAACCACTGTAGTCATCAACGCCGTTAAACGGCTTAGAGAATCTGCGCCGCCATCAATATGTAAATCCGTAAGTAGGGCCACTTTTAGTGTCGACAGAGGTTCTGCAATTAAAGCACCCTGCTCCGGCAGATTAATGGTGACGCGATGCATTTCTGGCTGGGTGTTGGATGACACTTCAACGCAGAGCCATGCGCTGAACAGTGCAAACAACAACAGGCCAACACCAGATTTAGTCAAAACGCCTCCCCAAAAAACATCTGTAGCCTTTTCCTGTTACCGGCCTAAGCATACCCAGACACCAGTTTAGACGGCTTGCCTGTAACTTTGCCACTGGCCATGTCGTCCCCGGCGTGTGAAGCTATTGAAGAGCCAAAATCTTCCGCTACAAATTTTGACTCTGCGGCGTTAGCATCAGTGAACGTCAGATTGGGGAGACAAGTTTTGGAAGTTAGAACATTAATGCGGCGCGCCGCCCAACACTACAGCAACCGTGAAGCCATTGTGCACAATGACACTCGCCTGACTTTTGCCCAAGCTTGGGAGCGTGGGGTTAGGTTGGCTAACGGCTTGCGCGCAATGGGCTTGCAACCTGGTGACCGTGTCGGCGTACTAGAAGACAACTCAGTGGAGGCCGCCGATCTATTTCAAGCCGCAGCCATTGCAAATTTGGTACGTGTGCCCCTTTATCCGCGCAATGGACGCCCTGCCCATACCCACATGCTGGGTCATACCAACTGCCGAGCCCTACTGGTGAGCGAACAACACGCCCACGAGGTTACCGGCCTGGATAATGAACTCCCGGACCTTGAGCATATTTTTATACGCGACAAAGGCTATGAAGCGTGGCTGGCAACACAGTCAACCCAAGACCCCAATGTACCCATTAACCCTGAAGACTACTTCATTATTCGGCATACCGGCGGCACCACTGGCTTGTCCAAAGGCGTGGCTTATACCCATAAAGCGTGGCTGGCCGCAGGGCGCGACTGGTTTTATACCTTTCCACCAGTTGAACCCGGTGACAAATGTTTACACCTTGGGCCTATCTCACACGGTTCTGGTTACCAGTACTTACCCATGTGGTTGGCGGGTGGCTGCAATGTCATGGTCAATCATTTTGACACCACTGAGACCCTAGATCTAATTGAGCACGAGCAGATTAATTTTGGTTTCATGGTCCCGACCATGGTCAATGCGGTGGTCCACGACAACAAGTCACGCGGCCGCGACTTCTCTTCAATCAAGTGTTTGCTGATTACCGCAGCGCCCATTCAAGACGCCACTTCATTGGCTGCGCGCGAAGTATTTGGTGACGTGCTTTACCAAGGTTATGGACAAACCGAGGTACTGCCCATATCTATGATGAATTCCGCACAATGGTTTAGCGACGTAAGCGGCTCTAATCCTCTGCGCGCCTGTGGCCTTGCACTGCCTTTTTCCGAAGTAGAGATATGGGACGAAGAGAATAATGTTTTGCCCGCCAATGAGGTGGGCGAAATTGTCGCGCGCTCGGACGGCATGATGACGGAGTTCTGGGATAACCCTGAAGCCACTGCCCAGCGTATGGTCAATGGTTGGATAAAGACAGGTGACCTGGGCAAGATTGATGGCAACGGCTATCTTTATGTTGTCGACCGCGCAGACGACATGATTATTTCAGGCGGCTTTAACATTTGGCCGGCAGAAATTGAGAACGTATTAGCCGGACACCCCAACATTCTGGAAGTCGCAGTGTTTGGCATCCCTCACGAGCGGTGGGGAGAGACACCCCATGCACACTGTGTCGTTGCGCAAGGCACAAGTGTCAACGAGGAAGAGCTGATGCAAATGGTTATAGACGACCTGGGTTCCTATAAAAAACCAGGCGGCATAACTATTACAACTGACCCGCTACCGAAAAGCCCAGTGGGCAAAATCAAACGCAAAGATTTACGCGAACCCTACTGGGCGGGTGTAGACCGAAGGGTCTCGGGCAGTTAACTGCCCGGATTGAACCCGCACCAAACCAACACTGACCCGGCGCAGATAAATGCCCAGTTCTGGTCAAACTGTACAGGGCAAACAGTGCTGGTCAAACAGCGCTAGTCAAACAGTGGGTCAAAAAACACTTTTAGCTCGAACAGAAAACCAATAACTGCCACTGCAAAATCACTGGGGCGGTCCTCCAAGTACTGCTCAAAGCTCTGCACGTACAGCGGATTGCCCGGCACCACTACATGAGTTTTAGCGTAATTAAAGCCTGGCTCATGGGCATTACCCATAGAAATGTCCTCCGACTGCGCGTGATCTAACGCCACCAACTGAAACCGCTCTAAGGTTGCATGGCGGTTTTTGGCATCGTCATAGGCCAGTTGCAGCTGGGATTTCACCGCTCCGTCGCCATTGCGATAGAGATTTGCGATGGCCCAAGCAAAATGCCAAACAGCATGATTCCAATCAATGAGCGTTACCGTTTCGGCTGTATACAAACGATCAATGTTAGCCACATACAAAGCCGCTATGGCGCCGGCAACTTCAGGTGTAACCACCTGATCGCGCAGCGCCCAAATAGTCAGCGGAGCAGTGGCTAAGTTGCGCTGCAGCTCTGCCTCAGCAACTTTTAAGGTCTGCGCAAAATCAATGCCCTCTACTCTCACCGCATTTTGATCGTTGATATACAAATAAGGTAAGACGTTCTCCGTACACCGAGGGTTGGCTCGGCCCGGAGAAGCAACATTGTCGTCACCATAAAGATAATCCTCGGACAAAATCGGCAAACCGGTATAACACCAACTGATGTCTTTATCAGTTGCACTTGCATCTAGCACCTCGGGCGCCAATTGCCACCCCCGCGATTGGGTTGCTGCGCCTGGGCGATAACTTGCGTAGCTCACCGTATCAATCACCACCTCATTACAGCTAAGACTCACCGCATCTGGGCCACCTGCAAGTTCAAAGTCGGCGGAGCGGTACTGATGGGCGACCTCTCCTGCAACCAAGGTGAGTAGCTCCAAATTACTACGATCACTGGCAAAGACGCTGTAAGTACCTGCTGAAATAAGCAAAGGTGCTTGCAAAACAAATTGTTCGTCATCGCCACTGGATAAAGTGCAACCGTTCAGGTCAACATCATGATCGGTGCTATTGAATAGCTCAAACCAACTCCCATCGTTGTCATCAATCTTTGCCATCAACTCGGTAATGCGCACATCACCGACTTGCACAGACTGGGCACCAACAATGGCGCTGGCATTCGCGCTCAAATTGACCCCGGCACTTAGGAGAAAGATTAGTGTGCTCAATAGGGGCAATATGGGCCTCAACGGAGATGAGCGGAGTAATTTCATTTAGTTTTAACCAGAAATAGAGAGCCGCAAGTGTAGCAAACATTGCGGCCCGACTGATTTACCAAAACGGATCGTCTAATCATTTACACCTAGCTTTTGAGCAAGCGCACCCAGTTTGTCTTTTATAAAATCTGTAAATAATTGCTTACAACGGCTTTGAGCGCATTCAATCTGCGATGGTTTCGCTGTAACGTTAGGTAGATAAAGATGACGCTTAACCCGCCCAATAGTGATACGAGCGGCAGCAAACAGACCGTCAGAATACGATTCAGATGTAACCCAAATACGACAATGAGAGACCTCAATGAGTGATACCAGCGACTTCAAAAAAGGCATGATTGAGACCAATGGCATAGAACTGCACTATGTTGAATATGGCCAAGGGCCGTTGGTGATTTTTTGTCACGGCTGGCCAGAATCTTGGTACTCGTGGCGTCACCAAATCCGTGCGATAGGCGACCAAGGTTACCGAGCCGTAGCCCTACATATGCGTGGTTACGGCGACAGTAGTAAACCCGCAAACATTGACGCTTACACCATTAGCCACCTAATTGGCGACGTGGTCGGCACTGTTACTGGATTGGGCGAGTCACAGGCTGTAGTGATTGGCCACGACTGGGGCGGCCCAGTGGCTTGGTACAGCGCATTAATGCGGCCAGATCTATTTCGCGCGGTGGCGGTACTCTCGGTACCCTTTATGCCGCCGTTTGCCCTACCCGCAGATGTTTCAATGAACGACGTTATGCGCGCAAACGCTGGCGATCAGGAATACTACCGATTATTTTTCCAGGAGCCGGGTGTCGCTGAAGCAGATTTCGAAAAGGATGTAAGACGCAGTATGCTTGGGGTTTTATATTCTGTCAGCGGCGACGTTATAAAGGACGGCTTCCACAGCACTGGTTGGGACGGTCACTTTCCGCAAGACCAAACAATGACCGAACAATTTGTTATTCCAGATGCGCTGCCCGAATGGTTGAGCGAAGAGGATCTGAATTTCTACGTGCAAGAACATTCCGCGTCAGGCTTTACCGGCGGCTTCAATTGGTACAGAAACATCAAACGCCTGCCGGGCATTGTGGCACCCTTCATTGGCAAATCAATTGATCAACCGTCCCTGTATTTGTACGGAGAACACGATCTGATTGCTGGTAATACAGCGGACGCAATAGATTCCATGCAGACTGGCCTGACGGACTTACGCGGATGTGTGGAATTTTCGGGCGCGGGGCATTGGTTGCAACAAGAGCGCGCAGAGGGCGTTAACGCAGAGTTAGTTAAATTTTTACGGGGCCTATAAACAGCTAGCCCGGTAAAAGAAAGTTACAACTTTATAAACTTCGCCGTTAGACCCACAGCTAGCGCCAATGCTAGCCGCCAGCGAGCTTAACCGTATGGCCCATTTCTTCGAGTAGCACTTTTACTCGGTCACGGTCTGCGGTTTGCAGTTCAATTACCCCTGCTTTAATGGCGCCGCCCACACCAAAGGCATTTTTCAACTTCTTTGCCAGTTGGCTGAGTTCCGCTTCAGCAAGGATTAAGCCCTTAACTAAAGTCACACCCTTGCCCTTGCGGCCTTTGGTCTCCCGATGCAGGCGCACAATGCCGTCACCCTGATCAGTTTTTGTGGCGTGCTGGCTTTTGCACACACAGGCAGCTTGAGGCCGCAGGCAGCCCGGGCAAATGCGCTTGTCAGTGCTGAACACCAAGTTCGACTTGCCGGATTTATCTTTTTTAATTCGCATAGTTAACTCGCATAGGATGAGAGTTTAACGAGGGATGGCACTTAGGAGGAAGTAAATTCCGTCAATGAGGTACTACAGAGATTTTGCGCCCGTAAATTTTTCAAGTAGTGCTGACGCAGACAGGTTGATCCGCTTAACGTACTATCCATGGGTTGGAGAGCAAAAATAGGAGATCCCAATGGCAAAAGCCTTTATGGCCTACCCAGAGCTTCGAAGCCCATTTGAAGCCAAAGAAATTCATCCTGAAGGCAGCGCAACCGTGCTGTATCAGGGCAAGACAATCACACTTTCCGAAACCGGCAATGGCGACGGACTATTGATTAACCCCAAAGACCTTGGGCAAATCAATGGTTTTGAAATTAAGCCAGAAGGTGCGTGTTTCAAAGACCTATGCATTCCGTTGAATGACAAATTGTTGGTTGAACAAGACGGTAAGCAATGGTTCAACCTAACTGCCTTTGCTGATTTGTTAGACCAACCCTACGTTGCAGACCATGCAGCGGGCGTTTGGAGCTTTGCGGAAATTCCAGCCAAGCGCGCAAACATGATGGTGGACGCCATGGCACCAGACATTGAACTCACTGACCGTAAAGGCCAGGTAGTTCGGCTGGCTGACTTAAAAGGTAAAAAAGCGCTTATTGTTACTTGGTCTTCGTGGTGAGGATGCTTTCTTGACGTGCCCGTGTGGCAACGTATATATGAAGAAATAAACGATCCGGACTTTGTCATTATTTGTGCGGCCCAAGACACCGGCGGTGAGGCGGCAGCAGGACCCATTTTTGACGCGGCAAACCCAACCTACATACAGGTAGTGGATGAAGACCACTTGGTCAGCAGCGCCTTCAATTTTGTCAACGTGCCCTCAGCGGCGTGGATTGATGAAGAAGGTCGCATTGTGCGCATTGATGAAGGCACTTATTCCAAGGTGCACGAACTAGGCGTGGGTGATCAATCCATTTCCTTTGGCACCAATGTGTATGAACCTGCACTCAAAGACTGGGTCGCTAATGGTGCCCAGAGCAAGCATGTGCAGTCTGCGGCAACAGTGGCTGGCAACATTCGCCAACATACTGCGGACCAACAGAAAGCTGATGCAGCATTTTGCCTAGGTAACTTGTTTCGCAAGCACGCAATGGACGATAAGGCCGATGAGTACTGGAATATGGCCAGCGCTTTGAATCCAGACAGCGTGAACTTTATTCGTCAGAATTTAACTTTGTCGGAAGAAGGTTCCGCAGGTGAGCAATTCAGGGCGATGAGGGATAACTTTGAGGCTACGGGAATCGATTACTATCGACCCTGTCTCTTATACACATCTCCGAGCCCACGAGACGGACTCCTATCTC
>OJFS01000581.1_pt1 | contig 13284 bp, 9 predicted proteins | sample 1594231 | NCBI WGS metagenome assembly OJFS01 (sample SAMN05416847, study PRJEB24817) | seawater metagenome | isolation source: Sea water | place: Canada:Atlantic | collected 2013-07
GAGATAGGAGTCCGTCTCGTGGGCTCGGAGATGTGTATAAGAGACAGCTTATGAGCCACGCAAAAAGTAAAGTTTTTAACGTGGGCTATCGTTAGAATTGAAGAGCCTAACAGCGTTATGACCGTTTCACTCGTTGAATCAAACATACCTTCACCAACTACCGCTATCAATGAAAGCAACATTAGACCAAAAAAGCCTCACAGCACCAACGCAATACGGCGATGTTTTAAAAAGCCAATACCTAACGCGCTAACGCTTAAAGGAATAACTAAAAAAAGAAGAACGAAGTGCAGTGTTTCACCTCGCAAGAACCAAGTGTTCAACGCAGGTGCGAGAGTGACTAAAAGAGGCGTCAGCAGGCAATGCCGCACATAAGCTGAAGGAAAAGACTGGTGATTTGTCTAAATTATGTTGCAAATTTTTAAAAATAATCTTTTTTAAAGGCACTAAAGTCAAGTTACTATTTCTACATTGCAGCACATATTATGATAAAAATTTTTAGCCTTTAGTTCTCTAGAAAATTCGAATACACAGTTTCCCACTTTAGAATTATATCCAAAAATTTGTTACTAATGAGGGGAAATAATTTTTTCCTACACCGAGCTTTTTAAAAAAAGCATTAAAGTGCTCGAAAACGACTTTATATCGAAGTCTAGATAGCCTGAAAATCCAACTTTCTAATTTAAGATTAGCTGGTGGTTACCTTAACAGATTTCCACCAGCTAATACTTTTAATTATCAGTCAAATCTAATACTCAAACCTCAAACCTAACGTCACTCCCCGACCGAACTCAGGTGAATAATTCTTTAAGAATGAAGCGTGATTCCTAATTTTCTCGTTCAACAAATTATCACCACGCAAAAACATTTTGACTTCTGAATCGGTTCCGACAGAAAGATGATAATCCGCATATAAAGACACTAGGGTGTAACCATCTGTCTCTAGCTCAAGTCGACTCACATCGCTTTGTCTGTTGAACCGCGTAACATGTAGATGAGTGCTCCAATTATTACCGAAAAATCTCAGCTCAGTACCAATTTTTGATGTTGGAATACGAGGGAGATTGCCGCCCGTGTTCAATTCAGCGGACACCATATCACCAAAGAAACCCATTTCAGCGTTGTATCTGTCATTACTCGCTAGAGTAAAGTTCACCTCGGCTTCCAGCCCAGTAAAGATAACATCCCTCTGCGTATAAGAGGCAATAGGCGACTCTTCATGCTCTTCGCCGGTGATATCCAAATAGATATAATTATCGACTTCGTTTCTGTAGGCATTGAATTCGCCAGTGACGCCTCCAGAATTAAGACGATAACTCATTTCGATGTTTGTAGATTGTTCAGTTTCGAGATTTGGATTGCCAATTTCAACTAGCCCTGTTGCTGCGTGAAGTACAAATTTCTCGTCATCCGCATAAGCATTGCAAGTATCGAGAGATACATTAGAGAATAATTCCTCAACCGATGGCGCACGCTCTGAACTTGATAGGGAAAGCATGATGTTACTGCGATCGTTTATGTCATATAAACCACTCGCACTCACGCTTGTGACATCATCGTCATAACCGCAGCGCGCCGGACTTACTTTAGCAGACTCAACCCTAAATCCGAGCTCGCCGGTAAAATCATCAATCTGATACCGCTCAACTCCGAACAATCCGACGTTACTGATATCTGAAGCAGCAATAAAAGCTTCCTCTCCAGTGGCACTAAACTCGGACTCAACCATTTGAACACCATAAACTCCAGACCAATTACCGGTCGGCGTTCGAGTCAGCGTAAATCGTGAATTTATCCCGTCATTTTTGAAGAGCGTGCCAACCTCTGCCCCTCCATCTTCGAAAAATTCAATTTCACTATGCTCGTATTCAGAGATGCCAACGGAACCCCGAATGCTCTGTATCCAAGAGTTTTGAAATCTATACTCGCCCTTAAAATCATAGCGTGTTTGATCTAGAGCAAGCCGCACAGACTCGACTTCCTCACCACCATGATCGTCGTGATCTTCGTCATGATCTTCGTCGTGATCTTCGTCGTGATCTTCGTCATCCTCTTCGTGACCAGCATGGGAATGCGTGCCAGGTGGAAGGCCGTATCCTGACTCAAAAGTGTTATATGAAAATCCAAAAAATCCCTGATCACCCACGAAAGAAAAGCCAGCGGTACCACCCTCAGCCTCACCGTTAGAATTCCCAATAAATCCATTTGTGTTGGGAACCTCTTCTTCATGGTCGTCATGGTCCTCCTCATGATCGTCATGGTCGTCATGATCTTCTTCATGATCATCGCCCATAAAGGAATGCGTAAGCTCCTCAAGCCGCTCAACCGCATCCTCATCGATCGCAAAGCCATCGATTTTTACGTTTTCATTCTCTCTGGTAAAATAATCTAAGTGAACTCCAAAATTACCAATAGAGCCATCGAACCGGAGAACCGTCTTATCTTCTCGACTGACTGAGTTATAATTTTGTTCTATTTGAAAATTAGTCTCATCAGTCAATTTTTCGGGGATACGGTTATCAATAACATTGATTACCCCGCCGATTGCACCGGAACCATACAATAAGGTAGACGGGCCTCGTACGATCTCGAGACGATCTGCTAACAAAGGCTCAGTCGCATTGGCGTGATCAGGGCTTAGGCTCGAGGCGTCAGTAATTGAAATACTGTTCTGCAAGACTGCTACCCTATTGCCGGTTTGTCCCCGCAGTATTGGCTGCCCGACACCGACGCCAAAAGACGCGTTATGGACACCAAGTTCATTCTTGAGTGTATCTCCGAGTGAGTTGGTGACTTTTTCCCTCAATTCTTCACCCGAAAGCACCGTTATGGGCAGCATTGTTTCTGCCCGAGTGCCTGCGAATGCTCCGGTAATGATAATTTCTTCTATACGTTCTTCTTCATGCAGCGGCCTTGGTTCTTGAGCGCCAGCGAGAAACGATGTCGAGGCGAGGGCTACTGCAATGGCAATACGCGTGGGGTATACAATTCTCATGCTAAAAAACTCCGATGAATTCCAAATTAATACTAAAAATATTACTTATTAAGTAATCAGCCCAGTACGGATTGTCCTTACGTGGCTAATAATTCTGAGCCAAGTGAATCGTAAGGTGGAGCTCGTATGTATATTCTTAATGAAGTCCTCTTTCTCGGAGCAGAATGACTGGCGCTTAACTTTCTTAAAGGCAAAATGCGTGCCGTACTATCAAAGGAAACGGCTAAAACGGCATCGCTTTTATTATTTTTAGGGCAAAAATCGCAGTCAGCGTGCACGCCATAATTAGCACTATGACTGTGAGTTAAGACTGCCATTTGTGTGGCAACGAGAAGGGCGCACGAAAGAGCCAAGGCCGAAAATAACCACCTAAATCTCTTTGAAGACCGCGACCATAGAGGTCCGACTAGTATCGACTGTTTAGCCAAATCAAATCACTCACGCTAATTTCTATAACTTATTTATGCCTACTGACGGCGCCGATATAACTCTGCAATTATAAATCCGGCTCGTACAACATGTTTAGTGAGAAATTAAGAGAGTGGGGGTGCTCTAACTTGAGCTTTGTAGATACGCGCGACTTGCGCATCCAGGGGTAGACCGTCAACCACGGTCGTTATTACTTTAAAAATCGGCATATGTACCGAATTCGCGAGAACGGAAACGTCTAGACTGATGCTGAGGCAAATAGCGCAGTCGGCACTTAAATCAAGATGTTTATCATGGCCGTGAGATTTTTCTGCAACCTGCGCGAAAAGGAATAAGACACACAGCGCTACGACGCCCACTGCTGGGAGGCGAAGGCTCAGTAATTGAGTGAGCAATACTTGAAGGAATTTTTTTGACAGCATAGACCCAAGATTTTTACACAGATTGCCGAAATGTCAATAGGCCCAGCTTAATCATATAGGCGTGATGCTTTATCTTTCAGTTTATTTCTTGGCTCTTTAAAACAAAATCAGTAATTTCATTCCTTTACTCACCTTTCACTTTAAAGCGCCTAATGCCTAAAGCAACTCCGCGAACTCAGCCAATGAATCGACTCCAACGATGTCCTGTGCCAATAAGTAGAGGTCATGGCGAGGCAAGTGAGGAAGCGCATTATTTAATACATGCAGATGCGCTTGCTCTTGCTCATAACGAGCTAGCATAAAATCACCACCATCGGCCGGCGATCGCTTGTTAACCACGAGGCCAGCGACATTAACATGAGCGGCCTTAAGCTGCGCATAGAGCTCGATGGACTCAAGAACGGGAAGCCGCTCGGCGGCAAGAACGATGACAAAAGCGGTTGTCTCTTGATTGCTTAATTGGTCGCGCAGATTAGTAAACCTTAGCTTGCGGCGATGTAAGATTCCCCGAATTCCAGACTCACGCATCTTCTCGGCGTCTTGCGAATCGGCACTAAATGTCTTTTCTTCCATCGACGAATCACGACCTAGGTCGCGCACAACCTGCGCGAAACTGTCTGCCTTTTCTTGCCTTTTGATGAGTCCATCTGTCCATGCTGACATCATCTCCGGCAGCGCCATCAGCCGCGCAGTATGCCCCGATGGCGCCGTATCAAATACGATGAGGTCATAGTCTTTAACGCCCTGTTCGACAACCTCGGCGATGCGCTCCATAAGCGCCGCTTCCTGCATCCCTGGCGCGTCTTTTGATAGTGCCATGTGCTTGTCGATCTCACCACGCAGGTGAACCGGCATCAGTTTGTGTAGCGAAGACGTAATTTCTTTGAGATGCAGCCGCACTGTCTCGTCAGGATCCAATTCGAGCCCGTCGAGGCCAGGCGCGAGACGCACAGGCTTGGACCCGATAGCGCGATCGAAAAGATAACCGAGATTGTGTGCGGGATCTGTCGACACAAGCAGCACTTTGCCCCCGGCCTGCGCACGCGCAAGCGCGGTCGCTGCCGAAACAGTTGTCTTGCCAACGCCACCCTTGCCGCCGAAGAAAAGTATTTTTTTGGTCTGTGCGAGTGCTAACAACAATGGACATGATCCAGTGGTGACCGTTCCATGCCCATGCGAATATGCCAGTCATGAAAACGGTCGTAGACGATTGGGAGCAGCTCCATCGTGTAGAAAGCGGCGGGGTTAGGAATGCCGAGCGTCTCGGCAAAAATGAGCAGCATAAAAAGATCTTCTTCGTCGCGCTGCGCGCGGGCGAAAGAGCGTCTATAAGGCGTCACATAAAATTCATGCAGCCCCCCTTCAACCCGCGCAAGAATATCGCACAATGCGTCGAGTGCTTTTGCTTTATTGCTTTTCTCTGAATCTGTCATCGCGCTGTCGAGTGCCTCCTAGGCCTGATGCTCGTCTTTACGCTGCTTGGCTGCCTGTTTCGCGGCCTCTTTCGCCGCCTCTTTGGCTAACCGTTTTTCCTCTGCTCGGGCGAGTCTCGCCTGCATCGGATCAATAGTAAGCGGCCTGTATATCTCAATTCTATCTAGGTTCTGAACCGAATACTCGTGAGGCAACGGCCGCCCCTTGCCATCTAGAGGCTGTGAGAATATGCCAAGATCGAGATTGTCCATCTCGATCTCCGGAAAGTCTTTCGCAATATTCGACAACCTCACGGCCTCCACCGCAGTGGTGCCTTGCTCAACGGTCAGCGTTACCAGTCTCTGCTTGGTTGGCGAGGCATAAACGACCTCAACCTGAATTTCGTTGCTCTGCTTAGTGTCCATTGGCCAGTTCGAATGATAAGAAAAGATTTTGACTAACCGCACTATCTAAAGCGATGAGTCTTATTATTGGCAAGGCTGCTAACCGTAGACCAGCATTGCACGATCTACTAGCGCATCAACTAGACTATTAGCAGAACCACTGACCAATTTGCCCACCGCCTTATCTACAAGTGAGTATTTGAATTCGAAATCCATTTCGAAACTAACTTTACACGCGGCATCCGTCAGCGCATCGAATTGCCACACCGCAGAAAACTGGGAGAAATTACCTTCCTCCAGCTTCATCTCTATGCGACTCGGTGCACAAAGCGTGTTACGGGTAACGAAGGTTTGTGTGATTCCTGCCTTAGCCAGACTTAATTCGCCAACGAGTTCGGTGTCAGAGAGAGAGAGTATTCGAGCCGAGCGGCAGCCTTGCATAAATTGCGGATACTGTTCGATATCATTCACCAGATCGAACATCTGCTGCGCCGAATAGCCGATAAGCGCGCTGCGCGAAACTTGTGCCATAGCCGCTCGCCCGCTAGAGATAGATCTGAATGACGGTGCTGACGAAAACTGAGAACAACACTAGAGGAATAATTGTCCCAAGCGCGAAATTCAAATACCGCTGCAGCAGCGAGCCCTCATAATCATCGTCGCCGATTATCAGCTCAGAGGTCAGTCCGCTCATTTTCCAGCGGTAGGCAGTAAACAAACACACCGTAAAGCCAACAAGCGGCAAGATGGTTTCATAGAACACGTCATAGACCACGTCGAAAAATGATTTACTCAGGCCACCGTAGCTCGTAAACGAGGTGAAGAATTCGGACATGCCAAACGACAGCGTTGCAGGTATGGCAAAAAGTGTCAGCAGAACAGCCTGAGTCAGCACCGCCTTGCGGCGAGTCATTTTGAATTCGTCTATCCAATAGGAGATGGGAATCTCAATAATTGACACCAACGAGGTGAGCGCTGCAAAGAACACCAAAAGAAAAAATACGATAGCGACTATCGTCGCACCCAGATACCCGACGGCAGCTTGCATCGACAAAAAGATTTTAGGCAGAAATGAGAAAATAAGTCCTACGCTACTCGTCGATAGATCGTCGGTATTGGTGTTGGGATCAAAGGCGAAAATAGCAGGCAAAATGAGTAAGCCGGCAAAGAAGGCGATACTGGTATCCATTACCGCTACCGTGCGCGCCGAACCAGGAATACTATCCTCACGGCTAAAGTACGAGCCGTAAGTGATCAAAATTCCCATACCCAATGAAAGCGAGAAAAACGCCTGACTTAACGCACCATTCACTGTCGACAGGCTCATTTTGGTGAAATCGGGAACGAGATAGTAGGCAATACCTGCGCTCGCCCCTTCGAGGGTTAGTACAAACAAAGTGAGTGCAACCAACATCACAGCGAGCGTCGGCATGAGTACTCGCGCTAGGCGTTCAATGCCGCCCTTTACGCCGCCCAAAAGAATCAAGAAGACTCCGACAAGGAGAACGATTGCATAGCCGAAGAGCGAAGGCGCGGCGACAATCTCGCCGAAAGTCTGTTCCTGCGAGAGCCGATCGAGGCCGCCGCCCGCAAGCTCTTTTAAATAGACGACGAGCCAGACAGTAATGACCGTATAGAACACAGCAATCATGAACGGTGTGATAATTGCCAGCATGCCTGTAAGTCGCCACTTAGCAGAGCCGCCTGAGATCGCGTCAAAAGCGCCTACCGGATTCCGCTTAGCGCGTCGGCCCATAGCGATTTCGGCCATCATCACGGGATAGCAAATAAACGCGACGAAGAGCAGGTAGATGATGAGAAAGGCCGCGCCGCCATTTTTAGACGCCATGACGGGAAAGGCAACCAAGTTGCCAAGACCCACGGCCGACCCCGCCGCTGCCAGAATAAAACCCAGTTTAGAGCTAAACTGCCCGCGTGCTTGCGACATGGAATCCTATTCCTTTTAAGACTGTTTTTCTATTTCGCATGGCACTCAACAAGCACTGCGCGTGAGCGATCGATTCTATCAGCGGCACTAGTGCAGCACAACGCGGCAGCTAGGTGATTAACCTGCAAAATACCCCGCCGAAAAGCGTGACAGACGGGGCTGTTTCTGACAGTTTTAGCCTTGTAGAAAATTTAATATTAACGGCCTAAAAGAGCAAAAGCATGATTCACACTAGCCTACTCCCAGAAATCACTATTCCAGACACTTTATTAACGCCTTATGTGCTCCAACGCGCAGAGTGGCTCGCCGACACTCCCGCGCTCGTCGATGGCGCCACGGGCAGAACACTTACCTACGCAGAATTCGCAGGTGCCGTGAAGGCCATGGCAGGCGGCCTTAAGGCACGCGGCTTTGGTAAGGGCGATGTCCTTGCGATAATGGCGCCGAACGTTCCTGAGTATGCTGTCGCCTTTCATGGCACAGCGTGGGCGGGTGCCACAGTGACAACAATCAACCCAACCTATACTGCGCATGAAGTGCAGCACCAGCTAAAAGATTCTGGTGCGACTCTTCTGGTCACCGTCTCGATGTTCTTGCCCATAGCCAAAGAGGCCGTTGAGGGTACCGGCGTTACCGAAATCTTTACTATCGACCCCAGCGATGCCTCGCCAATGACCGCATTGATGGGCGAGCCACTGCTCGAACAGGTCGAGGTTTCACCTGACGACGTGGTGGCGCTGCCCTACTCGTCTGGCACTACAGGCCTGTCGAAGGGCGTGATGCTGACTCACCGTAATTTGGTCGCCAACCTCGTCCAGACCACTGCCGTGCTGGCAGTAGATGAGGGCGAAACCATGCTGTCTTTCCTGCCTTTCTTCCACATTTACGGTATGCAGGTTCTGATGAACAATGCGCTCGCGCAGGGCGGCAAAGTTGTCACCATGGCGCGTTTCGATCTCGAGCAATTCCTGCAGCTCGCGCAAGACCATCACGTAAAGCGCGCTTTCGTTGCGCCGCCAATCGTTCTCGCACTCGCTAAACACCCCTTGGTTGAGAAGTATGATCTCAGTAACCTGGAGTCTGTCTTCAGCGGCGCCGCGCCTCTTGGTGCAGAATTAGCAGAGGAGGCCGCGGCCAGACTAGGCTGCGAGGTAGTCCAAGGTTACGGCATGACAGAGTTGTCGCCGGTGAGCCATTCGACCCCGAAGGGCATGTACAAGCCGGGCAGTATTGGCATTCTCATTCCTTCTACCGAAAGCCGAATTGTCGACCCCGAGACAGGCAAAGACCTAGGGCTCGGCGAAGACGGTGAGATCTGGGTGCGTGGTCCACAAGTTATGCCTGGTTACCTCAACAATGAGGCGGCAACTAAAGACACCATAGACGACGAAGGCTGGCTACACACCGGAGATATTGGCCATGTAGACGCCGACGGCCACTTCACTATCGTTGATCGTCTAAAAGAACTAATCAAGTTCAAAGGGTTTCAGGTCCCACCAGCCGAACTTGAGGCTTTACTCGTCACGCATCCATCGGTCGCGGATGCTGCGGTTATTGGCATCCCCGATGACGAAGCAGGCGAGCTACCCAAGGCTTTCGTCGTGCTCAAAGACGGCGAGAATGTGAGCGCCGACGATATTAAGCAGTTTGTTGCCGCAAAGGTTGCGACCTACAAACAAGTTCGTCTGCTTGAGTTCGTGGACGCCATTCCTAAGTCAGCGTCAGGCAAAATTCTGCGCCGCATGCTCCGAGACCAATAGAGGCCAATGGAGACCAGTTCTGATTAGCCAAGCTGGCCAGATCTACCTTCGAGCTCAGCACATAAAATACGTCAGTATTTATGTGCTGAGCTCGAAGTACCGCTAAGCCCCTCTAGCCGAAACTGCTATACTCCCTCCCATGGCTAAGAAAAAACCCACCGTCTCGGACGGCACTATCGCTCTTAACAAGAAGGCGAAACACGAATACTTCCTCGAAGAGAGCTTCGAGGCGGGCGTCGTTCTAGAAGGCTGGGAAGTCAAAAGCCTGCGCATGAAAAAGGTTCAGCTGGTCGACAGCTATGTGCTACTAAAAGACGGCGAAGCCTTTCTCCTCGGCTGCCAAGTCACGCCACTCGACACAGCGAGCACCCATGTCATCGCTGACCCCACGCGCATAAAGAAGCTGCTCCTGCACAGCAAACAGCTCGCTAAGCTTTTCGCGACCGTACACCAAAAAGGCCACACCTGTGTCGCCGTGAAATTGTATTGGAAGGGACACCTCGTTAAGTGTCAGATAGCGCTCGCCAAAGGTAAGCAAGACCACGACAAGCGCGCCACTGAAAAAGATCGTGAGTGGCAGGTCGATAAACAGCGCATTGTGCGCAACGCTAATCGCTAGATCGACCATTTCCCTCTCTGTAATGATTTATCGTGACCGATACGGTTTCGTGCTATTATTCGCAGCCATGGGGGTGATTTGGATTCGACGCCGGTATCAAAACCTTAGGTGCATGCCGAGAGGGTAGTAACTCTCGTAAATCAATTACTGCAACTTTATAGTTGCCAACGACGAAAGCTACGCCCTAGCAGCCTAAGAGCTTGCTAGCGATTACCGCCGGGATGCCCGTAAACTGGTATTTGGTAATCGTCATCTAGAACGGGATCGCCAGTGGAACGCGCTTGACGTGAAGCGGCTAAATAGTATCAAGCTCGCCCAATTCACCCTGCCCGTCGGGCCGATGAGGGTTAACCTAGTAGACGACGCTATGCATGTAGAGCCGAAGATAGAGAGCTGACGGACGGGGGTTCAATTCCCCCCGCCTCCACCAAATACCAGTCCACGCAAGTCCAACGAAGTCTTTAAAGCCCTGTTAATTAGGGCTTTTTTGGTTTTACTACTCCCTCGAAGTCCGTTAAACTCCTACTGAATCCAAATAATTAGGGGGTATTTTTGGGGGTACTTCCGTAAGATTATGCCAAATACCCCCAATTGAAAGCTATGCAAAAGCTAACAGCCACAGCAGTGAAGCAAGCAAAACCTAAAGCCAAGCCATACAAACTATCCGATAAAGCTTTTGTGTACGAGTGTGACGAGTATTAGCAATGAAACGACAGCAGTTTAACGTGGCTAAGCTGTCTACCTAGAAATTTACGCAAATCTTCAGTAAGGCAAAATCTACTTTTCAATTACCACTAAGGAAGGCGTGCAACAGTGCGGAGACTTTCGCAAACATGATGTAGAACTTGGACATATTGTAAGTGGACGTTTGGCAACAATAGCCACGCACTTACGGAAATGGCTTAGCTTCATAAGCAAAGGTATAAAGCTGAAAGAACCAGAACGCAATGCCTACGACCACGCTGGCACATTTTGCAATAATTTGACACCTATCCTTTACGTTTCAGCGGGCTTAAGCAGTCATACGGGAAAAAGATCAACTAAACTGATGCCTGTTCGCAAGCATAGAACCCTAAACTCGCAGTCTCTCGGGAGCCAGAATTTTATGCATACCCTATTTTCTAATCGGCAGCTGATTTTAGCCCCCTGTCTCAGTGCTGCGCTGATACTAAGCGCAAATAGTGCCAGGGCTCAGGATCCTTCCACCTCTCAAGATTCTACAGTGACCTACCCTGCCGAGTACTTTGCCCAATTCAATCCTTACTCCGTCAACGATATGTTGCAACGAATTCCCGGTATATCGCTTGCCCGTAGCGGTAGCCGCAGTGAAAGCAGAGGCGGTGGCAGAGGCCTGGGTGCAGGCGGAGAGCAAGTGTTGATTAATGGTCGGCGTATAGCGGGTAAAAGCAATGAAGGCGATTCACAGCTTTCACGCATTCCCGCATCGGAGGTGCGTTACATTGAGATTATTCGAGGCACGTCAGGAGAGTTAGATGTCCGAGGAGGAGCCCAGGTTGTCAATGTTGTCTTGGAAAAGGCGCTCTCAAGCGTGAGCTTTGCTTATGAAGTGAGCACCGATCGAGCATTGGACGGGTCATTAATACCAGGCGGTAAGATCTCGGCGACAGGACAGTACGGCGCGTTGAATTATTTCCTTAGCGCAGAGCGGGAGCCGCGTTATGACTATCGCGACGGTTTTGAAAGAGCATTTGGTATTGACGGGGGTCTCGTCGAGACAGTGAACCGTGATGAAACAACAGACAGCTGGCCAATATCAGTAACAGCAAATTTTGGTTATGAACTAACGCCTACAGATACTGCAAATCTCAACTTTTCTTGGTCCGGAAATGATGTGGAGTATGATACTGACCGAATCATCACTCGATATCAATCCAACACGGTTGCTAGTAGAATTTTCGAACGGGATTCGCAGCCAAGCGATCAGAGCAATTTCGAGGTTGGTGGCGATTACATGCATGTTTTTGACAACAAAAGCAGGTGGAAAACTATTGTCGTTGTTAATGAAAAAGAAAACGAGTTCGCACGCAGTCGTTTCAAAGTAGATCCCGCCGCATCTACCGAAATGAAAGATCTGTACTTGTTCAACTATGAAAAGTACCAGGAACGCATAGTTCGATCGTCATATGTTTTTAATCTGTCGCAAGATCAATCTATAGAGACGGGTATCGAGAGATCGCAAACAATTGTTGATACGTCTCTACGACTTGGATTGCTTAACGGGGTCGATGGCGGCTATGAGTTTGGCGGCCTCACGCCAGCGGCTAATTCTATAGGGTCGGTAGAAGAGATGAGGCTGGAGTATTTCACAATCCATAATTGGTCAATGAATGAGAGGATGACGCTAGAGACCACGCTGCTTTTCGAGGACAGCTCAATATCTCAGAGTGGTACGTTGGCAAATACTCGCGACTTCTCATTCTTCCGTCCAAAAATAGACTATCGGTTTGATATTACACCAACCGTTCAATTAAGAGGAATTATTCAGAAGATAGTCAACCAGCTCAGTTTCCGTGACTTCACGGCAGGCGTAGACTCTCGGGACGACGAACAGAATTCGTTCGAAGGGAATTCGGATATTCGACAAATGCAATGGTGGAACTATGAAGCTAATCTGGAATATCGGCTTCCTCAGGATGCGGGAGTAATTAATACTCAGCTGTATTATCAAACCGTGAGAGGCGTTATAGATAATGTCGATGTTTCTCGAAATGGAGAAATTCTCTCAGCTCGAGGCAATACTGGAAACGGAAGGCGCTATGGACTTAACTTGAGTAACAGTTTGCGTTTGGGATTCCTCAGTCAGCCCAATATGCTTTTAACCGCCGGACTCAGCCTGGAAGAGGCAACCCATAGAGATTCAATCCTCGGCAGAGACAGGGAGCGCTCAATGGGCGCGGGCAATTTTGGAGGAAGCAGATACTCAATTGGATTTCGTCATGATATTCCCAGACTAAACAATACAAACTGGGGTTTTAATGCAAACAAAAGGTTTTTAAACGATTTCATGAACTGGGATATTGATAAGACCGAGTATTACCCCCCTGATTGGTCCTGGTTTGCCTGGGCGGAAACTCAGGCTTGGGGTGGGCTTGTGTACAGGTTTGAGGCAAGAGACTCTGGTGAACGGTGTAGGCTACGCACGCGCTATGCTGGTGGCACGACCATTACGGGTTATGTGGACGAAGTAGAGGACTCATGTTCAGTAAATGGCCCTGTCTACGCGCTGTCTCTTATACACATCTCCGAGCCCACGAGACGGACTCCTATCTCGTA
>OJFS01000586.1_pt1 | contig 13229 bp, 11 predicted proteins | sample 1594231 | NCBI WGS metagenome assembly OJFS01 (sample SAMN05416847, study PRJEB24817) | seawater metagenome | isolation source: Sea water | place: Canada:Atlantic | collected 2013-07
GATAGGAGTCCGTCTCGTGGGCTCGGAGATGTGTATAAGAGACAGATCACTAACATCGTAAGTAGCGCCGAAACCAAATAGAGAGTTATCAGAGTCAGACAGCGTTTTAGGATAACCGTTATCTGTGGCAATAGCGCTTCTAGCCGTATCTACGTACCGTTCTTGAACGATTGTCCATTCTTCGGATCGATAACCAAGATTTACCGTTAAATCACCCAACGTAATGACGTCACTAATGTGGAACGCTGATGTATCAGCGCTAGTAAGTCGATTGTTTGATGAATAACCGGGCATAGCCCCTTCAACTAAAGACCCCATTTTCCCGTTCATCCAATCTGCTGTGGCATACCATTGCATCCTGTCTTCACTATCTTCGGTCTCTCTGTAACCGGCAGTGACATAGTGCATCTCATTACTCCAACTAAGTTTTAAATCAATACCGCTAGACTCATAAACTCTATTGTTATTCTTCAGTTTTATCTCTACAGCTTCCGAATTTTCTCCGTTCAGAATAGCTGCCGCGTCAAGATTTCCGTCATTTGCGGCACCAATTATATTGTTTATGCCATTCCCAATTCCATATACTTTATTGTTATCAATCTTATCGACTTTAAACCAATTACGGGCAAAATCGTTTTCATAAACCGTTGCACTCAGTTCAAAATCGCCAGCATCTAGGACATAGTTTAGGGACATTGATTTATGATCATTATCCATATTGTCATATCTTGTCATCCCATAGCGCTCATGGGCATTGTTTTTAAACGATGCATCGGACAAACCAACGTAAGTTTGATCTGATGACTCTTCAGACCACTGGTATTTGAAATTCAGCTCATGATAGACACCTAAGCCCCGATCGCTGTTCAAGCGAAACTTCGCTAAAAAATCATCTTTCCGAAACCCGGTGTCACCAGTTTCATCTTGTATCGTGTCAAAGCCATCGCTTTCCCAAATATGGCCCTCTACAAGAAACCCGTAATTTTCTTTTGAGCTGCCATAAGTCGCATGAGTTCGCATGGACCCGTGTTGCCCTACTTCTTGATTAAAGAAACCTTGCGTATCTTCAGGAATTGGAGTGCTGAGCATATTAATCGCTCCACCGACCGTATATGGCCCGTTAGCAATCGCTGCAGGACCTTTTAAGACCTCAACCCCTGCGAGCCTGCCAGTGGTAGGAAAGTAATAGGCTGATGAGGAAGAAAAAGGCGCGGGAGCGATTAACACGCCATCTTCCATCAACGTGATTTTCCCAGATCGATCTGCATAAGTGCCACGGATACTTATATTGGGACGCAGCCCAAAGCCCTCCTCGGGGCGAAAGTTAACTCCAGGAACATTAGACAAAATTTTATGGATATCAGTATATTCAAAAACCTCTAACTCTTCATACGTAATCACGTTTACAGATCCTGCTATAGCTCGAGCATCTGCTTGAGAGCCGACAATTCTAACAGTTTCGATTACAGTATTTTCATTTTGCTCAGCATAAGTGGCGGCTGGAATTAACGCTAAAGACGCGATGCTGATTCCAAGAGCTAAAGTTTTTACCTGAAATTTTTTAATATTCATGGGTTACACGTTCCTTAAATGCAGATTTTGTAATAGTCATGACCTGGATGCTGATTACTTGCCCCTCGGCAACAATTCTAATTTTACCCAGACAGTTAATCGCATCTTAATCTAAATGATAATGATTATCAATTACAATTCGCTTTTTATTTCTATTTGTTTGTGTCGTGATGGTAACGCCGTACACGGAGTACTTAGATGCATTTTCGTGCCTAGTAATAGTTCTTTCTGTTATAACTAAATTTTGATTAACCAAGGAGTTCGAGATGATAGCCATGCCCCTTTTAGCCATATTTGTAGCGGTATTGACTATTCATCTGCCAATGGCTGTGAATGCCGCGTCCCTGAGTGTTAGCAACTTACAGAATATTGCCGTTGCCCCCGACGCTAAGCGCATTGAAGAATCAGTTGGGATACTCGTAGGCTTTGGCACACGCCACACTTTGTCCGACACACAATCGAAAACCCGAGGGATTGGCGCAGCGCGGCGCTGGGTTGAGGCCGAGTTCGACCAAATCTCAGCTGACTGCGGCGGCTGCCTCGACGTATTCACCGTTGGCGACACTGTGTCGGGCGACCGCATCCCCAACCCAACCGAAGTTGTCAACGTGATCGCCGTATTGCGTGGCACACAAGACCCTAACCGCTATGTGATGATGAGCGGCGATATAGACTCTCGCGTCAGTGATCCGCTCAACGCCGAATCAGAATCACCCGGTGCGAATGACAACGCGTCGGGCCTGGCAGGGGTTATCGAGGCGGCGCGCGTACTCAGCCAGTACCAATTTGCAGGCTCGATCGCATTCGTTGGCCTCTCAGGTGAAGAGCAGGGTCTCTATGGCGGTGCGATACTCGCCGAGCATGCCATTGCGCAGGGCTGGGATATCCAAGCGGTAATAAATAACGACATGATCGGCAACATCACGGGCGTTAATGGTGTCACCAACAATGCTACTGCACGCGTTTTTTCCGAAGGCACCCGCTATGTAGAAACCACCGAAGAGGCGCGACTGCGGCGTTTTCAGGGCGGCGAAGTCGACTCAGCGTCGCGCAATATCGCCCGTTATGTTGACCTGATGGCTGATAAATACATTAGTAATCTCGATGTGATGATGGTTTACCGCCTAGACCGCTTTGGCCGCGGAGGCCATCATCGCCCGTTTAACGAAGCTGGCTTCCCCGCAGTACGGATTATGGAAACGAACGAGAACTACACACAACAACACCAAGACCTAAGGCTTGAAGACGGCGTCGAATACGGCGACACCATCGAACATGTAGACTTCGACTACGCTGCCAAACTCACCGCGTTAAACGCCGTGGTGCTTGCCGGCATGGCGTGGGCACCGGCGCCGCCAAGCAACGTCGCAGTGCGCGGCCAGGTCAGCCCCAACACCACACTTAGCTGGACGCAGGACGCAGCTGCAGCGGGGTACCGCGTGCACTGGAGGTTAACGACATCACCCACGTGGGATTACTCACGCGACGTCGGTAATGTCGATACTTTTACGCTCGAGAATATTGTTATCGACAACTATTTCTTTGGCGTGTCTAGCCTGTCAAGCCAGGGCGTTCAGAGTCCCGTGGTCTTCCCGGGGCCGGCGGGCGCCTTTTAGCGGTTGAGGCTTTTAAGTTCGCTCAAAGTGTGCGACAACGATGCCTCGTTCGTATTACTCGCGTGCAATTAATAACAATCAACAACAGGAGATTCAGCATGAACACGAAACGCTTACTTACTTGCGCGGCGGTCATTGCCGCCTCGACTTTCGGCGCAACAAACGCACAAGACTCTGAGGCTGATAACGCCATGAGCTTTTTCATCACAAGTGTTGGCAGCGGGGACGGCGCCAACCTCGGTGGTCTCGCCGGTGCTGATGCACATTGCCAGAACCTCGCGCAAGCGGCAGGCTCTCGCGGCAAAACTTGGCGCGCGTATCTTAGCGCCCATGCGACCGAGGAAATGGCGGCGATCGACGCGCGAGACCGTATAGGTTTCGGCCCTTGGTATAACGCCCGCGGTGTCGAAGTGGCGAGCACGCTCAATGCTCTGCACAGTGACTTTATGAATCTCGGCAAAGAAAACTCGCTCGACGAAAATGGCAATACGGTGAATGGCCGCGGCGACACACCGAATGAACACGACATTCTCACCGGCTCAACGCTTGCCGGAAACACTGTAGACGATGGCGACAATCACACCTGCAACAACTGGACGAGCAATGACTCGGGAAGCGCTCATGTCGGACACTTTGATCGTCAGGGTGGCGGAGCGAACCCCACTTCGTGGAACAGCGCGCACGGTTCGCGCGGCTGCAGCCAAGCCAATCTGGTTGCAACTGGCGGCGCCGGTTACTTCTATTGCTTTGCCACAAACTAACAATCGCCCAGAGCGCGTCACACATCCGAGAGACATAATATGAGCCACCCAACGCCACTGAAACTCTATGGATTTGGCCCCTCACGGTCTTTCCGCGCACTCTGGGCGCTCGAAGAAACGGGGCTGGCTTTCGAGCATATCGAAACAGCCCTGCGCAAAGATGCGACGCTCGAAAACAGCGCGAAGCACCCTAATTATCTTGCGCTGAATTCTCAGGGCAAAGTGCCAACCCTAGTCGACGGCGACAAGGTGCTGACCGAAAGCGTTGCAATCGTTAATTACATTGCGCGGCTCGCGCCAGAGTCTAAGCTCATTCCGACTTCCGTCAGCGAACTCGCGCGCTATGATGAGCTGTCGTGTTTTATCCTTGCCGAACTCGAGCAGCCCCTTTGGAGCAAAGGCAAACACCTGTTCGCCCTGCCCGAAGAGCAGCGCTTTGCTGCTATGTTCGACACGGCGGCATTCGAATGGGCGAAGGCGGTGCGCAGCCTCGACGCTCTCCTCGACGATTCCGAATTTGCTCTTGGCAATCAGTTTAGTGCTATCGATATATTGCTCGCGCACACCTTTAATTGGGCGCAGCGATTCGAATTTGACGTACCGGAAAAGTATATCGCGCTGCGTGACCGCCACTTTGCTCGCCCGGCAGCCCTGCGAGCCCTCGCGTCGATGGCCTAGGCTGAACTGGATGCTTGCACAATGAACACACGCTTATTCGTGAGCAGGCTGCTAGGACGCTTTTCGCTTTGTGTTTTTGCTGCTGCGTTTCTGCTTTTAGGCGCGAATTATTCTGCCGCTGCAGATCCCGAATCGCTAACATCCCTCGATACTGCCTTTTACCGAGTTCAGAGTTTCGACACCAAAGCTGGCGCCAAGCCCGTAGCAATCAACCACCTCGGCATCGAGACCAAGCAGGCGGCTGACGGCGGCTATCTGATCACCGCTGCACTCGAGGGTTATCCTGCCCACGCCGCCGGCCTCGAACGCGGCGACATCGTCTTGCACATCGATGGCGCCGATTTTCATCCCGTCCTCAGCTTGAATCCCCGTGCAATGGAGGGGGAATTTCGCCCGCATAGCGCATTGGCCGAACTGACGTATAAGCGCGGGGCGACTGTTCTCACTGCGCGTGTCGAACCTGTTTTCGAAAGCCTCTACGACAGCTACCGCAGTGCTACTCTTAATAGCGTACTCAGCTTTGCTGCAGGCAATAAGGTGATCGGCTATGTGCGCCTGTGGGCGCTAACGCGAGAGACAGGCGACCTTGTCACTCTGAGCCAACTGCTTCAGTCGCTACACGATACCGATGGCATAGTGTTAGACCTGCGCAATAGCTACGGCTATTTGGCGTCAGAACATATCGATCTATTTCGCGCGAGCCGCAGTGATTTTTTATCTATTAGCTTGGTAGGCAAGCCTAATTCAAACGCAATCGAGCCCGAACAGAATCGCCTGCTTCCCGCTCGGCAGCGAGATGACTCACTTCGTGCCTATCGCAAGCCCATCGCAATTCTCATCGACAGCTCGACTCGCGGCGCAGCAGAGTTACTCGCGTATCAATTAGCAAAACTCGACAGAGTCACCACCGTCGGCGAGCCGACGCTAGGCCGCTTAGGCCGTTATCAGCGCCGCGGAGGCGTTTTGGACTATTCGGCCGCCGACCGTGTTCTTATCGATGGCAATGTCTTCGAAGGCATCGGTGTCAAACCGAAACGCAAAGCACCTTTCCCCTTCGAGACAGTCTCTCGTGGCGACCCACAGTTTCAAGTTGCCGTGAATGTATTGATGGGTGTTATCTAATCTGTCGCGATAAGGTCTTCAGAATCCGGCGACTGGCTCTTCGACTTCGCTCCACCTTAACTTGCGATAGTCGAAACCCTGCTCGAGTGTCGGCTTTACTATTCGAAAATAGGGCGAGAGATCAAAATCCCTCGGTGTGTAATGCGTAAAGTGCCTGCGGTAGAACACCGGCACCTCTCCCCCCCTGCCAACTGCCTCGTCCCCTAACGTCAAATGTTTGCACTTATTCGTTAACACGAAGTCCTGTACAGGCAATATAGGGTAATCGATCGACTGAAAGGTCTCTGCGATGAGAGTCGAGCAGATTGCTTTAGTCGGCTCACCGCTGCCAAGGCCAATCATCGAGCGACGCAGCCTATTGGGCACCACCGGCTTCTGGATGAGATAGCGCACTAGGTCAAAGACATTTTTCCTATCGTATTGATGCCCAAGCTTCGACATCGCAAAGCGCACTAGCGCCTCTCGATCCTCATCACTCAGCCCTACTGGCCTGCAGATTCGAAGATTAGCATCGGCATAATAGTTCGGCTCTACAAGCCTCACGCCCTCTTGAAGGTCTGCCTCAAGCAGCGTGCTCGCGCTACTCGATTCACCGCCCCGCCCGACAAATAGGCAAGCGTGTGACCACGAGGACTGAGTGAGGTATTTAATCGCTGTGCTGATTCGCGTATTGCCATCAACCAATACAATGTCGCCAGTCCTGAGTACAGACGCTGTTTGATCTATGGAGGTTGACTCAAAGCGTTTGTAGCCCGGGAGACGCTTGCTGAGAAAACGCGCAAGCCTTGCTCCCGCAGCCTGTTTCACCCAATTAAGCATGCGATAACACCATTCTAGAACCGAGTAAAAAAACTGTTAATTTTCTGGTCATGTCTTGTACACTGAAGTACGGAGCAGTGTATACGAATCATCAGGAGTTAAGAAATGACGACAGCTTATAATAAATTTTATATCAACGGCGAATGGGTAGAGCCCGCAGGCCGCGAGACAATCGACGTAATAAACCCAGCAACCGAAGAAGCCTTCGCGACGATTAGCATGGGCACAGCTGAGGACGTAGACGCGGCAGCAAAAGCAGCACGTGCAGCATTCCCCGCCTGGTCGCAATCAAGTGTCGAAGAGCGCAAGACTGTTCTGCAAAAAATCATGGCGGGCATACAGGCGCGCGCCGGCGACCTCGCCGCTGCAATCACTAGCGAAATGGGCGCACCGGTAGGCCTCGCTAATGCAGCCCAAGTACCAAGCGGACTCGGGCACTTCGCCGCAGTTCTCCCTGTACTCGAAAATTATAAATTCCAAGAAACTCGCGGCAGCACACTCATAGTGAAAGAAGCTGCTGGTGTGTGCGGATTCATCACGCCTTGGAACTGGCCACTCAATCAGATCGCCTGTAAGGTTGCACCCGCACTTGCCGCCGGTTGCACCATCGTCCTTAAGCCAAGTGAAGTTGCCCCAATTAATGCCTACATCCTCGCCGAGATAATCGACGAGTGCGGCCTTCCACCCGGCGTGTTCAACCTCGTCAATGGCGACGGTCCAAACGTAGGTGCCGCAATCTCAGCGCACCCCGAAGTCGATGTAGTCTCATTCACAGGCTCGACTCGAGCAGGCCGCGAAGTTGCAAGAGCAGCTGCCGATGGCATCAAGCGTGTCACACAAGAACTCGGCGGCAAGTCTGCCAACATCATCCTCGACGATACGGCCGACTTCGGCAAAGCCGTGTTCAGCGGCGTACTCAATTGCTTCGGCAACAGCGGGCAGTCGTGCAACGCACCTACGCGCATGCTCGTACCTAAAGCGCGCATGGGTGAGGCGATAGAGTCGGCTAAAGCTGCGGCGGCGAAGGCCGTCGTCGGCGACCCAAATAGCGAAGGCACAAGCCTCGGCCCCGTAGTGAGCGAGCTTCAGTTCAACAAGATTAACGCGTTGATCGAAGCGGGTATCAAAGAAGGCGCTGAGCTCATCGCCGGAGGCCCTGGTCGCCCCGGCGGCCTCGACAAGGGCTATTTCATCAAGCCGACCGTTTTCGCCAACGTTACCAACGATATGACTATTGCACGAGAAGAGGTCTTTGGCCCGGTGCTGACTATCATTGGATATGAAGACGATGCCGACGCGATCGCGATTGCAAACGACACAGAATACGGCCTCTCTGGTTATATCTCGGGCGAACCCGCCCACGCGCAGCAAATTGCTCTGCAGATTCGTACCGGCATGGTTCATATCAACGGCGCGCCGCTCGATATTTCAGCGCCATTCGGCGGGTATAAGAAATCTGGTAATGGTCGCGAGTGGGGCCTCGAAGGGTTCGAAGAATACCTCGAAACTAAGGCGATGATGGGCGCGGCGTAAAAACCACGCACTGTCTTAACAAAACAAATGGTCGCTTCTGCGGCCATTTGTTTATTGGCTTCGCCTTATCCTGGCACAAGCCACCTCGATTACATTTAATTCCACAGAACTTTCGAAGCACTTTCGAAGAACTAACGAAGGACTAACAATGAGCCTAGCAATTACTAAACCCTCAATAGATATCGGCATCGTATGCAACGACATAGACGCCATGATGACTTTTTACGGCGAGACCCTTGGCCTACCGCTCGAGGCAACGATACCGATGCCCGGCGGGGGCAAGATGAATCGATTCAAAGTTGGCGACAGCGTCATCAAAGTGATCGAACTCGACCCCGCGCCTGCGACCCCAGCCGCGCCAGGCGGTATTCGTGGCGCGACAGGCTATCGCTATTGGACTATCGCAGTGAGTAATCTAGTTGCTAGCGTTGAGAAAGCAGCAGCTGCGGGCGCAACAATCGTCGTTGCCGCGAAAGAGGTGCGCCCAGGCATTACCATTGCGATCATCGCAGACCCCGATGGCAATTGGGTTGAGTTGCTCGAAGAAAGCGCATAACTTGATTTCGCGCAGGCAGCGCTAACCACTCAAGGGGATATGAAAATGAATCGTTCAGCTAAGACACTCGCACTTTCGATAGGCTTAATAAGTGGTCTTGCGAGCACACAGAGCTTACTCGCGGCAGAGACTCTCTTGGGTTTCGACGCAGCGGGTAGCGCCGCACAGCGCGCCCTCGAAGCCGACTTCGATTCGCGTATCGATGCCCGAGAAATGGAGGCATGGCTGCGCGATCTTTCATTCGAACCTCATCATGTGGGGTCGCCAAAGGGCTACGCCAATGCGCAGCGACTGGCAGAGCTTTTTACCTCATGGGGCTATGCAACTGAGATCGCGGAATACGAAATATTGTTCCCCACGCCTAAGACTCGCGAGCTAGAACTCGTCTCACCCGGCAGCTTTACAGCCTCGCTAACCGAAGAGGCGCTGGACGAAGACCCAAGCACTTCTCGCACCCAAGACCTCCTCCCACCCTATAATGCATTCTCGCGCGATGGCGAGGTCGAAGCCGAACTGGTTTTCGTTAACTACGGCATGCCCGCCGATTACGAGGTATTGGAGCGGCACGGTATCTCGGTTGAAGGGAAAATTGCGATTGCGAAATACGGGCGGAGTTGGCGCGGCATCAAGCCAAAACTCGCGGGTGAGAAAGGCGCCATCGGCACCTTAATCTATTCCGACCCTTTGGACGATGGCTACGGACAGGGTGAGACTTACCCTCAAGGGCCCTTTAAGCACGAAAGCGCGGTGCAGCGCGGTTCAGTAATGGATATGCCGACCTATCCGGGGGATGTACTGACGCCGGGAATTGGCGCCACACCAGACGCGGTGCGCCTCGACCGCGCCGACGCCCCCACCATTACCGAAATCCCTGTGCTGCCAATCTCACACAAAGACGCCATGCCGCTGCTTGCAGCGATGGGCGGCGATGTCGTGCCAGCAGAATGGCGCGGCGGTCTACCAATTACCTATCATATGGGTCCTGGCCCGGCGCGCGTGCGCCTAAAACTCGAATTCAACTGGACTATGGTCACAGCATACAATGTAATCGCACGTCTCGAAGGATCCGAGTTTCCTGACGAGTGGGTTATACGAGGCAATCATCACGATGGTTGGAATCACGGTGCTGCAGACCCTATTTCGGGGTTAGTCGCACTGATGGCAGAGGCTAAAGCCGTCGGAGAGCTCGCGCAAGCAGGTAATGCACCGGCGCGAACGCTGATTTATGCGGCCTGGGACGCCGAGGAACCCGGCCTAATAGGATCGACCGAATGGGTGGAACATCATGCCGCCGAACTCAGCGAGCACGCAGTCGCCTATCTCAACACCGACGGCAACAGTCGCGGCTTTATCAATATCGGCGGTAGCCACACCTTAGAGAGGCTTATGGGCGGCGTCACCGCTGACGTCATCGACCCGCAAACCGGTGTATCGGTCGATGCGCGCCGCCGCGCGATGTTGATCCTCGAAGGCAGCGACGCGCGCATTAAAAACGAGGCGAAGAACCGTCCCCAGTTGCGGATCAGCCCTCTCGGCTCTGGCTCAGACTACACTCCCTTTTTGCAGCATCTTGGCATTGCATCGATCAACATTGCTTTTGGTGGCGAGGCGCAGGACGGTAGCTATCACACGCTTTATGACACCTATGAGCATTACCTAAAATTTCGCGACCCCGGGCTCTATTACGGCGTGGCACTGGCGCAGGTAGCGGGCCGAGCAACGCTGCGAATCGCCAATGCACAGCGTCTCCCCTTCGAATTTGCAGGCCTCACAGACAACATAGCGCTCTACCTATCTGAAATCGAAGCGCTTACCGATGCCCTGCGCAGTGGCACCGAAGACACAAATTCACTGATTGACGCTGGCACCTATGACCTTGCACTTGATCCCACGAAGAACCTCGGCGCACCAAGCAGCAATCAGCCAGTTCCTTACTTTAATTTTGCGCGCCTGCACAATGCGCTAACTCGACTCGACGCTGCAGCCACGGCCTACGAGGGCAAAGTCGATCAGCCTGCAAGCGCGGAGGTTAATCGATTACTGTACAGCAGCGAACGCCTGCTCACTCGCGGGCATGGCCTCGCAGGTCGCCCTTGGTTCAAACACCATCTCTATGCACCAGGTTTCTATACTGGCTATGGCGTGAAGACCCTGCCGGGGGTGCGCGAATCCATCGAACAGCTGCAGTTTGACGCCGTCGACGAGCAGATTGTGATCGCTGCCCAGATGATCGAAGAGCTGGCCGCTCGAGTCGAAGACCTCTCTCGCTAGCGCTATTAAATTATCGGTATCTATTCAATAGGATACCGACTACAATAAGGACTCTTGAGTGTTGTTCTTTTTGGCGACCCCCTTCTTTTTGCACGTTGTGTCACCACAGCCTATCCAAGATCGTAGTCATTGCCCCTCTTTAGATTGCACCCTAGCGGGGCGATTTGTTGAGCACTCTTAGGCCCACTAGCTGACCTCTCTCTCGAAAAGCACCAAGAACGACCCGCACGAAATGCGCGCTCGGCACTCCGCTGACTGCGCACAGTGAAAGTTAATTCCAAATAAGGAAAGTAAGAAATGAGCAAAGGTACAGTGAAGTGGTTTAACGCAGACAAAGGCTTCGGCTTTATTACACCAGAAGACGGTGGCAAAGATCTGTTCGTACACCACTCAGAAATCAAGAACGGTGGCGGCTACGCAACATTGAACGACGGCCAAGCAGTAGAGTTCGAAGTAGGCCAAGGCCAGAAGGGCCCCTGCGCGAACAACGTCGTAGCAGTATAGCTCCTCCCATAGCAGCCGTTAGCGCGGCCTCTATGTGTTTCACACCAGCGCCCCGTCGCGAGTTTTCTCGCAGCGGGGCGTTGTTGTTTCTGGGTTATACTTCTGAAGCTACTCTTTAGGAGCCATGTCATGCACACACTTATTCACCAGCGCGTTCGCGACTGCAATCTCGGCACCTACCCCAAAGCGATTGGCCGTGTTAGTTCGGGCTGGGTTGTCGCCGGCGATGTGCAGTTTTTGCCGGGTTATTGCTTACTCTTGCCGGATCCCGTGGTGGCAGATCTGAATGCGTTAGAGACTGAGGCGCGAAAGACATTTTTGTACGAGATGAGCGTAATTGGGGACGCCATATTGGCTGCTACAGGTGCGGTGCGCATTAATTACGAAATGCTCGGCAACATCGAACCCGCACTTCATGCCCATCTATTTCCTCGCAGTAATGACGAACCCGAGGCGCTGCGCTTAAAGCCAGTGTGGTTTTATGACTGGGAGAGGGAACGCGCGTTCGACCCGATCTTAGACGCGCCTATGATGGCGGCGATCAGGGACGAATTAGCCGAACGCGGCGTCCTCATCGACTAAGCTACTTCCAGATGCTGCGCGCTTTAAGGTTGATGTCGAATTTGGCACCTGCAGCCTGTTCAACATGAATAATGAATGTGTCGGCGTCCGGATGACTGTAGCCGAGCGTTTTCATGCCGCCCTCGCCTAATGCCTCGAACTTAACGCTGTTGTCGTTTATTTCCATGAGGCGCATTTTCTGTGCGCCATCAGTGCGCGGCGACATACCCGGATTCCACTGCTGAACGTTGAGTTCTAAAGAGCCGTCGACCTCTTCGATGGTAATCATCTCGAACATGCTCGTCGCATCGTCGCCGGTCATGCGGACCATCGCGGCAAGCGTACTGCCCTCGATCGCAATCCAGTTTTCTTCCAATTGATTAGCCCCCAGCGCCCCTGCCCAGTTGCCAGTCATCCAAGATAACTGTTCGATCTTCGCTTCTGGTGCGGCGAACGCGGATACCGAGGCGACGAGTGCGAGTGTGGCGAGTGCTGTATTGGCGATTTTGATCATTCTCATTCTTATTCTCCGGGTTAGTTAGTTTATTACTGTGGCGACCGATCTGGCCGCCTAATCCTGCGATTCTTCGCGTTTGCGGTACGCGTCTTCGAATTTATCGTTGAGCCGGCGCATGCCGCCTAGCCAGCGATCGTAGTCATCTGTCTTGCGGCGCATATACGTCAGTACTTCCGGATGCGGCAGGACTAAAAATTCTTCTTTCTCAAGCGTCTCGATTACCGTGTTAGCGAGCTGCTCCGGCTCGAGCATCCCGTCGAGCCCCGCTACGCCGCCATCGCCAGCACCGACTGCAGTCATGGCTGTGCGCACCGCTTGCGGGCATAGCGCTGAAACCTTGATACCACGATTACCGTAGGTAATCGAGAGCCATTCGGCGAAACCGATCGCTGCGTGTTTTGTCACAGAATACGGCGCAGAACCGACTTGGCTCAATAGCCCAGCGGCTGAGGAGGTGTTAAGCAAATAGCCTTCGCCGCGCTCGAGCATCGAGGGCAATACGGCACGTGCGGCAAACACATGCGACATCACATTAATGTCCCAGATAGACTGCCACGCCTCGGTTGATACGTTCTCTCCGCCCGCAGTAAAAATACCGGCATTCGAGCAGAACAAATCGATATGGCCAAACTCGGCGAGCGTTGCGTCGACGAGAGCGCTGACCTCGTCTTCTTTGCCCACATTCGCGACAATGCCACGCGCCTCGGTGAGCGCCGCAA
>OJFS01000588.1_pt1 | contig 13170 bp, 7 predicted proteins | sample 1594231 | NCBI WGS metagenome assembly OJFS01 (sample SAMN05416847, study PRJEB24817) | seawater metagenome | isolation source: Sea water | place: Canada:Atlantic | collected 2013-07
ATATGGTTCTTCAAGACCCGATGATCGACAAGAACTCGATGATCGAAAAGGGAAGTTCGGTCCTGAACTCGGCAATGGGTAGCTGGGTGCTTAATCGATTTGCGCCGCTAATGGAGAACTTAGGAGAGCGCGACACGGCAGATCTTTGCCGGAGTGCTGCGCATCAATTGCGCGAGTTGGTCGCCGCCAGTTGGAATGGACGTTGGTTCGACCGGGGCTATGGCCCGCCTACTGAATCTCAGCCCGAAGGTACTGTGATCGGTCGAGATAGATGTTGGTTGGAGGTTCAACCTTGGGCGATCTTATGTGGAGCCGCATCAAGCGAACAATCAAAATCCCTCGTCGAAATATTTAAAACTGGGCATTGTATGCATAGTCCCTTGGGAGCGCGGGTTATTTGGCCTCCCGACTTAAGCAATAGCCGGGTAGGAGAGGGGACGCTTGGTGGGATTTGGTACTCTATTAACATGACGCTTATCTGGGCCACGGCAAAGATAGACCCAGAATTTGCCCTCGAGCAGTGGGAAGCGATGTCTTTGCAGCGTCATGGAGAAGCTTATCCATCTGTCTGGGAGGGCACTTTATCGGGTCCTGATGCCTGGAATGCACCGGAGTCGCCGCGCGCTGGGCGGACATGGTCGACTCCCGCATTCTCTATGCAGTCATTTCCCGTGAGTAACATGCACAGCCATTCGCAGCCGGTACTAGCCTGGCTGAGATTGCTAGGAATTGAACCTACAACAGAGGGCACCCTCGCTGTTAGGAGTTCTTATGAAAAAGCGCTGGGTTCTTATGTCAGCAGTACTTTCAGTGCTTCTTTTTAACATTGCGTGATTTTTCTGGACTCAGTACATGATCGGTCAATGTACGCAAAATCTAAAGGTAAGCAACGGCGGTCGCGAGCCCTGCTACCACTTCGCTTGAAGAGAATTTTTCCAGAAGCCCTATACGGACTCATCTCTGTATCGCTGAGGTTAAAGTGCTTCGTTAGTAGCAAACGGCTTTAGAAAAGGCTTTGGGGCGTTCTCCGCCTAAGGAGCTGCCATGGAAGGTTAATGATCTATGTATGACTCATATTGCATTCATGCGCGCTATCAATGACCACTAGCTGCCTGGCTTGCGCCCCAGTGAATGACAAAACCTCGTCGCCCAATGCAGCCAGCGTGGCGATGATCGCTTACTGCGTCGTGCGAAAATTCGCCTATCGTGCTTAATTAATGAACAGTAATTTTTTGCCAACACTGGCGCTGTTCCTGCATAGTCTTGTAGGTTAGAAATAGTTACCGCCCCGACAACTTCAGAAACTAGGAATCGTGAGTAGAGCCGCCATGCATTTATTCAGAAAACTGCTTAGATCATCAACACTTTTGCGCAAATGCTACATTGGTGCCGTATTTGTTTGCGCACTCGTATCGGGCATTCATGCTGCCAATGCACAAGAAATGCCCACAATCGGCGAGACCGTTGCAGGCAACACAGCAATAGAGGGCTATTTCAACTTATATTGGGATGATGCCTCGGGCAATTTATACTGGGAGATCGACAAGCTCGACACCGAATTTCTCTATCAAATATCGATGGGCTCCGGCTTAGGTTCAAACCCGATTGGTATCGATCGAGGTCAGCTTCGCGGCACTTATGTACTCGCCGCTCAGCGTGTGGGTCCGAGGGTGTTATTAGTTGAGCCCAACTACCGGTACAGGGCAACGAGTGACAATCCCTTAGAGGTGCAGGCAGTCAACGATGCGTTTGCGCCTTCGGTTATCTGGGGCTTCGATATCGTCGCGGCCGAAGGCGACAGTGTACTGGTCGATGCCACCAATTTTTTCCTGCGCGATGCGCGCGATGTCGTTGGGCAGATTGCGAGAAGCAATCAGGGCGCGTTCTCGCTGGATACCTCACGTAGCGCACTATTTTTGGACAATACCGCGGGCTATCCAGAAAACGTCGAAGTCGAGGCGATGCTGACATTCACGAGCAGCAATCCTGGCAACTTGGTTAATTCGGTTGCCGCTAGCGGAAATTCGATAACCCTTCGCCAACATCATTCGATCGTAAAACTGCCAGACGACAATTTCGAGCCTAGGCTAGCTGATCCGCGCATCGGCACGTTCGGTCCCACTATCCAAGACTACGGCACAGATATCGATACCGACAAGAATGTCCGTCTCGTTGCTCGCCATCGTCTAGAAAAAGCCGATCCCACTGCGGCGCGCTCGAGAGCGGTTGAGCCCATCGTTTATTATGTTGATTCAGGCACACCGGAGCCGATAAAAACGGCGCTGATCGAAGGCGCCTCGTGGTGGAATCAGGCCTTTGACGCGGCCGGATTCATCGATGCGTTTCAGGTGCGCGAACTGCCCGCAGGAGCGGATGCTCAAGATGTACGCTACAACATGATTCACTGGACGCATCGCCGCACGCGCGGCTATTCCTACGGTGGCTCGGTACAGGATCCGCGTACGGGCGAGATCATCAAGGGCAATGTTAACCTCGGCAGCCTGCGTCTGCGCCAAGATTATTTGATGGGTCAGGCGCTGGTGCCCGCTTTCGATTACATGGCAGAAGTGGTCGCGGATACCTCGGCTTCGGTGAATATGGCGCTGGACCGTGTGCGGCAGCTGTCGGCGCATGAGGTTGGGCACACGCTGGGATTTCCACACAATTATATTGCCAGCGCCTATGGCCGCGAGAGCGTGATGGACTATCCTGCACCGTTAATCGAGATCACAGACGATGGCCGCATCGACCTGTCGAATGCCTATGTGCAGCGTATCGGCGAATACGACAAGCTCGCCGTGCGCTATGCCTACTCGCAGTTCGCCCCTGATGCCGATGCAGCCGAGGAGCTCGCAGCAATCGTGCAAGAAAGCCTCGATACCGGCCTGATTTTCATGGACCACAATAACAATAATTTCCGCGGTGCCGGGCATCAATTCGCAGGAGTCTGGGACAACGGCGACAACCTTGTAGAGCATCTCAAGCACGAGATCGAAGTTCGCCGTATTGGTTTGGCGAATTTCAGTCAGAACGTTATTGATAGCGGCACACCGATTTCGGAACTCGAGTGGGCGCTATTGCCGCTATACATGCATCATCGCTTTCAGTTGAACTCTGCTGCACAGAGCGTCGGCGGAGCGGACTATCGCTACGCCGTTCGCGGCGACGGTCAGTTACCGCTTACTATTGTGGAGGCTGAAGAGCAGCGCGACGCGCTCGAGACGGTCCTGTCTACGCTCACGCCTGAGTTCCTCGCAATCGACCCCGAAATTCTTAAGATGCTGTCGCCTTCTGCCCATCGCTACGCTACCGGTGAGGCTTTTCCCGGCCGCACTCAACTGCTTTTCGATCCGCTAGGCGCGGCGGAAGCTGCGGCGAGTCTCACGCTCGAGATTCTGCTACATCCCGCTCGTATGGCGCGACTCGTCGCCTACGGCAGCCTAGGTGACTACCCGAACCTCGAGGAGGTAGTCGATCGTCTGCTCGAGGTGACTTGGGGCGCGCAGACGCAGGGGAGTGACTATCTCACGCAGGTGCTGCATGTAGCGCAGCGCGTCACAATCAACGAGATGATGACTCAGGCCACGAGCGATGAAAACTCGGGAGAGGTGAGGGCGGTGCTTACGCAGGCGCTGGCACGACTTGCTAGCAGTCTTGAGAGCATACGCAGCCCCAGTTCGCATCAAGCGACTGCTGTGGCAGACATTCGACGTTGGCAGGCAGACCCGACGCGGAATGTGCCAGCCAAGGCGCTGACAATGCCGCCGGGGGACCCTATCTGATTGCAGTCGTTGGGGGCGGCTCTTTGTAGGCTGTTGAGAGGTGAACGCACCTGCTGTAAGTACGCGGTAAGTCTCGATTTACGAATAACAAGTTACCGGCGATACTGAGTGTCGATTCCTAATAGGAGCAAATTATGCCCAAGTTAATTGCAAAACAGTTTAGTGCCGGTCTCGGACTGCTTGTAGCGCTAGCCACACCTGCGCACGCGCAGCAGCAAGACACCTACGACTACTGGCAGCCTCAGCGCGAGATGATTAGCCGCGGTCAGCAGGCTGTCTTTATGTGCAATGGGCTGTTCACGTCCGAGCGCACGCTTGAGCAGGTGTTTGCCGATGAGTTGGCGTTTCTGCCGAATCCTATTGGCACTGCAGAGGGCGGGGACTATAGCGTCGACTGGGACTTAAAGGCTGTCGAAATTGGTGCGCCGGGCGCCGCGCCAACAATGCGTGCGGTGTTTCGCGAAGGCAATGGCTGCATCATTTTGCCGCCAGACCAAACCCTTGCAGATATCGACAAACTGCCGGAACTAATCTTGCCTTACCCGCCTGGCAATCCTGCGCGAATCCCTTGGCCGGACGGCGATCTCGTTGAAGAGAAACCGCGCCCTGCGACTATCGATCAGGCGGCGCTGCTTGCCGCATCCGACTGGGCGTTCGACCGAGAGACACCCGAGCAAAAAACGATCAGTCTATTAATCGTGCACGAAGGTGAAATCGTTCACGAGCGCTATGCAGCTGGCTTCGATATGACGACGCGCACGCGAACCTGGTCGACGGCAAAGAGTATTGGCGCAACGCTTATCGGAATGCTCGTCGACGAAGGCAGGATGACGCTCGATGCGCCGCTTGGCTTCGACTGGTTCCCCGCGGCTGCCTCGCCAGAAGCTGATCCGAGAAACGAGATCACCCTACGGCATGTGTTAAATATGTCTAGCGGTCTCGAGAGTATCGACAATAACCGCCTCGAGTACGCAACGGGCTCTGGCCTCTCCTATTGGGCGGGCGCGAGCTCTGTTACGGGTGCACGCAGTAGGGCTCTGATACGCGAGCCCGGCGCGCGGTTCGATTACGAAAATTACGATACGCTGCTCGCGGTTTATGCAATGAAACGCGCGTTGGGCGGCGAGAAAGACTATGCCGAATTCCCGCGCAAGGCGTTGCTCGATCGTATCGGTATGCGCAACACGCTGGTGAGCACCGACAGGTTCGGCGATTTCATTCTCAGCAGTCAGGTTTACACGAACGCGCGAGACTTGGCTCGCTTCGGCTTGCTCTATCTCAACGAGGGCGTATGGAAAGGTGAGCGCTTATTGTCAAAAGAATGGATCGATTTTGTCCGAACCCCCGCTCCGTCAACAGCAGAGATCGACAGCATTTATGGCGGCCAGTGGTGGCTTGTGCCAGATGGTCGAGATGACGTGCCCAATGACGCGTATTCCACCTCAGGCAATCGTGGGCAATTCACCATCGTGGTGCCAAGCCATGATCTCGTTATCGTAAGAAGGGGGCTAGACTATGGCAGACAGGGCTTCGATCGCTGGGATTTAACGAGAGAAGTGCTGAAAGCCATTAACTAATTTTCTGCAAAAGACTGTCAATTGACGCTTTGGCATCGCCGTAGAACATTTGCGTATTCTCTTTAAAGAACAAGGGGTTTTCTATTCCGGAGTAACCGGTGCCCCTGCCGCGCTTACACACAAACACGGTTCGGGCTTTCCATACCTCTAGCACCGGCATGCCGGCGATTGGGCTGCCCGGATCATCCTGCGCCGAGGGGTTAACAATGTCATTCGCGCCGATCACGATGACGACATCGGTTTGAGGGAAATCATGATTGATTTCTTCCATCTCCAAGACAAAATCGTAGGGCACTTTGGCTTCTGCCAAAAGAACATTCATATGCCCCGGGAGTCTGCCCGCAACCGGATGAATAGCAAAACGGACGGTTTTGCCTTTCGCGCGCAGTCTCTTGCTTAGCTCTGAAACAGCACCCTGCGCCTTCGCCACGGCCATGCCATAGCCAGGCACGATGACAACGCTGTCTGCGTCGTCCAATTCCTGTGCCACGCTATCGACGTCGGCTTCGCGCATTTCGCCCGAGATGCTGGCAGACGATTCTGATTCACCGCCCCATCCGCCCAAAATAACCGAGACGAAAGAGCGGTTCATACCTTTGCACATAATGTACGAAAGAATGGCGCCGGAGGAGCCAACCAAGGCACCAGTCACGATAAGAAGGTCATTGCTGAGTGTGAAGCCGATTGCGGCGGCGGCCCAGCCCGAATAAGAATTTAACATCGAGACAACGACAGGCATGTCTGCGCCACCGATTCCTAGGATGAGGTGGCAGCCTAACGCGCCGGCGATTAGCGTGATCAGGATTAGCGTCCACAGTCCGCCACCCACGAGGTATAAATACCCAAGCCAGACGCACAGCAGAATAGCCGCGAGATTTAAGACATGCCGACCAGGTAAGGTAAGGGGAGCCGAGCTGAGCCGCTCTGCGAGTTTGCCGTAGGCGATAAGCGAGCCTGTGAAGGTGATTGCGCCAATAAAAAGACTCAACACCATTTCCACTTTGAGGATGCTTATTTCGACAGATGACTTAGCTGCAATCGTCGCGGCAAACCCAGCCAACTCACTGACTGTCGCCGAATCGATCGCCGTTCTGGCGACAGTTAATTCGAGGTGAGCGTTGATGCCGATAAAAACAGCGGCAAGACCCACTAAGCTGTGAAAGCCGGCCATTAACTCCGGCATCTGCGTCATCTGCACGCGGTTGGCAATACTCCAGCCACCAACGCCGCCTAGGGCGATCATAATGCCCATCAGCACCCACTGCCCTCCAGCTGCTCCTACGGTGGCTACGACGGCCAAAACCATCCCGATAATGCCATACCAAATGGCGCGCTTAGCTTTTTCTTGGCCAGATAATCCACCTAGCGCAAGAATAAAGAGAATAGCCGCTACAACATAGGCAGCTGAAATAAGACCTTCGTAACTGTGCATAACCTAACTCCGTTGGAACATGGCAAGCATTCGGCGGGTCACCAAAAATCCGCCGAAGATGTTGACCGAAGCGATCAAAATAGCGATCGAGGCGAGAGTCATCACGAGCCAGCTGCCAGAGACAACCTGCAGCAAAGCGCCAACGATGATGATCGAAGAAATAGCATTAGTGATCGCCATTAACGGCGTATGGAGAGAATGAGAGACGCCCCAGATAACGTGAAAACCAATAAAAATGGAAAGCACGAAAACAATAAAATGCTGCATAAAACTGGGCGGCGCGACATAGCCTAACGCAAGGCATAAGAACCCGCCCACTCCAAGCATTAGCGCTGTGCTGTTGAGCGATCGCTGCAGTTCTCGGCGCTCGCGGTCAGCTTTCTCGGCGCCGGTTTCTACGACTTCCTTAGCCGAGGGCGCCGACGCTGCAATCGCCTGAATTTTTGGCGGCGGTGGTGGCCAAGTGATCTCGCCTTGATGCGTAACCAAGGCGCCGCGAATAACATCGTCCTCCATGTCTATTACTGCGACGCCGTCTTTGTTAGGCGTAAGATCGTCGATCATGTGGCGAATGTTGTTGGCGTAAAGAGTCGAGGACTGCGCGGCCATGCGACTTGGGAAGTCGGTGTATCCAACAATGGTAACGCCATTGTCGGTAACAAATTTCTCGCCAGGTTTTGTCAGTGCGCAGTTGCCGCCACGCTCAGCGGCTAGGTCAACGATGACAGAGCCCTGCTTCATGCTCGCAACCATGTCTTCAGTCCACAGCTCTGGCGCGGGGCGATTAGGGATGAGCGCCGAGGTGATAACGATATCTACAGAGGGCGCGAGCTCACGAAATTTCTCGCGCTGCTTGTCGATAAAAGCTTGGCTAGAGGGCGGCGCGTAGCCATTGGTAGCCGCGCCGTCGAGTTGCTCTTCATCGAATTCCAAGAAAACAAATTCTGCTCCCATCGATTCGATCTGTTCCGAGACTTCGGGGCGCACATCGAACGCCAGCGTAATAGCGCCGAGTGAGACTGACGTTCCGATAGCCGCGAGTCCGGCTACGCCGGCACCCAGCACTAATACTCTCGCCGGCGGTACTTTTCCGGCAGCGGTCATCTGTCCTGTAAAGAATCGGCCAAAGTTATTGCTGGCTTCGATAACAGCCCTGTAGCCTGCGATGTTGGCCATCGACGATAGCGCATCCATTTTTTGCGCACGGCTAATTCTGGGCACCATATCCATGGCCAGAACGCTCGTGTTCTTGGCCCTCATTTGCTCAAGCAGGGGCTCATTGGAGGCAGGATTAATGAAGCTCACCAGTATTTTGTTCGAAGGAAAGGCGTCTAGCTCGTCGGCTGAGGGTTCTCGTACTTTGACGATAATGTCGGCCTGGCTCCATAGCTCCGCCGCAGAGCCGACTACCGTCACCTCAGCCGCCTCGTAAGCTGCGTCGGGGAGTGAGGCAGCCAAGCCTGCGCCGGCTTCGACAACGCATTCGTAGCCGAGTTTTTGGAGCCTTTGCGCACTTTCGGGGGTTAGCGCAACGCGCGCTTCTGAGTTCATTATTTCTTTAGGTGCACCGATTTTCATGAAGACTCCGTTAATTTTTGAACAATAATCCAACGTATTTAGTTTTGGTTGCTCAGAGGGCGCGCGCCGCTTTGACTTGGCTGTAAGTTATCTAAGACTAAGCTATTTACCACACCTATTTCTACGTCGGAGCGCTCGAAAAAGTTCTGATCGTGTAAAGACCCCGTAGCGGCGTGAGGTGACTGTTCCTTATTGAGGCGTTGACAGGCTCTATAAGACTTTTTTCAGCGTAATTTAGATGCTCTAATGTCCGAACCCTCGCTGACCATAGCGACGCCCAAAAATAGATTCTTGGAGGAATACATGAAAGGACACTTTCTGCGCAACCTGAGCAACTTGCCCAACGCAGCCGCAACGACAATTCTCACCTGCTTGGCACTTTTCGGCAGTGCCGCCAACGCCGACGTTGGCCCGGAGCAATTAGAGGCCGTCACCGCAGACCTAAAATCTCGCATCGAGGCGGGCAAGCTCTCCGGCGCCGTCGTAACGGTCGCTCAGAATGGCGAAGTTCTTATGACCGAGGCCATGGGCTTCCAGAACGTCGAAGATCAGGTGCCTATGCAGACAGACACGATCTTCCGCATATTCTCGATGACCAAGCCGGTGACTGGCACGGCGCTGATGATGCTCTGGGACGAGGGCAAATTTAAGCTCGACGATCCCGTTGAGATGCATCTGCCCGAGCTTGCTGGTATGCAGGTGTTCGCGTCGCAGAACGACGATGGCAGCTGGGAAACCGAGCCTGCAGAGCATGCGATGACAGTACGAGAGTTGATGAGCCATACCGGAGGGCTGCTCTATACGCCGCCTCTCTCGCAGGGGCCGGTTGCCGAAGCCTATGCTAAGGTTGGGGTTATGGACCTGACCGGTACGTCGCTTGCTGATTCGATGCCTGCACTAAAAGACATTCCCCTTGGCTATCAGCCCGGCACGCAGTGGGTTTACAGTATTTCTGTCGACGTTCAGGGCTATATGGTCGAACGCCTGTCGGGGATGAGCTTCGGTGAGTTTCTGCAGCAGCGCCTGTTCGATCCGCTCGGCATGGTGGATACAGGCTTTTTTGTGAAGCCCGAAAATGCGCATCGCCTCTCTCGCCAATACGCACCCAACAGCGACGGCACGCTGCGCCGCACCGACAACCGCGGCGGTATTGCTGGGGGTTACGACTTTAAGAGCGCGCCGGTGTTCGAATCTGGCGGCGGTGGCTTAACCTCTACAGCAGCCGACTATTTACAGTTCGTTCAAATGCACTTAAATCGAGGTATGCACAACGGCCAACAGCTGCTGTCGTCCGAGGGGATCGAGCTGATGCGCACCAACCAGCTGCCGGCAGCTGTGGAAAATATCGGCGGCCTCTATCCGGGTAACGTCTTTGGTCTGGATTTTGCGATTGTCGAAAATTCTGAGGCTTATCAAGGCGCTTCGCAGGGCACGCACTGGTGGTGGGGCATTGCCGGCTCTTGGTTCTGGATTGATCCGGTTGAGAATCTTGTCTTCATCGGCATGATTCAGAACGATGACATCCTGTACTCGCTGCAAACCCACGCGGCTGCGCGCGCGGCGATCTACCGGTAGTTTAGGATGCATTAAGCACTAACCTGACATCCAGTCGGCTAAGGAAGTCGACTGGATGACAGATTGGAAACACCCCAGCAGCATTGCGGTTTTCAGCCAATTCCGGTTATAATGCGCACCCTGCTAAATTTGGCTGGGTAAGACGGTCGCGTTAGAGAAGTTGTTTTCGTGCGATTGAGGCGCTTCGAGGCGTCATCTACATTCACTTTGCGTCGCCTCGCATGGGTCGGCGTCAAGGTATTTGAAGTGGGCCTTGAGCCCATTTTTTGTATGTGTTGTTTGTGCTCGCGACTCTTTAACTTATTGGCGAGACTGTCTTATTGGCAAGAAGAACAGCGATTTTAGGGAATAACGAGTGAAGAACGCAGCCTTACAGATAGCCGAATTGATAGCGCCGACAGTAGAGGCGTTGGGGCTGATTCTGTGGGGAATTGAGCTGCAGCAGCAGGGCAAATATTCACTGCTTCGCGTGTATATCGAGCATGAAGAAGGCATAGGGATCGAAGATTGCGAGAAAGTGAGCCGTCAGGTTAGCGCCTTGCTCGATGTCGAAGATCCGATCACCGGCGAATATACCCTCGAGGTGTCGTCGCCAGGGATGGATAGGCCGCTGTTTACCGCGGAGCAATTTGCGTTGTATGTAGGCGAGAAGGTAAACGTACGCCTGCGCAGCGCGCTGCAGGGACGCCGCCGGTTTAAGGGCGTGATTAAAAAGGTAGTAGACGACAGGATTGGTCTGGCGATCGATGCCATCGATGCCGACGACGGCGAGCTGATCGAGATTACGCTCGCAGATATCGACAAGGCCAATATCGACTTTTAGCTATGGTTACTCTGTGCCCCGGTCTGGCCGGCGCAAGTTTCGAGTAAGGTGACACTGTTATGATGAGTAAAGAAATATTGATGGTTGTTGACGCGGTCTCTAACGAGAAGGGCGTCTCGCGCGAGGTGATTTTCGAGGCAATCGAATCAGCGCTTTCAATGGCAACTAGAAAGCTCAACGAAGAAGAAGAGATCGATTGTCGAGTTGCGGTAGACCGCAAAACGGGCGAATACGAGACCTTCCGCATCTGGACGGTGGTCGCCGACGACGAATACGTCAACGAATTTACTCAGTACATGCTCGAGCAGGTACAGGAGCGAGACGCGGCGCTTGAGGTAGGCAGCAAGATCGAAGAGAAGATCGACAATGTGCCCTTCGGCCGCATCGCTGCGCAGACTGCGAAGCAAGTGATTGTTCAAAAAGTACGAGACGCCGAACGCGAAATCGTTCTGAACGAATACAAAGACAAAATCGGCGAGCTGGTTACCGGTACAGTAAAGAAAGTAACTCGCGAGAGCATTATTGTAGACCTAGGCGGCAACGCCGAAGCCATTCTCATGCGCGATCAGATGATCCCGCGCGAAAATTTCCGTATGAGCGATCGCATCCGCGCATTGCTCATCGACGTGCGCCCTGAGCAGCGCGGACCTCAGCTGTTTTTGAGCCGCACCTCGCCGCAGATGCTGATTGAGCTCTTCAAAATAGAAGTGCCAGAGATCAGCGAGCAAATTATTTCAATCCGCGCCGCGGCGCGCGATCCCGGCTCACGCGCGAAAATCGTTGTGTCGACTAACGACGGCCGTATCGACCCCGTGGGCGCCTGTGTGGGTATGCGCGGTTCGCGCGTGCAGGTTGTTTCTGGCGAGCTGTCGAACGAGCGTATCGACATCATTTTGTGGGACGACAATCCGGCGCAGCTCGTGATAAACGCGATGTCACCTGCCGAAGTCGCCTCCATCATAATGGATGAAGACAGCAACACAATGGACGTTGCGGTTGAAGAAGATAATCTCGCGCAGGCGATTGGGCGCAATGGTCAGAACGTGCGTTTGTCGGCCGAATTAACCGGCTGGACTATTAACGTAATGAGCGAAGAAGAAGCCGCCGAGAAACAAGAAAAAGAATCGGTTGGCCTCATCGAAATGTTTATGGCCAAGCTCGATGTCGACGACGAGACTGCCGAGGTGCTCGTTAGCGAAGGCTTTACCTCTCTCGAAGAGATCGCGTATGTACCGATGGAAGAAATTCTGTCGATCGACGGTTTCGACGAGGAGATTGCCGAAGAGCTGCGCAATCGCGCGAAAGACGCGTTGTTAACTCAGGCAATTGCATCTGAGGAAGATCTGTCGTCGATGAATGTGGCAGACGATCTAATAAATATGGAAGGCATGGATAAAGAGCTCGCGCTAGAACTCGCGAAGCGCAGCATTCTGTGCATGGAAGACCTCGCGGAGCAGGCTACCGATGAGCTGATGGAAATCGAAGGCATGACAGAAGAAAGAGCGGGGCAATTGATTATGACCGCACGTGCGCCATGGTTCGAATAGTTGGTAGCTGGGCTGCGGACGAAAGTCGCACGGCTCTGTGGTTCGAGGCCGAACCAATGAATTAGACATTTAGTGAGGGCTGCGAGGCAGCCGGCCGGTGAAGTTAAGAGAAACCGGCACAGAGCGCGCAAAGCGCGCAAGAAAACTGGAGTAGATTGAATGGCAGATGTAACCATAAGCGAACTCGCCAAAGTCGTCGGAGTCGATGTCGATAAGCTGCTGTCGCAAGTAAAGGACGCAGGCTTACCGCACAAGAAGGCCGACGAGATTATTTCTAATGACGATAAGAACACGCTGTTGCAGTCGTTGCGTGGAAGTCATGGGGAAGGTGAGGGCGCAGCTGCTCCAAGCAAGATTACGCTAAAGCGCAAAACGCTAGGCACGCTGAAGAGCGCGTCGAGTTCGGGTCGTGGTAAGACCGTTAACGTAGAGGTGCGTAAAAAGCGTACGTACGTTAAGCGCACCGAAGTCGAAGAAGAGGTCGTGTCCGAAGAGCCGGTTGCAGCTGAGCCCGCGATTATTACGCCAGATCCCGTTGTTGCCGCAGCTGCAGAGGCAGCGAAAGCGCCTGCCGACGAATCTGCACCTGCTGCACCGTCAACCTCGGCAGCGCGAGCAGCATCCGCAACACCAGTAGTCCCCGACGTCCCTTCCGAAGAAGCAGCCTCTGCCCGTGCCGATAAGCCTGGCGCTAAGCGCAAGCCTGCTACTAAGAAAGAGATCGATGACGAGGCCGAGAAGAAGCGTACGCAGGCCCGCACGACCAAGGGTAAGCCGGCGAAGCGTCAGAACCGCACACTGCATGTAAATGATGCTGTCTCTTATACACATCTGACGCTGCCGACGAATAGAGAGG
>OJFS01000591.1_pt1 | contig 13099 bp, 10 predicted proteins | sample 1594231 | NCBI WGS metagenome assembly OJFS01 (sample SAMN05416847, study PRJEB24817) | seawater metagenome | isolation source: Sea water | place: Canada:Atlantic | collected 2013-07
GATAGGAGTCCGTCTCGTGGGCTCGGAGATGTGTATAAGAGACAGGCGGATCAGATCGCATACTCGCAGCGATGAAGCGCGGCCACACCGCTCTCGAATACAAATCGATCATTCGCAAAATTCGCGCAATTCGTCCCAATATCAGTCTTTCTTCAGACTTCATTGTCGGCTTTCCAGGCGAAACCAACCGCGACTTCGAAGACACCATGAAACTCATTATCGAGATCGGCTTCGATACGTCGTTTAGCTTCATCTACAGCGCACGTCCCGGCACACCGGCGGCCGAGCTTCCTGACGAAACGCCAGAGCAGGAGAAAAAACATCGCTTGGCCACGCTCCAGTCGCAGATTTTGATGCAAGCCAATGCGATCAGCGCAGGCATGGTCGGCAGCGAACAGCGTATTCTCGTCACTGGCGTGTCCAAAAGGGATCCTGGCGATCTCCAAGGCCGCACCGAGAACAACCGCGTAGTTAATTTCCGCTGCGATGACGCATCGCTTATCGGAGGCTTCACAACAGCTAAAATTACCGACGCCCTACCCAACTCCCTCTTGGGAACACTCGTTTAATTCTGGCAGATCCACTCAGCCATAGAACTTTCAAATTAGGACCGCATGACAGCAGATACTTCGATTAGCAACCACATCGCACTCGAGCCCGATAGCGCCGCTCGCCTCGCCAACCTCTGCGGACGTCTCGACGAACACCTGCGACAGATAGAGAATCATCTAGGGGTTAAGATTACGCACCGCGGCAACAGCTTCAAAATTACCGGCGACGAAGCTGCTGTTAATGCCGCCTCTTCGACACTCGAGCATCTCTATAAGGAAACCGCGACGGGCGAAACACTCAACCCCAATGCAATACATCTGGCGTTGGGCGAGACCGCACAAGCGCTCGATGAGAGCGCAGAGGGCACAGACCCGGCCAGCAGCCTTTTTATTCGCACGCCAAAGTCCTCGGTCAAGCCGCGCAGTTCGCATCAGCGAGACTATGTGGAGAGCATACGCCGCCATGACATTAATTTTGGTATCGGCCCCGCAGGCACTGGCAAAACCTATCTTGCCGTTGCCTGCGCTGTCGAAGCGCTTGTCAGTGAGCGCGTGAATAGGCTGTTACTTGTGCGACCTGCAGTTGAAGCTGGAGAAAAACTTGGTTTCTTACCCGGCGATCTAGCGCAAAAGATTGACCCTTATCTACGCCCGCTCTATGACGCACTCTATGAAATGCTGGGTTTCGAGCGTGTTGGCAGGCTAATTGAAAAAAGCGTCATCGAGGTGGCTCCGCTCGCGTACATGCGCGGTCGCACGCTAAACAACTCGTTTATTATTCTCGACGAAAGCCAGAACACCACGACCGCACAGATGAAGATGTTCCTAACGCGCATTGGCTTCGGTTCAACCGCCGTCATCACAGGCGACGCGACTCAGATCGATCTCCCTAAAGGGGAGCGATCGGGACTTATTCAGGCCGCTCAGATTCTCGAAGGCATCGAAGGTATTAGCTTCAGCCATTTCAACTCGAAAGATGTCGTGAGGCACAGGCTTGTTCAAAAAATTGTCGAAGCCTACGACGAACACGACCGCAAGAACGTCACCTCGCTCCCTCATCAAGATTCACGCGGCGAATCGAAGCGCACAATTGAGAAAGATGAAGCCAGGCATGACTGAAACAGCGAGTGAGTCAGCGACGCCGCTGATATCGGTTGCTATCAGTTCTGCGTGGGATCCTGATGACGAGGCCGCAGCATCGCCCATTCCGCCAAACTGGTTACCCAACATAGTGTTTTGCGAAAAGTGCCTCAGCGCCGGCATTGCGCTACTGCGGTTGAGCTCGCAGCAAGCGGATGCTGTCCGATCAGGTGAAGCAGAGCACCAGCCCTGCTCAACAGATGACTACACTGTCAGCATCCGCTTTGCAGATACCGCCGAGTCGCAGCAGCTGAATACAACCTATCGTGGTCGCGCCAAACCTACCAATGTGCTTTCTTTCCCCGTCGTCGATGAAGCCGAGCAGTGGCTACCTGCCGTCGCAAGCACTGAACCTCTAGGTGACGAGAATGCGCTTGGCTTAGGTAGGTTAATGCTTCTAGGCGATCTAGTCTTATGCCCTAGCATTATTGAAAACGAAGCATCGGAACAAAAAAAATCGCTTGAAGATCATTGGGCACATCTTTTAATCCACGGATTACTCCATCTGCTCGGCTTTGATCATATCGATGAAGACGACGTAGAAGAGATGGAATCGCTAGAAATAGAGGCCTTAAGAAGCCTTGGAATCCCCAACCCGTATTTGTTAGATTAATCGTTCTCAACCGGCAGCGAGACAGGCCACGAAGAGATCATAGGAGCAACAGAGAGAAATGTCAGACGACCAATCACCCCTCGATCCGAGACCTAAGTCTTGGATCGATAAAATTGCACATTACTTCTCAGACGAGCCAACGGACACCAAAAGTCTACTGGAACTTATTCGCAATGCAGAGCAAGACAAAGTGCTCGACGCCGATGCACTCAGCATCATCGAAGGCGCTCTGCAGGTATCAAGCATGCAAGTGCGAGATATCATGATTCCCCGCACACAAGTCGTTACCGTGCCCTCAGATTTAGGGCTTAACGAAATCATCGAATTGATTACTAAAGCGTCACACTCTCGATTCCCCGTTATCGGCGAAACTATCGACAATGTGGTCGGCATACTCCTCGCCAAAGACTTACTCCCAGCGATGCTGAACGCAGGTAATTCACGCTTCGATATCAAAGACGTGGTGCGACCTGCAACCTTTGTTCCCGAAAGCAAAAGGCTTAACGTACTGCTTAAGGAGTTTCGCGAGACACGGCAGCATATGGCGATAGTCATCGACGAATACGGCAACGTTGGCGGTGTTGTGACTATCGAAGATGTCCTTGAGCAAATAGTCGGTGAGATCGAAGATGAGCACGACGTGGATGACGACAGCTTTATTAAGAAATTCGACGACCATAATCACATCGTTAAGGCGCTCACACCAATTGATGAATTCAACGAGTATTTTTCCACAGATTTCAGCGAACAGGAGTCAGCCACTATCGGCGGCCTCGTTCTTCAGCGCTTCGGGCACATACCCGAGCGCGACGAGACGACTCGCATTGGCGCGTTTACGGTTACTGTCCTGAATGCCGACAGCAGACAAATCAAACTGCTTAAAGTGACTACCGAGGCGGAATAAACAGGACTCGGCTGCGCGGACTCCCTGTTTACCTCGGGCGAGCTAAGGTATCCTTAGCGTCAGTCGCGGAGGCCATTCCCTCACCTACCCTAATTCAAGTGTCCGCTGAGCAATCAGCTAACGCGTATAGACTATAGAGATAGCATGAAGACCATTGACGAAAATTACCCAGCACAAGACGTAGAAGTTGCCGCACAGGCGTATTGGGACGATCACGACAGTTTTAAGGTGACCGAAGACCCAAGCAAGGAAAAATTCTACTGCCTATCGATGTTCCCCTATCCCAGCGGGCACCTCCACATGGGCCATGTGCGGAATTACACGATCGGCGATGTTATTTCACGCTTCCAGCGCATGCTCGGCAAGAATGTTCTGCAGCCTATGGGCTGGGACGCCTTCGGCCTCCCCGCAGAAAATGCGGCAATGAAAAACAACGCCGCGCCCGCAGAATGGACCTACGGCAATATCGACTACATGCGCGAGCAATTGCAGCGCCTTGGCTATGCGTACGACTGGAGCCGCGAAGTGGCGACATGCCACCCTGACTATTATCGGTGGGAGCAGTGGTTTTTCACCCGACTCTTTGAACAGGGCCTCGTGTACAAGAAAGAAGCCGAGGTGAACTGGGACCCCGTCGACCAAACCGTGCTCGCCAATGAGCAGGTTGTCGATGGCCGTGGCTGGCGCTCTGGCGCACTCGTCGAACGCCGAAAAATACCTCAATGGTTTATCAAAATTACCGATTTCGGTGACGAACTGCTCGAAGACCTTAACAAACTCGATGGCTGGCCCGATAAAGTAAAGACCATGCAGGCAAACTGGATTGGTCGCTCCGAGGGAGTCGAGCTCGACTTCACCGTGCAGGATGAAGCAGATGCAGAGCTGGGCACGCTGTCGGTTTACACGACGCGGCCAGATACGCTTATGGGTGTGAGCTACGTAGCTGTAGCAGCACAGCACCCGCTTGCATTGAAGGCCGCAGAAGGTAATCCGGCGCTGCAGAAGTTCATCGCCGAGCAAAGCAACGTCAAAGTTGCCGAAGCAGATATGGCAACGATGGAAAAGCTCGGCATGGACACCGGGCGCCTCGCGATTCATCCCCTTACTAACGACACTGTGCCTATTTTCGTCGCCAATTTTGTCCTGATGAATTACGGATCAGGCGCTGTAATGGCCGTACCCGGCCACGATCAACGCGACTGGGAATTCGCGCAAAAGTATTCACTTCCAATACATCAGGTAATCGCGCCAGCGGCTGGCGAGGAATGCGATTTAAGCGCCGCGGCCTACACTGAGAAAGGCACTCTCATCAATTCGGCCGAATTCGATGGGCTCGATTTCGAGCAGGCTTTCGCTGCTATCGAAGCGAAGCTGTCGGGAATGGGTAGAGGCAAAAAAACTGTTAACTTCAGGCTTCGTGACTGGGGCGTTTCGCGCCAGCGCTACTGGGGTGCGCCGATTCCTATCATTCACTGCGACGCCTGCGGCGCCGTTCCCGTACCAGATGATCAACTGCCGGTACGCTTACCCGAAGACATCAAAATGGACGACGGCGGCTCGCCCCTCGGCAAGCTTGCCGAATTCGTCGACACCGAGTGTCCTCGCTGTAAGTCGCCGGCGAAACGCGAAACCGACACATTCGACACCTTTATGGAATCGTCGTGGTATTACGCGCGGTATGCCTGTCGCGACCAAGACAGCGCGATGCTCGACGAGCGGGCTGACTACTGGCTTCCCGTCGATCAATACATCGGAGGCATCGAACACGCAATCTTGCACCTGCTCTACGCTCGTTTCTTTCATAAACTCATGCGTAATGCAGGCCTCGTCACAACCGACGAACCCTTTGCGCAGCTGCTTACCCAAGGGATGGTGCTAAAAGACGGCACCAAAATGTCTAAGTCAAAGGGCAATACCGTCGACCCTCTGCCACTCATCGAACGCTATGGCGCCGACACAGTGCGCATGTTTACTATGTTCGCCGCACCGCCCGAGCAATCACTCGAATGGTCAGACAGCGGTGTCGAGGGCAGTCACCGCTTCCTTAAACGCCTTTGGCGCATTGTTGCCAATCATACGCCGGTCGGTCGCACCGACTTTACTCAGGAATCGTTGAGCCCCAACCAGCAGACACTGCGCTTCAAAACACATCAGACGCTCGAAAAAGTGACAGACGATTTCGGCCGTAGGCATACCTTCAATACTGCCATCGCCGCGACTATGGAGCTGTTAAACGCCGTTTCGAAATACGGCGAGACAAATACGACCCCCTTGGATAAGGCGGTGATGCAAGAGGCTCTCGAGATATCGATCGCCATGCTCGCCCCTGTAGTCCCCCATTTTTGCCATGTCCTATGGGACTATTTGGGTGGCGAAGGTGCAGCAATAGGTGCTGCATGGCCTAAGGTTGATAAAAGCGCCTTGGTGCAAGACAACATGACGATGGTCATTCAGGTCAACGGCAAGCTACGCAGCAAGCTCGAGGTTGCTAAAGACACCGCCAGGGAGCAACTCGAAGCACTGGCGCTTGCAGACGAGACGGTGCAGAAATTTACCGCCGAGCTAACCGTTCGCAAGGTCATCGTTGTGCCAGGCAAATTGATTAATATCGTTGCGGCTTAGTTCGGCACATCACAGCACAGCGCTGCACAGAACAGAACGACAGAGAGTACGGAGGCACTGCATGCACTTGTTTAACTACTTAGCCAACTGGGTGTCTAAGTGCTGCGTCGCCTTTGTGCTTGCACTTGCTCTAACTGCCTGCGGATACAGCTTGCGCGGCAGCGAGCAGGCGACTACGACGCTTTCGCAAATCATCTTAACCGCCTCAAACCCAAACGACCCACTTATAACGGAACTCATCGGCGCGCTGGATGCCCTTTCCGTCGACGTCGTAGTCAATAGCGATGTGCCGCGAGACGGCGCTTCAATAACGCTTCGTCTTGGCGATGAGCGGTTGGACCGACGCGCAGTATCGGTTAACTCGCGCGCACGAGCAGCGCAGTATGAATTGTCACTTCATAGCCAACTCACGCTCACAGTCGGGTCAGCTGTCATCCTCGACGCTGTAGAGGTGAGTGTGCAAAGTGAGTACTTTGAGGAAATCGAAAACCTCGCAGGCACTCAGGATGAAATTGCACTGCTCACGCAAGAGATGCGTCGCAGCCTCATCCTACAAATAATTCGACGCGCCAGCGCAGCGATTCAATGAGGGGCTAGGTGTGGAAATAACCTCGGGACAACTCAACGCTCAGTTAAGGCCGCCCAATCGAGCGCTCTACTGGGTTTCCGGCGACGACCCACTCCTTATGCTCGAGGCGGGCGACGCGATTCGCACCTTTCTTCGAAAGCAGGGTTTCGACCAACGCGACTTGTTCCACGTCGATAAAAATTTCGATTGGGATAATTTCCTACAGCTTGCCAACAGCCTTTCTTTGTTCGCTGACAAACGAATCATTGAACTGCGATTTTCTTCGGCGAAACCCGACGACGAAGGAAAGAAGGCGCTGCAACAGTTTGTAGACAATCCGAATGATGATATCGCCGTCATGATCCTTGGGCCGAAACTCGATAAAGCCGCCACCGCAACCAAGTGGTTTAGCAAACTTACTGCAAATGCGCTGCTGGTTAAGGTTTGGCCACTTAAGCGCGAGGAGCTTCCGGCCTGGCTAAGCGCACGGCTTAAAATTGCCGGCATCAGTACAAGCAGAGAAGCAGTCGCAATGCTTGCCGATCGGGTTGAAGGCAATCTGCTCGCTGCAGTCCAAGACATCGAGCGCATAAAATTGGCGTTCGCGGGGAACGGCCATCCTACCAAGCCGTTAGAAGCGAGTGAACTCGTCGACTTTGTGAGCGACAACTCGCGGCTCACAACTTACGATTTGCTCGACGCGACCCTGCTCGGAGAGACCAGCCGAGCTCAAAAAATTCTTGCGGGGTTAAAAGCTGAAGGGGTTCATCCGTTGCCTATACTCGCAACGTTTACGCGCGAACTCGATAGCCTGCTTCCCATGCTAGCTCTAAAGGAGAAGGGGCAAAATAGCGAAATGATCATGAAAAACGCGCGCGTGTGGGCTAATCGCAAAACTGCTGTTAAAAGCGTGCTGTCGAGGCTGAGCAAGCCTCAGGCATGGCAATTGCTGCATCAGGCACGCCATATCGATGGGGCGATAAAAGGCATGAATTTGGCAAACCCTTGGGATGAGCTTAGTCTTCTCTCACTAAAATTAAGCGGCGCTTCGCTTGCATCGAAACGCCGCTGAGAGAGTCGGCCCTGCCGCCTAATACGCTATTGCAGTCCTCGTCGAAGAAGCAGTGGCTCTATAGACGCTTCACGACCCCTGAAGTCCTTAAACAAACTCATCGCCTCGCGGCTGCCGCCCTTAGAAAGCAACGTATTTCTAAAATGATCCCCGTTTGCTCTTACTAAGCCCCCGTTCTCTTTAAACCACTCGACACTGTCAGCATCGAGCACTTCGCTCCAAATGTAAGAGTAGTAGCCTGCCGAGTAGCCTCCCATGATGTGGGAGAAATACGCGCTTTTATAGCGGGGCGGAACTTGTCTAATATCTAATCCCGCTTTGGCGAGCGCATCAGCTTCGAATTGAGGGATTTGTTCGGCAGTTGGCACCTCATTAGGCGCGAGTTGATGCAGAGCCTGATCTAAAACCGAAGCAGCCAAATACTCTGAGGTAGAAAAACCTTGATTGAATTTCTGCGCAGCAAGCACTTTGCCGAGAAGCGCCTGAGGCATCGGAGCGCCTGTTTCGAAATGTACAGCATAATTGGCCAACACTTCAGGCCACGTTGCCCACATCTCATTAACCTGCGACGGGTACTCAACAAAGTCGCGTGGCACGCTCGTACCGGAAAAATAGGGATATTCGACATCGGAGAACAACCCATGCAGCGCATGGCCGAACTCATGAAACAGTGTCGTCACTTCATCAAATGTCAGCAGTGTCTCAACACCCTCTGCCGGTTTAGTGATGTTTAGATGGTTCGCAACGACTGGGCTCGTTCCCATCAGTCCATTTTGCGGCACGTAAGCATTCATCCAAGCACCGCCTCGCTTTGAGGGGCGAGCATAGAAGTCCCCGATAAAAATACCCAATTTAGTTCCGGCCACATCGAAGACATCAAACACTCTCACGTCTTCTTGATATACCGGCAGGTCGAAACGCTCAGCGAGGGTTAGCCCGTAAAGTTTTTCAGCCGCAAAAAATAACCCGCGCTTAAGGACATTATCTAATTCGAAATAAGGCCGTAGTTGCGACTCATCAAATGCGTAGCGCTGTTGGCGTAATTGCTCACTGTAGAACTGCCAATCCCATGCCTCTAACTCGAAGTCACCGCCAGTGGCATCAACAATTTCCTGCAGGTCTTCGGCTTCGCGCCTCGCATTCGCTGCCGCAGCAGGGGCGAGCGACGCTAAGCGGGCATTAACCGCCTCGACAGTGAGCGCGGTAGCATCTTCGAGCACATAGTCGGCATGGGTCGGATAACCCAGCAAGTTTGCTCGCTCTGCTCGCAGCTTCAGAACGCTTGAAAGAATTTGTCTGTTATCGAATTCGCCGCCACGAACGCCTCTTGCAACCGACGCTCGATGAATAGCTTCCCTAACCTCTCGATTCTGAACACTACTCAGCGCAGGTTGGCCGCTCGTATTGAGGAGAGGCAAGACATATTTGCCGTCGTAACCCCTGCTACTCGCCTCTTTCCCTGCAGCCACGATTAGTACCTCATCGAGCCCTGTTAGCTCCTCGCGAGTATCGACAACGACCGCCATAGCGTTCACTTCATTGAGTACATTCTGACTAAACTGTGTCTGTAACAACGCAGCCTCTGCATTTATCTCTTTCAAGCGGGCCTGCTCGGCACTACCTAATGCCGCACCCGCGCGGACGAAATCGGTGTAATACTGCTCGATCAGACGCACAGCCTCCGCGCTCAATCCGAGGTCTGCTCTGCGTGTATAAACACTCTCGATGCGGGCGAAAAGTGGTCCATTCAGGACGATGGCATCATCGTGTGCGGCTAGCTCAGGGGCAATTTCCTGCTGGATTTTCTGCAGTGCGTCATTAGTGTGCGCGCCCGCGAGCGCAAAAAAAACTCGGCTCACCCGATTCAGTAACTGACCCGATACTTCGAGTGCAAGAATAGTGTTTTCGAAGCTCGGCACGGCCCCCTGATCCGCTATCGCCTGCGCCTCAGCTTTCTGCTCCGCCATCCCAGCTCTAAAAGCAGGCAGATAATGTTCGCTCTCTATGCGGTCGAAGGGAGGATAGTCGAAATCAAGGTCGCTTACTCTAGCAAAAGGGTTGTCTTCACGCATGCTCACGCCCGCCTCCTGCCCGGAGGCGGACGCGTTCATTAAACCTAGCGCTATCGCAATGACTATTAACTTTGCTTTCATTGTGAACCTCTCTATTGATTCAATTTCTAAAGTCATCGACTGTCGATGTTTTTCGTAACGGACGATTCAGGCAAGAAGGAAGAGCGAGGCTGTCCTGCCCTAGCTATGCTGCCGGTTACTGCAAGTAAACAATAAGGATCGCGGCAGGACAGACGAAGCGAATATAAAAGGGCCAAATTCGCCAGAAAAAACCCGACGCGACATTGGGTGCTCCCTGTTTAATCTCTTCGAGTATTGTTGCTCGGTTCCATATCCAACCGCTAAACACGCAAAAAAACAGACCCAGTAACGGCTGACTCATTTCTGTGGTTGCCGTGACCACTAAATCGAATAGTGCGTCAAAATTAAACACGATCACTAGTGAAATCAACGCAATTATCGATCCCAATAGAAACGCTGCCGCAGGCCTGCGAACCCCCTTTGACTCGACAACAAAAGAGACCGGCACTTCGAGCATCGAAATTGATGAGGTGAGCGAGGCAATCGCCATCAACGCAAAAAATGCGAAGGCAACAAAACCGCCAACAGCCCCCATCGAATCAAACAACGCTGGCAACACCGAAATAATCAGTCCGGGGCCTGCTATTAGGCCTCCTTGCGCGTCAAATATTTCAACGCCACTTGCGAGCGCCACATACATAGCCGGTAAAATAAGCAAACCTGCCAGCACAGCTATACCCACATCAAGCAAAGCAACGAGACTCCCGATAACGGGCAAATTTTCGCTTTTGCTGATGTAAGACCCATAAACCAACATGGTTCCGACGCCCAAAGAAAGCGAGAAAAAGGCCTGGCCCATAGCACTGACTAGCAGACCGGGGCGCGCGAAGACGGAAAAATCTGGGACTAGGTAAGCGCGAAGTCCCTCCATCGCACCTGGCAACGTGAACACATAGCCTATAAGTAATACCAAGATAAGAACAAGCGAGGGCATAAGGCGAGTTGCCCATTTCTCGATTCCCTCTTTGACGCCTGCACTAATTATAAAAATAGTGAGGAGCATGAAGACAACAACAAAGAGCGAGTTACGCACTACGCCATCGATGATAAGCCACTCAGCAAATGCCTCTAGCCCAATTACTTGCGCAACTGGATGCAACAAGAACGCGAGCATCCATCCACTGACAATGGCGTAAAAACTGAGAATAAAGCTAACTGTCAAGATACCCAGGCCGCCTACAAAAGAACCAAACAATCTGCTTTTAGGCCCCGTAGCAATTTTTCGTAGTGCAGTAACGCCATTCGCGCGGGCGTAGCGGCCAATGATCAGCTCCGCCATCAGCGCAGGATAAGCGAGTGCAAACGCCAGTAACAGATAGGCGAACAGAAAGGCCGCACCACCGTTACTCGCCGCATTGGTTGGAAAGCCCCAAATGTTGCCAAGGCCTACGGCCGACCCCGCAGCGGCCATAAGAAAGCCGAATCGAGAAGAGAATTCGCCACGCGGACTCGCCATATTATTATCCTTTTGCACGCTAGCACTGCTAACGCGGCAGTGCTGTTACAGCTTTTTTGCAAGTAAAAACCCGTAAACTGCAGCGCTTTCGCAGCAAACGCCAGTCAGCTTATTGATCGTAAGTGTCGAGCAAAAATCGTGCGCTCGTAGCATCTATCAATTTGAACACTACATTGGTAAAGACACTAACCGAACCGCTCAGATTGACCTCAAGCGCTGGAATGGTCAGAAGGCCTGTAGCACTGTCGAAAGTCGCCATGCCATCAAAGGCTGTTTGTCTGGGTATGACGCTATCTTGATTGACCTCTAGAACAAATCCCAGTTCGGAGGCGACAGAGCGTAAGTTGAGGCTTAAAAGCTCGCTACCGTCGTCGATGTTGACGCTTGTAATCAGCAGGCCGGTCCCACTTTCATAAACATGAGACGAAGTACTAAACCGCTCGGTGACCTCTACATTCATGTAAACGAACGACGAGGGGTTATCGTAGAATTCTGAGAAATAAGGCGCGTTGGGTGCTTTTGCGCCGAGGCTCACGAACGGTAACGCATCGATGGCATCAAGTACTGCCATACCGTCTCCTAATACGGTACCGAACACCGTAAACCCGCCATTATTCGCATCCAAATTGCCACTATTATCTGCGAGGTTCACAAACCACTGGTTCGTCGCGCTATCAGGATTGCCATCAACTTTCGCCATCGCGACAGTGCCGCGCAGATTCGATGCGCCAAATTCATTCACGACAGTCTCGTCCGTAGGAATATCGATAGGCCCTTCGAACAACTTGAAACGATAGGCTCCTCCTTGCACAACAAAGTTATCGACAACTCGATGCAGGTAAGTGCCGTTAAAATCATTACGGGCAACATAACCAAGAAAATTGGCCACCGTAAGCGGAGCTGTTTCATCCAACAGCTCGATCGAATAGTCCCCGACGCTCGTACTGACTCGTACGATTGTTCCTGCCAATGACGAAAAGCTTGCCAGTGAAAGCGTCAAAGCTATTGAGACACAAAGCGCGCGGAAGAAAATCCTTGCATAGTGGTTGTTGTCAGGAATTGGCATAGACTCGAGCTCTTAGGCAAAATATCAGACGATATTGTAACTGCGGCACCGTCGTGGCGCCACAGCCGGAAGCAGTCCTTTATAATCAGGCGACAAACGGCGCGTTATATAGAGAGCAGGGATGCTGTGTGCTATCTTCTCGCTCCGCATCCATCAGCATGGTGAGACACAGCTTATTTTTGCACGAGGGTACGCACTCAACGCCTTAAACAATTTAGCGTCACCCTGAAGTTATTACAGGTACGGATAACCATTGAATACAAAACAGCACTCTCTTCAGCGCGCAGGTAACAGCAGTTCTAATCGCCTCGGAATCGGCATCGACTACGGCACAAGCAATAGCGCTGCAGCTATTTTCGACGGCACCCATGTAACCGTAGTTAACCTCGAGCCTCACGCCAAAGTCATGCCTAGCGCGACCTATATCAATCGCGAATACCAGATCGTTACGGGGCAGGCCGCGATAGACGAGTATGTCAGCAGTAATACGGGGCGGACAGTCGAGTTAAGCGCAGAGATTCTAGGCGAGGGTCGCACTACTACTGGGCAAACGGGCGATCATGGCCTGCCCGAAGAAGCATCGACGTCGCTTATCTACGGGCAATCACTTGTCGATGGAGGGCAACAGGGCAGACTCTTTAGGGGCATAAAGCGGTTGCTCGGCAACAACGAGTCTCAGCGGCTGATGGTGTTCGATAAGCCTTTCCGTCTCGTCGCTCTCATCACTCCCCTGCTCATTCGTATACGACGTACAATTGAAGCACAGCTGCCTTTAGGTCTAAATCCAACGCCTGTCATCGATCATGCCTGTATCGGACATCCTGTCAATTTCGAAGGCTCACAGAACGACCGCAATCGCGCCGCACTTAGCGCCCTTTCAGAGAGCTACGGCTATGCCGAGTTCAACCGGCAGAGCTTCTATCCCGAGCCTAACGCTGCCGCACTCAGCTACCT
>OJFS01000599.1_pt1 | contig 12934 bp, 13 predicted proteins | sample 1594231 | NCBI WGS metagenome assembly OJFS01 (sample SAMN05416847, study PRJEB24817) | seawater metagenome | isolation source: Sea water | place: Canada:Atlantic | collected 2013-07
TCTACACCTCTCTATTCGTCGGCAGCGTCAGATGTGTATAAGAGACAGTTTATAGTCTCATCTAAAAATTGGGGACCTTATGTAATAGCCCAATCCTTTATGGTGTATTCAGTTCTATCAGTTATTACTTTATTTTTATCTGGGTTTTTGATTGATAAATTTACAAGTAGAAAACTTTTGATTTATATGAATATTCCACTTTTATTTTCAGTTGTTGTTTTATACTTTTTTGATACTCCAATTACTGCATTTTTATTTTTAGGGTTAGTTGGTATTTCTAATGGATTTGCAAATATCTTAGGATCGTCTACTTGGGCTGAATTATATGGAGTAAAATATCTTGGATCAATCAAGGCCCTCACAACTGCTTTGATGGTTTTTGCCACAGCTTTTGGTACTGCTTTATTTGGCTTATTAATAGATTTAGGTTTTACAGTGGGTGATATTGCTCTTATCTCTGGCTTTTATATTTTTTTTTCTTTAATCCTTCTTTTTTTAGTAAGAAAAAAATTAAATCCAATAATAATTTAGAAAATACTTGCATTTTTTAATATGAGGTATAAATAATCGTCCATGGCTAGAGTAACAGTAGAAGATTGCATAGATAAAGTAGAAAGTCCTTACGAATTAGTATTGGTTGCTAAAGAAAGAGCAGTTCAATTAAATTCAGGTCTTGAGCCTACTCTTGATAGAGATAATGACAAAAATACAGTTATATCTTTAAGAGAAATTGCAGCAGACACTATTAAAGTTTCAGACTTAACAGATAGCGCTATTCACAAACTTAGAAAACACGTTGAACAAATTGATGATGGTACAGATGACGATGAAGTTATCGGTGATGATTTTGACAGTATGTACAAGGGTGAAATTTCTAAAAGTGGAACACCAATTTTACCATCTAAAAGAGCTAGAAAAATTCCAGAAAAAATTCAAGTATCATCTGAAGATTTAGAAGAATTAACTGCAAAAGCAGAACCTGAAGTAGAGGTTAATCCAGAACTTGAAGTTGCTAGTGAAGAAACAGAAGTTGCTAGTGAAGAGACAGCGGTTTCTTTAGATCAAATAGCTGAAGCTGAAACTACTAAAGAAGATACAGAAGAAACTGAACCTAACAGTTAATTATTAAATTCCTTTAAGATTTTTTCCCTGTGTTCATCTAAGTCTGGAATATCTCCACGCGTTGTTTCGTCTTTATAATTAGACATTTTAATTGGATTACCTGCTAATTTAAAATCACCAATAACTTTGTGATGTGCTTTAACAATCATGTTTCTTGCTTCAACTTGAGGATTTTCAACAGCTTCTTTAATATTAAAGATTGGACCGCATGGAATTTTTTCTTTTTCCATTTCACTTACCCACTCAGCAGTATTTTTAATAATAAGTTTATCTTCAAGTATCTTTTTAAGGTCGTCAATATTTTCCGATCGTAATGAATTTGTATTAAATTTTGGGTCTTTAGAAACTTCAGCAATATCTAAAACATTACAAAGTTTTTCAAATAACTTTTCATTGCCAGCTGCTATAATGATGTGACTGTCTTTTGTTTTAAATGCTTCAAAAGGAGCAATGGATGGGTGACGTGATCCCATTGGTTTAGGTATTTCATTTTTTGCAAGGTACCTTGCAATAGCATTTTCTAAAATTGCAATTTGACAATCCAACATTGAAACATCAATAAAAGTTCCTTTGCCAGTTTTTTCTCTATCATAAAGTGCTGCATTAATTCCAACAGTTGTGAATAAGCCCGCAGTAATATCTCCAATAGAAGTACCAACTCTTGTTGGTTCAGAATTGGGTTGACCGGTAACGCTCATTAAACCACCCATACCCTGAACAACCATATCGTAAGCAGGTAATTCTTTTAAAGGACCAGTTTGTCCAAATCCTGATGCTGATGCATAAATTAGTCTAGGATATTTTTTACAAATATCTTTCCAACCATAACCCCATTTTTCCAATGTACCTGGTTTAAAATTTTCAACCAGGATATCTGCTTTAGCTAAAATCTTATCAAATATTTTTTTGTCATCCTCGTTTTTTAAATTAAGAGCAATACTTTCTTTGCCTCTATTAAGTGACATAAAATAGGCTGAATAATCTTCAATAAAAGGACCAAATTTTCTTGAGTCATCCCCAACCTCAGGAGCTTCTACTTTAATTACTCTCGCACCTAGATCTGAGAGCATCATTGTACAATAAGGACCAACTAGCACTCTAGTTAAATCAAGAACTAATAAGTTTTTTAAAGGACCATCCATATTTTGTACAATAGCGTGTTTGTGTAGTATTGACTCTTACCAAGAACTTTAATTATATGCATCATTAAAATAACTAATGAGAGGAATAATAATGTTTAAAAAAATATCTTTATATTTTACAGCATTAGTTTTAGTTTTATCAACTGTTGGTTCTGCTTATGCGGTAACGTTAAAAGCAAGTCACCAATGGCCTGGTACACCTAGAGCTGATGGATCTTTTGACCCACGTCATGAAATGGTACAAATTATTGCTGATGAAGTAAAAAAAGCTAATGTTGACATCGATATTAGAATTTACCCAGCAAAATCTTTATACAAACCTAAAGAACAGTGGAAACCAATGACTACTGGTCAATTAGATATATCTGCTTTCCCTTTGGGATATGCATCAAAGTTTCACCCAGAGTTTAGTGCAACTTTAATGCCAGGAACAGTTAAAAATCATGACCATGCATTAAGATTTAATAAATCTCCAATGATGACTGAGATTAAGAAAATTATTAATGACGCAGGTGTAGTTGTTTTATCTGATGCTTGGTTAGGTGGTGGTTTTGTTTCAAAAACAAAATGTATTAGAAAACCTAGCGATGCAAAAGGTCAAGTAATGAGAGCAGCTGGTAAAGCATTTAACCAAATGCTTGAAGGTGCAGGAGCTGGTATTCAAAGTATGCCATCTTCAGAAATTTATACTGGTCTACAAACAGGTGTATTAACTGGTGCAAATACTAGTTCAGGAAGTTTTGTAAGTTACAAAATTTACGAACAAGTAAAATGTGCAACACCTCCAGGAAAATTTGGTCTATGGTTTATGTATGAACCGATCCTTATGTCTAAGAAGTCTTTTGATGCTTTAAGTTCTAAGCAACAAAAAGCCCTTATGAAAGCTGGAAAAGTAGCTGAAAAATATATGACAGCACAAGTAGCTAATCTTGATAAAACATTTGAAGATGCTTATAGAGATGCTGGTGTTGAGCTAGTATATATGACTGCTGCAGATCACGCTGAATGGATTGAGATCGCAAAGAAAACTGCCCACAAAGCATTTGCGGAGCAAGTACCAGGTGGTGCTAAGCTTATGGAAATGGCTTTAGCAGTTAAATAAAATAATATATAAAGAGCCCCTATTTGTGAAAATAAATAGGGGTTTTTTTTATGAAAAAAAAATATTTAAAATTTTGTAATTACACTTCCCAAGCTTGTGGAGCTTTTGCTGTGGGTGCTTTGATTTTATCAATTTTAGTAATTGTTGAGCTTGTTTTTGAAAGATATTTTTTTCAAAGAGCTATTACATGGCAAACTGAATTAGTGACTATACTGCTTGTTGCGTCTACTTTTATTGGTAGTGCTTATGTTTTAAGTGAAAAAGCCCATGTAAGTATGGAATGGATATATGATTTTATGTCTAAAAAAAATATTATTAAGCTTAAAATTTTTACTTCATTAATAAGCTTATGTTTTTTTTTAATCCTATTTTATTTTGGTTTTTTGATGGTTGAAGAAGCATTTACTAAAAATTATACAACAGGAACTATTTGGGATCCACCATTATGGGTGCCATATTCTTCAATGCTAATAGGTTCTATTTTAATGATACTTCAGTATATTGCTGAAATAATTAAACTTTGTGATGAGGGGGATTTTAAATAATGGATCCACTTACAATTGCTATAATAGTTGCAGTTTTTACTTTAATAGTTTTATTTTCGGGAATTCCAATAGCCTTTGGTTTAAGTTTTGTCTCGATTACATTGTTAGTGACTTTTGAAGGACTGCAAATGTTAGATGTTTTTGCTGAAACATTTTATGCAGGTTTAAATTCTTTTGTACTTTTATCTATTCCTATGTTCATACTTATGGGTATGGCAGTTGCTCATTCACCTGCAGGAAAAGATTTATATACTGGCCTTGATAGATGGCTTTGGAGAGTGCCGGGTGGTTTAGTTATTTCTAACATTGGTGCATGTTCAATTTTTGCTGCTTTAAGTGGGTCCAGTCCAGCAACATGTGCTGCGATTGGTACTATGGGAATTCCTGAAATGAGAAAAAGAGGGTATTCAGATCAAATTGCTACAGGAACAATTGCTGCAGGAGGAACTTTAGGGGTTTTAATTCCACCAAGTATAGTTTTAATCGTATATGGAATGGCAACAGGAACTTCTATTGGAAGATTATTTCTTTCCGGAGTTGTTCCAGGTTTTATGTTAGCAAGTCTTTTTGCAATTTGGGCATTAATACACAGTTACTTCATTGATAAAAATGCAGCTAAATTATTAAGAAATAGAAAACCACCAACACTAAAAGAAAAACTAGAAGTTCTTCCTAGAATTTTTCCTTTTTTAGCAATCATTATGGGTGTTTTGTATGTCTTATATGGAGGAGTTGCGACACCATCAGAAGCCTCAGGTGTTGGAGCATTTTTAGTTTTTGTAATGATAGCTGTTGTTTATAAAATTTATCAGCCTAAGAAAATTTGGAATATCGTTAAAATTTCAATGAAAGAAAGTGTAATGATAATGTTCATTATTGCAGCATCCTATCTTTTTGCATTCACACTATCTCAATTATATGTAACTCAGTCACTTGCCCAAAGTATGATTGAACTAAGTAGCAATAAATGGATAATTTTTTTATTAGTAAATATCTTTCTTTTAGTAGCTGGCTTCTTTTTACCACCAGTAGCCGTTATTGTAATGACTTCGGCTATATTGTTGCCTGTCATAACCACATTAGGTTTTGATCCATATTGGTTTGCGATTGTATTTACAATAAATATGGAAATAGGCTTAATCACACCACCAGTTGGATTAAATCTTTATATTATCAAGGGTATTACACCAGACGTTAGTCTATCTACAATTTTAAGGGGATCATTTCCATTTATGATGATGATGGTTTTATCTATACTTATATTATGTATCTTTCCTGAAATAGTATCGTGGTTACCTGATAAACTAATGGGTAAACCTCTTGGATATTAAGAAAGATATTAATAGAAAAATTTCAGTAGCACCGATGATGGATTGTACTGACCGTCATGATCGTTACTTTCTAAGATTGATGAGCAAGAATGTTATGTTGTACTCAGAAATGGTTGCAACAAAATCTGCAATTCATGGAGATAGAAAAAAAATTTTATCTTATAGGGCAGAAGAAAAACCCTTAGCATTACAAGTGGGTGGATCTGATAAAGTAGAATTAGCTGAAGTTGCAAAAATTGCAGAGGATATGGGTTATGATGAAATTAATATCAATCTAGGTTGCCCTAGTAAAAAAGTTCAAAAAAATATGTTTGGTGCTTGCTTGATGAGAGAACCAGATCTTGTTGCAGAATGTATCAATTCAATGGTTAATGCTTGTAATATTCCAGTTACTGCAAAAACTAGAATAGGATTTGATGATACTGAAGAATTTGATTATTTAAATAATTTTATACATAAAATGAAATCTTCAGGTTGTAATACTTTTATATTACACGCTCGAAAAGCTATTTTAACTGGAATGTCACCAAAGCAAAATTTAAATATTCCAAAACTGAACTATGGAATGGTCTATAAAGTTAAAGAGGAAAATCCAGATTTAGAAATTATCATTAATGGAGGTATCTCAAAAATTGACGAAATTAAAAACCATTTAACTTTATGTGATGGAGTGATGATTGGTCGATCTATATATCAAAACCCTTATTCTTTAGTTGAGATTGAAAATGAAATTTTTGGAACAAAAGAACAGCCAACAAGAGAGGAGGTGGCTGAAAAACTTTTAGAGTACCTTGAGAAAGAAGTTAAGCTTGGAACAAAAGTAAATCATATTATGAGACATACTGTTGGATTATATCATGGTCAAATAGGCTCAAAGGAATGGAAAAGATATTTAAGTGATAATATGATGGCAAGAGATTCTGATTTTCAAAAATCACAACACATAATGACTATTGTGCAAAATAACGAGAAAGCTAATCAAGCTAACTCATAATGGAGAATTTAAATTACGGAGACATAATTAATTTATTAGCAGTCCTTGCTATATCTGCAGCAGTTGCAGGTTTCATGGCTGGATTACTTGGGGTTGGAGGTGGAATTATAATGGTTCCAGCTTTATATTATGCATTTACTGTTCTTGATTTTGATATTGTTACAAGAATGCACCTTTCTGTTGGAACTTCTTTAGCAATAATAGTTCCAACATCAATAATTTCTACCAAAACACACATGGAGCATGATGCGGTTGATTTTAAAATGGTAAAATCGTTTGGTATTTTTATTCTAATTGGGGTAATTCTAGGAACCTTCTTAGTGGTAAATTTAGATACTCCTACTTTAGTTTTATTTTTTTCAATTTTTGCTTTTATGATTGGGTTGTTTTTTATTTTTTTAAGAGAGGCATTGGTAGAAAATCCAAAAAAAATACCTGAATTAGTAAAAAATGTTTCAGGAGTTGTTATTGGTTTTTTTTCTGTACCTCTTGGCATTGGAGGTGGATCTTTAATGGTACCTTTTATGCGAACAATTGGTTATAATATAAGGAAATCAATTGGTACAGCTGCAGCAACAGGTATTTTAATAGCTATTAGTGGAACCATAACAATGATTATTAGTGGAAAAATAATAGATAATATTAATACTCCTTTTAGCTTTGGATACATTAATTTATTAGGTTTTATTGTATTTGTGCCAGTAACAATGGTTATGGCAAGACTTGGTGCTAAAACAGTATATAAAATTGATAAAAAATTATTGAGTAAAATTTTTGGTACTTTTTTAATTATAGTTTCAGTAAGATCTTTTATTGAATATCTATCAATAAACTAATTTACTCTAATTAATTTACTATTTAATTTTATTACAAATTCTTTCATGAAGATGATAAAAAAAGGAAGGGTTTATAAATCACTCCAGAAGAACGTTCTGATAAAATGTTAAAAATATTATTAAGCAAAGAGTTAAAATATCGCATGCACGTAAAAGTTGATAAATTCCTAAGTAGATTATAAATTTTAAGTTAGTGCTCAATAATTCTCAACTAACTGTGTGTTGACGCTTGTTAATAGTTGAACTCATTTTAAGTTACTAGCTTTTCTTGTTATGTAAATTTTTAAATAACTAGCAATATTCAATCTAAGTCTATAAGTTTTTATATAAATAAACTGAAGGAGTAAAAATGAATAAATTTAATAAAGTAATTGTTGTTTTAATTTCATCATTATTTTTGAGTTTTTCAGCAAGCTCAACTGAAGTAAAATTTGGACACGTAGGTAAGCCTGGTTCATTATTTTCTGCATCAGTTGATCATTTTGCTAAACTTGCAAATGAGAGATTAGGTAGCAAAGGTAAAGTAAGTGTATTTGGTTCTTCGCAACTTGGTAAAGATAAACAAGGTATGCAAAAACTAAAATTAGGCACTGTAAACATGTGGTTGCCATCGTCTGTTATGGCGTCAATTCATGATGAGTTTGGTGTTTTTGATATGCCATTTATCATTAAAGATAGAAAGCACATGAATAAAGTTGAAAGCCAAGTATTACCAGGAATGTTCAAAAATCTTGAGGCTAAAACTGGTTATCAAGTTATAGCAGTATGGGAAAATGGTTTTAGACATATTACAAACAATGTAAGAGCAATAGATAAGCCAGATGACTTAAAAGGAATTAAATTAAGAACTCCTAAGTCAAAATGGAGAGTCAAAATGTTCCAATCATATGGTGCAAATCCAACTCCAATGTCATTTTCAGAAGTTTTTACAGCTTTGAAAACTGGAACAATGGATGGTCAAGAAAACCCATATGCTCAAATAGCTAGTGCTAAGTTTCAAGAAGTACAAAAATATCTATCTATTACAGGTCACGTTTATACTCCTGCTTATGTAGCAGTACATAAAGATCATTGGAGCAAACTTCCTGCAGATGTAAGAGCTATCTTAGAACAAGCTGCGCAAGACACGCAAAAGTTTGTTTACGAAGAAGCTGCTAGACTTGAAAAATCTTTACTAGGAGTAATTGAGTCAGCTGGAGTTAAAGTAAACACTGCTGATAAAGGAGCTTTTATTGCAGCAAGTAAAGGAATATATGATCAATTCGCATCAGAAGTATCAACTGGTGGTGCGTTAATTAAAAAAGTATCATCTTTAGCAAATTAATCTAATTTGTATTAGGCCCTCTTTCTGGGGGCCTAGAAAAATATATGACATTAAAAAAATTTATAAGTTCATACGAAAATTTTTTAAAATTTATACTGTTCATAATGATGGTAGCCCTTGCAGTAACAGTATTACTTGGTGTTTCGTTCCGTTTTGCTGGTAGCGCTTTAGTTTGGTATGATGAAGTTGCAGCAGTTCAACTTGCTTGGATAACGTATTATGGCTCAGCATATGCATCATTAAAAGGAGCGCATATAAGCGTACCTAGTATTTTTAAAGCATTTCCATTGGTTTTAAGAAAAATATTTTTCGTATTATCCAAATTTATTATCTATGCTTTTTTGATATTGTTAGCTTATTATGGGTATAAAGTTTTAACACTTATTGGAGGAGAAACATTAGTGACTTTAGAGTGGGTTCCTCAAATTTTTGTACAATCAGTGATACCAGTTGCAGCATGTTTATTCATTTTATCTGAAACTTTAAGAATTCCAGAGGATTATAAAAATTTAGTTCTTCAAACAACTAACATTGAACAAACAGGAGATATTTGATGTTAATTTTAACAATGTTTTTAGTATTATTATTTATTTTATCTATAAATGTTCCTATCGCTATTGGTCTAGCTGTAACAACAATAGTTGCAATGGTATTAAAGTCTGGAACAAGTTTTTTAATCGATACTGCAATTGTTATGTTTGATGGATCAATGAAATTTCCACTGATAGCAATACCTTTATTTATTCTAGCTGGTTCAATAATGAATAGTGCTGGTATTTCTAGAAGGTTGATAGCATTTGCTTCTGCTCTTGTTGGGTTTATTAAGGGTGGTTTAAGTATGATCAACATTGCAACCTCAATGTTTTTTGCAGAAATTTCTGGGTCAGCAGTTGCAGATGTTGCTGCATTAGGTTCAATTTTAATTCCAGCAATGAAGAAAAAAGGATATCCAGGAGCATTTGCTGCTGCAGTCACATCATCTTCAGCATCTTTAGCAATTATTATTCCACCATCCATACCAATGATTGTTTATGCGGTGATGTCACAAAGTTCAGTAGTACAATTATTTGTAGCTGGAATTGTTCCTGGTGTAATTGGTGGCTTTTTTTTAATGTTAGCTGCATATATCACAGCAAGACGTAGAAATTTTCCAGTTGAAGAAACATTTAATCTTGCAAATGTTAGAAAAACTGCAAGAGAGGCAGCATTAGCATTTTTACTACCTGTAATTATTTTGGGTGGTATTTTTGGTGGTGTCGTTACGGCAACAGAGGGAGCTGGTTTGGCAGTTGTAGCGTCACTAGTTATTGGGTTAGTTTATGGAGAAGTGGATTTTAAAAGACTGTATGAAGCTGCAACCGAAGGAGCAATTCAAACGTCATCAGTAATGTTATTGGTAGCAGCTTCAGTATTACTAGGTGAATTTTTAACAGTCGAACAACTTCCACAAAAAATTGCCGCATCAATTATGGACTTTACAAATAATAAGTATGCTGTTTTAGCCATATTAAATGTTTTTCTTCTAGTTATTGGTTTCTTTTTGCATTCTGTAGCAGCGATAATTCTTACCGTCCCTATCGTTATGCCTTTAGTTTATGCTGTGGGTATAGATCCAGTTCATTTTGGTATAATAGTCACTTTAAATTTAGCAATTGGACAACAAACACCTCCTGTTGCAAGCGTTTTAGCAACTGCATGCTCTGTAGCAAAAGAGGATATATGGGATGTAACACGAGAAAACCTTATTTTTATAAGTGTTTTAGTAATATTGTTGCTTTTAGTGACCTATGTACCAGCCATACCAATGACACTAGTTGAATACTTTTATAGGAGTTAAATGCATAAATTAATTGAGCTTAATAAAATAAATAGTCATTTATCTGAAGTAATTTTAAACAGACCAGAAAAGCTGAATGCAATGACCAAGCCCATGTGGATAGAGCTTGGAGAAATATTCAAAAAGTTATCTAAAAATAAAGACTTAAGATGCATAATTATAAGAGGCAAAGGTAAAAAATCTTTTTCGCCAGGTAATGATATAGGGGAATTTAAAAAAGAAAGATCATCATCAAAATTAGCAAAATCTTATGGCAAATTTTTACATGGAACTTTAGGCGAAATATTTAATTGTCCAATACCGACTGTAGCCCTAATAGAAGGAATTTGTGTTGGTGGTGGATTAGAAATAGCAGCATGTTGTGATATTAGAATTTGTGGCAAAAGTTCAAGATTTGGAATTCCAATTAAAAGATTAGGCTTAACAATGGCTGCAAAAGAATTAGAAGTTCTTTTAAAAGTAACTAATTATTCAACTGCTATGGAAATTTTATTTGAGGGTAGGGTATTTAGTGCAGAAGAAGCATTTGAGAAAAAACTTGTTAACAGAGTAGTTGATGACAAAAATGTTGAAAAAGAAGCTTATAAATCAGCAGAATTAATATGTGAAGGAGCACCAAAAGTTACAAGATGGCATAAGCAATTTGCAAAAAATATTTTAAAGAACGGTAAGGTGACTGAAAAAATAAACAATCTTGGTTATAAATGTTACGATACTGAAGATTTTAAAATTGGGTATAAATCCTTTTTGAATAAAACAAAACCTAAATTCAAAAATAAATAATAAATGACAACTTCATTGAAGGGTATTCGTGTTTTGGAAATGGCACAAATTATGGCTGGCCCAACTTGTGGATTATTATTAGCCGATCTTGGAGCTGAAGTTATAAAGATAGAAAAAACACCTGCTGGAGATGATACTAGAAATTTTCTCCCCCCTGAGATTAATGGAGAAGCTGCAGCATTTATGATGATGAATAGAAATAAAAAGGGAATAGCTTTAAATTTAAAAGATAAAGATGGAATAAAAATTTTTAAAGAAATGGTTAAAAATTCTGATGTAGTTCTAGAAAATTTTAGAAAAGGCACATTAGAAAAATTAGGTATTGGTTATAATGTGCTGTCTGAGATTAATCCTAAAATAATTCTTTGTGAAATATCTGGATATGGTAGAACTGGTCCTTATGCTGATAAAGGAGGGTTTGATTTAGTTGCTCAAGGAATGAGCGGTTTAATGAGTATAACTGGAGAGAGTAAAGATAAGCCCCCAATGAAAGTTGGAGCACCCATCACAGATATTACTGCTGGTTTGTTGGCTTCAAGTGGAATTTTAGCTGCATTAATTCATAGAGAAAAAACTGGAGAAGGTCAGAAAGTTGATACATCTTTATTTGAAGCTGGTATAGTTCATACTTATTGGCAATCAGCTATAGCAGGTGCTACTGGACAATCTCCTGGACCACTTGGATCTGCACATCCTTTAACTGCTCCTTATCAAGCTTTTAAAACTAAAGATAAATGGATTACAGTGGGAGCTTCTAATCAAAACACATGGTTAATGTTATTAAAGGCTATTAATCGTCAAGATCTTCAAGAAAATGAAATGTTTTCATCAAACCTGAGTAGAAAGAAAAATATTTCTCAGCTTGTAGATATACTTAATACTGAACTTTTAAAAAAAACATCAGATGAATGGCTAAAAATATTTGATAATAATGGTTTACCATGTGGACCTATAAATTCTATTACAGAAATGTTTGAAGATCCACAAACAATTCATAGGGAAATGATAATTGAAGTTGATAATAAAAAAGCTGGCAAAAGCAAGGCTATTGGTATGCCAATCAAGTTTTCAAAAAGTAAAACAGAAAAATCAAAAGGTGCACCTAATTTAGGCGAACACACAAGAGAAATTATGCTGAGTTTTGGGTACAAGCACGAAGAGATAGAAGATTTTTATAATAGAAAAGTAATACTTTAATTTACAGTTTCAAAAATTTTAAATAGTAATTCAGAAACATGTTTACCTTTTTTATCAGATAAATCTGAAATTTGATGTCTACAGCTAGTACCATTTGCAATAATAAAATCTTTTTCATCACTATTGTTTACCGCAGGTATCAAGGATAAATTTGCCATTTTTTTTGATATTTCATAGTGTTTACTGTCGTAACCAAATGATCCAGCCATACCACAACAACTGGATTCTATCATTTTGTTATTAATCTTTAATTTAGATAAAAGATTTTTAAGGCCTTTCATTCTATCTTGAGATTTTTGATGACAATGACCGTGTATTAATACGTTTTGGTCAAATTTATTAATCTTAATATTATTATCATTTTCAATGTGTTCTAATATAAATTCTTCCAATAAATAAAATTTATTTTTTATTTTTTCTCTATTTTTTACATCTTTTAATTTTTGATATTCATCACTGAAAGTAAGCAAGCAAGAAGGCTCAATTCCAACAACAGGTAAATCATAATAATTATTTTTAATGATATAATCATTAAATCGATTTAATTCATTTGCTGCTTTATCTAATTGTCCATAAGAAATGTAGGTTCTTCCACAACATAAAGGTCTATCTAAATTATCTTTATCATAACTTGGTATGATTGTTTGAAAACCTAGTTTGTTTAATACTTTTATAGCTGTCTCTTATACACATCTGACGCTGCCGACGAATAGAGAGGTGT
>OJFS01000604.1_pt1 | contig 12801 bp, 13 predicted proteins | sample 1594231 | NCBI WGS metagenome assembly OJFS01 (sample SAMN05416847, study PRJEB24817) | seawater metagenome | isolation source: Sea water | place: Canada:Atlantic | collected 2013-07
TCTACACCTCTCTATTCGTCGGCAGCGTCAGATGTGTATAAGAGACAGCCCTGATTCATACATAGAACTTATGCGGCAGCATGGACCTTACGGTAGCGGAGTAATTGAGCCTGATTATCAAAAAGTATTTGAGTATGCAGTTTTAGCTTATGAAAAAGACTTTCCACAAGGGTTCATATCTTTAGCGGAGATATACGCCAGAGGATATAGAATTGATCGCAACTTCCAGAAAGCGTTGAATATAATGGAAGAGCTCGATAAGAAAATCGCTGCGGGCCTATATGTTGGTTATACGGATACTCTAGGACGCGACAGACTTGTTAGGAACTTAGAGCTAATTTAGTTTCAATGGGGCTTAAAGTTATTCGAGAAGATGATGATTATTGGGAAGACGTTTACGATTCATCAACTATCTTACCTGGTAGTAAAGAGTTAAGAGTAACGTATACGCTAGATGGGTACTTTGCCAAAGCAGAATATACAATTGATGTGGCTTCATATAAGTCTGTTTTAGACAAGCTTAATGACAAATATAACTCTTTGGAAGAAGTATCGTATCGACACTTTCTAAAATTCGAAGACGAGATATCTGTAGAACTCAGAAAACCGGGTTATAAAGATAAATATATCGTTCTTAAATATACAAACGAAATATTTCGCGCAGACGTCTCCTTCGTTCAGAATTTGAATGCGCGTACTAAGGAATGGAAAGCGTTGAAGTCCTCCCACGCTGCTATCTAAAAGCCACTTTACTATCATTTTTTAGTTGTTAGCTATCCCTCCAGCCTATTCAGGCTGAGGGGCATAGCTCACACCCTGACACCAAACGCTCCCTTGTTGCAGGATAGCCTTCTTAGCTTTAAAGACTGCTCTAGCCGATGATTTTTCGATAAAAGTATCCGTATAGAATGGGTTATAAGTAACCTCTATCCAGTCGTTGCTAAGGGTTTTGATTTTGTCTTTTTTCACTTGGGCTAATTGACCTTCCACAAAAGCATGTACACACCGACGCTTTTCAACACGAGTTCTACGTTGCCCCCCAGCACGCACGTTGAATATTGCATTTTCAATTACCACACTGACCGAGTGATCAAGGACTTTACCCGATAACGGACCGCCTTTACCTTGAATAGAAAAAAGCTCACTATTTTTACTATTCAAATCACGATACCCGCGCACACTCATACCCAGCGCGTATTTTCTGTTCTTAAATCCAATAATTAATTCTGGCGAAGAACTTGGGAAGTTTGAAACGGAATCGAAGTTATCAAAGAAGGTTGCTTGTGATTGCTCAGAGTACATTATTATCTCATTGTGGTGATTATCAGAAGATATAAGTAATGTATGAGGCTATGAATTGGTTGCCACTTTTGGACTTTCTAGCGAGCTTAAGAGAGAAGACAATCGTGGCCGGTTGTGCAACTGTTAGATTTTTTAATGCCGTTTCTTTTTAACCACAGTTTCCATATCAGGTTCGAACTTGTGATAGAGCTGACCTTCCAATTCTTCTGGAACTTTGAAATTATGGGGGACTTCTAAACTTTGCAGCATGAAGTTTATAGCAATGGTGCGACACCCTTCTGGGGATTCACCTAAGCTGAGCATCTGCAAATACGTTTCTTTTTCCAAACGTCCAGCCAACACCAAGTTAACCATGTAGTTTCGGGCTAGCATGCTATACATCTTTCTAACGACGTAGTCATTGAAGCTTGGATCATCTTCCCATTCTTCAACGCTACGTTTTTTAAATTCATCTGGAATTGGAGCATTATCTAAATGAGCTTTAATATCTTTAATTAGCTCATCGTATTCATGTTCAACATCAGTTTCAGGAATTTTACTACTCTGCATAACAGCCTTCACCCTTTACATTCCATGTAATCTCTAAATCTTATTGGGGTTAGTTAAGCTCAGTAGACTAACTAACAATCCCTTATGTTACACCAGATACAGGGTTTTCTTTAAGTAAAAATTATTTAACCTTTGTGTATAAATAAATACCTGTTATGTAAGCTAAAACATAAATACCAAATGCCAACTGAAGGATTTCAGGACTGTGAATGAGCGCCAGGGTTGGGCTTAAAAGTATTAAAATGCCCTGCCCTAACATCGTCATTATCGTAAAAAGACGTGTTTTAACTTTCCAGATTGCTAACACCCCGAATAACACGCCAATCACCACTAAAATATCAAGATGGTAGGGCGAAAACAACGCCATGGTATACGCCCATAATAAAGACCAATATTCTATCTTGCTCAGCGATGGGGTGTCCCCCCTTCCCTTAAAAAGGGTAATAACAATCCCTAGCATTGCTGTGAGTGGAATAACCAATCCACCCACGACTAAACCTATCAAAAGTGGATAAAGGCCTTTTGCCTTCATACTGCAATGTCCTCTTTGAAGTCATAAGTGGCTATTTTCCCTATGGATGAGAGATAAAGGCAAACTTTAATTGTCTCGTTATCCGGAAATAAGTTTTTGTATGATTCCATTTTCTCGGCATAGCGTGCCATCATTCGATGTGCAAATGCTTGCTCACTTTCTCCGTTAGAAGGTCGGCCAGTCTTGGTATCGATAATATAACGGGCATTATCAGTCTCAAATGTCATATCAATTATTAACTTTTTAAGCTTACCTACCCTCTTCATATATACCTGCTTTTCCACTTCAATATTACTTTGCTGTAACGCCCACGCCATATAGTCACTCGACTTAAGGTAATGGAGCTGTTCTTCTAACTCGCGTATCGCGTAAAACAAAGAGCTATCAGCTATTCCATGCTTCAAAAGTAATACCCGCCAATAAGCACGATTCGTTTCAACCGGTTGAGAGAAAAATGCCTCCCAGCCCTTATCGACTATCCTCTCAATGGTGATGTGAAAAACTATCCCAATAATCCTGTGGGTATCGACCATCCAATCAAATTTAGGTGGAGCCTCATTATCTACATGTATTATCCCCCGTGATGACGCTAACATTTGGCCTTCAGGAAGGTGCAAGTTATTCAACTTTGATAGGCGCGCTCGCTTAGGTAACGTATCTACCTCTTGTTCAGTAACCTCACTTGTCAGAACTTTAACGGTTTCACTATCATCAACTTTTAACATGCCCAGTAAGCTAGTTTCAGGATAATCGGCTTTAGACTCGCCAAGAATGAATAATTGTTTCTTAGCCCTCGTAGAACCTACATAAGCCAACCGGATAGCTTCATTACGAGCTTTCATTGATTTAATGGCTTGAATACATTTATTCATGCGGGTTTCTGTCAAGCTAGATGATTTATTTGGCGCGAAAACCGCGATACGCTCACCGTTAAGCGAGGTTTCGACAAAGTCGACTAACTTGGTTACTTCTGGTCTGATTGGTTTATGGCTATTTGGAATGAACACGTAATCAAATTCTAAGCCTTTTGATTTATGCATGGTCATAAGGTTGATTGTTCCAGACGACTTTTCATCAGGTGCGAATAATGTCTCAATTGATTCTGACAATTTATCACCATCGAACTGTTCAAAACTGAATTTACCTAGCAGGTCTAAGAACGCTTTGTATGCACTTTTTTCATTAGCATCTTTCAATACGGATAAACCGCCCAAGACCATAAACGCCCCCTCTATGATAGAAGCTAGCGGTTTCCGCTCTGCATGGCGTATTGATTGGTCAATAACTTTTGTCAGGCGCTTGATACGCTCGACCGTGCTTTCGCTTAATTTACTTAATGTGTTCTCAGACTTTAGTTTCGCAATGACGATATCTTTTAAACGGGCGCGCTTTGTTCCACCTTCCAGAGCAATAATTTCAAGTTCGGCCAGTGACAACCCAATGAGTGGAGAGCGTAATAACCCTATCCAACTAACCTTATCGCTAAGATCACAGATTGATTTAGTCAGTAACGTCAAATCCGTAATAACAGACAAGGATGCGAGGGGGTGAATATCAATCGCTCTATGGCCTAGTTCGCCTTTACGCATGTGTTCGATGATAGTTGCTAAGTCAGCTCGTGAACGGCCTAATACTGCAATAGAGGCATTAGGTTCGACGCTTTGTATTTTATGGATCTGATTTACTACGTCAGAAGCTTGTTTGTCTAACCAATTGGGGCCTTCGTATCGCGTGATGGATACTGCCTCGTTATCTAAGGCAGGTTTTGCAGCTTCGGACGGATTGTACGTAGTAGAACCGAGTGAAGCATCGGTTTTGGTACCAAATGCGCTTTTAAACTTACTATTCACCCATTCGATAATCCCAGCTTGAGAGCGATAGTTACTCGTTAATTGATGTGTCTCTAATTTTAAGTGCCCCACACCATTATCAGACGCTTGAATAAAGTTTCCAACATCGGCACCTCGAAACAAATAAATCGACTGCATCTTATCGCCAACCAGATACAACGTTTTACCATCATCTTTTTGCCACCCACTACTGAGGCGCTTTAAAAGCTCAAATTGGAACGGGGAACAATCTTGCACTTCATCTACTAGTATATGGGAAATGCGGTTATCAAGTCGTAGCATCGTATCACTTGGCTTACCTTCATCCCCTAGCGCGCGTAACGCAGCATTTTGGATTTCTGCAAAGTCGCATTCTCTATGTTTATTAAACTGAAGTAACAACTTGGCAGCGAGTATGGGTAGCAGAGTTAGAATACTCGATAGAAGATCCCATTCTTTATCTGAGTAGGTTGGTGGTAACACACTATCGAGAATACCTACGATGCCTTCATCTAAGTTACGAAAGTGCTCTAGTAAGCTTGTGGCTTGCTCGCGCATCATCGTCGCGTGTGCCTTGGCATCTTCATCTTTAATGTCTTTTAGCGGGCCGAACCCTTCTCGCTTCGTTAATTTAGACTTAACTTTGCCCTGTTTAGTAAAGAATATCTCTTTAACCGAAGTAAGAAATTTAAAGGTTTGTTCATCTGATAACGCAATAGAATCTAGTTGGTGCACATTACATTCTATCCCCTTTGCATACGCTACAATGGCTTTTAGCTCATCGATAACAAAATTGAATTCATCGAACAGAGGTGCTGCGCATTTAGCAATAACTTTCGCGTTGTTATTTTCCATAACCTCACGCTGCTCTATAACGTCCTTATTTAAAACCAATGGTAACCATTGTTCTCGATAAGAAAGCATTTCGGCCAGCATGCTGACAGCCTTTGGAAATTTATTATCAAAATGCAAAAGTAGCTTTCTAATATTTTCACCCAGTTCAGTGTCTTCTTTGTATTGCCCTAATAAAGACTCAGCAGCGCCAGTGTAGAGATCGTTTGGTCTTTCGGATATGGCCGTTATCTTGCCAAAGCAACTTGAAGCAGGAGCCATAGCAGCAATACTTTTGCATAGAGAATCAAAGGTTTTAATTTCCAACCGATTTGGGTTTTCTACAATACCCCACCCTCTTTCTTCTGACCGCTTTAACACCTTCTTGGCAAGTTCAAACATTTGCATTTCATGCGGGCTATTAGGAACTTGGTTAGACTTAGCGCGTTTTAGCTCATTGACGAGTCGCTGCCTCAACTCAGCAGTCGCTTTATTCGTAAAGGTGATCGAAAGTACGTTTTCCGGCTCTAGGCTATGCAGAAGACAGTTGAGGAAATATTTAATCGACTCAGTTGTCTTACCTGAGCCAGCTGGGGCAGCTACCAATTTATGCGTTGTGAGTTCTGATAGTGTTTTACGAATATTCGTGTCTTGCATAATACATCTCCTATTTTTCAGTCAACGTATCTACAAAAAATCCAGCCGCAAAAATTCGTCCATATCCGGTTATAGATTTATTAGGCATATTTTCTGCTCTATCATCAGCACATGTATTCAGGAGGCCATGTGATTCGAAAACTATTTAAAATGCGCTCAGCGCCAAAGATGCGAGATAGCTATCCCTTGGTTTATGGGATCTTTGGATATCTCCCCGTATGCAAACTTGCGAATCGCCCTGTACTTGAATATGAAAGGCTCGCAGAGGACTGGGCTAATAGTAGCCGGGTATTTCAACAGGAAAAAATGAAGTCAAATTTAGTCGTTGGAAGTTGTGGGCCACTACTTCATAACTTATTTATGTTCGGGGGCGCGTTAGTCACACCAGAGCTTCATGAACTTCTGAACCAATTCGAAAGGAACCTTACCGAATCAGAATCGCCATGGGTTGAGCTATTTAAGGACTGCTTTAAAAATGATATTGATGTTCGACTGCGTATCGAGCTAATGGAACACGATGATAAGCTGCTACTTGAAGTGGCTAGAAAAGATTATGACAAACTGACTGAACCGCATACCAGCGCACTTCATCAATATTTCTTATCAAACTTTGATGAAGTACGCTTGGCTTTATGCGGGTAAAATCAGCTAAGAATTGGAATCAATCTAAATCGAGGAAAAGTCTCTTACTTCTATTTTCTTGTCTGGGGATTCTAGTCCACGAGTGAAGCCACATGCCAGGCTCTAACTTTTGAGTAACGGTTCTTAAGTACCCATTCTCATTAGTGTAATGAATCGGGTGCTTATTCGCTCCCCACCCAAGCGGTTCTTTGGTATCTTCATCACAATATTTCTTCAAGCGCTGTTCAGACCAATAAACGACGCCGTTCGGCTCAACACATCGCCATTTCGCTTCCGCTGGAAAAATAAATCTTTTGCCATCAATGATTTCAGTGGGTCGTAAATCTACATCGATTTTGCCTACAGAAAGTTGCATTTTGACCATCATGTCACTATCCGTGTGAGAGGTGTTTAGCTCCTTTCCCGTCCATGCGTCGAAAGTTTGGATGCTAAGTTGTTTGGTTGAATTATCAGTAGTCACAGTAATTTCCTGTTTATATTTTTGTTATTGGTTTCTCTCAACAGGGAATTTATAAGATATTTAGGTTGATTTGAGTATGTCAAAAATTGACAGATACACAGGTAATCAGCATGCTCCACTATACTTTGGTATGCGTTCTCATACCCTAATATATCGGTGAAAATTATCTATATTGATGCGCTACACCTATTGTGAAGTAATAGGCTGAGCGTAGATAAACATTGATAAGAAATGTGCGGTTAGAGCTTGGAGTCCATCTTCTGTTTCTAATCTACTCGCGAAGTGCTCAATCAAATCACTTGATATAGATTCGTTCTGCGCCATGTTTGCAATCACTGAAGTACAAAGCTTACGTTTAAAAGACTTTTCGATATAGTCTTCAATGTCGTCCACATCTTTTGCGTATTGCAATTCTACTGGCTTATTGATGTGAACAGTGCGTGTTTCTAAGTTTTTCACTAACTGATTAACTGTCGTCATTCTTTGTCCGCTGTCTGTAGCTGTAATTTTTATTATAGTGGCTATGCATCCCGTTCTCACTCATTCTCCGGCTTCTAATCTTCTTGTTTATATGTTTTTAATGTCTGAACCTTTATCTGCCAGTAATACAGCAATTTGTTAACTGGTTTAACGCAAAGGCGATTATTTGCGGGGTTAAAGTATTCGTGTATTGTCGTCTTTTATCCAAATGAAAAAATTGCAAGGCTTATTCAATGTCATCAAAACTTCCAGACTTCTTTCAGGTGAGAATCAAACAAACTAATGTCGAGAAAACGATGTCAGAAAATGATTTTATGTCCACTATCCCTTATTGGTTTTCAATCACTGATACTGAGTTATATGACATATTGGGAGGCGCTAAATTTGAGAACGATGATTTCGCTTGTGAGCCCAGGTATATCTCTGCTGATTAAAAACCGCTGTTTATCATAAATGGATTAAGCTACATGTCACATCATGCTCATCTATTGTTAGTTGGTCGTGTTAATGATTGTTTAGCCATATTAAAAATCTAAAAACCTTTAGAACTACATTTAATGTATGCACCTATGGCTGTCGTAAGCTCAGCAACGTGGATAAGTGACCTGCAAAGTAAAACTATACTCATCAATGGAATAGTTACTTCCTTGATGTTAGTAACTTGATGCCGTTTTCAATTCATACTCCCCTCCCCTGCTTGTTACTTCATTTTTATTCAAACAAGTACGCTCTTAGTTTTTTCTTTTGTTCTTAAAAATAATATTTTAGTAATGAGGCGGTAGCCATCTTTTAAAATCTATAAACATTTAATACATCATTTAATGTCCGCACTAATGGTTGTACAAAACGCATCAATGTTGGTTTTTGCTCTTCAAAGTAAATTACTGCTCACCAATGGAAATCAATGAAACTATAAGTGCGCACGAATGGAGTCTTGGTGTAAATAAATATGCATGGACAAAAGTTAATGCTCAGCTCCTAGACTAATATACGGCAACTAAGCTCGCCCTTATCCATGATTTTTAGGCACAATGGCGGTATAAGGCAAGGTTGTAGAATTATTTGAAATAGTATTTGGAATTTTGTTACTTGATAGAAGAGTTTCTATGCTTTCAGGTTATTAAGAAAGGCTGCTGCTTCAGCGGGTGATGACGGCTTGAAGCTTCTCTTGGGTGGGGGTAATGCATCAGGCGCGCTAACTGGGCCTTGTAAGACAGCTGGGGTGGTTTGAGTGGAGACTTTATCGCTTTGCAACGTTTCTCGAAGTACGTTTAGAAAGCCGGTTAACTTTTCTATGGCATTTACGGCTACGAAGGTAACTGCCTTATCCTTGAATTCATATTTAACGTAACCTAGATCAGATAAACTATTTATTAAACGGCGAATTGTATTCTGAGACCACTGAAATGCTAAAGCTAAGAACCTTACTCCCCGATTAAGTGAAGGTCGGAATTTCTTCACGTTCCAGTTCGTTTGATTATAAAGGTACCCGTGCAAGATAAGTAATTTATGCATGTGCTTAGACTGGTTTAACTTAAGCTTGTTTTGTTTATTGGTAAGTTTGCCAACGTAAACTTTGAAAAATGTGATTTCTCTAACTAGGCCACCAGCACTCTTCGTCTTTGCATCCTTAAGTGCTATCTCAAGCCATTTAGCAAAGTCAATAGCATAGGTATGCTCACCAATAGTTAGCGTATGAGATATTTCATCATAGTAGGTGTACTTTTGACGTGGAGCTTTTGGATCGAGTTCGGGCTCTTGTAAGAATTTCTTTTTAGTCAACGAGTCCAGGGCCGCACGAACTGCGTTAGGTGAATACCCAGTCTTATTACAGATAGCCTGAGTTGTGGACTTAAATGTCCGATTGAAGATTTTTTGTTGGCATGCGAAATACGCTATGTGTGAAAACACATAAGCTTCCGTATCTGTGAGATGTTCAAACATGCAGGTGGCCATGAACAGAACATCATTATCTTTATTTCTGTTTGTCATATTTTTACCAACAAATAGTAATCATTTGCCGATAAAAAACGCGATAACTGTTGACCAAAATAGCCAATCAGCTAAAATTAGACTTGTAACCGATTCCAAAAAGTTACGTTTTCAAACCCGCATGTGTTAGCGCACGTTGCGGGTTTTGTCTTCTTAGCGCTTCCTATCTTCTCTTTTTTTATTTTCCGCTAATCAGTAAAGATTTAAACCCCTTACTTATTTGATGTAATCTTTAATTAAATAACCTAATAGATCAAGCCGGATCTGGATGTTGCAGGATCTTTCTAAAGATTCGATCCGAAGCGTTAACTATTGATTTCTAATATAAAGATTCGATCCAGAAGTTATAGTCAGTTGTTTACGATTTTACCTGTTGAAAGGGAATGGAAGCACAGTGAATTTGGATAAGTGAAAATTAATGATTTGCAATGTTTTCAACGAATATTCCCACGTGGGAAAGTCTTGCCAGATGTGCCTTTAGCCCCTATAAATAAAGGGGCTAGAGGGTTTATTTATTTTTTAAAAAAATAGGCTGAGAGTACTCGAATAGGTTATGTTCTATTGGCACCTATTTGTCCGATTATATTAAGAGCCGACATATCTCGTCTAAATGCAATGATTGAGCAACCTTGTTCCTCAGAGTATCCGATATTAACCAAGTAGCCTTGTATTGTTGCTCTGCCATATTCTACCACCCGCTCCCCTTTCTTAGATCCAGATAGGTAGGTCGATCCAATCTGCTCTGTGATTTTTTTAGTAATTTTCTCGTGAATCTTCGCATTGTATGTTGGATCATGATTGGCAATTATCATGTTTGAGAACTTTCGCTTAAACTCCGGTAATTTTGATGATGGAGCAACACTTTCTCTTAGCTCATTCCAAGTGTAGATTTTAAGTGCTTGTTTACCAGTAATTAAATGTTCCCTTGCCCATAGGCCGAACAAGATTTCAATTTCATTATTAGTGGCGAATATGTCACTTTGAATAAGCAATAACCCATTGAGCTCTTGTCTTGAGCGAATAGCATTTACTAGATTTGTGATAGTAGAACGTGGGAACTGGAGTACAGCAGCTTTTTTCTCAAGCCCTTTATCATCCTTGTACGTCACTATTGCTTCAAGACGGAAGAGTTTGAAGAAAAGCTCGATATCGACTACTGATGAATTATTTGCATCAAAGAAATCAGCCATGTCAAAAGTGGTAGCGGAAATACGGTGCAGGGCTGATATAGCATTAGTAACGTAACCTCCGCCTGATGCTTCGCTTAAATTTATATCTTTAGCAAGGGCAATTAATGGCTCAAGCGGAAGCGTAAACGTTTCGCCTATATTGTCCGTCTCTAATAAGCGCCCTTGTATATGGTCTATCAGCCACGTAATTGCCCCTGCGTAATACGACATGTCAGGCAAATATACTAATCTCCCCTCCTCTGCCCTTGCAGTAATTTTTATTGGCTTAACAAGCGAATTTTCTCTGATATCTATCGAAATCTTAGAAGACTTGTCTTTCCGGTTCGTCCTCATCGCTTTGACGAGGTACCTAACTATTTGGAGTTCGATAAACCGCGTTTTATCTTCATATTGGTCAATGTTAATTGATTCAACAGTATTGGAGGCTACCAGCTTAAAGTCTTCAATATCTTCACTTTCGGGCGCATTGGTTAAAGAAGCTCCTTGAGGGATAATTAATTTAAACAACTTACCGCGACGCTTCCTGATAGGATCGGTTGTTATGAACTCTCCTTCGACGAATCCACTTTTCTCAAGAAGCGTAAGATGGTGCCGAATGTTGGACACTTTCCTTTGTGTTTCAATGGCGAGATATTCTAGGCTAGCAATAAGCTCATCGGTACTTTGCAATTTGATAAATAAGTCTGAGGCCACGGCGATTGTTGTTGGCGAAATATCCATTGAGTTGCAAAGGCGGGTAAACGCCTTGAAATCAAAATTTTCCGACACGCTGGCTAGTGGTGCTTTATAACCATACTTTTCAGGTAAGTGAAACAGTTCGCGCACTGTGCCCCCTTCTTATTTTTAAAGATTTGATATATATCTAGGATTCGATTCGAGGATATCCTACAAACTACTGCATGTAAATTTTCCGGCCTTTCTCTATTAAAACTTTTAGATAAGTAACCTAACCTTTAAAAATAATCGAAGTTATTTATGCATTATTCCCACGTGGGAAAATTTTGAGGGAACCCTGCAAAACCAATAAAAATGTACGCTGTAGAGGTTTTCTATTTTTTAATTAAATAGTGGGAAATTAGCATATCGAGGTTCTATAGATTCGATCCGAGCATTTTAATCTTTAACGTGCAAGAATTTGAATGTGTCTAATTTTGAGGAACAAGAATGAGTTCAGCAGAGATGTATAATGGTTTAAAGGTATTGTCTAGTTACCATCGTAAAGGTGGTGTAGGAAAAACCTTCTTAGCTTCCACGATTGCTTACCTACTTGCTACTGGTGGGCCTGATGGAACAGGGAAAAAGCGTCGGGTTCTAGTTTTAGACTATGATTCTCAGCAGGATTCTTCAAAAGCATTCCTTCAAATGGATGCTATACCTGGTGACGATGAATACGCCGCGCCAACTCACCCTGATTATAAAGAGATTAATGACCCTGATTGGCCTGGACGCAATACCAGTACGGATATTCTTTTTGACTCTCCGGTATATGAATACCCAACCGCTTTCGAGGGCATTAAAGTTCTACCGTCAGAAGGCAATGTTGATAGGGTACTTGCACTGACACCTCAGTCTGAAAGACTGGTATCAACAATTACATCGCATATGAAAGAATGGTTCTCTATTCCAGACCTAGCAGAAGATTACGACATCATCATTGTTGATAATCCGCCAAGCAAATCTCCAGTATCAGCCGGACTATTGGGAGCGGCGACACACGTAATCATTCCGACCGAGCCTGAATATGATTCGATTGATGGTGTACCGATGCTGTTAAATCGTATAGACAGAATCAATGAAGACCGAGCTGACAATCCTTTAGAAGTGCTAGGCGTAATCCCGAATAAAGTACAAAGCAAGTCGAAGCTGACTCAAAAAGACAGAATAGCGTTATCAAAGTTATACGATAAAAATGGCCCAACCGCAGCTTACATGAGTCAGTTTTGGCTAACACAACGTAACTGCTATCGTGTAATGGAACGCCCATCAGTAGATGAGTCGCATTTTAACTACGTTCATAACCACTATGCGATAGATGAAATGACTAAGCTGTATAAGCTGGTCGAAGATAAAATTTGGGGAGGTAAATAGTATGGTCAAGCCAAGACAACGGCGTGTGAACACATCTAACCCGCAGGATGACTTAATCTCTGAGTTTTCAGAGGGGCAAGGTGTATCTCAACGTTCACGTGAAAAGCTTGATGCTTTGAAAGAACGTGATAAATCCAAAGAGAGTGATGTCCATGACCAACCGCTTTTCAGTACATCATTTGAAGTTGACAGAATACTGTTACTGTCTCTTATACACATCTGACGCTGCCGACGAATAGAGAGGTGTAG
>OJFS01000628.1_pt1 | contig 12464 bp, 8 predicted proteins | sample 1594231 | NCBI WGS metagenome assembly OJFS01 (sample SAMN05416847, study PRJEB24817) | seawater metagenome | isolation source: Sea water | place: Canada:Atlantic | collected 2013-07
CATTCCCTGTTTCCAAAGAAGGTTGTGGACGTCTTTATCCAATTCGATAGATTGTGTTAGCCAGTTTACAAACCGACTCGTACTGTTAAAAGATTAGCGAAAATAGTGCCAAAAAAGCATTTTAATAATAACTTCAATTAAATCATTGGCTTATTTTTATTTAGTTACACTAATAAATGATTGAAGTGATCAGCTTTAAACCACAATGGTGCAAATGAAGTGCTAGGGTGCACCGAATTGGTGGTTAATAAACCAAAATTCCACCTCACACCTTTTATTATTGACTGACTCTAGCGTTATTTGGCTTTGGTTTGCTTTAAGTCTTTTTTTAACGCGACAAGTGTATCTTTCATTGCTCGTTCTTTTTGCCTTCGGCTATCGCGACTTTCATCTGTAGCACTTTGATATAGTGCATGTTCAAAATCTTGGGTGAGCGAGTTAAATAGCGAGGCCGCGTTTGTTGGTAAAAAAGGTTTCACTTGTTTGAAGTATGCAGTGCTTCCTTTGTTCTCTCGCGCTACCTTAGTAAAATTCGACACCAACTCAACAGCGTTTAAATAAATGTGTTGATGTGCAGGCACGGTCGACTTCTTTCTAAGAGGAAAGAACAGCACAAGCAGAAAAATACTGACTATCCCCAGAAGAATCAAAAAGAAGAACGTCATTTTCTTAGAGGTTAAATCGCCAAGAAGCTTTTTTAATAAATCAGTTTGAGTTTGATTGTCAAAACCCAGAACTAATCTACTCCACTGATAATCAAGTTGGCGAAACCATCCTCTGATAGATAAAAACAGTTCAGCTGAATTTAAATTCTTAAACATACCTTCACTGCGAGTTTCATTAAAATCGGCTAACGCTTGTTCTAATCCAAAGGTAATGCGTGATGGTGCCACCATACTAGTAGGATCGTACGAGACCCAAACGCCGTCTATTAATGCTTCTACCCAAGCGTGGGCATCGTATTGGCGAACTTGTATTACGTTGTCACTTAATAATTCGCCACCTTGATAGCCTGTCACCATACGAGCAGGAATGCCCGCAACCCGAAGGGCAAACACCATGGCGCTGGCATAGTGAGCACAAAAACCCGCCTTTGCTTCAAACATAAAGGTGTCGATGGGCGAGTTCGGCATAGCGTCAGGTTGTAAGGTGTAACTAAACCCGTTGGTTTTAAAGTGGCGTAGAATATCTTCGGCAATACTTCGCTCACTGTGCGCATTTGCTTTTAGCTGCTTTACCCACGCTTGAGTACGTACGTTGCTGTCCATCGGGTATTGAATATTAAGTTGATAATCAAAGTCATATATCTCACTAACACGTGGCGTTTCTGGATAATAAGTTAAATAGAACGCTCGTTTGCCGACAATTGGACGCGCCGCACGTAATGCATAATTGAACTGACGCCGCATCTCAGGATTGTCTAAATTTGTGTTTTGAGCCGACACATCAAGAGAATACAGCCAGCGTTGGTTACTGGGCTCTACAATCAATTGATAGTTTTCTGAGGGGGGAAGCGATGCATCAGTTGAAGGCGCCGCGACACGTCGACCCATGGTTTTAAGCTGTGCTTCAGCTTGTTTTCGTCGTGGGCTAATTGTCCACGTTTTACCGTCAAAGGCTTCCATCGTCATGGCGCGCCAATACCGCTGTTCGGCCAATGGTGGGCGTTGCTCAAAGGTGGCGGTGAGCGCTAAATCAGACGACCTCGCCAGCGAGGCAATATCCCCTGGCGTGACCGAATCTGATAACCCTGTTTCATTAGACTTAGACGTAGGCATTTGCCAAAGAGGAGGAAACTGCGGCATCACTACAAATAACAGTGCAGCCAAGGGAAATGCTTGCAGCAGTATTATCGACGATTTACGCATCGACCCCCTAAAACTTCTCGCGGGGGCGTATACCAATGACAATGCGGTGAACAAAAGAACGATAACCGCGACATAGCCTATCCATGCTTCAATACCTAAAGCAAAAATAAAACCACAGCCGACCAGAAATATGCACGAGCAGAATAGCTGTAAAAAATCTTTCGTTTTTGAAAGCAACATAAGCTTCAGCGAGCAGGCAATCACTAAAAGGTTAATCATGCTGTTGAGCAAACCAATAGAAAGACCGAACCAGCCTAGCGCTATTAAGGATAGTACGGCTAACAAATTTACGGTGCGGCTACTTGGGTTATATTCTTGCCACCTAAAATACAACGCGCTTTGCATAATAACCGCGCATATGGCAAGTAATATCACCCAAGTTAGCAATGGGGTTAGCAGGCTAAGGGTTAGTACCATAAAGCAGGTGGATAGCAGCATATTAGCTTTATGGTTCATTTACTCAGCCCTTGGAAATCACTGTTGTCTGGGGCTTGGGCGGCAAGAGGGGCTGCCGGAGAGATAGATGCATGACTCGAAGACTTAGCCGAACTAGCATCAAAAAGTGTGTTGGGATAAGTCGCCAGTGCCTTCAGACATTGATGCATGTGTGAAATAGAATTATTGGGGGTAAAGGTTGCACTACCTAGTTTTAAACCGTAGTGCAGACCTTGCGATTGCATCGACACTATTTTTTGAGTCAATGCACTTAATCCTTCTTCTAGCGGGGTGTTAGTCGGCAAACTTAAATACACGTCGTCGCTTTTTTGTTCGCTAAACTGCTTTACCACCCAATTTCCTGTTTTAGCGACTTGCTTCCACGCTACGCGGTTTAACGGTTCGCCTTCAATGAAATCGGTGAGGGCAAAAAAGTCTTCATTACCATGTCGGTCATCTTCTTTACCACCGACGGCATCTTCCGTGTTGTGAGCAACTTCACACACCGGTCCAGCTTTGGGTTCTGGATACACGATGACTTTTACGTCGAAATCTAAGTGAGTCCAACAATGATACAAACCGAAGGGGTAGGCGCTTTTAAAGGTAATACGAGGGAGTCTGTGCTCACCTCTGTTGTGAAGTAATAAAGGAACAGTCAGTCGCTGTTCTCGATTGCCAATATCAAAGGTGATAGTGCTCGTATCTTTTCGCCTAGGCAGCTGAAGCCACTGCAGCTGTAACAACCCTTCCGGCGTAGTTTTATAGTCTGAGTGCTTAATCCGATTGAGGGTAAGGTGTGCTGACGTATTAGCAAATACGGTTTTTGGGGAGGATGCGCTAAGGGCAATAGCCGCAAAATTTTGATAGCTGTAAAACAAAGTGAGTAACATTACGCTAAGTAACAAATAGCTTAATAACAGCATAAGGTTGTTTTGATAGTTAGTGCCTAATAGAAACAAGCACATACACATCACGATAAATCCCCAGCCAAAACGGCTCGGCAAAATAAACACCGAACGCATATTCAGAGCATGTGAAGAATGTGGAGGAATACGTTTGTCTAGCCAAGCAAGCCAATGCTTATGTAATACCTTTTTAAACATGGATTACGCCGCCAGCGGATCGATACTATCCAGTAAATGCTGACTTAGCGACGTGCCCGTATGTTCAGGGGTACTTGCACTAAGCCTATGCTCAGTAACGGCAACGAATATAGCTTGCACGTCATCTGGCGTCACAAAAGTTCTATCGTGCATATAAGCCCAAGCCCTAGCGGCCTGCAATAAGGCTCGGCTAGCCCGTGGCGACAACGGGGTAGGGTAGCGACCTTCTGCGCGACTTTCTGTCACTAAACGCAATATATAATTAATCACATCATCGCTAGCATGCACATGGGTAACCGCATCTTGCATAGTGATCAAATCGGTCTGCGATAAACACGAGGCTATCTGTTGCTGAACGTCAGTTGATTGTTTCAGCATGGCTTTTTCGGCTTCCCAGTTCGGAAAGCCCAGGGAAATACGCATAAAAAAGCGGTCTAGTTGTGACTCAGGTAGCGGATAGGTGCCAGATTGATAACCCGGGTTTTGCGTGCCGATAACAAAAAAGGGAGAAGGTAAAGCATGGGTGGTGCCATCAATACTCACTTGTCGCTCTTCCATCGCTTCTAACAAGGCACTTTGGGTTTTAGGGCTTGCTCGGTTTAGCTCGTCGGCAAGAACAACTTGGCTAAAAATGGGGCCGTGCCTAAATTGAAATTCACCATTGTGACTTTGATAAACGTTAACCCCTAGCATGTCTGATGGGAGTAAATCTGACGTAAATTGAATACGTGAATATTGAAGGCCGAATACATGGGAAAGTGCGTGGGAAAGCGTGGTTTTACCCATACCAGGTAAATCTTCAATAAGAAGGTGACCATGAGCTAGCAAACACGTTACCGCAAGTTTTAACTGTTCAGATTTGCCGATAATCTTCTGACTTAGCGCGTCATGCACTAATTGAATTTCTTTTCGCATGATAAAACGTTACCTTTTTAACCCCTTATGTATTGATAGTAGCAACTAAAGTGCTGAAATAGCAGTTGGCACCCATACAAAGGTATGAGCATGGTTATTTAACACGTTAAAAGCATCAATTTAATGTTGGTTTTAACGAATTTAGGGCTAGGTTAGAAATAGTGCTGCGCTGTGCGTATCGGTTGTCTATAATGGGGCATCTTGTTAAGGAAGTAGTTATGAAAAGCATTGAAATAGATGATGATTTGTATGCCTTTATCGCCAGCCAAACAAAACATATAGGCGAGAGCGCATCAGAAATTTTACGTAGGCTTTTATTGCCTGAAGATGGTGAAATAAAGGGTGCAAGCAACGCCTCTCTACCTGATGAGTCAGTACAATCGGCGAAAGCACCGGTTGCTGCTACCACTACAGCTAATGCCTCGGCGCAAAAGGCAGAAGCGAAACCAGCCACTAAACCGGTGGCCAAAGCGGCACCTAAAGCAACCGTTGCCAAAGCACCAGTGACGAAAGCACCCGCTGCAAAATCAACAACTGCAGCCAAAGCGCCCGTTAAAAAAGACGTAGTGGCGCCAACGGTGACTGAAATAGAAAATCACAATAAAGATGATATTGTGGGTATGGTATCTCAAGATGCGTTATCGACCTTTACCAAACGTGTCGACCAATTCTTATTTATTCTAAGTGCTGCGCACAAGTTAAATAGCGATACCTTTGAAAATGTTAAATCGATTATTGGTAAAAATCGTACCTATTTTGCTACAAGCAAAGAGGCGTTGTTAGAAAATGGCAGTAGTACTAATCCAAAAGCCATTCCTGATAGCCCATTTTGGGTGGTCACCAACAACAATACCGCGAAGAAAGTAAACATGCTGGAACAAGTTTTGCGTACATTAGGGTATCAGCCCGATGTCGTCGAAACGGTAGTAAGTCGATTCGCCCCAGAGGGCAAATAAACGCTTAACTTAAAATAAGGACTTTTCATGGCTTTACATCCGCAGGCTGGTAAGCCAGCTGCACCTGAACAACTGATTAATGTGGCACAACTTGTTAGCCAGTATTACAGCTACAAACCAGACGCCGCTGCCCCAACTGAAGCAGTAAGTTTTGGTACTTCAGGGCACAGAGGATCGGCGTCGAACTATACTTTTACCGATACCCATATTAGTGCAATCTGCCAAGCACTGGTTGAATATCGTGAAGCAGAAGGTATTACCGGGCCGCTATTTATAGGTAAAGACACCCATGCATTGTCTGAACCTGCCATGATCACCGCCATCGAAGTACTCAGTGCCAACGGTGTTGATGTGGTAATTCAACGAAGCGACAACGAAAGCTTTGGTTATACCCCCACGCCGGTAATTTCCCGTACTATCATTCGTTATAACCGAGAAAACGCGGCGAAGTCTGACGGGGTAGTCATAACCCCATCACACAACCCACCCGAAGATGGTGGGTTCAAATATAACCCTCCTCATGGCGGCCCAGCTGATAGCGACGTGACGACCAAAATTCAAAATCGTGCGAACGCGCTTATTGCCGAAGGCAATAAAGACGTTAAACGCATCGATATCCGTTCCGTAAGAGCCCAGAAGTTAGTGCGCGAAGAAGATTTTATGGAACCTTATATTGATGACCTAGCTCAGGTTATTGATATGCAGGCTATCGCAAAAGCGGGCTTGAAACTCGGTACTGACCCCCTTGGCGGTGCAGGTATCGGTTATTGGTCTCGTATTGCGGATAAATATGGATTAGACATCACAGTTGTAAACCCTGCTGTCGACCCTCAGTTTGGATTCATGCGCCGCGATAAAGACGGCAAGTTACGCATGGACTGTTCAAGTGCTTTCGCCATGGCGGGCTTAATCGAATTAAAAGATGATTTTGACCTTGCATGGGGCAACGACCCAGATTTCGATCGCCACGGTATCGTATGCAAAAGTGCTGGCTTAATGAACCCCAATCATTATCTTGCGGTGGCCATTCAGTATTTATATACACACAGACCCGAGTGGCCAGCGTCACTTAAAATCGGTAAAACACTGGTTTCAAGCAGCATGATCGATCGCGTAGCGAATAGCTTAGACAAACCCCTTGCTGAAATGCCAGTAGGCTTCAAATGGTTTGTAGATGGTTTATCTAACAGTGAAATTGGTTTTGCAGGTGAAGAAAGTGCTGGTGGTATTTTCTTACAGCGAAATGGCGAAACTTGGGCTACCGATAAAGACGGTTTTATCCTGTGTTTGTTAGCTGCTGAAATTCTTGCGGTGACTAAGAAAGATCCAGGTGAACACTATCAGGCATTAACTGAGCAATTTTCATCGCCGGTTTATAACCGTGTAGATGTGGCTGCTACCTTAGAGCAAAAGCAGAAGTTATCTGCTATGGATGCTTCGGTAGTAACCAGCGATACCCTAGCTGGTGAGCCCATTACTGCCGTGCAAACCCACGCCCCAGGTAACAATGCCGCTATTGGTGGTGTAAAGGTTTCTACAGAAAATGGTTGGTTTGCAGCACGTCCATCAGGGACTGAACAAATCTACAAAATTTATGCAGAAAGCTTTAAAGGTGAAACTCACTTACAAGAATTAATTCAAGAAGCGGAAGCCTTAGTGGGTAAGATTATCAGATAAGGTCAAAAAACAACCTCTTCAAGGCGGGGTTTGTTAAATCAATGTTAAATGCCGGATGATTGCATACGTTTTCATCCGGTTTTTTATTATTTTAACAAAATTATCACAACAAAATCGTTTAAGCACTGCTATATTGATCTCATATTGTTGATTTTTTCTGTAATTAAATTACATATTGAGTGTGCTTTAGTACACATCAACCAGAGTGAGACGCAAAATGAATGCAAAAGCTGCCAAAACGCAACCCTCTTCACCGCTAGACAAGACAGAGTTTAAAGCTGCTATTGTTAAGCACCTTCACTGTACGCTAGGTACGGATGAAAATAAGGCTAATAACCACGCATGGTGGAAAGCTACCTGTGCAGCCATTCAGGCTCAGGTACTAGAAGGCCTTCGCAAAACGCAAAAAAGTCACTACTTCAATGATACTCGTGCAGTACATTATTTTTCTGCTGAATTCTTAATGGGTAGATTGTTATCGAACAACCTTCAAAATTTAGGTTTGTTCGATGTGGCTAGTGGCGCATTAAAAGAACTTGGTGTTGAAATTACCGACATCATGGAAGAAGAGCCAGACATGGCACTAGGTAATGGCGGGTTAGGGCGCTTAGCCGCGTGCTTTATCGACTCACTTGCCACGATGGAATTGCCTGCAATTGGTTATGGTATTCATTATGAACATGGCCTTTTCCGTCAAGAAATTAAGAGTGGTGCTCAAATAGAACGCCCTGATAGTTGGCGCGATTACGGTAACCCGTGGGAAATCTGCCGCCCAGAGTCAATTCAAGAAGTGCCTTTATTTGGTTATGTAGAAACCAAATACGGCGAAAGCGGCCGTATTCAGAAAGAATGGCACCCTGGCTCAATTGTTAAAGGGATACCATGGGATATTCCTGTCGTTGGTTATGAAGGTAAAACCGTAAACGTGTTGCGTTTGTGGCAGTCAGATTCATCTGATTACTTCAATTGGGATGTATTCAACGCTGGTGGTTATGTAGATGCGCAGCGTGAAAACGTACAAGCAGAAACCATTTCAAAAGTACTCTATCCAAACGATGAAACTCAAGCAGGTAAAGAGCTTCGTTTAATTCAGCAGTACTTCTTCTGCTCATGTTCCTTAAAAGACATCATTCGCCGTTACAAGCGTGCCCATGGTGATGACTGGAGCCGCTTCGCTGATCAGGTTGTCATTCAATTAAATGATACACACCCAGCTATCGCGATTCCTGAACTTATGCGTATCTTAGTCGACCGCGCTGAACTAGATTGGGATCAAGCATGGGGTATCAGCACGAAAGTGTTCGCTTATACCAACCATACGTTGTTACCTGAAGCCTTAGAAAAATGGCCTGCACGTATGATTGAAAAAATCTTACCGCGCCATTTAGAAATCATCTATGAAATTAACCATAGATTCATGGCAGAAGTCGATAAGAAATGGCCAAGCGACAACCGCATTAAAGCCAAGCTTTCTATTATAGAAGAAGGCAACGAGAAAATGGTACGTATGGGCCACTTATCGGTTATTGGCTCATTCGCGGTAAATGGCGTAGCTGAAATGCACTCTCGACTAGTGAAGTCTGACTTGTTCCCAGAGTTCGATGCGTTATGGCCAGGCAAATTAACGAATGTAACGAATGGTATTACGCCACGTCGTTGGTTGAAAGCGTGTAACCCTGAACTTTCTAAATTGATTGATAAGAAAATTGGCACAGATTGGCCAAAAGACTTATACAAACTTGAAGCACTAGAAAAGTACGCCGATAACAAAACGTTCCAAAAGCAATTCATGCAAGTGAAGCTTAACAACAAGCAATTGCTGGCTGATGAAATTCGAGAGTCGTTAGACATTGAAGTAGACGTTAACGCTATTTTCGATGTACAAATTAAACGCCTTCACGAATACAAGCGTCAACATTTGAACTTGCTTCATATTATGGCCTTGTATCGTCGACTGCTAGAAAACCCTGATTACGATATGGTACCTCGTGTATTCATTTTTGGCGCGAAAGCAGCACCGGGTTACAAGTTAGCGAAAGATATTATCTACGCCATCAACAAAGTGGCAGATAAAATCAATAACGACCCACGTGTAAACAATAAAATTAAAGTGGTGTTCTTGCCGAACTACCGCGTATCGCTTGCTGAGAAAATGATCCCAGCATCAGACGTGTCTGAGCAAATTAGTACTGCAGGAAAAGAGGCGTCTGGAACCGGTAACATGAAGTTGGCACTTAACGGCGCTATTACCGTAGGTACACTTGATGGCGCTAACGTTGAAATTGCCGAAGAAGTAGGCGATGACAACATCTTTATCTTTGGCCTAACCGTTGAAGAAGTTCACGAACTGAAGGATGAAGGCTACAAGCCTTACGATTACTACTACCGCGATCCTGAAATTAAAGCGGTTCTTGATTGGCTTGAAACCGATTACTTCACGCCGGGTAAGCCAGGTGCGCTAGTGTCGATTAAGCAAAGCTTGTTAGATCATGGCGACCAATACATGGTGCTAGCAGACTTCCGTAGTTATTGCGATGCACAAATTGCTATTGATGAGGCGTACCGTGACAAAGCGCGCTGGGCTAAAATGGCGATTATCAATACCGCCAAGATGGGTAAGTTTACCTCAGACCGTTCAATTAAAGATTATGTAGAACGTATTTGGAAACTTTCACCGTGTAAGATCGAAAACTAGTCTCAAAGAGTCTCTAAAAAAAGCCCGGAAATGCTATGCTTTCCGGGCTTTTTGTTGTGATATATTTATCCAATTAAAATAAAAATAAATTAAAAATCAATAAGTAGCCGATTTAATGTAAAAAGGTCTGCAATCTATAATAAGGTATAGATTCATATACTGATAACACGTTGCGCTTAGTATTAAGTCGTGTTGAACTACCGTCTGCTTATTTTAAGCACCTAGCCGCCGTTTAGTGCAAGGAAACCGTCATGAGCCAACATCATAATTCGCTGGCTACACTTCCCAATCGATTTGCGTTTATCGACACAGTCTCGAAGTGTGGTGTATTGCATTCATCATTATCACTAATGCTAGTGGATGTAGTCCGTTTCTCAGACGTAACCACCAGTTTAGGGATTAATATTGGTGACAGGTTTCTGCTAGAAATTGCAAACCGCATCCAATCTTTGTTTGGTGGTGATATTCGCCTTGGCAGAATAAGTGGTGATGTATTTGGTATTGCGTTTCCCGGTACGCGAAGTTCAGGCCAAATGCGAGACATGTTCGAACGGCTTGTTGAGCATTTCAAAACACCCATGCATCACGATGGCCATGCATTCATCGCCGATTTTAATGTAGGTGTAGTGACATCAGAGGGGCAGGCCTTTGAAATTACGGCATTTGTGTCTCGTGGAGAAGCGGCACTAAAGCAAGCAAAAGAAAATAAGTACGAAAACTTTTGCCTGTACAATATGCAAGATAAAACCGATACGGGTCGTAGTCTTGCATTAAAAGCTGATTTAAAACGTGCGTTATCGCAAAATGAATTAGAGCTTTATTATCAACCTAAAGTTAACCTTCAAACCCTTGAAGTTATTGGGGCTGAGTGCTTACTTCGCTGGAATCATCCGTTAGATGGCGTACTGTTCCCAGGCCCGCTTATTGAAGCGGCAGAATCCTATAACATGATGAATGAGTTGGGCTATTGGACATTAGAGCAAGCATTTAGAAGTTTAGTTGATTTTGATTTTCACCGTTTGTCGCTGACCTTGTCTGTCAACATATCACCTACTCAGTTGTATGATAATCATCTTATCCCTTCCTTAAAGATGCTCAGTAAGTCTTACGCCATGCCGCTTACTCGTATAGAGTTAGAGCTGACTGAAGATGTGGCCTTGTCTAATTCACTGATGGTGAAAAGGCAGCTTGATGAGCTTCGCGCCCTAGGGGTCGCCATTTCGGTAGATGACTTTGGTAAAGGTTACTCAAACCTAGCATACATTCGAGATCTTGATTTAAGCGCGCTTAAAATAGATAAAACCTTTGTTATAGAATTAGCGAATCATCCTGTTAATCGCGCCATTATCGAAGCTGCAAAAATTATCGGTAAAGCGAAGAACTGCGATGTCATTGCCGAAGGTGTTGAAACTATTGCTCAACTTCACATATTACGAGAAGTGGGTGTAACGATAGGGCAGGGGTACTTGTTTTCAAAAGCCATTCCGCTGAATGACTTTATTAGTCTGGCGCAGCAAGAAATTATAGTCGGTAACTCTCCTTTACGTGCCTAAATAAAATCCCTCCGTTTCGAAGGGGCAATACGTGCATTCGCTTGGCTGAATCGCTAAACTAGTGTTATTCAAGCTACTTTTGGTTTATGTATGCAACAACTTATCGAGCAAGGAAATTTTCTTTCTTTGTCTAGAACTCAACCTGAGTTATTTACCTCTTCTATTCAATTTACGTTAGACAACGGTACTGACGTTGCTATCGCCGCCCCTGGTATTATTGCCTTCACGCCAACGGCGAAAACGTCTATCAATAAACATGTTGTGCTATCTAGCGGCGTTCATGGAAATGAAACGGCCCCCATCGAAATATGCGACGAGCTGGTACAGCATATTCTTACTAATAAGCTCGAGCTTAGCCATCGTGTACTTTTTCTATTTGGTAACTTACCGGCCATGGATATTGCCGAAAGGTTTGTAGAAGAAAACATGAATCGGTTGTTTAATGGCGCCCATTCGAAAGGGGAAGGGTGCAACAACAGTGAGCGCAAACGTGCTAAAGCGCTAGAAGAGGCGATAACCGATTTCTTCTCTGTGGCAGCTTCTGGTGATGAGAAGTATCACTACGACTTACATACGGCTATTCGTGAGTCTAAAAATGAAAAGTTTGCGGTCTACCCGTATTTGCATGGTAAAGCGCACAGCAAAAGCCAGCTTGGATTTTTAGCTGCGTGTGGTATTCAAACCATTTTGTTATCTGAGTCAGAAACCACAACGTTTAGTTACTCTTCTTCTGTGCAGCATCAAGCGCATGCCTTTACCGTCGAATTGGGCAAAGTGCAGCCATTTGGTCAAAACGACATGAGCCGTTTCGAAGCAGCAAAACAATCAATTACTGCACTAATTTGTGAAGATGATTTTAGACCTGACGTTGATATAGACTCGCTAGATATTTATCGGGTGAATCAAGTCATCAATCGTCATCAAAACGATTTCACGTTGCATTTCGATGACGACACACCTAATTTTACCGATTATGCTAAAGGCACGGTATTGGCGACCGAAACCGGTGCTACCTATACTGCGCAGCAAGACGGAGAAGCAATAGTCTTTCCTAATGCTAATGTAGCTATAGGCCAACGTGCTTTACTAACGGTTGTCCCTACAAAGCTGGAGAAACTTAGTGTTTAAGTTAGATGCAAGGCTAGAAGCTGATACATTCTTCATTCACGATTTACCCCTTTGCAGGGTATTACTAATGAATGATAGTCAGTTTCCATGGTTAATATTAGTGCCTCGTGTAGACGGGGTAACTGAAATCATTG
>OJFS01000637.1_pt1 | contig 12316 bp, 8 predicted proteins | sample 1594231 | NCBI WGS metagenome assembly OJFS01 (sample SAMN05416847, study PRJEB24817) | seawater metagenome | isolation source: Sea water | place: Canada:Atlantic | collected 2013-07
GATCTACACCTCTCTATTCGTCGGCAGCGTCAGATGTGTATAAGAGACAGAGTTCACTGTGCGCGGTGGGTATTGGGTTAGCGGGTATTTACATCTACCTAGACCCGCAAATTCCCAAAGCGGCGACTTTTCGTAACGTAGAATTCCAAACGCCATTGCGGATTTACGCTAATGGCGGCGAGCTGATAGGCGAATTTGGCGAGCGCCGACTAATACCCATTTCCATAGAGGACGTGCCCCAGCACTTTATCAACGCGATATTAGATACCGAAGACAAACGCTTCTATGACCACAACGGTATAGATTATATTTCGCTGACTAACGATATTTTCCAGCTTATTGGCAGCGTGGTTGCGCCAACAGGATCTAAGGCAGGCGGTGCCAGCACCATTACCATGCAACTTGCCCGTAACGTGTCATTTACCTTGGAGCGAAAGTTCCTCAGAAAATTCAAAGAGATGCTTTTGGCATTGAAGATTGAGCAAGAGCTGAGCAAGGACGAAATTTTAGAGCTGTACATCAACATTGTGCCGTTTGGCAAAAGAGCCTACGGCGCGCAAGCGGCAGCCCTGACCTACTATGGCCAATCGCTTAAGGATCTCAAACTAGAACAACTGGCTATGCTGGCAGGTATTCCGCAAAGACCGGAAGCAGGTAATCCAATTAACGGTCCCGCCTGGGCACTGCGCCGGCGCAACCAAGTGCTGGGTCGCATGTTGAACCAAAACTCTATTACCCGCGCTGAATACGACCAAGCGGTTAAAACACCTCTAAGTGCACAGGTGTATGCACGCACTTTAGATTTACCTAGCCCTTATGCCGCTGAATGGGCACGTCAGCAGGTAAAGGGCAAATTTTCAGACTTGTACACGGGCGGGTATGAAATTTACACAACACTGGACGCCAGCATGCAGTCCGCTGGTGTTGCAGCCATGCGCAAGGGACTTGAAAAGTACGATAGAAGTCACGGCTATCGCGGGCCTGAAGGCGTTGTATCAGAAGCAATAATCGGTTTGATTAATGCACAGTTTGCGCAGAAGCAGAACCCGGCTCTAGATCAAGGGCGAGAACTAGGTTTAGAACTAGCTTTAGAACAAGGTTTAGAGCTAGGTTTAGAACAAGAAGCAAATCCAAACGGCTCTCTGGTTGCAGTTGAGCAACCTATTAACGATGAAATTTTGACCCCGCTGCAAGATCTAAGAATTTTTGCTGACATGGTTCCTGCAATTGTCACTCAAGTGGGCGTACAGAAAGCCATAGCTTATACGTTAGATGGCAAAGCTCATTCAATTACACGACTAAATTCTTTATGGGCAAGAGCCTATGTGGACGTAGATCGTCGAGGGCCACCGTTGACTTCTATTGGCCAAGTTGTAGCGGTGGGTGACATTATTCGGCTACAAAAACACACGTCAGATAACGCTATTGAGGCGTCTTGGCAACTGGCGCAACTGCCAGAGATACAGGGTGCATTGGTTTCTCTAGACCCAGAAAATGGCGATGTTAAAGCTTTGGTGGGTGGCTATGATTTTTACCGCAACCAATACAACTACGCGCTTCAGTCCACTCGGCAACCTGGTTCCGGCTTTAAACCATTTTTGTACTCAACGGCTATAGCCAATGGCGTTACACCGGCGGATATTTTTCTCGATGCACCGCTAGTTTTTGACGACAAAAATTTAGAGTCTCAATATCGACCGGACAACGATAACAATCGCTACAACGGGCCAACCCGTTTACGCGAGGCTCTGTATCGGTCTATTAACCTAGTATCTATGCGCGTACTTCTTCGCGTAGGTGCTGGCAAAGTGCTCAATCATGTAAAGCGTTTTGGCTTTGATACCAGCACATTCCCACGCAATACCCAGTTGGCTATTGGCGGTGGCACCATGACCGTTGCGCCCTTAGATATGGCCAAGGCCTATGCCGTGCTGGCTAACGGTGGTTATCTGGTAGAGCCACAAATTATCGCCCGAATAGTAAATCAAAACGGACAGGTGGTCTTTGCCAATAAATCGCCTAAGGTCTGTCGCACCTGCCCGGCTGAAGTAGAGCCTACTACCAACACCGCTGCTACCAGACGTCAATCTCTTGCAGCAGACCCAACTGATTGGTTGTTGAGTAATGATTCTCTAGAAGACCTAGTGCAAAGCATTGGACTATCTACAACCAAAGCCAAAAACGCGCCTAGAGTCTTAGACGAGCGTAATGCATTCATTATGCAGTCCATGCTTCGAGATGTAGTAAAGAGAGGCACCGGACGCCGTGCCCTTGTGCTCAAGCGAGGGGACCTTGCCGGTAAAACTGGCACCACCAACGACGCGGCAGACACCTGGTTTAATGGTTTCAACAGCAGTTTGGTTGCCAGCGTTTGGGTTGGCTTTAGCGATCAAGAACCGTTAGGCAGCAATGCATACGGCTCAAACGTTCCGCTGCCCATTTGGGTAGACTTTATGCGCGAAGCACTGGTTGATGTGCCTGAGATATTGCCAAGCCAACCCGCAGGTATAGTGACGATAAAGGTTGATCCCAAAACTGGACAGGCGGTTTCACCATCGAACCCCAATGGCATCTCAGAGATATTCCTCACAGAAAATGCACCGACCGTAGAAGAGTTCAGCAACCAAGGCGGCGGGGAGGTTGATACCATTCGGGCGGTGGATCTGTTCTAAATAACTTCAGTCCTCTACACCGGCTTAAGCCGATTTAGACTTTTTTGAAGTAGGCGAATTGGGCTAAGCTGGTCGAGTTACTGAATAACCTTAATCAGGTCTCCGGCTCTTGGCTCACCTCTGGGGTGGTGACCATTAATCACTCGCAAAGTTTCCTCCCCATCTACTTTGATAGACATTTTGGCAGCAAGCTTTGCATAGGTGTCGCCGGGACGGGCTTCTACTAAAGCAATACTCTGCTTATTAATCAGACGCAGATCGTCAGCGGACATTGCACGAAAAGATGTGACCATTTCCTTAAACAGTTTTTCAAACGCTACAGGGTCACCCTTGTCTTTAATTTCTCCATTAAAAACGTAAACCCCGTTTTCTTTGTACAGCACTGCGATCTTGCGCAGCTTTGGCGTCTCCCCCGGCACCTTTATAGAAGCTAAGTAGCCGCCATACGGACCCGCCTTAAATTCTTCGCCATTCTCCAGGTCGTCACGACGCAGCGTTTTGGTCAAATATTCTTCAGGAGTTTGGTTCTCGGAAGGCAAAGCGGTGCGCCGAGCAGACATGGTGCCCTCGCCATTTGGCTCGTTGCCAAACACTTCTGAGGACGTGGCCTGAACGTTCCAACCCTCTGGGAAAGCAATTTTCAATCGCAATGCACCGTGGTAATAAACACCATCGTGCACAACACCCGTAGCAGATTCATCACCAAAACGCAGACCGGGCAACATCGCATAGTACTCACGCTCAGGGTCAGGCAAATCGACCAACTGCAAATGCTGGGACTGCTCAACCAACTCATTCAAGCGCTTGTTGTGTGCCGGGTGACTGCCAAGTAAACCGTGGTAAATGGTCGGCGCATTTTTTACCGTACGCTGAAAATCATCGTGATCGCGCAGCTGTTGAATACTTGCCAATAACGCCCGAGGGTCATATCCAGCGCGCAAAATAAGGTCGGTGCCTATCTCATCGGCCTCTAACTCGTGCTCACGACGATAACCCGCCAACGCCGTTGCGCTGATGGTATTGGCCAAACCATAAGTTGCACTAGAACCCGTGGCAAAGGTCCCAAAAAAACCTAAGATTTTGGCCATACGACTGCGGGCGATTGTGCGTCTGGAATGAGCACCAACCACGTGACCAATTTCATGACCCAGCACCGCTGCCAACTCATCCTCATTATTAAAGAAAGCCAAAATGCCGCGAGTGACAAAGATATAAGCGTCTGGAGTGGCCCAAGCATTGACGATAGGTTGATCCACTACCACAAAGGTATAAGTCCTACCGGCGTGAGGAGAAACCGCAAGTAAGCGCTCACCAATCTCGGTGACATATGCCTGCCACTCATCATCTGGATAGATAACGCCCTTTTCCAGAAATTCGTTATACATCTCGGCGCCGGGGCCAGCCCGCACCGCGGTAGGTAAAGTAATAGAGGCCATTAACGTCAGAGCCATAAGCCCACTCAAAGCGTGATTAGCAAAATTATGTTTGGTCATTTAACAGTGCTCAAAATTAGACAGCAAAGAAGGTAAAACGCAAAAAACAAAACAAAAAAGGAGAACGGACCATAAGGATATACAGACTAATTTAGGAAATGGAAGCAGTAAGACACCAATTGCCCCTTTTGGCGACAAGAGGCTCTAAATAACGGAGCAAAGACATAATCAGACACTGCCGTTGCGCGTACCAAAGATGGACAAAAAGAGCTGGAACAGCATGGCATCATTGTTGTTCGACAAAATCCTATTATTGCAGGAGGAATCCTCATTAGTAACGGTATTTAGATAAACCTCTTTACAGTAAGACTTCAAAAGAGCAATGCACGCGGGGAAGACTAGCAAATATTAGCGATGAATTTATTGTTCCAACCCAGCCACCTAACTCTAGATTGATGGTTCATTAATTCGAAAATCGTAGGTCAAAGACCTGACCCACTTATTTTGTTAATTTTTTAGGAGCCTAGTTATGTTCCGAGTATTAATTGGAATCATCGTTGTATCGATGTTAATTGCCGCAAGCTCTGGAAGCTTCGCAACGTTAGTCTTTCCATTCGTATTGGTTGGAGGGCTGGTATTTGGAATTCCTTTATTCTTGATCTTCCGTGATTTGGGGTGGCTTAGTTGGTGGCATGCCGCACTAGCAGGTATTCTCTGCGCTGTTGCTCTTATGGTGTTAGTGCTTCCAAGCCCGCCCTCTAGGCGGCTATTAGACTTGTTGTACGCAGTAACTATGGGGGGTTTCGGTGGTGTGGTGCTTTGGATTATCGCTATTTTTAGAAATCCAATGTATCCAGAACAAAGATCGTTCCCTAAATCCATCATTATGATACTACCGATCACTGCCCTATTATTTGGCTATAAAATTGAACTGCAACCTGAATCCTTTCACGGGTGCGTTGTAGGCTATGTAGCCGCTGAAAACCCAACATCATGGGAATATGCTTACGCAGAGGTTGAAGCAGGTGATGGCAATATTTTACAAATCCCATTAACTAAAGGCTCTTCAAACCCAGAAATTATAGGCGGCTGCGCGTCGTACTCTAGAACGAAAAACGCTTCTCTGACAGGGTTCAACTATATAGTTCACTCCACGCGTTCAAATGGAGAATGCTCTCCACCCTGCCTGAGCCAGGCAGACGCCTAGCATTCGGTCGAAGTCGCTCATTTGATTCGCTTGGACGAAAGAATTTCAGAGTCGGGTCATTGATTGATGATGCAGTATTTTGAAAAATCATAGAACAGCGACCTTCCCCCACAATTCTCCGCATTTTACAACGGAGCTAGGTATTCAACTATGAAATCAACAACAGTGCCGATACTTCGATACCAAGATGCAAAAAAATCTATTGTATGGCTGTGTATCACCAGTAGAAGTTGGCGGTGTTACGCAGTGCACTTCGATCTATGTGAGGATCCAGAGAACATCTATAAAATGGTCATTGAGGCTGGTGCCGAAATAATTGATAAGCTTGCTGAGTTTCAGTTTGGTGGTAAGACATTCAGCTGCAAAGACATTGAATCTCATGTATGGATCTTTACTAGCCACAATCCATGGAGAAAATTTTGGTAAGCGTACCTAGCAAGCTGCTCAATCTGACTTCCACTGCGTTGACTGTCTTGTACGCCTCGCCACCCTCGCACAAAAACGATCCAACGCGTTCCGCCAGCATAGCTGAGCGTTAGGCACGCGTAATGCGAATTGAGATACGAGATGAACGTCCCGCTGATTATTCCAAGGTTGATGATCTTATTCAGGCCGCATTTAATGGCAATGCCCAGGCGCAAATAGTAACTGCGCTACGAGAATCTGATGAGCGTTATATTTCGCTAGTAGCTGAGCAAGATGGCTTGCTCGTTGGACATATATGCTTCTCGCCGATTGAATTCGAAGAAGGCTTTAACCATCAAGGTTGCCAATTGTCCCCGATTTCCGTTTCTCCTATCGAACAAGGCAAGGGAATAGGTGGAGAGTTGATAAACGCTGGCCTAGAGCGATGCAAAATTGTGGGTTGGAACTCAGTTTTTCTATTAGGTAATCCTGCCTATTATTCTCGTTTCGGTTTCATGTTCGCTAGTGAAATGGGACTACACTGTGATGGTTCGCTCGATCCATATTTACAATACGTCGAACTAGAATCAGGAATACTGAATGACTGTTACGGTCTTATATCATTTCATTCTGCATTCAATCCGCCAGATACCTAACACTCGGCTGAAGTCCCTTCGGTTCATCGCTGGACGCGCTAACACAGCGTATTTCTCACCGGTGGCCTACCTAGACTAAATGGCCTTTCGAACTTTATTAAAATTAAACGGTTCTGCCATAATCTATTCGCCACACAGCGTTAGACTGCAAATCGGAGAATTGCTACAGAATTTCTAAGGGGCGGAAAAAAGAGAGTGTTACTAGGTACCCCACCAGAGCGGTGAGGCGAACAGACTATCTGGCACAAATCAGAAGGCCCAAATAATGGGCCTAGATAAGTGGACTAACTACCGCCGCTGCTTCTTTTAGCGAAACGCTGACGGAACTTCTCTACACGACCACCAGTGTCTAAGGTCTTCTGCTTACCGGTGTAGAAAGGGTGGCAGCTTGAGCAAACATCCAAATGGAGGTCTTCTCTAAGTGTTGTGCCAATTTGGAGTTCAGCGCCGCAACTGCAGGTTGCCTTCACGATGTTGTACTCAGGATGTATTTCAGGCTTCATAGCGGCTGACCGTCATCAAAATTTTAAGGTCGCAGAGTTTAACAGAAGCCGACTTATTGGCAACCTTGGTGTTGGGATTATATCGGCACAAGTCCCCAGCCGAAACTCTAGGCCGGGCGGTCTCAGCCTCCTACATCACACCCATCGCCACGCCCGCCCCTAAATCTGGCAATCTTTCTTCCCTGGGCTTCGCACTTGGCCCAACTCTCCGTAGAATGCCCTATGAATCAGGCAAATCGAATTATCCAAGTAGCTGTTCCGCGTCCTTTGCACGCGGTCTATGACTACAGCGTGCCTGAGGATATGCCCATTCCAAATGTAGGCGCTCGGCTGAACGTGCCTTTTGGTCGCACTCAGACCATTGGTGTTTGCGTCAACGTTGAGGTTACCAGCCCGCATAAAAGTCCTAAGCCGATTAACGCAATAATTGACGATGACGCCGCCATTACTGGCGAGCTACTGGACTTAGCCCACTGGATGAGCACCTATTATCACCACCCCTTGGGTGAGGTTTTGGCGACCATTTTGCCTAACGCCGCGCGCAAAGGTCTGCCCTTTATTTTAGAGGAAGAGGATTTCTGGCATTTAGCTAATGCTCAATACACCAACCCGCGCGCGCCAAAACAAACCGCTCTTGTTGAGTATATGAACCAGCAATTGCTGGAATACCCGGTTATTTCGGGTAAGGCGTTGGTTGAGGCGGGCTTTAGTCGGGCTATGATTAACAAGCTGTCGGAGTTAGAAGTTATAAGCAGAGTTTCAGCGGCAACTCGACGTGAGCTGGCGGCGAAAGCGCCGGCCTTGGACGCCAGTGCTGAGCAGGTTGCTGCCATTGACGCCATTGAGGCAGCGGCTGGGCGCTTTGAGGTTTTGCTTTTGGAAGGTGTTACCGGCAGCGGCAAAACGGAAGTGTACTTACAAAGTATGGCGCCGGTGTTGGCTCGCGGCGGCCAAGTGATGGTACTGGTACCAGAAATCGCGCTTACACCCCAAACCCTGGCGCGTTTCGAAAAGCGCTTTGGCCAGGTGGGCATGCTGCACTCTGCATTAACTGACAAGCAGCGTTTGCAGACTTGGCTGCGTTGCCGGGATGGCGAGTTGAATATTTTGATCGGTACGCGCTCAGCTGTGTTTACACCCTTTAAACAATTGGACCTTATTATTGTTGATGAGGAACATGACAGTTCTTATAAACAGCAAGAGGGGCTGCGCTACTCGGCTCGGGATCTTACCGCCAAGCGCGCCCATAGCTTGGGCATTCCACTGGTGCTGGGTTCTGCCACGCCGTCGCTAGAGTCGCTCTATAATGTGTCGCGCAAGCGTTACACTTTGCTCAAGTTACCGCACCGGGCAGGCGGTGCAAGCATGCCGTCTTACCATTTGATTGATCTGCGCGGGCAAACTTTGCAAGACGGTTTTTCTAGAACCTTGATCGATGTGATTCGTCACCATTTAACCGCCAAAGGTCAGGTGCTGATTTATCTGAATCGTCGCGGTTTTGCGCCAACGCTACTTTGCCAGTCATGTGGCTGGCAATGTCACTGCTCAGACTGTGATGCCAAACTCACCTTGCACCGCTCACCTGCGCAAATGATTTGCCATCACTGCATGCTCAAATTTCAAATTCCTGAGCTGTGTGAACATTGCGGGCAACCGGGTCTTTTGCCTGTGGGTCTTGGTACCCAGCGTGCGGAAGATGCGGTGGAGGCCTTGTTTCCAGAAGTGCCCATTTATCGTGTTGACCGCGACACCACCCGGACCAACCGGCAGCTGGGTGAACAGTTGGACAAAATCAACGAGGGTTCTTCCTGCATTATGGTTGGCACCCAAATGCTGGCGAAAGGCCACCACTTCCCGTCGGTGACATTGGTTGTGGTACTGAATGCTGACAGTGGTTTTTTGAGCCCAGATTTTCGCGCGCCGGAGCGCACTGCACAGTTGGTTGTGCAAGTGGCCGGTCGTGCTGGAAGGGCCGAGCGTCCGGGTCAAGTGTGGATTCAGTCTTACCAACCAGACAACCCAATGCTGACCAGACTAATAGAGGAAGGCTATGAGGGTTTTGCTCAGGAAGAGCTAAAAACCAGAGAGGAAGCCGGGCTACCGCCTATTTTGCCAATGGCCATGCTCCGCGCCGAATCCGAAGATGGACGCATTGCCTTAGATTTTTTACAAACCTGCAAAAATACGTTAACCAGCATGGGACAAAAGCAGGTAGAGGTCATGGGACCAATACCTGCGCCTATGGCACGTATTGCAAACAGATTTCGCTATCAATTAATGCTTATTGCCCCTAGCCGCAGCCAACTGCATCAGCTGCTACATGGACTTGGCAGACCTAAGGTGCCAGCCCAGCTGCGCTGGTCTATTGACGTTGACCCATACGACGCTTTGTAACCGAGCATAGATAAAATCGCACACTGTTTTCCGCGATCCCAGTTCGCCTCAACGCGCCGCGGCCTGTATCATTGGTTGATCGGCTCAAATATCAAATGAATACCTAACGAATATCTAAATAACACCCAAAAAAGATCCGAAAAAGACAGATGAATAAAGATTTCGCCGAACGCAACAGTCCAAAAAAACGCAAGCCAGCCGCCCGTAAGCCGGCAAAACGACGCACGCCTACAAAAAGTAAAATAACTTTTCACGCGCCAAGCTTTTCTTCCGGCGCGTTGGTGGGGGCGGTAATTGTGTTGGTTGCAGCATACGCTCCAGAAATAATAGGCACTTCAACGCCCAGCCAGAACACTGTTGTCGAGACTAAAGAGGCGCCAAAAATTAGCTTTGAATTTCCTGATTTACTTAAAAACAACGAGGTGGCAGCGAACCCTGACACCTATTCTGCTCCACCAGTAAGCTCCAACGCGGCGAAGGTTTATAGAATTCAAGCGGCGTCATTTCGTAACCAAGACGATGCTAATGTGTTAAGAGCTAAACTGCTGCTCACTGACCTGCCCAGTTCAATTGAAGCCTCGGAAATATCCGGTGAAACCTGGTATCGGGTAGTCATAGGTCCCTATAGCAAAAAGGTCAATGCTGACCGCGCAATGACCCGACTGCGCCAACAAAACCTAACGGCAATATGGCTCAACTAGTTTGCAGGGGGCATTTGAGCTCAGCCCTACGTATAAAGAGTAGCCCCAGCGGCTAAGTCGGCAATTGAATTGTCTGGGCTGCAACCCCACTATTCTAGAGCCCCTAACTTGATCTAATCTGAGAAGAATCAATGCAAGAATTTCATGGTACGACCATTTTAAGCGTACGCGACGACAAGCAAGTGTGCGTTGGCGGCGACGGCCAAGTGTCTTTGGGCGACACCGTTATGAAAGGCAACGCCATTAAGGTACGCAAACTTTACCAAGAGCGCGTTATTGCTGGCTTTGCAGGCAGTACCGCTGATGCTTTTACATTGTTTGAACGTTTTGAAGCGGCGCTGGAAAAATATCACGGTCAACTTGCGCGGGCTGCTGTGGAGCTGGCCAAAGAATGGCGCACAGATAGAGCGCTGCGCAAACTTGAAGCAATGCTGATTGTTGCCGACACCACTGCCACCTTATTGATCAGCGGCAATGGCGACGTAATAGAACCAGAAGCTGGTATTTTAGCCATTGGCTCTGGCGGTAACTTTGCTCGAGCAGCGGCTATCGCTCTTGCGGATAATACTCAACTACCTCCTGAAGAGGTGGTAGAAAAAGCACTGGGCATTGCTGGTGACATCTGCATTTATACCAATCACTCTTTCACCATCGAGACGCTTAGCATTTCCTAAGCGCTCGACTAAGGCCTGTAACTATGAATAACCTACAACAACTGACACCGGCTGAGATTGTTCACGAGCTAGACCGTCACATTATTGGGCAAAGCGAGGCCAAGCGCGCCGTAGCTATTGCGCTGCGTAACCGTTGGCGACGCCTACAACTGGACGCTGATTTGCGCAACGAAGTCAGCCCAAAGAATATTTTGATGATTGGGCCCACCGGCGTGGGTAAAACCGAAATAGCTCGACGTCTAGCGAAACTGGCAAATGCCCCGTTTATTAAAGTAGAGGCCACCAAGTTCACGGAAGTGGGCTATGTCGGCCGCGATGTGGAATCTATTATTCGTGACCTTATGGACACCTCCATAAACATGCTGCGCGAAGAGCAAATGCAGGCGGTGCAAACCTCAGCAGAAGATCGCGCCGAAGATCGTATTTTGGCCATTCTGCTACCCGAGCCGCGCAATGAAAGCGAAGATAAGCCAGCCAGTAGTGAATCTAGCACTAGGCAAATGTTCCGCAAGAAACTGCGTCAGGGTGACTTAGACGGCAAAGAAATTGATATCGAACTAGGTCAGGTGAGCATTGGGGTGGAAATCATGACCCCACCGGGCATGGAAGAAATGACCAGCCAGCTACAAAATATGTTCAGCAATATGGATCAAGGCAAGAAGAGTCAGCGCCTGCCTATAAAGGAAGCGCTGAAAAGAGTGCGCGAGGAAGAAGCCGCAAAACTAGTCAATGAAGACGAAATAAAGAGCCAAGCGCTGCACGCTGTAGAGCAAACGGGCATCGTCTTTATTGATGAGCTAGATAAGGTGGCAAAACGCTCAGAAACCACCGGAGCGGATGTATCTCGTGAAGGCGTGCAAAGGGATCTGCTACCGCTCATTGAAGGGTGCACTGTTTCAACCAAGTACGGTGTGGTTAAAACCGACCACATTTTGTTTATCGCTTCTGGCGCATTCCACTTGGCAAAACCTTCGGATCTGATTCCTGAGTTACAGGGTCGCTTGCCCATCCGCGTGGAACTGAGCGCGTTAACGCCTGAAGATTTTGAACGCATACTGACAGAACCCAAAGCCAGCCTCACTGAGCAGTACCAGGCGTTAATGGCTATTGAGGGCGTTGAGCTTGAGTTTGCCAAAGAGGGCATAGCACGAATTGCCCAATTGGCATGGCAGGTTAACGAAGGTACCGAAAACATTGGTGCGCGCCGCCTGCATACCGTTTTAGAAAGACTTCTGGAGGAACTTTCGTTCTCAGCCAATGATCTAGCGGATTCTAAAATCTCCGTCGATGAAGCTTACGTTAACGAGCATTTGGCTAATTTGGTCAGCAACACTGACTTGTCCCGGTTTATTCTTTAGAGGTTGGCATGCAAGCTCCGACAAACATTACCTATCATAAAATTGCCCATGTGCTGGAAGTTCGCTGGGAGGAAGTGACCTTTAATTTGCCCGCTGAATTACTCCGCGTGTACTCGCCCTCTGCTGAAGTGCGCGGACATTCAAGCGAAGAACGTAAGCTACAAACTGGCAAAAAGAATGTAGGCATCAAGCAAATTGAAGCAGTAGGTAATTACGCCATCCGCATTACTTTTGACGACGGTCACGACACCGGCATATTTGCTTGGTCGTACCTAACTGAGATGGGCAATAATCAAGAGACCTGTCTCTTATA
>OJFS01000641.1_pt1 | contig 12264 bp, 17 predicted proteins | sample 1594231 | NCBI WGS metagenome assembly OJFS01 (sample SAMN05416847, study PRJEB24817) | seawater metagenome | isolation source: Sea water | place: Canada:Atlantic | collected 2013-07
GAGATAGGAGTCCGTCTCGTGGGCTCGGAGATGTGTATAAGAGACAGCCTTGGCACCGCGTTCTTTCATTACTCTACGGATAAAGACATCGAGAGGCCCTGTCTTCAAATCACTAGTGCATTGGCGATATTGTGGTGAAGGGAACATGCCACGAAGCAACACCATGCCGATAAAGTCTTTCACTTTGTTTTGCACGACATTAACGGGCAGACCATCCACGGTGGCTTCAATGTGTTCGATAACCCCATCATGTTCTACACGGCCGAGGTTAGCGTGTACCACGACGATTTGGTCAGGTCTTACTAGACGCTTGATGGTGTGGTACATCGCTTGTGAGTCCTTGCCAGCACTGTGGTTACAGAAAAAAATGGTGTTGTGCTCTTTGGCATAGTGGCGGATCAGTTCTTCTCTAAAGCTCACAGACTCAGCGTTGAGGTTGCTACCTGAGAAATCAAACATATCAGCGTTATACATAACCTTTCCTTTGTGCTCATTGGGTTAACTCAATGTGCCAACTCGGGAGAAGTTGACAAAAAAGCACTGTTTTTCGGGCTGATATGCAAACTGCTTGAACGCCTACGGCGAAGACATACAAAAAATGCAGGGGGTGGCGGGTAGATGAAGATGGCCATGTATACCCATGTAGGCTGTCACGACGCGTGAGGGGATTTCATTTCCATTGGCTTATCAGAATGCGCAAGGCGCACTCAAGTAAAAGGGGGCGTACTTCCCCCTTGCAACGCTTTACCATGAATAAAAGACTGCCCAGAAAGCGGTAGCGAACAAGGGGCGGCATAACGAATACAGCGGCCACGCCTGGCACGCTGCTCTTGGGTGGTTAAGGCGCGGTAAACTTATCTTCTAAATCGAAGATGTTCTGGCGCAGTTTTCTGAGTACCTGCTCAGCGCGTTTTCGGGCATCGTCATAGCGCAGTTTATCGGCCAAGGTCGTTTCTTTCTTGGCTTGTGTGACAAGTCTACGCACGGTTTTTTTGGCAAGGGTTAACTGGTATTCACAATCCGCAAACTTTTTCATCTTGGCGACGCGTTCGTCGTAGGTCATCACTTTAACGGGGGGGTTGGATTGTTCAATGTGTTGGCTTTCGGTTGTCACAATAGCTGCTCCTGTTTGATTAATTCCCTTGTTAACGTGCCCATAAACAAGGTGGCCGCAAATAAAGGTATTGCACTGGGGTGTAAGTGGGGGGTGTTACTTCCCCCCTTACTTGCTTTTCGCACTTAACAAGAGAGCTTGTCTGAGCGTGAAATCCAGCGTGCTATCGTGGGTGCTGATAAACCGTTAACGCTCCCGATGGCTTTGCATATCTCATCATGACTTTGGTATCCGGCAGCTTTAGCGGCATTGATGTGCTCTTGGAAAAGCCCATACTCGAGGTTAGGCATTAACACAAAGCAGTCCGCTTTCACTTCCTCTGCAGAGAATGAGGCGTTTTTGAAAAAGCTGGGCAGGTCTTGATTAGGTGAGCCCCCAAATTTAAACGTGCCGTTGTCTATGGCCTTCACCATCAGCGTATAGGCTCCGCCCATTCCTGAACTGATGCTCACTTGGCTACCTACGGCTAAATGCTCTGTACGTATAATGGGTAATCGATTGGCGGTAACAAACATAATAAACCTCATAATATTGAAACTGGGATGATGGCGTTAAAGCCGTGTTCCCGTTGTGTTGGGATAACCTAACGTTGCACTGTGGTCGATACCTGCAAATAAATGGCGCGTTAAAGCACGAATCGAACAGGCAAAAAAAAAGCCCCTAACAGGAGGGGCAAACGGGGGGTGTAAAGGGTTACGCGGCCAGTTTTTTAGTCGGTGCAGGAAGCGCCACATTGACATTGAAGGTCACAACAAAAGCCGTTTCTTCACCGTTTAGCGCGATTTTTTCGATATGGGTAACATTGTGTGCAATGCCCAAATCTTCCACCAGCAAGGCTTCGATACGTTCAAATTGGGTAAGGCCATCATTTAATACATATCCAATATTAGGGATAACGCAGCCGGTGCCTTTCACTTGTGGCATTTCTTTCATGATGAATGGCAATGAAGCCATTGAGAAAGTTAAGCCAAGGTCACTTCGCGGCTCGTGTAATACAAGCGTGATGTTGGCGCGTGAAGGTAATAGAGGTTGTGAAACTGGTTCAAGGTATTTAGTTAGCTTGCTCATATCATTCTCCGACAGGTCATTGGGTACAGATTTAATGTGCAAGCTGGTGGCAAAGGTGCAAAAAAGCGCCCCCGTTCTGATGATTGCCTTTATCCATTTTTCATTTAAAAACGAGGGGCGAGTAAAGCGTGCGTTAGTGCCCGTGGTTATCGATATTGAAGTACTCTTTTAAGGTGTGCGCGGTGGTCACAGATTCACCCAGCAAGGTAATGTCAAAATTGCCCACCAGCGTACTGGAATAGGCATACACAAACCGTGCGCCTTCCACATCTCGCAGTAGCGCCTTTTGGGCTTTCTGATTAACGGCGATAACGCGTCTATTTGGCCGTGCTTGCTTTTGTAGTTCTCTTTTCACCTTTCCATCTTCAAACACATGGTAAGGGCTCTCTTTCACCTGCGCCCTAACCGCCCATAGGGAGCTGTTATAACTGTATATGGTGTCTACATCCAACCTGTAGGATTGTGAGGCAACCCAGTAACACTGCTCTCCAACGTAAAACGTACAAATACCTGTGCTAGGTCCTCGTTGTTCAATCACGCTCAATGCATCATCGTTGTTATAATCAATGCCCAAACAGAGGGCTAACGCGCATAGTTGGTTATTGATACCAGGTATATCAAAGGCTTCTTTTCTTCTCGTCGTCATTTTTTGGTTCCCATAAATAGAAGGTGTGGTCGCGGCATTTATGGCCCCAGTGTATTTACTGAGGCCATCATGAACGTTTATGCTGCGATGTGATAAGGCGTGGGGCGGCGTCTTGCATTGCTGAGCTGCTGTGCAAATCCATTGCCTACTGGAATGGTGTAATCATCATCACCTTTGCTTACCATCAAAGAGAAGGCGGCAATAATCGCAATGGCGTCTAGGTTATCTCGGGGGCGTTCAATGCGGTAATCACCACTCCCCTCTAGTACAGTGAAACATGACCATGAATCCATCCACTGTTTTACCAATGGCGCGATGGGGTTTGGGTTATCTTCAAGCGAGTCATAAAAAGCAGGGTGAAGTGAGACACCGGCTAAGCTGTCAGCAAAGTCTTTAGGGTCAATAACTTTGGTTTCATCAATGGCAAGTTCATAAGCTTTGATGTGGGTTGACGCTTTGGTTACGCGGCCATTGGGGCGCAGGAATTTATCGTAACAAGCTTTAGCGCCCTTACCAGCGACCTCCCCCATAATATCGCCTTTTGAGGCACCAAAAGCAGCAACATGCCAACGGCGTGAAATGTAGCCTAACTCGTCTACCACATTGTTATCGCCCCCATGTTCAATGGCGGCAAAAATGTCAACATCGATAAGGTAGTTCTCGGCTAAAATATCAAGCTTTAGTGTAGCAATATCATCTTTGCTAATGTTGATTAACGTGGTGGCCACGACTTCACGGTTGAACAAAACAAAATAAGACATAGTGAATTCCTTTAAAGCGGTGATGGAGCCCTGTAATCAGGGCTAGTAATAAGTGCTGGGTGAGTAAGGTTCAACAAACAGTGTTTGGCCTTCGCCATACCGGTCTTGATTGGTGAAGATGTAGCGCTCTGCGGCACTTCTTGAGGTGAAGTCATCCTTTAAGGTGTAGCAGCCATCTTCGGCATTTAGGATCACGCGGTATTTCATAAGCCCCCCTTAATTGGCTTGGTTAAGATAGGTTTAACGTGCCAATCAAAGGGGGGATTGCAAAAAAGTGCCGAGCGTTAAAAGGGGATAGAAGAGGTTTCCATTACGCCTAATCGGTTGGCAATTTCGGGGCGCTCTTTCAACCCCATTGCGGGGTTTTGGAACAAGAGGGTTAACACCTCATAAATGGCCACGCCCTGCAATGAAGTCTCAGGTTGACCGATATTGCAGCGCCCATCGGGTGAAGTGGAAAAACAAGCCAGCGTGTCTGTGTCTTTCAGTAAGGACTTACCAGTGCGACTCCCCTTCCCTAATGTAGGTAAATCTTCACGCTTAAAGGTTACGCCTTCAAAGGCACTGGCAAACTGAGTAATGTCGATAAACTCTTTCATATGAAAGCCCTTCTCGAATTGGTTCATATATGTGCCTACGCTCAACTTCCCACCACCGCGTTTTATCAAACCATAACAACAGGCTTCACCGCGAGAGCGTACGATTTGCGCCAAGAAATCCGGAAGCGTTTGGGCCATAGCGACCATTCGCCATACTGGCTCCGCGCCTTCAATAGAGACTTTTTCAATCGCGGTCACAATCTGCTTTTTGAAATGGGTATATGGCTTATCTGCATAGCGTTCCCAATCCCACATAATGGGCGCCAGTACTCTGGTTTCTAAAATATCGACGTTCATGAGTATTCCTGTTATCAGTTGATTACCCACATAACGTGACAAGTATCTACCGAGGTGCAACAAAGCGCCGTGGTCACTTATCCATTGCTTACGCTTTCATTAGTCCCATAAGCGGTAGCGACCAGGGGGCTAAAAAAACCGCCCAAGGGGCGGCTTGTTGCCTTGTTAAGCAAGCATGAGGTCTAAAAACTCAAACTGAGTAGTCATGGTTTGTCGTGGGGCTTTCACAAGGTTGCAGACTGCCATGGCAATCCACTTGGCCATACCTTCTCCCTGTTTCATATCGATCCCTTGGCCTAAGCCCTCGTGAGCAATTGTCATAGGGGTATCAGCCACCAGCGCCTCATTGCATTGCTTCGCTCTGGCATGTTCAACGGGGGTGAGTAGACGTTCCATGCCATCTTCACGACTTACCATAGGCGGAGTAGATTGGCGTTTATTGTAATAACGATTAATCGTGCCCACTTGTGTAGTGTCTTCGTTCACCAGCTGACGGGTAAAGCCATTGCCTTTTTTGGCATCAAGCTTGGCCTTTTCTTTTAAGTAGGTGTTCTCAGACCACATCTTGTCGTCTGCGGCAATCGGCTCCATGATTTCACCTAGACGCTGATGGGCACGTGGGTAGCAAGGAATAGCAGTTTCTGCGGCTAAACGTAGGCCTTTTGATACTGCTACGAACCAATACCGTTCGCGATTTTCGATAGAGCCTGATTGTTCGTTATTCAGGATAGTTTCAAAGATATTGTAACCAAGGGCTTGAAGGGTCGCTTTAATCAATACGTATGAAGCACTGTCTTTCGCTTCTGGTACATTTTCACTGAGGTAGACAGCAGCGTTGATAGTGTCGAGGGCTTTTAGGTAGCCATAGACGCCAACGGCATCAGTTGGATGCTGTTCAGCAATGGCGATTTTGTTTTTGGTCTTGCCTGACTTGCTATGACCTGTGCAAGGCAGCGAGAATTGGCAAATGTTCACGCTGTTGTACCAATCCAATTCAATCATTTCTAACGGGCTATTGAGCACGCGTGTGGCTGAAGTGACAGCAGGGTTGTTGCGCATAGCAACATCAAGGTACTTGCGTTCACGATCGGCAATCCACTGGGTTTCAACGTCATAACCGGCACTGGCAAAACCATCATGTAAAGCGGCGGTAGACATACCGATACCAGCACACAAGGTGCCTTCAGTCAGTGTGCCTGAATTCACTGCTTGAATGAAATCGTTCTCGCGCTGTGCGCGTCTTTGTTCGTTTGCATGGACAGTAATAAGAATACGGCCTTGCTCAGCATGAATATGCACCTGCTCGGCTTCCCCAGCATAATCGGCAAATTCACGGTTACAAATATCAACTAACGGCTTGGCATGGTTAGCACCGCGAACCGATTTACTACTGACCACCAAAGGACCATTTTCATCGACTACCAACTCAACACCTTCGCGGGTTATTTCACGGCGGTAAGTCGTGCCGATAGCAAAGTCATTGTTCGCCAATATCTGACCGTCAAAGTAAGTACGTTTAGCATTCTTATGAGGTGAGCAGGCAGCAGTAATATGGTCGTTCATGGGTTCATCCAAGCTGTGGTTTTAAGACACAGTAAACGTCACATACCTCACCTAATTTTCAACAAAACACCGCGTCTATTCATTGCGTTACGGGTTCCGGCCTTTTGTTGCCAAGACTCCGCAAACGCGCACTATGCCTGTATTGAATCAGCTTTTTAGAGGAATAAATCATGGTGAAATTGTTTCGGGAAACGCTTAGCACCCTGGGGGAAGTAAACACCCTAACCCAAACCCTAAGAATGCAAGGAAAGGAATACACCGTCATCCACGCTAACGATACCACCACAGTCATTTGGGCAGAAATGACGTTAGTAGACAACCATGAAGTGCATCACTTCACCATAGTCGATGAAGCCGATGATGCAGAGGTCACGGGCACGGTCAGTTCCGACAACAATCTGGGCTTAGCCATACAGCTTGATGGTTTTGGTACAGCAGATAACCCTGCTAGCGGCTCAATCGTCTTTATTGAAAAGTACGAGGGTAAAACATCCGTTTTAGTGTATGCGGATAACAGCAAAGACGAACCCACCCATGTAATCAATCTTGAGGGGGCACATATAAAGGAGGACATTATGGTAAAAAAGTAGATTTCACCGCGCTTCGCCACTCGCTTCGAGTGCTTGGTGAAGATCTGCGTAAGCTCGGTGTATTTTATCTTGGTGGTGGCTGGGTTGGCTTCTTTGTTGATAGCGACAAAATGAGCATGAATGCCGCGGCTATCCTGTTTGCAGCTGGTGTACTTTGCTATGGCTATGGCTTATACTTGGACTACAAAATAACCAATGCAAGCGAAGATGAGGAGGACCACAAATGATCAACGAACTAGCAAGTTACGGGGGCGCATTTTGGTTTATGATTTTAACGCCAGTGATTCTAGGCGGTCTAGCATGTATCTGGGTTCATTTTAATGCCGACAAGTTGAAATCCCATAAACACCAATCGGGGCAACACTAAGTCGCACTTAAACGACATCGCTGGATGTCGTTTACTTTGACTGGCCATCAACATACCCAATTCAAACGAAAAAAGCACAATGAGTCTTCTCACTGTGCTTTTTTTCTGTCTGGTTTTTCAGCGCCCCCAATGGGACGCGTGAACCGTTTACACTAATTCCAATTGTCAGCGTAGGCGTTTCTTCCAGCCACCGACATAGCTGAATGCTTAGCTTGAAACTCTGCTTTCACAGACTCGGCTATCGCACCACACCTTTTCACGTGCATAGCGGCTACGACTTTGGGAGCGTGATGTGCTAAATCATTTTCAATCCATCTTTTGTGAATAAAGTTAAAGGTTGTATTCTTTGGCCAGTTAAAATCGGCGGTCAGGTATTGTGAGACTTCTTCAATGCGCGAACTTATGTCTGCTTCCTGAAAAGGGTATTCAAGGTATTGAGTAACCATAGGCGGTATGGTGGTGATGATGGCGCGCTTCATAGCGTAATCAAACAAGTCTTTTATCAACGGTTTATCATCCGCCCCAAAATAGGCGAGGTCTTCGGTCCACTTTTTACGTTCCGGACGATAAGCGGCAAAGCAAATGCTTAAGCGCCCATCATCCAGCTGGTTAACCGTATTTATGAAGTAATGATGCTTAAAACCCTTTGAGATAGCGTGGCTGATGGCAGGCTCGGTGAAGCCTTCTTTTCTCACATTGAAAGTGTACATATTAACCTCGCTTTACTTGATAACGGATGAAGGCCATATAGCCATCCCCTTCACTGGTTGGTTTAACACCAAAGTCGGTGACAGTGGCATCATTCAACAATTTGACTGTGCCTGCTTTGGCGGCTTTATAGAGTTGGCTATTCATGGCTTTCGCTTCTGTGGAGAAGGGTTTCCCGTCACTTTTTACGCTGCACTCATCCACCTTGTCATATGGATTGACGAGGTTGTAGAGTTCACGATAAAGCCAGTTAGCAGCTGCAGCGCGTGGGTTTTTATACCCACGTCCCACAATGCTCGCAGGTGCGATAGTCCGGTTGTGTAGTTCTGTTAAGTGCGTTCGAAGTTCCAAAAGATTCATAAGGCCCCTGAAAGGTTGATGAGTATGAAAATGACTGTGGCAGGTTAGGCCGTTAGGTCTAAAAAACGCCGTTCGCGGCCACGGCCTGATAAACCATCACTAATACCATCACAAAGAGCAATCCCCGTTGAGAGCTTCCAACACCCGCTGAGCATTTATGACCAGTTGTTGAGGCCGCAGCTATGAACCTACAAATGGAGCGAATACAGCAAGCTTGTGACAGCCTAAAGTTAAGCACCTTAGCAACCGAGTGGTCTGCCATAGCTGACAACGCAGCTGGGAAAGAAAGCTCGCTGGCTGACTTCCTAGAGTCACTGCTGAATGTTGAAGTAGAAGCAAGACAGCAACGAACGAGAGAAACGCTACTTAAGTTCGCGGGTCTACCGGCTATTAAGTCGTTCTCAGATTACGACTTCAAGTTCGCTACCGGTGCACCTAAAAAGCAACTTCAAGAACTTACCAGCCTCGCATTTATCGAGCGAGCTGAGAACATCGTATTACTCGGCCCAAGTGGTGTGGGAAACCTACCGACTTTCCCTAACCAGTTTAGCGTTTGGTTATTCACATTCTGGCTGGGGAGGACAATATATCTTTGTCGACCCTAAACAGGATCTTGTCGTGGCTATTTTTGGTGGAATTCGTGGCGAAGATCCAATGCCTAGCGCCTATTTTCAAACTGTTGAGTCGGCAATACATGAGGTTCATTCGTACTACCGCCCCTAGTTTATACCACTTAATGTGCTCAACACATTTTCGCTATTAAAAAGGCTTATCTCCGCCAATTGTTACTCGGTAACCCGAGCGGGTTTGTGGAAAGTAGTCCCATACCGCAAAGTGTTGCGTACATCGATTATCCCAAATAGCAATTGAATGAGGTTGCCAAACAAATCTAACTTGGAAATTAGGATCTTTCGCTAAATTAAACAGCATATTTAAAATGCCGTCACTTTCTGTTTTAGATACACCGACTATTCGCGTGGTATAAGACGCGTTCACAAAGATGCCTTTTCTTCCCGTTACCGGATGCGTTCTCACAATAGGATGTGTACTGCAAGGATACGCCGTTCCATAATCTTTATAAATACTGTGGTAAACGGGGTTAGCGTCGTGCTCAGCTTCAAGCCCACTTAAGTAAGTTTGCATGGCTGGAGACAGCGCATCGTAGGCCGCATACATGGATGAAAATAATGTGTCCCCCCCAATATCAGGCAAGGTATGTAAATACAACATCGAGCCCATCGGCGGTTCAGCATTACAACTTAAATCTGAGTGCCAGTTGTCACCAGCCACATACTTTGACGATTTATCGGCGTGAATAGCAACGATATCGGGGTGCCCTTCAATTCCTGGCGCACCGGGGTGAATAATAAGATCTCCAAATATGCGCCCTATGGCTTTATGCTGCTCATGTGTAATCGCTTGATTTCGAAAAAAAATGACTTGATAGTCCATCAATGCTTGTTGAATGTCAGCACATTGCGTGTCAGTAAGTGTGCAGGTTAGGTCAACATTGTCTATCGTCGCCCCTATATTTTTTGTCATAGGTATGACGGTTATTTTACTCATTATTACATCCCATATTGGTAAGTGTCATACGCCATTATTTCACTTTCTCTTACCGCGCCAAGGGCATGTGAATAGGCGATAAGAATACTTAGAGAGTGTGCCAATCGTGCACGTATATAACTATCATCATCACCATCAGGCTCAGCAAAATCGTTCATACAATTTTTTACATTACGTACAATAATATGGTCGGGGATCCAGCATATGCGATTATTTTTATAACTACTGATACGTAATTCTGCCACGGGGAGATAACCGCCAACACCAGATGATATGGCAATGATAAGTCCAGGCTTATTCGCCATTTCTGCCGTGCCCGTATAGAGAAAAAAGTTCTTCAGACAGCTAGGTACCATTCCATGCCAATCTGGAGTGAGTACAATAAATCCCTCACAGCTTTGCAATTCTTCTGCCACGCTCTGCCAAGCAGTTTGTAAACTCCCCTCCTTTTCATACCAAAAGGTGTCGTCGAAATTTGGTAATGGATGCTCGCCTAAATCCAATAAAAAGGTATCAATACCTTTATCGTTAAGTGAATGTTGTACAAATCGCCCTACTTTTACTGTCTGAGACTTTACACGCTGGCTACCGCAAATAATTCCAATCTTCATTAAAATTCCACCTTAATCAATTCATTAACCTAACTTACCGATCATCTCACCAGACTTCTTGACCTTTTACGTACCAAAAGTTGTGTGTATTCATAGGAAGTGAAATAAGTGATTCTTTAAGGTGCATTACTGCACAATTTTAAGGCAACCTACCCTGTTTTTGATTGGTTTTTATTTTAGGTGCATCGCGTTATTTCAAATTGTTAGACGGATATGTCCAAGATGATTGGGTAACAAATTTCTATACTGAGTACCGAATTAAACACAATGTAGATGCACCATGTTTGTCTATATGACGACAATACATGCCAATGCGTGCACCAAATTACAGGAACAGACTGCATGATAAATAACGTGTTCACAGAAGAATTCTTTAACAGCTTAAAAAGCTCAGTGGTAGATATAGAGTTTGCAGAAAGCCTGCCTCCCCAGTGCTATTCAAGTCAGGCGTTTTTCGAGTTTGAGAAAGAAGCATTGTTTAATCATGAATGGTTATGTGTTGGCCGTGAGTCTCTTATTCCAAAGGTTGGCGACTTTTTCACGGTAACCCATATTAATGAACCTCTGATTATTTGCAGAGACCGAACAAAAGAAGTAAAAGCCATGTCGGCGGTTTGCCAACACCGTGCCATGTTAGTGGCAGAAGGTCATGGAAATGCGCAGGCATTTTTATGCCCCTATCACCACTGGGGTTATCGTTTGGATGGCACGCTATCAGGCGCGCCAGCGATGAACAAAACTTGTGATTTCAGCAGAGACGACATCGCCCTACCTCGACTTAAAGTAGAAATTTGGCAAGGGTTTATTTTCGTTAATTTTGATTTAGAGGTAGCCCCGCTGGCTCCAAGGTTACCAGAAGTCTCAAAATATTTAGAAAACTATAAATTAGAGGAAGCAGAAGGCCCCCGTCCTGAGCCGCCAGAGCGCTATAACTGGAATTGGAAAGTCATGATGGAAAATAACAATGATGGCTATCATGCAACCAAACTGCACAGAGGCCCACTGCACGACTTTATTCCTAGTGAAAAATCGGTCTTTCCCACTATGTCGAAAAACGAAGCCGGCTACGTGCGATTAAATGGCACCAACCATCCCGATGCAGCATTTAATCCACTGCAAAAGGCTATTTTACCTATATTCCCCCACTTAACCGACGAAGACCGTCATCAGGCGGTATTTGCCAACTTACCACCAACATTATCGTTAGTGATTACTGCCGATATGATTATTTATTTAATATTGCATGCAGAATCAGCTGATAGCCACAGTATGACTATTGGGTATCTGGTTGCCCCTGGCGCGATGAAAACACCTTTATTCCAAGACAAAATAGATTTCAATATGAAAGCCGCGATGGAGATAACTGAACAAGATCTTCATGTAGACCGTTTGGTTCAAGTAGGGTTGAATTCTCGTTATGCCCCACGTGGTCGCTACTCTTGGCAAGAAAAAGCACAGCTGCTACTTAATCAATGGCTAGTTGAACGCTATCAAACTAGATGGACAGAAACACGCCAAAGCATCCCCATCAAACAAACGGCTTAACGTTAGTTTTGTTGTCGATAGCGATTGGGTTATCACTAACCCACTTATTTAGATGCGTAAGGGTTTAACCATGCAACTTAGTAGTAAACAACACAATGGCGTTATGCCTGCAATTTTTTTTGGCCATGGAAGTCCTGGCAATATTTTGGAAGACAACCCTGCTACCCAAATGTGGACTCGTTTAGGAGAAGAGCTAGGTACACCCAAGGGCATTATTTGTATTTCAGCCCACTGGTATACCCAAGGCGTTGGCGTAACCGCAGGTGAAGCACCAAAAACAATTCACGATTTTGGGGGCTTTCCACCGGCGATGTATGAAATGCAGTATCCGGCGCCAGGCTGCCATGAGCTTGCTCAAAAGCTGGTCGACATTTTATCTGACGAAAAAGCGGTATTGGATGATAGCTGGGGTTTCGACCATGGAACCTGGTGTGTATTAAAACTGTCTCTTATACACATCTGACGCTGC
>OJFS01000642.1_pt1 | contig 12258 bp, 25 predicted proteins | sample 1594231 | NCBI WGS metagenome assembly OJFS01 (sample SAMN05416847, study PRJEB24817) | seawater metagenome | isolation source: Sea water | place: Canada:Atlantic | collected 2013-07
AGATAGGAGTCCGTCTCGTGGGCTCGGAGATGTGTATAAGAGACAGATATAATCTGTCTTGAGTCCATCATTATGTAGCTTCACCGAGATAAATGGAAAGTATGTGGTCTTTATAAACTTAAACTTCATAGCGCCTCCTTATATGCTTTAATTAGTTTTTTTCTTTGTTCCGTAGTTTTACACTTAGCCAAATAGTAAGGAAATTCGTCTACAACTTTCCCATCAACCATAAACTGTATGCCCTTTACTATTGGTTTAGAAGTGAAAAGTATTGTAACACATTTATTTTTAAGGAGTTTTAATGCATGAAACTGATGCCACTGAACTCTATTGATAGCCCCAGGTTTAAATGTTTTTGTTCCCTCTGGAGTAGTTTCTTTGTACCCCCCGTATAGTATTATAGATGTAAAATTCCAAGGATGAGTATGCATCTCAAAGTCCCCGTCGTCTATAATATTTAAACGAAGTCTAGGAAAAAAACTCAATGAATATTGAGTCATATAAGGGGTTTCAAAATTATTAGTAACTAATCTTGTTACTTTTTTCTTAATTAAGTTTAACATCTCTTGCGTGACCTGTAGCAAACCAATTGTCAATAATCCAACCAGTCACGTCGTACTCTCCTTTCTTAATAGCTGCGTTTGTTTTCCAAGGTTCTGTGTGATGATTGTGATGTAGCCCGTCAGGTATACCTAACCATATAACCCAGTTATAATTCCAAGTTGTGTCATTTGAATCAAAGTTTCTATACCCTTTAGGTAAGAGTGGAGTATGAGTAAGATAATTAACAAAGTACATATCCAACATAAAGCCTAATCCCGGAGGGGCTAATACTAGAAATAATCCTATCTTCCAGTCAATAAGAAAACTAATGATAATTAAAAATGCCCAGAAAACATAATAGTATTTTTCAACAAACACTACTGACTTGATTTTAAGTAAATCAACTGTTGAGAATTTCATACCTAACTCTTTTTTCCATTTTCTAGGATTACCTAACATCCATAATGCCCCGTGCCACGCTCCGTCTTTTGGTGAATGCACGTCAAACTCTCGGTCAGAATGTTTATGGTGATGTCTGTGCACTGTAGCCCAACCTAAAGGACTACCTTGAGCCGCCATTACACTTAAGAATAATATTATCTTGTGCTTAAATGGAGTAGTCTTAAAACTCCTATGAGAAAAGTATCTATGCAATCCCATGCTCATACCACCTATTATCCATACTCTAGATATTAGAAACGCTGCTAACAGCCACCATCCGTATCCGTAAAATATCGCTAATACTATTGAAAGAATAGCAGCAGAGTGTACAAGAACCCAAAGGATTCTGTGGTTTATGAGTGCAATTTTTGGCATAGTTTTATGATGTCCTCAATAATTATAAGTTCAGTAACACTATCTTCAGGAATTTCAATACCTAACTGATCTTCTATTTCTACAACTATTTCTACTGTAGCTAGAGAATCTATTCCCATATCTCTTATATCAGCTTTTAAATCTATTTCTTCTACAGGTGTTTTTGTTTCGGCAGATATGATTTCTAGTACCGTATCTTTTACGCTCATTACAATCCTTTCATAAGTTTTTATAGTCTTACTATTGTATCAAACTTTTTAGGTTTCTGCTCACATGGAATTCCTATGGTCTCTATGACTTTAGCAGAGTAGTCAAACTCATCAGGGAGTACTGCTAGGTTATAAAGCCTTGGGTTACTATGATGGGTATTATGAAAACCTTCGCCCCATAATAACCAAGCAAAAAGTTTACTATTATATGTATAATCAGGAGAATTAAAAATTCTATATCCTTTAACCGCCAATTTAGGTATATGTGCTATTACTGTTATATAACTAATTCCAAAGAATACATAAAGCATACTAACACAATAGAAGTAAGCAGCTATTTTCAAGTCTATTAAACCAAGTAAAACAATCCACCCAATAACTATCTTATAATAATTCTTATGAAACCACATATGGTCTTTGTCAGCAATTAAATCTTTTACTCTCATTGGCTCAATTTTGTATGGCTCAAAGTAGTAAAACCATATTTTTATTTTATTCCATAGAGAGCCCCTAGGCGGATGAGGGTCTTTGTCAGAGTCTGAAGTGCCGTGGTGTAGTCTGTGAGTATCACACCAATATATAGTGCTGCCCATAGAAACAATAGTCCCCATGAATAAAAGAAATAACTTTATAAATCTATTTTTTGGTTTGAAGGATCGGTGAGCAGACATTTTGTGTAGCCCCATGCTAGAGCCAAAGCCTGTAAGAAGCCAACCCCAAATCATTGCAAGAATAAATAAGGTTGTGTCCCACCAAAATATTAAAGTAGCTACCGCTCCTAGGTATGCAAATGCCTGTACTACTTTTATTTTAAAATTATTACTTAAGTTAAACCGCCCGAACATTTTCAATTGTGTTTGCATTAGGTAGTGCCGCTTTCCTGTTCCATGAGTTAATATATGTATCATTCATAAAGGTAAACATTGCATTGGCAAAGGCTTTAAGTGTTACTTTGTCAAAAGCAGTGTTAGTATTATCTATAGCACGCCATGTAAATCCTTCAGGCAAATCAACTCCTGCATTAACTAATGACATATAATCAGCTAGATTAGTTCTACTAACACGCCTTGCATCATACATTTTTCCTTCATACTCAAATCCCACCATTAACTCTAACGACCTTTCTGTATCAATATCTCTACCTTTTTTAATTTTATCTTGTGCTAAAGTCCATTCAGGATAATAAAGAGTTTTTGGTAGTTCATCTGCAGTTACAAAATCATATGCAAGTTGACCTAGTGTTTGTGTATTATATTGTCTAAGTGAAGCTGAATCTGGTCTGTTAGAAGGAGGTGCCGAAAGAATAGGAATACCAACCTTAGCTCCAGCTTCAGTTAATTGCTTAAATTTATTAAGTACTATTGTTCCTGTTCCAGCCAAGCTAATAAAGCCTACACCAACAGGTCTAAATGGAGTGGTCTCTTGAGTTTCCATATCATACATAAATGTACCACTTACTATCTGTAAGTTAAAATCATTAGAGCTAAACGTAAGTATTAATTTATTTGCGTCCTCATAATTAATAGTAGGATACTTATCCATGATTTCAGTTATTGTAGGGTCAACTGCCTCTAATGATCTCATCTTTAAATCTTTAGGTTTTGCTTCTGCTTGTACTGCTTCAGCAAATAACTCCAGACACTTAAGTGCCCATTCTGGAGCATCATTAATAATCACATTTGGGTTATTTCTGGCATCTAGATACTCTAATTCTCCCTGCCCACTTTCCCATTGTAATGCGTTTATTTCCGAAGGTATATTGGCTGAAGAGAAGTCTATACCCCCCATACCTTTACCATCTACGGTCATTGAACCATCACTTGGTACTATTGAAAAATGTGTGTCACTATTTATTATTGCCATTTTACTTATCCCCTAATAATTTTCTTTTAGCAGTCTCTTCTAACAATTTTACACTACTTTCGTTAGCCTTAACCATCTCGTTTCTAAACGACTCTACGGCCGCTCCGGTCTGCCTTTGCTGACCTGAATTCTCAACTAGTAGCATTGGCAACCAAGTGACAGCACACGAATACTCGTCTACATCTTTTCCAGTATTTGTATCTGTTCCTTGTAACTTGGTGAACCACATACACTTTAAACCAATACACTTCTTCTTCAATAAGGGACAATAGTCCCCAGTAGGTAATTGCATTAATATCCTTTCGTTAGCTCTTAGTAGCTATAATTACATCCACATATTGTACATCAACATTAACTGCAGCTGAAGACCCTGAGAAACTGTGGTTGTGGTTAGCCCCTGTAAATCCGTGATTGTGGGCTTGTGAACCACCTGCTGCTCCTGTGTTCGCATTTGCAGAGCTTGAACCTCCACCACCTTTACCTCCACCAGCAGCTGAGGTTCGTTGAAGATATGTGTGAGTGTGACTCGGTATTCTTGCAGTAGACAGCGTATGGTTAGCCACTGTACCCCCTGCTGCTTTGTTACCTGTGTTGCCAGAAATAGAAACTGTAAATGGTTGAAATGCTGTAGTAAATGCTACCGTACCGCCTGTACCTACAGTTCCACTAACAACTCTTAAAGCAACGTTATTAGATGATGTTTGTTTTACCCAACCTGTTGGTGCTGCTGTTTGTTGAAATAACATTCTAGTTCCTGCTGGGATTACAACTGATGCTGCAGGTATTGTTTGCCATGTAGGGTCAGATCCAGCATTAGAACCTAGATATTGTCCTGTTGTACCTTGAGTACCATTTAGCTTAACTAGACCTGTGATATTTAGGTCTCCACCACCGATTGTAGCTGCTGTGGCAGTTAAACTAGAAGTTCCTAAGTTAGATAATCCTGTTATAACTCCACCAGAAATATTTACTGAGCCCTCATTCTGCTCTGACATTGTTCCGAGTTTAATTGCATCAACAACATTAGAACCATCGTTATATACAAAGTTTGTTTTACCTGCGCCGACTGTAATCCCGGTACCTGTTGAGTTTTTAACTACAATATCATTAGTACAATCATTATTAATTAGGTATAACTTTTGTATTGTAGGTACAATTAGATTTCTAGTCGCGCCTCCTGTTGTTCCTATTAAGTTTAATCTTAAGTGTCTGGCAGCTTGAGATGCATTAGTGTTTGTTAAAGTGAGGGTTACATCACCACTTGCAAAAGTAACATCAGCTGAACCTGTAATAGCTTCTTCTAACGCAGTACCTAAGTTGGTATTTGTGGTCGCGCCCCAAGTCCCCGTCTGCTCACCGGTGGCGATTAACTCTATTTTTAATTGCGTATAAGTACTTGGCATTTTGTAGTTCTCCTATTATCTAATATTTTACCATCATTTCTTTTAGTTGCGTTAATTATCATGTTGCTATATCTTTCCAGTTAGCATCTTGGCTAGTATCAATTTCGCCCCAGACTAAAATAAATCTTCCGTTTCCAATTCTTCCAATCCCTTCTACTCCTGATGGGAATGCTGTTGCTTTTGCATCGGGCTCTATTTGTCCTATATATCCTGTACCTTGAACCCCGCTAACATCTACTAAGTTAACAGTTTCACTTTCTGCCAAACCTGTCTGACCTGTACCAACCACACCTGTAAGATAGGCATTTGCTTCCCCCACCATAGTGAGGTCTCCTACAAGACCGGTTCCAGTTACAAATCCTGTGTTCGCATTATTATCTGCTTCAATAATTACGTCACGTAGGATAACGGTTGCTTCCAGTCCACTAACTACTGCAGGAGCATCAGCCTTTACTATAGCAAGTCCTATTTGTCCAGTAGCAGATACGCTTGTAGGTTCAGCTAAATCTACAGCTGTCCCCCACGAGCCCCGGCCCCAATAACCTGAACCCCATCCTTCAAACCGAGCCATCTTAGGCTCCTACTACGCTATACGTATAATAGCAGTCGCAGAGTCTGCAGTAGGGAATACTACCGTGAAGTCACCCGCAGTTGATGTTTTATTACCACCAAAGTCTAAAACTGCAACAGCTTTATTTCCTTGAGTTTGGTTGTAAATCATAGCACCACGTGCTGTAATAGTAGCCGTAGTCCACGTCTCATCAGCAAAATCTAAATACGCTGTAGTACCTGATGATGTTGGGGCAACAGTTTCTAGTACTTGTCCACCTGCTGTATATCCTGTTCCTGATGTTTCACCACCTGTTTCATATGCTGTAGTGCTTGCATCTAAAGAAGCTGAATCAGTATAAAGCGCTAGGTAAAAAGTGTCTGCCGTTGTATCTGCACGGGCTACAGTTGTACCAAAAGCATGAATACCATCCAGTATTTCAACTTTAAAGCTTGTGCACATTGCTTGTGTTATAGCCATTTTTATATCTCCAAAAGTTTAATTAAATCTGAATGTCCCGCTTCACGCAGTTTATTCGCGATTGTTGTATGATTAGACTTGATTGCCTTTTTCATATATTGCACTAGAACTAGCCTAATGTTTTGTTTGTAAGCTTCTGCTTGCTCACGTATTAACGGATCTGCATCTTCACCTACATGTATTATCTTTGCTAGGGCCATCTCCGCTATTTGTTCGGGCGTGTGACCTTTTCCTTCTTCTGAAGTAATAATTTTATAGTCTGTGCCTAAAGTCATTTGTCCTATATTATTCATCGTACAGGTATCCTTGCTTGCCCACTTCTGTAGGCGTCTCGTCTATTTTTACCTTCACCTAAATTCTGTAAAAGTGCCATTGCTTCTTGATAGCGTGCTGTATAGTTAGCTGTGGTGTCCGCGTCTTCTTTCATGAAAACAGCTGCTTCAAGAAGTGATCCATAGAATAAAGCAGTATCAAAATTATTACCTAACCAAGAATTACCGACAGTGACAATACTCGCAGGGTAGTAATAATAGTGTAACTCAGCGTTGTAATCAGCATTGGGTGTTGGTCCTAAAAGCATTGAATTTTGGTCAAATATTGCATAGAAACTTGGTGTCCCCCAGTATGTTGCAGAAGGGTCAGGGCAAGCTTCTCTGATAAAATTAACGTCTTTATTTAGTAAATACTTATAATCTCCATAACTATCAATTACGGCAATACTAAATGTTGATAGCCAATCACTTGGTAGACTAAAATACTTATCCCCTGCAGTCATAGTACCCGTAACGTTTTTACGTAAGTCAGGTAACTGCACAGCGTTATAAATTGTCTGTTCAGCGTTCTTTATGAATCGATCTACATCATCTTTTGTATACTTATTTTCAGTATAACTTTCTATTGCTGCAACTAGCTCATTGTAATTCATATCTCGTACCTATTGTGTTTACTTAAGTTTTCTGTTGCTTTTATTACCTGCAAATTATCAGGGACATGCAATCCAGAAATGTTCTTTCCTTGTAGTGGTATGATATGGTCCACATGCCACTCTTCTCCTGTCTCTTCTTTTTTCTTCTGTGCTTCTTTGTAAATCTCTTTTATTTTACCTAAATCTTCTTTAGTCAGCCAACTTGGCGTTCTATTTAATTTAGCGGCTCTTATGTTAGATGAAGAAGCAGCTACTTTATCTAAATTGTTAGCTCTCCATCTTATCTTTCTCGCTTTATTCTTTTCAATATTACGATAGTACCTTTCTCTCGAAGCAGCATTTTCTTTATCTTTTTGGTCTCTAGACAAACTCTGTCTATAAGCACGTTTACGCTCTTTTATTTGCTCTTTATGAGAGTCTTGCCACTTCTTAACACCAGCTTTTATTTTATCTTTATACTTCTGATAAGCTTCTCTTCGTCTTTCGTTAGAGCTATAAGGCATTAAGCTAAAGGACCTCTAGCTTTTATGCCTTTAGTTGCTGCACCGTTTCCGCGGGTCACGACACCTGATGTTTTAACGTCTGATTCAGGGTAGCCTGCTAGTTTGTTTGGCGCTAAATTAACACTCCCATAAATCTTACCTCGTCTTTTAGGTATTTCTCCAGGTGCTGGTAATGCTACATTTTTTGGTTGTTTATATTCTGCCATTTTAATTCTCCTTAAGTAATTTCAATTATAACATCTCCTACTTGACTTTCGGCTTCTAAATTGTCTGGTAGTCCTGCTAGCTGCAACGGGTTATTAAGTCCTACAGGTTCCCATCCCCATTGTATATCTCTTTGTTCTTTCAAGTTTATATCTGGTCTTGGATTACGTACAGCCTGTGGGTCATTTACAGGATACATTCCTTGCATGTTTTGAGGTTGATCAGGGTTCCAACATTCATTACATGCTTTAACATAAGAGTCTTTAGTTCTAATAAATAAGTCTCTTAAGTCGTTTAACTTATACTGAAACCCACAAACATCACAATTACCTATTGCATGTTTTCCGCTTGTAAATTTGCTACTCATTATATATGGTAAGCCCTTGGTGCTATTCTTAAATCAGCTTTTTCTCTATCTTCATCTGCAGCAAGTGTCCACTGTTCTTCGTAAGATGCTTTTAAAAACTGCGTTCTATCTCCTGCACCTGGTATTTTTAGACTTAAATAATATGCTAATCCTGCGACCATAGGAGGCAAGAATCTAAACGGTATATCTTGAGTGTTTAATCCTTTCCCCGCATCATCTAATCTTTTGAGCTTCCAATAGACAAAAGTATAGTGATTATCTTGATCTGGTCTTGGATATAGATTAATAATAGGGTTAGTTTCTTGTCTATTTATCCAAAGCTGGTTAGGTCTACCCTGACTATTCTTATTAGGTATTGAACCCCATGATGAAGCAGATAATCTACTGATACTTAAATCACTTTGGTTTTGTCCAGTTCCTGTGCGGATTACTTGTTCAAGTAAGTCAATAGTATCTGTAGGTAAGTCATAAGTCTGCACACCTTTTAATAATGGAATACTACCTTCTTCAATTGTCCAAAGGTTAATACCACGGTTAGCCCACTCCGCTGTCATTAAATTTAAACTTCTTCTAGCAGTCTTTAAGTCATACCCTGTTCTTAACTCAGCGCCACATCTTTCAAATGCTTCTTCTACTATTTCATTGAGGTCTAAATTAAATGTTGTTCTTCCTGATGTAGTCATCACATTTCCTTTTCAATATTTCTAATTACAGTGCATTCTTCTGATATAACATGAGTATGTACTGTTGGCTCAACTGAGTCCATATAGTCCCCACCAACAAAGGCTGCTAGTAAAGCTATGAGTGATACTATTGTTTGTCTAGTGGTTTCCAATTACACCTTTCCTCTGATATTTCATTCTCAATATAGTCATTAATCTCAAAATTATATTCTTTCACTTTCTTTGAATACGTTACACATTCTTTATTTTTATTTTTATTTAAAGGTAGTGATAGGGGTTTGTACGCTTCCCCTACCACGGTACCTGTGATAGCGCCACTTAAATATAGTAGAGTTACTATCGTCATTACATTACTTTCTTCACGTAATATGCCGCCAAGTTACACGGATCATATTTCCATTGTGTCATTGTGTTATGAAACTTAGGGTTCTCAGCTCTGCAGTCATTGTAAGATTTATAACCTTTCGCTATCTTCCAATCGTTCTCAAAACCGTATCCTGCTCCTCCTAATAATGCTACTATTGCTAATACATGCATCTTATTCTCCTATCCTTTATGTGGGGTGTTAGTTACCCAATGTTTAAATTTATACCAAACATGTTCTAGATATTCTTCCCAGACATAGAGAGCTACCCCTACTCCAAGTATCCATTGCCATGCTGGTGCTGCTATAGTCCATAGTGTTTCCATACTACTTCCTCCTCCGTTGATAAACTTACTTAACCTTCTTTTCTAGTTCATCTATATCTGCCATTATCTTTTAGCTCTTGTGTGTCCTTTAATCGCACACCCATCAATACTTCCGCCTTTCTTATATCCTTGCATTTGTGCTTTCTTTTTCTTATCTAACTTGGTACCCTTCTCTTTAAAATTCTGTTTATTTTTAGGTCCAGGTTCAGCTTTATTTAATTTATCCATAAACTTATCCCTAGCTTTATCTGCTTTTACTTTAGAAGCGCCAGTTGGTTTAGGAATACTATTTATTTCCTTTGTAGCTTTAATTTGATCTTTTGCTACTTTCTTTTGAGCTTTAGACGCTAGTCCTTTAATTGCTTTTTTAGCTCCATATCGACCTGCTAATCCTGCTATTACTGCTAGTGGTGCTACCATAATATTCTCCTATTTTTTACCTTTGTTTTTCTGCATTTAGCATTAGCGCCTTTCTTCATTGCTTTAGGAAGCTTCTTTGGGTTTACAATACCCATTCCTCGGCAGCCTCGCATTATCTAGCCCCTTTAGCTCTTGTGAGCCCTCTAGTCGCACATCCATCAATCTTACCGCCTTTCTTAAATCCAGTCATACTTGGTCTGCTAGGTCCACGTTTCTTAAGATTAACTTTTTTATCTTTGTTCTTAGGTTTAGGTCCAGTACTTGGAGCTTTCATAGAAGTCATAGTAGGTCCTGAAGGTCCTTTACGTTGAGCTGGTTTTTTTACCTTAGCTTTCTTAGCTGCTGGTTTAGGATCTGGTTTATTAACCTTACTCATGTCAGGTCCCATCTTAGTATTAGTAGGTTTATATCTTTCTGACCCTGGAGCTCTTGTTGCGGATTTAGATTTAGACGTAGTGGGCTTATCATCTTTAAAAAATGTTCTGTTATTTTTAACATTTGCCCCAAATCGTCCTTTATTATCGACCGCCTGTTTTTTAAGTCTTTTAATTTGAGCATCGGTCAAACCTCTTTTTTTAAGCCTTTTCTCCATCGACGAGTTTATTTTTCCAGAAACTTTTAGTCCAGCATTCTTTTTGTTCTGCTTTTCAGCTTTCATGACTTCGTTGTTTAAGTCACTTTTTACTTTCTTCGCTTTTCTTTCTTTAATCTGTTGGCGAAGTCTGTCTTGTAATGATGCCATTTTGAATCTCCTTGATTAGACCATGCGGCCTTTAGTACGTCCTTTAATAATACAGCCGTCACCTCGATGTTTCTTAACAGCCCCACCCTTTTTCATTTCTCTAAGTGTCTTTCGTTTAGATATATCTTTACCCGCTTTCTTTTTAGCTTTTTTTGCTTTAAGCATATCTTCATACCCTTTCTCAATCATGCGCCTTTCTTTAGGAGTAGAGACTAATTTAGATATTCCTTTATCTACAGTTCTTAATCCTGGTATCCCTTTTGCGGTTCTAATACCTTCTGCATAAGCTTCTTGTGTATTAGTCATGCCGCCCTTTTTATATTTCTTAGTCATTACTTTCTCCTGTTAATACTTCTTTTTTTCTTAGGTGTTGCCATTACACACAATCTCCTAATGCTTCAAACCAACGTCTCAATTCCTCAAGGCGTTCTTTATTACTTACAGGTTTGGGCTCTTCGTCCATCTAAGCCCACTTCCTTTTCTTGCCTTTATTAGCTTTTGCCATTGGATTAGGGTCAGCTAATTTTATAGTCGGTGGTTTAGGTTTAGCTTTCTTTGTAGCTGTCCTAGTTATAAATGGTGTTGCCGGTGTATCGTCTGTTGGAAATACTGCTACCCCTTGGATACTCCATGCATTTGCACCAATACAAGTTAAGACATATGCAGAACCTGCTTCTCCGCCTGTAGACCCTCCATTACCTAATATCGCATTTGCTGTACCAGGTGAATGGTAGAATCCTGCTAGTCCGCCTGCATCATCACAATAGTTAATTGTTCCGTAGAAAGTATCCGCTACTTTTCCAGTCTTAAATAAAATAGGTGAAGTAGGGTCAGCCAAAACAATAAAACTAAACTTCATACCAAAGTTACAATCATCACCTGAACTAATAATAGCTGGTAGATTAAATGTGCCTCCGTTTGCAGATATAGTAATCTGTTTACCTGATTGTCCTTCAACAGTTAGATTAAGCGTACCGCCTGGAAAGGTTACAATACTATCCTCGCCAGTACTAATAAAGCCATTATGTGATCTGACAGGTCCTATAAAAGATGTCATTGACATAATGTATTATCCGACTGATACTGATAGAGCGCCAGCGTTATTCCATAACTGTCCTGCGTTAGTAGGGTCAGCTGTAGGTAAGTCTGACATAATTACTACTTGGCCGTTAATTGTAAAAGTACCGCCTGCGTCTGATGTAAAGCCGTTTTGAGATACTACCGGCCCATTAAATGTGGTTGTTGCCATTTTGATTTCTCCATACAAAGTTAAAACTTATCAATCGTGTATGCGTCTGCTGGGGCAGTTTGATAAGTTGATTATGTTCCCAGTATTGCTATCATACTACTTATTTCATTTTTTATCTACCCTCTTTAGCTCCCTTACTTGTTGTTCTAGCTTTTGGATTTTTTCTTGTAGTGAGAGTGTTGAGCTCTCTATAGCTGCTATGTCTCCTGCATTTTTAGCAATCTTTGTATCTTGAGCTCCCTGTGAAGAATCTACTTCAGCTTTGGTATAAGCATCTATTGGGTCTGGAATCTCCGGAATCTCTATAGCTGCTATGTCTTCTGCATTTTTTGCAATGTCCGCTGTGTTCTGTTGTAATTGTGTCACTAACTTTGGATCAATCTCTGCGCTTCCGCCTTGCGCTGAGTTCTGAACTGTTCCATCAGGGAATAGAATACCCGTACCCGTAACTTCAAAAGGTCTTGCATACCTATGAGTTTCTTCCTTAAGTTCAGTTTTTGGTTTAGCTTTTGGTTTAGCTTTTGGTTGTTTATCTCCTGCCATTTTAATTCTCCTTAAGTTTATGATATCTTTGATTTTCATTTCTTTAACCTCTTTTCTAGTTCATCTAA
>OJFS01000645.1_pt1 | contig 12203 bp, 18 predicted proteins | sample 1594231 | NCBI WGS metagenome assembly OJFS01 (sample SAMN05416847, study PRJEB24817) | seawater metagenome | isolation source: Sea water | place: Canada:Atlantic | collected 2013-07
GCGTCAGATGTGTATAAGAGACAGAATAAATATCAAGTATCTATAAAATTTTTACTACAGTTAAGCAAGACAAAAAAAGCTTTTCTACTATTTGACCATAAAGACGGCAAAATAACAAACTATATTTTTACTAATGACTTAACAAGATACCGCAACTTGTTCGATAGCTGGAAATTAAACGAAATAATACAGCCGCAACTATTAACACTAACAATTGAAATATAAAATATAAGATATGCATATAATAAAAATTTCAATCAGTACAACAAAGTACTTTGATACACAGAAAGAAATGGCTGAATTTTTAGATATAAAAAACAGCTCTAAAAAATCAATAATTTCTAGATGTAAACAATATAATTACATCGCTACATTTGATTAAAAAATACTAACATATTACAATAAATTAAGCTACTTTTTTAAGTAGCTTTTTTTATGCATTAATTTTATAATGTATTGAAGACTAGTAATACTATGAGGATATATGGTAAACAGCTCAAATTAAGCTATCTAAGCAACGATTAAACACAAATAATACTAACATACTAGGTAGAATAGATAGTACTGGTAATTTAACGTAAAATGCGTTATGGTGGGAGTAAGTTACCCATTCTAATGAATTCAACGAAATATCTTTTCAATAAAAACTGGATATTCAAATCTGAAAAAATAGAAAAAAGTAGTTTACTATAGGCTTGTTTTAGCTTTTTGTAAAGTACTGATTTACAACCTCTACAAAATAAAAGTTGTCGCACATTTTTGAAAACATACGACACTTTTTATATTTTATGTCTTTTGCCATCTTTTAATATTATTGGCTCTATGTATTTACCTAAAACATAATTACTATTCTGTTCTTTAGGATAGTTTACTATAGGGTAGTTTAATGCAACCTTAAACCTCTTTCTGTATTTCTTACTGCAAGCAAAGTAAATATACCTATGCTTACTACTTCTAAACTTTCTTAATCCGTTTTGATTAGCGTTATCGTAATGTCTTGAATGCTTACCACCTTCTACATACTTGTCTGTTCTACTTTTTGTAGCTCCAGTATAGATAAAGTTTGTTGCTTGATAAATATACCCATTATGATTCATTTGTTTATCAGCATAACTAACAATTATTAAATTATGCTTTTTAAGCTTTCTTAAACACCAGCTAACAAAATAAGATAGCTGTATATTAATACTTCCATCAACGCAAAGTCTATTTAACTCATAAACATTGGAACTATACTCCTTACCACATACTCCAATACATAAACTATTACTTGCTGGTTTGCCGAAAGTACAAACTGCCTTTAATTTATTATCTTCATAATATCCAAAAGAATATGTTATACTAGGCTTTCTTCCACTATAGTGTCTAGGTAGTAAAAAACTAATTGCTTCTTTATAACTTATTTCTTTCATTTTCTATGTCTTTCTACTGTTCTTATTGTTACTCCAAGTATATCTGCTATATCTTTATTACTAATATTTGGCTTTAGATTTATTATCTCTAGTACTTTCTGTTTAGTGTTTACATTAGCTTCTCTACTTATCTCTCTTATCTTAACATCTAGGTCAAGTCTTTTTCTCATATTATCTAGATACTTTGCGTGTCTTGCTCTGTACTCCTTACCCCACCTGTATGTATGGAAGTGTATCCAAGACATAGGTTTGTTGTAGTCTTTAAAGTTAGCTGCGTATTGTCTATTCCATTCTCCGTTTGTTTTAGACATCCATATGTATTCGTATCCATCGTATATTACGTTATGGTTAGTTATTTCTTTTAGGTCTTTTAGTTCTTCTGTACTCCAACTTGTCATACATCTATAGTTATTGTATCTTTATTATTCTCCGAGTCTCTTATGAGTTTAAGAATAGCGTTATAGCCTTCTATCTCGGAGATATAATTTTTCTTTACGCATCCTATAATGTGCATTAATCTAAGTCTATACTTATCAGACATTAAAGTCCTGTATTAATACCGTTATCAATCACTTCTATTATGTGTCTAAAGGTACTTCTTTCTTGTTCGCCAGTTACATCTGTTCCGTTTAGGAATAATCTGTAATGGTCTTTGTTTTCTGTTGGTCTTAGTTCTATACTATTCATAATTATCTTTCTTCGTTAAAGGTTAAAAACTCTTCCATCATTTCTTGTGGACAAACGGCATTAGTGTTAGCAGTAAGTTTAAATAGAAACACATCTATGTGTGTACAGAATCTAAAAAACTTTAATTGATTGCTTTGATTAAAAATAAAGTCATAATCATATTCATATTCCATATTCTAGTAGTTTTGATTTCTTTTTACGTTTACAATTCAATTCGTAGATTCTCTTATCTACCTGCTTCATAAAGCAGAGCTGTGTCCAGAAATATGCTTTATCTTCATTATACTCTTTCATCTCTTTATTCTTCTGTTGTAAGTAAAAAGCAACAGCTTTTAGTTCCTTTATATCTTCTGAATTCCTAATGTAATTAGAGTCTATATTTAGAGCGTTATTATAAAATACAGCAGTTGATAAATTACTCTTTTCCCAATAATACTTTTGAATTGTTAAATGACTTTTATTACTCATCTTCTTTTGGTTTTAAGGTTTCTATTTCTTTCTCTAGTTCTTCTACCTTTCGGTTTAATTTACTTGTAGCTACATACATTGCTGTTATAGCACTCTCTATGATTTTAAATCTTTCTTGTGCTGTGTGTTTCTTCTTTATACTCATAGTTAAAATATTAATTGTTTTGGTTGCTCTAATTTATCTGTAGTAACCCTAAGAGACCTTACAGGTATGTTTCCTTCTATGTATAAATTCCAAGATTTAATTACCGCATTGTATATCCATTTCATCTGCAGGCTATTTCCTTTATTCTTATTCTTCAATATTGTACTTCTAACCCAACAAGCTGCTGAATCTTCACTAACTACAACACCACATAACATCTTTAAGAATCCAGAGTAAAAGTCTCTATAAGCTTCTGAGTTAAGATTAGCTATATTGTTTCCTGCTATTTTAGTTAGTAGGAATGGCAAGAAGCTTGATGTAAATACTACTGTAGATTGCTTCTTATACAAAGGCTGTGTTATGGATATAATTGTATTTAGCATATCGTTATTATTAGAAACATAATCAAGTACAGTTTGATTGCAAACATTAGTTCTTTTAGCACTATCTCTAGAGTATCTATCCATAAGTATTAATTTAGATAATGAAGCTTTTAATGCACCATAACTGTACCCATTTAAAGTTAACACATCAGATGCAGACCTATTCTTTCCTGTATCTATAGAACTCATAACTTTAGAGTCTACACCAGTAACTAGAACTGCTTTCCATTGATGGTTTGCTCTAATAGTTGCCTGCAATCTATGCTGTCCGTCTTTAAGTCTTCCATCAATACCTATTATAATAGACTCTCCGTTTTCGTGCCACTTGTTTGTTTTCATCTTATGAACTGCAGATGCTATGCTTGATTCGTTCACTTTTCTGTTCTTTATATTTAGTGATAAAATCTTTTTTGCTAATTCTGGATTCATTAACACAATTGTTACGGTCATTCTACTGTTAATTAATTTCATTTTGTTTATTGTTTATATTAATAATTTATTTATTGTTCAAATCTAGGGTTTATTTTTAACACTACCAAATTTATTATATTAATGTTAGAATTGTTGCAAATACCATTGCTTGTATTATAATAAAAGTAAATATAAATTTAATTAGATTATACTTAGGATTTGAGTTACTCATAATTTTTTGTATTTGTTTTTTAATAATAAATAGAACTTATCATTGTCGGTTAATTTAAGCTCTAGCAAGTCTTGCTTAGCTTCTTTTCTTCTGTTGCTTACTGGTAGTTTATCTACAAGTTGCTGAATCTTTTGTATTAGTTTTTTTCTGTACATATCTATAATTTTTGTTTTAGTTTCTCAATATACAATGTAGCATCCATTAATTCCTCCTGCAAGTGTTGCAGCCATTCTAAGGTGCTTAAATCGTCTCTATCCATTGTTTTGTTGTACTTCTTTACACCGACATCTGAACGCTTCTTATAGGACTGTACAACTGATTTAACTATACTATCCTCTTGTTCTTGCATTTCTGCCATCTTTTCTCTTGTATTCATTGTTTCTTGTGGTTTTAGGTCGCAAAAGCAACCGCCATTGTTTAATTTACAATCACATACTCTTAATTGCATATTACTTTACATTTAGTTTTATTTTAGTTAAAATAACCTGTACCATACCGATGTAGATAACAATATCTTCTTCTTTATAGTCTCCAGATTCGTCAGAACGATAATAATGTCTAACACCTAATAATAATCCCTTAAACAACCCTACTTTAAGTTCCCAATCTATTGTTTTCATAATATTTATTGTTAATAATTAATGTTTAATTCACTTTATTTAAAGCAAATATAGTTTTATTTTATTAAGTAGCCTAATAAAAAGACAAAAAACATAAAATACGTTATAAGATTATGAGTAAAATAGAACTTGACATCAACATCCCCAACGATTTAAGTAGCATAAGCGTAAGTCAGTACCAGAAATACGTTCAGTTATGGCAGGATAACAAAGATGTAGATGACTATGAGTTTATTAACAAGAAGACTTTGGAGATATTCTGTGGATTGGATTTGCAGGAGTCATACAACATACCTATAAACACTTTTGACAACATACTAAAGCACATAAACGATTGCTTTGAGGAAGAAAAACCACTTATCAAGAGATTTGATATGACTGATAAAGATGGAGTAACTGTTGAGTTCGGTTTTGAGCCATCACTAGACAAGATAAGTTATGGTGCTTTTAAAGACGCTGAAAATTACATCAGAGACGCAAAAGACCTTCATAAGCTAATGGCGGTACTTTATAGACCTGTAATAAAAGACATAAGCAACAAATACCATTACAGAATTGCCGAATACAAGGGTAGTGATGATTTCTCAGAGGTTATGAAAGATGCACCTGTTAATGTAGCATTAGGAATGCAGGTTTTTTTTTATCGTTTAGGGACAAAATTGTCGAAATATACAATGGACTCTTTAGTGGAGCAGGCGATGCTAACGACCAACAAGGAAGGAAAGCAGCTTTTGGAAGAAAATGGGGAGATTATCAATCGTTTTTATGCCTCGCACAAGACGATGTACGAAGACTTGATGAAGTCTCAAAGCTTCCATTACACCAATGTATGATGTATTTAGAATACGTACAAGACAAATCTAGATTAGAGGCTAGATTATTAAAAGATATACAAAACAAGAATAGATAATGGCACAAAATCAAGTTTACAACGTACTAGACAAACTTAAAGAGCAGGGATTACAACACCCACAATGTAATACTGTTACTACAGGTAATTTATCTGACGTTGACTTATCAAAAACAACTATATTTCCCTTAACACACCTAGTTGTGGATAGAACTACTATAGGGCAAAGAACGATAACAATGACTTTAAATGTTATTTGTATGGATATAGTTGATATAAGCAAGGATAATGCTACGGATAACTTCTATGGTAATGACAACTCTCAAGATGTCTTAAACAGCCAATTAAACGTCTTAAACAATCTTTTTATGCAATTAAAAAGAGGTGATTTATGGAATGTAAGGCTAACAACAGGAGATGATATAGATGCTACTCCTTTTATGGAGAAATATGAGAATATGTTAGCGGGATGGGAGGGTCAAATTCAGATACAGATGCCTAATGAGATAGCTATTTGTGATGATGGAGATGAGCCGGGACCGGGACCGGGACCGGGACCGGGTGGATTAGTACCTGTAGTAGCTAGTTCGCCCCCACTATACACTCAATTAGGAACGTCATTTAGTTTTCAAATATCTGCAACAAACAATCCAACTAGTTATAGTATATTTAATCCTCCATCTGGATTAACTGTTGATGCGTCTACTGGGTTAGTTTCTGGTATTATAACTGGAAATGCTAGATTAGAAAGTATGTCTGTTACTGCATCCAACGAATACGGTTCAGATTCTGAGTTAATATTCATATACGCAGTTACTGAAGACCCAACTATACTAGTACCTCCAACTGTTTTAACTGCAACAGATGAATCATTTAGTGTTGAGTATGGTTTTCAGTTTAGATTAGGATGGAACTACCCTCCTTACGTTGGAAACATTACGACTATACAAATATTTAGAGATGATGTGTTAAATCAAACTTTAACTAATGTTGGAGCAAGTAAAATTACGGCTGTGTTATTTAGGAATCTTAGTAACGCTGTAATATATTCATTTAGGGTTAAGTTTGGAGATAGTGATGGCAATTTCTCTGCATTATCTAATGAACTTTTAGTAGACCTTTAATCATTTATGGAGAATAATAATCTTGTAGATAAGTTAAATAAGATAGCTGAAGAGTTTAAAGTTAGGCTTCAAAGGACTGCTAGGATTGATAAGACTCTAGCTACAGGTAAATTTGCTAATTCATTTAACACTAAAGTTAAGGATGATTCTATAGAGATAACTTCTAGCGTAGATTATGCAGGAGCAGTAGTAGACGGAGCTTCCCCCGCAAGAAGTTCGGCTGGATGGGAATCTAAGAAGAGAAATATAGAGTCTTGGATAAAAGCAAAAGGTATAAGACCTTATAGAAGACTAAAAGGAGGTATAAAGTTCGCTAAGACATCTACCCTAAAGAATAGTGCTTATAAAAGTATGGTTTTTGCTATAATGCAAAGTACTTCTCAAAGAGGTACTATAAAAAGATTTGGATATAAGGGAAGTAATCTTTTTGAGAGAGTTTATAAGGAGATTGAAACTAAGATAGGTGTAGATATAACTGAAGCATACGCTGAAGACATAAGAACTGAATTAAGAAAAATAATACAAATAAACAATGAGCAAAATATTAGCTAGAAGTCCTTTTTGGATAAACGCAACAGAAACAAACTTAATATCTGCTTCTATAGAACTATGGATTTATGAAGGTACGGCAGTAACTGATAGACCTGCTGTTGCAAATTACACTATTCAATCTAGTGTAACAGACACTCCTAATAATGTATATTGGGATATTTCTGATTTAGTAAAAGACTTTATTGACACTAAATATAGTGGGATATCTAGTGATAATGGTGTTGTATGGGTTGATTATAAGATAACTAAAGTAACTACATCTACAATATACCCGGGAACTATACAAACAGGCTACTATGCTGTTTATGGCTACTCGTATTACGAGCAAGGCTATAATAATTCATCATTAGATGGTTGCTTAATAGACACTAACTTAATATACAATCTTGATGGTAGTGATGTGCTTGTTCCTTTAGATTACAAGCTATTTAGCGAGGCTACATTTCTTAGTGGGGCTACAACATTACTTAACGTATTGAACGCAACTCCTGCATCAAATGTTGAGAGTGCTAGTATAGTGTCATCATTAGGAGCAGGATTAAGTAATGTAACGGAAGTTAGAGTTTCTTCACATAATGATGTTAACATAACTACAAATCCTAACTTTACAACAGACACAGATTGGGTAAAAGAAACATCAGATTGGACTATTAATAGCGGAGCAAGTTTTCTAGGTTCTAGTGATTTAGCAATAGATAGATTATATCAATTAAAAACAGTGATAGGGGTAAATCTTGCTGTTAGCTTTGATATAACGAACTTTACAGGCACAGGTACTGCTAGTATGAGATATCCTTTTTCTGTACCAATTACAGGCAACGGAACTTACACAGCTGAAGGTCTTGGAACAGGAGCAGATAGAATACAATTTCAAGCACAAGCTGATGATTTAGCAGACCCTTTAGGATTTACTCTAGACAATGTCGTTGTAGCTAAAACAGTACCAGATAGAGTTATAAAGGTAGAATCTATAGAAGAATGTAAGTACACACCTTACAAGATTATCTTTAGGAATAAGAATGGTGCAAAGCAAGACTTATGGTTCTTTAAAGCGTCTAGATTATCTATGGAAATAGATAGAGACGAGTATAAGTCAAACACAATATCAGACTATAGAAATAATATAGTGTCTTCTCACGGAAATACTACATTCTATACATCAGCTAAAGAAACTATGACTATAAATAGTGGATTTGTACCAGAAGAATTTAATGAAACCTTTAGGCAACTAATGTTGAGTGAACAGGTGTGGATAGATTACGAAAGTAAGGTGCTGCCAATAAACATATCAAACAACACAATAGACTACAAGACTAAATTGAATAATAAGCTGATAAATTACACTATAGATATAGAATTTTCTTTCAATAAAATAAACAACGTTAGGTAGATGAAGAACTTAGAGCTTTATGTAAAAAATGATAATGGATTAGATGAGAGGGTTGATTTATTTGACTTTGAGGCTGTAAATCTTAGTCAAGTGATAAAGGATGTCAAGGATATTGGAAAAATATTTACCGATTATTCTCAATCATTTAAAGTTCCTGCGTCAGCAAATAATAACAGAATATTTCAACATTACTACAACTTCAACATACAAGATGGTTATGATGGTAGAATGAAAAGAGATGCTGTTATAAAAATAGCAGGAGCTGACTTTAGGTTTGGTAAAATAAGGCTTGATGATGTTGATATGAGAAGTAACCAACCATTTTCTTATAAAATAGTATTCTTTGGCTCTTCTGTTGCACTTTCAGATATACTAGGGAAAGACGAGTTATCAGACTTAGATTACTTAAATAGATTTAATCACGATTACGACCAAAATACAGTAAAGAATGGGTTTATAACAGGCTTAGAGTATGATGATACAACTGAGTCTATGATTGTAGGTAGTAATGCTGATGTTGTATATCCATTTATATCTTGTTATTCTCAGTATTATTACAATTCAAACTCTAGCGACCACGGAGATAGTAGTTTTGACCCTCCAAGTAGAAACTTGCATCGACCTGGTAATTCAGCACATAACGGAATAGAACATACGGACTTAAAGCCATCATTAAAGATAAGACACATAATAAATGCGATAGAAGACAAATATGATGGGTTGTTTTTTGATAAAACTTGGTTTGATTCAGCTCCCTTCAATGAACTTTATATGCTTATGCATAGAGATAAGGGTGCTATAACTGATTCTATAGCTAAAGAATCTGTATTTACTCAAGAAGACTTTGGTGTAAACTTAGACATAAGTCAAATTACCACAGGTCTAGACTTATACAATCCTCAAAATACTTTTTATGTTGCTAGGTTTAAGGTAGAACCCATTACAGGTACTGGTCCATACGACCTTAGAATAGTGGATACTTTGTCTGGTGATGTATTAGGAGAAGCTAACGGACTGAGTGGTAATGGTGATGTAGTAGTAGGTTTTGATGTTCTGTCTTCTGTAGAGTTAAGAAATTGGAATTTAAACTTTTTTATAACAACTCAAGACGGAAGCACATTAGCCACATACAATGCCTATTTACACCTAAAGAAAAAAGTAGAAACCTACATTTCCTATGGAAGTCCAGTTCTTGCTGGTAACCCAACCATTACTGATTATCCAAGCGAAAATACTGACTACTCAAGTCCCAACTCACCAGAGACTATGGCTTCTTACATTGTAATTGCAAATCAAATACCTAAGATGAAGGTTATAGATTTCCTGCAATCTGTATTTAAAATGTTTAACTTAACAGCCTACTTTGAAAGAGATACTTCTTTACCTCAAGATTCAAGGATAATAGTAAAGTCATTAAACGAGTATTATAGCACAGGAAAAAGTATAGATGTCTCTAAATACATAGATATATCTAACGGAACAATATCTAGACCTCCAACATATTCAGAAATAAACTTCAAGTACGACAAACCTAGTACTTTTGGTATTATTAATCAAAATACATTATTAAATGATGAATTTGGTGATTTAACTAGAAATAATAGAGATTTATCTGTATTCTTTAATGATGGAGGAAAATACGATATAAAGTTAGCGTTTGAACATATGCTTTTTGAAAGACTATCTGATGAAAATGACTTAACAATAAGAACTCCCATACAAACAGGATGGTTAGTTGATGATAATGAAAAGCCTGTAAAAACCAAACCTATAATACATTATGCTGTGCCTACAACGGTGGATGATTCTGCATTTCCATTTGCATTTATAGGAGGTGGACAATCACAGATAACAACATACTTTAGACCTAGCAATGTTAGTACTGATGGACTTCAAACTATAAACTTTAATGAGGAAAACGATGAGTTTACAGGTGTGTTAAATAAAAATAGCTTATATCAAATATTTTACTCAACATACATACAAAAGGCATTTAGTAAATTCTCTAGACTTGTGAAACTAGAAGCTAAATTACCTCTAAATGTATTGCTGAATTATGAGTTAAATGATGTATTTAGAATAAATAGTTTAGATTACAATATAAATAGAATTCAAACAAATTTACTAACAGGAAAGTCTGTATTAGAGCTTATTAATGGTAATTTCGCAGACTCTACACGACCAGATGCACCTACGGATATTGTTTCTGTTGGAACTACATCCTCAACTATAGATATAGAATGGACAGTACCTGTTGGTGGAGTTATTGCCACTAACTACAGAGTTTATATTGACGGAACACAGGCTAATTTTGGTGCTATAACTTACACAGGAAGCACTCCAAATACACCTACTGCAACGCTTAGAAACTTAGTAAATGGACAATCATACACGATAGAGGCAACTTCCTTGTCTCAAGATGGGGTAGAGTCTTATAAGTCAGCACCATTAGTAACATCAACAACGTTAAATGGTAGTACTCCTTCAGACCCTACGAACCTAGTATTAGTTTCTAAAACATCTACATCTATAAATGTTTCTTGGACAGCTTCAGTATTTGGAACACCTACAGGTGATAATGGATACTCTGTTTATTTAGACGGTGTCTTTTTAACTAATGTAACAACAAATAGTCATAGTATCACAGGACTATCTAGTACTACTTCTTATGATATAAAAGTAAAAGCATTTGATTCAGCAGCAGCTTCAGACTCTGGGTTTAGCAATACGTTAACCGTTGTTACTAATGATGCTTTAGATTTAACAGCTCCTTCTATACCTCAAGACTTAGAAACTATATCTAAAACAACTAGTAGTATATTCTTTGGATGGCAACCATCTACGGATAATGTTGGTGTTGCAGGATATAAAGTTTATGTAAATGGTACTTATTTAGCATCAACAACAAATTCATCTTATAACGTTACAGGGTTATCAAGTGCTACTTTATACACCTTAAATGTATCAGCATACGATGCTAATAATAATGAGAGTGCATTAAGTCAAAACCTTAAAGAAACAACAAATTAATATGTTAAAAGATATAATAGATTTATTGAATGAAGATGATTGGCTAATATCTGATGAAGACGTATTGATAGCTAAAGGTAAATATCAATCCACTACAAATTGGAAAGAATTTAAGTACAACCTAAAACAAAGAAGATTATAAGATGGCTGATTCGGATAAAGTAATACTACTCAAGATAGAGCTTGATAAAGCTCAAGCTTCTGCAAACATAGAGAAGTTAAAGAATTCTCTAAAAAAGTTAGATGGAAGGCGAAGAGAGGCTCGTGTAATAGTTAGAAAACTTAGGTTAGAAGAAGCTAAATTATCTGATTTAAGAGCAAAAAGTTCTAAATCTATATCGAACCACGCTAATGAGCTAAAAAATGCTAATAAGCAGACAGGAGCGGCTACATCTGCTACTTTAGAATTTGGTAGAGTTCTATCTGATGCTCCTTATGGTATTAGAGGTGTTGCCAACAACTTACAACAATTAGCATCTAACCTATTCTTTATGTCTAGAGGTACTGATGCAGTTACTGGTAAAACTATTGGTTTTTTAGGAGCTTTAGGCACTCTTGGAAAATCCCTTCTTGGACCAGCAGGAATATTAGTTCTTTTTCAAGGATTAACAGCTCTTTTAGATTGGTATTCTAATAGAACAAATGAAGCATCAAACTCTACAATAGATTTTTCTAATCTAGTTGATAGTCAAGCTGCTAAATTAATGATTCTTAAAGATGTATTAGGAAGCACAAATGTTTCTCTTGAAGACAAGAAGAAAATAGTATCAAATGTTAATAATGAGTTTAAAGACTTAAATTTAACAATAGATGAGCAAGGTAAATTAACAAAAACATCTCAAGAAAATATAGATAAATTAACCTGTCTCTTATACACATCTCCGAGCCCACGAGACGGA
>OJFS01000647.1_pt1 | contig 12193 bp, 10 predicted proteins | sample 1594231 | NCBI WGS metagenome assembly OJFS01 (sample SAMN05416847, study PRJEB24817) | seawater metagenome | isolation source: Sea water | place: Canada:Atlantic | collected 2013-07
GCAGTGCTACGCCAATCACACGACTACTTTCATCATCAGCGGGGAACTTCCCTATCACACTGACGGGCACGTCGGGGGTTTGTGCCGCTGCGCCTTCTCCTTCTCCTTTTCTTTCTCCTTTGCGTTCGCCTTTTCTTTCGCCTTTTCTTTCGCCTTCGAAGACAAAGCTGTAGCGAATACATTTACCAATTTGCCCTGTGCCTATTTGCTTGGCGGTAAAACTATTGACCTGCGTCTTAAGTCCAAGGCCTGCAAAACATTGGTTAAACCAATCTACACTGATGCTGGCTTCTGTAGGTATAGTTAATGGTATTACTAAAGGTGTTGCTGACATTTTATCTCTCCCGACTGTTCACCGACAAGTTGCATGCATTATCTTCTCTAACTGCACAAATTCAGTATATTAAGTCAATACCCCTTTAACGAGGCATTAATCGACGGTCAAACAATGGCGGCTGTATGTCTACGCTTTGTTGGTGTTCCGCCGCCGCTGCCAACAAATCAGCCATCACTTCTGGATATTTTTCTGCCACGTCAAAACGCTCAGATGGGTCGCGTAACAAATGATAGAGCTGCGGAATATTGTGCTTTGTACGCTTCTCGCCCTGGTCGTAAGCCCCTTCAGTAATAAAGTGCATTTTCCAAGGCCCTTTGCGATAGGCATACAAACTCCCCCCGCGATAGAAAGGCATTTCTTGTCTTGGGCTCGCCGTCTTCTCTAACAGCGTTGCAGTTAAATCAAAGCCATCAACCCCTGTGGTTACATCCACGTCTTCTGGCATTTTGGTCAACGCCATGACGGTAGCGAACAAATCTAAGGTTGAACCAATCTCGCTGACTACACCGCTGGGCAGAGTACCCGGCCAAGAGAACACTGTTGGTACGCGCATACCGCCTTCAAACGTTGTGCCTTTACCGTGTCGCAGCAATCCAGCTCGGCCACCCTCTTCGTGCATCTTCAGCCAAGGGCCGTTGTCACTGGAAAATACAACTAGCGTGTTCTCTAACACGCCTGCCTTCCTCAAAGCGTCTTGAATAGCACCAACGCTCCAATCAATTTCTTCCACCACATCGCCGTAACGTCCACCCAAACTTTTACCCGCAAATTCAGGACTTCTGAACAATGGCGTATGCGGCATGGTGTAAGGCACGTATAAAAAGAAGGGGTCATCGCCACTTTTGTTGATGAACTTAATAGCCTCTTCTGTATAGCGTTTGGTCAGCGTACTTTGCGTAGCTGGCTGTTCAGTGGCGTCGACAAATTCACCGGCCTGCTTTGTACTGGTGATCAAAGGCGCTTCCCAATAGGACTCCTCAGGCGCTGCGTACTTGGCAGAACGCCGCGCATAGTACATTGCCTGTTTTTCTACATCGCCCGACATACTGACTTTTACCAAAGCCTCAAAATCAGGTTCACCAACCCAATTCATATCGTTGGAATACGGCACGCCAAACCACTCATCAAAGCCATGCCTGGTGGGCAGTGCATCGGGTCCGTCGCCAAGGTGCCACTTACCAAACATGCCGGTTTTGTAGCCACGGTCTTGAAGGGCCTCCGCAAGAGTGACCTCGCTACTGGGCATGCCCCAAGGCTCATCTGGGAAATAAACTCTAATGGCGTTACCGTAAATGCCGGTACGTACTGGCAAACGCCCGGTCAGCAAAGCACCACGGCTGGGCGAACAAACCGAGGACGCCACATAAAAATCTGTCCAGCGCTGACCTTGTCGAGCCAACTCATCAATCTCTGGCGTGCGAATATAAGGGTGGCCATAAGAACTGAGGTCGCCGTAACCCATGTCATCGGCGAACAGTACGACTATGTTAGGTCGTTGGGCAGGAGTCGTTTCACTCGAGTTGGAAGCTTGAGGTGCGCAGGCGGAGGTTGCGACTAATGCCGCTAGAAACAGCCCGAGTTTGGCGCAGACAGTCACTGGCGCTTTAGTAACCTTTGAAAATAGACCGCCGGCCTCCGCTAAATTTTCAGCGTTAACTGCAACTTTCACTTTAGCCATACTCTCCCCCGAGATTGCATACCATTGGTTAGTTTCTAAAAAAGTTTAACGGGCCTTTAACGACCGCTCAATGATTATTCGGGATAGCATGCCACGCCGCGTCGACGCCGTCAGCCCACTCTGGAGAAAAAGAAATACAAAAAAGCACTCTGCGTTGCCCAGCAAAATAGCCAGCAAATCTCCAACACTTCTCCAACACACCTCCAACACACCTCCAACACACCGCAAACACACCGCAAACAAATCAACAAATCATCCCAAGCAACTTAACCTGTGATGAGGCCTCTCTCGTCGCTTTTTGGCAAAGGCCTAAGTAGATCTCTTAAAATACTTCGTTGACGCTTACATAAACGCCTTTGTCATTCCGACCAAAGCCGACATCAAAGCGCAAATTGATTTTTTCTTTAATGCGCAGACGATAACCCACACCAATTGAGGGCAGCCAACGCTCTTCGCCTAAATCGGATATGTCTTCAGAGAGCGTACCTACACCCACCCAAGTCACCATACCGTGGCGTCCGGTCAAAGGCTGACGCAACTCTACTTGGGCCAATACCTTTTGATGCCCTCTATATCGACCCTGCTCATAGCCGCGCAATTGGCGGCTTCCGCCCAACAGTGTCAGCCGGTCCCAAGGCACATTGCCCTCGCTAAGATGGCCTTGTACCTGCCAAGCCAAAGTCGCCGTGCGCTGATTCAAAAAAGTGTCTATTGGGCGATACCCACTGTAGCGGAACTCAAGCTGATCAAAATCTGTATCTGAACCAAAAGATTCATTGAAGGTAGCGTAGTCGAACTGCAGCAACCAACCTGTAGACGGGTTGTCTTGGTGGTCACGGCTGTCGTGCAGCCAATGCCCGGTAATGCCCACACTGGTGCTGTCTGTCAGCACAGCCGCTGCGCCGATATTCGGCCCGCGAAAGTCTTCAGCCTGGTTGTCGTGGTAACGCACTCCTAAACCCAAAAAGGTATCACCAAATACCCGTTTCAAGCCGTGAGCTTGGAAATTTTGACCTTGGTGATCATAAATCAACTCATTAGCCTCATCTTGGCTAGGCTCAATACCTAAGCCGTAAAACACCTCAGGCGTATCTGCAAACTCAACGTCCACATTCAAACGATAGGCATCTGCCCTGAACAAGCTGCGCAAGTTGGTTTCAAAACCCTTAGCCCCATTGGTCGTACCAAAACCCTTAAAGACGATTTGGCTCGGCTTTACGTTTTCTACATTAAGACTTTCTTCATCTGCCACAAACAAGCCAAATACCACCAAGCCTAAACCCAACTTTTTCTCGGATGAGTACACGGGATTGGGCACATAGCCCCAATCTATGCCATCAGCAGGATCAAACTCGTCGTCACCACCGGCTCGATTAATTGTCCCTTGAAGCCATTTGTTGCCCCACGCCCAAGGTATGATTTTTTCTTCAGACGGCGATGCGGATGCCTCATCGGACAACTCTTCAGTCACTCGCTCAGATGGCACAGATGCCGCAACCTCACCAGCATTTACCGCGGCAACAGTTGCGCCCTCAACGGATTCTCCAGCGACTTCCCCAGCAGCGTCTGAGGTATCTGCATAGACGGCGGGCATAATCGAACATATAGACAGCAGCGCAAGCCTGCCCGTGGCTTTAACTACCATGGTGTGTATAGAACTAAACTGCATTAGGAAACATAACCTCCAAGTTGGGTTTTCAGTGCGTTAAGCAGACTCTTAACACAGCCGGCCATAATAACGAACTCTGCATCATGCTTGGCAATTGGATCTTCTTCTGGCACATCGTCCATGTCGTCCTGACCCAACAACCGCACTTTGCGGAAAATCAAATCTTCGTCCATCACCAAACTACACACCTGGTCAAAGGTAACGCCCAGCCGGTCAATTTTCAGACCCTCTGTGACGTGACGTCTTACCGCGGGATCTGACAACTCCATGTCCAACCAATTTACCGACGCTTTGGTGTCGCTAGGGTCACGCATACGACACTCACGCCCCAAACGTAACGGTGGTTGGGCATTACCCAAAAACAGTTTGTTCATAAGATCTAGCGGCGGCTGTTGGTACGCCAGTGGCGAGTACTGCAAGCCCACCATGGTGCGCTTGAGTTGATCAAGAAAGTACTCTGCAACAGTGTCTGATGCGGTACCCATCACCAACAGGCCTTCCTCGCTGAGATAAAACGCCTGCACACGGTCAGATTTGAGCAGTGCAAGCGGCAGCAATTGCGAGTAGACCTCTTCCTTCATATCACGTCGCTCAGCACGATTAGGCTCGGAATTCATGCGCTGCTTAAACGCTTCAACGCGCCCGGCCAACGCTTCTTGAACCGCGGCCGGTGGTAGCAGCCGAGTTTGTACCCGCATTTGCAACAAATCTGCGCCAGATACCTTGCGGCACAAGCGGTCACCGGCATTTTCTACCGGCGCCTCAAAGCCACCGCTGCGCTCACTAAATGCGCCACAGGGCTTAAATTCTGCCTCAAGTAAAACCTCGGAGAGTTCTTCTTCGGTCTTCGGCCATTGGCTATGGATACGGTAAATTTTCAGGTTGCGGAAATATCGATTCACGGAGGCTCCAAGTAAACGGACAGCAGTCCATTGGGTGAGATGTTTAAGCGTTGGAAGTTTACCGGTTCGCCCGAAAATTGTTAGCTCACATATTGCATAAAAGCATAATATTTGCGACCGGATCACAGCCGGCTATTGCCCTAGCGATGTGATGGCCGCTTTACCTCTTACTTCCCACTTCTCACTTATTGCAACTCCATCAAGTACCTACCAAGCACCTACCAAGCACCTACCAACGCCTACTAACACCCAGAAAGGCAAACCAAAGCCAATTGAATATTTTATCTAAGCGGGCGTATGATCAAGGTCTTCATCAATGAGGGGCCAGCTATGACGACGTCTTTATTAAAGCGAATAACAGCGACACGCAGAAAACTCATTCAATACGGCACATTGGTGGGTGTCGGCGCAACCAGCCTTATCAAGTCAGGTGACGTAACGGCATCCGTCTTTGACGGCAAAGAAGCTGCCGGACTCAACCCAGCACTGCCCGCAATGCGCTACCAGACCCTGGGCCGCACAGGCCATAACTCCAGCCGCCTGATCTTTGGCTGTGGCGCAACCCTCTCTGGAGGCCGCCAAGACCACTTACTTAACGCAGCCTTAGATGCGGGGGTTAATACATTTGATGTGGGCTTCCAGCACTACTACAGCGATGCAGAAAAGAACCTTGCACCGTTTTTGCAAAAACACAGGGACGATATCTTTCTCATCTCTAAAGCCTTGGTGCCGAGCAAAATTGAGTGGGATGAGGTCATTACTGTGAGCCAAGCTAAAGCTGCAGCCCAAGGCTGGTTAAAATATTTGGACGAATCTCTAACCGAGTTAAAACAAGACCACGTGGACGCCTACTACTTTATGGGTCAAAACAACGTTTCCACCATTCAAAGCGAGGAAATGCACAACGCCTTTGAACAAGCCAAAGCTAAGGGCAAGGTCACCTACTTAGGCTTGTCTACCCACCAGAACGCCGAAAATGTATTACGCGCCGCCATCGAAACTGACCAGTTTGATTTAGCTATGATCGCCATCACACCGGGTGGCTGGTATGACTGGAATGACCGCTCAATTTTAGACGGGTCGCCAAAAATGAATGATCTGCGACCCCTATTAGATAAAGCTCGAGCCGCAGGCATGGGTCTTATCGGCATGAAGGCTGGACGTTTTCTTGCCGGCCGAAAATGGCTGGGCTGGGGTAACCCCGACGTGTTTAACAAGTATTATGACCGACCACTACTGGAGGCGAAATTGTCTGAATTTCAACGCAGCTATGCTTTTGTTTTAGAGCATGGACTAGATGCGGTGAATGCGGATATGCAAACCATGCAACACCTAACCGAAAACTTCACCGCAGCGGCCACCTCAGCCGACTACTTCGCCGATCAAATCGCGGATACTGCCTAGTTTATGCGCGCACTGTTTTACCAACCCAGCTGCGGTATCGCTGGGGATATGCACATAGCCGCACTCATTGAACTTGGTGTGCCAGAGCAACACCTTAGAGAGCAACTGAACAAGTTGACCCTAAGCGCCGAGTTTCAACTTACCCTTAGCCCTGCTGCAAAAATGGGCATCAATGGCACACACGCTAAAGTGACCACGGAAGATCAGCACGATCACCGCCACCACAGCACCATTGTGAAACTCATCACGGCAGCAAACTTTACGCCGGGTATTGAGCAGCGCGCGTTGGGTATATTCCAAGCCATCGCTGAAGCTGAGGGCAAAATTCACAATGTCACCCCAGACAAAGTGCACTTTCATGAAGTTGGGGCTATCGACTCAATCGTCGACATTGTTGCGGCGGCAATCTGTATTGAATACCTGCAACCCGACATTATTTTGAGCAACGCAATCGAAGTAGGTTCCGGCATGGTGGACTGCGCCCACGGCCGCTTCCCTGTACCTGCACCAGCCACACAAGAATTGCTGGCCCAAGCGCCCTGCACCTATGGCGGCACAGACGGGGAATGCACCACACCCACAGGCGCAGCCATTCTTGGCGTAAGCGTGGATGAGTTTTTACCGAAAGGTATTTTCCAACCAGAGAAAGTCGGTTACGGCGTGGGCTATAAAGATTTCGCTATTCCCAATGTGCTGAGAGTAGTACTTGGAGAATACCAGTCCGGTGACTCGACCCGGCCTACTGGCGACGGTTTTTCCGCCCAAGAGCTAGAGCTAGAGCTAGAGCTTCACCATTACAAGATAGAAGCCAACATTGATGATATGAATCCTGAAGCCTACGAGCCATTGATCGATGCTTTGTTTACTGCGGGCGCAGGAGACGTTTACTTAACTCCTATCATTATGAAGAAAGGCCGACCCGCCCATTGCATCACGGCGTTGAGCCATAAGGATAAAGTAGACGCCATCAGTGACACGCTGCTGAATCTTTCCACCACCATAGGCTTGAGAATTGTGCCCTTTGCTAAGCGCGTGTTAAGCAGGGAATTGAAGCAAATCAAAACCCGCTACGGCTCCGTGCAGGTTAAAGAAGTGATTCAACCCAATGGGCAAAAACGTTGGAAAGCCGAGTACAGCGATGTAGCCCACATCGCAGAAGCTCAGAAGTTGAATTTTCAGCAGGTAAACAGCGAAATCATGTTAGACATCGCCGCGTCTTATGATGGCGCTGCTTAGTTGGAGCCGAGCTAGAACCTAGCTAGAACCTAGCTAGATTTCTCCGACTTCAGAGATAGGTCGGCAAAAGAATAAGCTTCTCTAAGAGAGGCTTACTCTCATACCTCTGACAGAAATCCTTTTAGGGATTCTTTTCCGCAAAGCTAGGCTACCGCACCGGATGCAATCAACTCAGCAATCTGTGCTTCACTCATACCCAGACCCGCAAGAATTTCCTTACTATGGCTGCCTGGCGCTACTGGTGGATTAGGTAGCTCTGGTTCAGTGCGTGAGAAACGCGGCGCCGGCCCTGCTTGGGTAACCCCACCTGACTCAACAAACGTATTCCGCTCTTTGTTATGCGGATGGGCTACAGCTTCCTCGAAGTTCAGAATAGGCGCGTAGCAAACATCTGTACCCAGCATAATGGCATCCCACTCATCACGAGTTTTGGTCAGCATAATCGCCTCCAATTTCGCACGTATCGCGGGCCAATCACCTCGACTCATCTGCCGGGGTAGATCGCCATCTTTGTCCAACCCAGTCTTTTCTAGCAGCAAGGCATAGAACTGCGGCTCGATAGAACCAATAGAAACATGCTTACCATCTTTGGTCTCATAAGTGCCGTAAAAATGCGCGCCACCGTCGAGCAAGTTGCTACCACGATCTTGGCTCCAAACACCTTGCTCCATCAGACCAAAAATAGAATTCATCAGCAGTGCAGAACCGTCTGTCATAGCTGCATCAATGACCTGACCTTTGCCAGATTTAGCTTTTTCAAATAAAGCCGCAACAATACCAAAAGCAAGCATCATGCCGCCGCCGCCAAAATCACCCACCAAGTTCAGTGGCGGTGTTGGGCGTGAACCGGGCTCCCCAATGGCGTGTAACACACCAGACAGCGAGATGTAGTTAATGTCGTGGCCGGCAACCAAAGACATGTTGCCCGTCTGGCCCCAGCCCGTCATACGACCATAAACAATGCCTGGGTTACGCGCCAAACATACGTCAGGCCCCAGACCTAAACGCTCGGTAACACCTGGGCGAAAACCTTCCAACAGCACATCTGCGCCTTCCACCAGTTTCAGTACAGTTTCTACACCGTCTGGGTGCTTAAGATCTACAGCAATACTCTTGCGTCCTCTCGCCAACACGTCGTGCTTTTGCGCATCGCGCCCAACAGACACCGAGCGATCAATACGAATAATCTCAGCACCCATATCTGCCAGCATCATGCCGCAAAATGGACCTGGCCCAATTCCTTGAAGTTCAACAACGCGCAATCCAGATAATGGTCCCATAACAGCTCTCTCACCCAATTTAGTTAGGCCAGCATTGTATGACTGGAAGTGCCGTTGTAAAAGAGTCAGTTTGCATTAACGAGCAACGCCCGTATTATCTTTGGCTCAAGAGGTTAGGAGAGAACCACCCGTGGTAGATATTGAAGAACTTAAAAAGCAATTCCTGGACGCGGAATTCGACAGCAAAAACTTTCTGCTAGACGCAGAAAATTTGCTTGTTGTTGCCAAAACATCCGGCGAGACCAGAGCCCAATTTATTGACGCTGAGCACGCAGATTTCCAAGCCACACCGGCATTTTTGTGCAGCCTAGCATCAGGCCGGCACCTGCCCATAGACTTCCCAGCCCTCGGCGGCATCCCAATGGATGGCGGCAAAGCTGTGGAGTGCTTTGCGCCTATCCGTGCGGGACAACCCATCACCGGCAAATCGCACTTACACGACATTTATGACAAGCAAGGTCGCTCAGGACGGATGATTTTTATTGTCGTGCGTATGGAGATTGTTGACACCGAAGATAAGCTTTTAGCCATCTCAGACTCGCGCTTAGTTATTAGGGAGAAACCTGCCGCATGAGTATCGAAAATATTTTAGACGTAGAATTTGGTACCGAACTGCCAGTGTTTGAACCAGATACCACACTCGCCAACGTTGGCGCATTTGCCCGCGCCGTAGGCTGGGGTGGACCAAGATTTGAGAGCCATGAGGGCGCGCAGAAAGAAGGTTTTCCCGGCGCATTAGTGCCAGGCATTATGGGCATGGGCTTTTTGGTCAGCGCCATTCACCGATGGGCACCCACAGGCACCGTTGAGCATATTGACGGCGTCTTTAGAGCGCCCATGATTGCCGACACCCCCGCCATTATCAGCGCCGTTGTGACGGACATTGATGAAGACGAAGGCTTGGTGGAGCTAGACATGACGGTAAAAAACACCAAAGACGAAACAAGAGTTTTTGGTACGGCCCGACTGCGCTTGCCTAAAGCGTAAGAGTAAGGCGTAAGCGTAAAGGCGGCGCCCTCGGCGACCTTGGTCTAGACAGACTCTGGTTTAGACCAATCTTGGGTTAGACCGATTTTGCGTTAGACCTGTCTTGATTTAGACATAACTTGGTTTAGACCGATTTGATCACGCAGGTGTTACCCCTGCGGTTCAAAGGCAGCGCTTTCTATTCTTGCCATTCGCTCCACTTTTGGGGAAAGGCCTTCGCTCTAAATCAGCCCCGGCTTGAACAGCTTTAAGCTGATTTCCGTACCTACTTTATTGTTGCCCTGTGCGTCTTCTTTCAAAAGTGCCATGGCATTCAAGCCGGACTTTTCATCAGCGCGGCTATACACGGCCACAGCATCATCCCAAAAAATCGGCCTGCGAAAATAGATTTCGGCATCGAAAGCCTCAGGCCCGCCGCTTTGCTTATGCGCCTGCCAAAGCTCTGCCATTAAAAAGTGCACACCCATGCCGCCACCAATTAATGGGGCGCGAAAGCCCGCTTTCTGAGCAGGTTCCATTTCATAGTGAATGCTATTGCCTTCCATACTGTAGGCTCTTACGCCCTCAGGGGTGAGTTGATAGCTTGCAAGAAATTCCAGGGCACTTAAGTCGTCTACTACTGGCTGCGGACGTTCACCGGCTCCTTTATCTTTGCCTTTGTCTTTGTCTGTGACATCCGCGCTGTGGCTTTTACTTTCAGCGCGCTGAGGGTCTGGCCTGAGAGACGTTCGAGGTGCACTGATCACCCGCTGGCCATGCGTGTCTTCAAACCAAACGTCGGTGTCAACACGTAGGCCTCTTGGCACTTCGGTCACAGCCACAATCTGACCTTTCACCGCCAGTTCCTCGTCTAATAAGACTGGGCGATGCATACGCAGGCTTTGCAACATGTTGATGTTGCCTTCGGCGCTGATGCCACTATTGATACCCGCGTGGATGGCAATGCCAATAAAAAAGGCCGGATCTACATGCCCGGCAAAAATATCGGCGTCTATACCGCAAGCAAGGAGCTTATCAATTTGGTGGGCTGCCGTTACAGCAACAGTATCTGGTAGGTAGTTGAAGCCTTGATGAGGCACCACCCAATTTTCAACATCGCTCATCACAGCCCTCTCTGATCAAGTTAAAGTCTGGGCAATGGCTTTCACCAGGTACCCAGAAGCTTCAAATATGACCTACCTCAAAGCCTAAAGCGAGGCCTAAGCGAGGTCTAATGCCAGATCTAACGCCACATATGCGTGCCGCCACAAACGGTCAATGCCTGACCGGTTATATAGGCACTGGCATCGGACGCTGCAAACACCGCAATGCCCTTAAAGTCTTCGGCTTCACCAAAACGGCGCAGGGGCGTTTGCTCTGTTGCGCGCGCCGCCGCTTCTGGGTTATCCCACAGCGCCTTGGCAAAGTCGGTCTTAATTAAGCCAGGACATAGGGCATTTACACGAACCCCTTTGGGCCCCCACTCCATAGCCAAGTTACGTACCAGGCCAATGTCTGCAAGCTTGGAAATATTATATGTCCCTAGAGTATCTGAAGGACCAAAAGCACCCACACTGGCTGTGATCATGATGGACCCGCGACCTTTCTCAAGCATGTCAGGTGCAACCATCTGGCACAGCCAATGGTTAGAGCGCACGTTGGAGTTAATGGTCTTGTCAAAGGCATCGTCAGGGATATCAGACATTGATCCGTAAAACGGATTCACGCCTGCATTGGCAATTAACGTATCGATTGGCCCGAGTCTTTCCCGAGTTTCATCTACCAAGGCTTGAAGTTGTTCCTTGTAGCCAATGTTACAAGCGATGGCGATGGCGCGCTCTTCACCACATGCGGCATTAATTTCAGCAGCGGTTTCTTCGCACTGATCCAGCTTGCGGCTAGAAATAACCACTTTGCTGCCATGTTCAGCAAGGGCTGCGGCCATAGCCTTACCCATGCCCTTAGAAGAGCCAGTGATTAAGGCGACTTGGCCGGTTAGATCAAACAACTGGGTGGTAATAGACATGTATAGATTCCCCTGATTTAAAATTTGTCGATGGCGGAGTCTAGATCAGATCAGAGGTAGGCAAAAGCAGATCAGTAACATGGAGTCGGCCTATAGAGACGATATAGGCTTCATTGCGCTGTTGAGACGAAGACAAATAGGCACTTTCGCTGGACAAAACATACCGCTCATCAACGCGCAAATGACTGATAACCCGAGTTATTTAGCCTTAGCTGCCGAATGCTAGATGCTGCCGGGTGCTACAAATAGACAGCAAAGAAAGCCGAAAAAAATGAGTCGTCGGCCTGAAAACAATTTACGCAATAGTTGCAAGCTTTAACCAACAAACCGCCAAGTGTTAACCAAGGAAAAACAAATGCCCGATAATATCAGCGAATGGATCGTCGCTTTAGTCACCACCTATGGCGTGAAAATAGTGCTGGCATTGGCTATTTACCTTATTGGTAAACGCTTAGTGGCCTTGGCCACAGACCTAATGGCAAAAGCCATGACCTCGCGCAACGTCGACCCCACAGTTGGCAATTTTGTCAAAAATATCACCTATTATTTGCTCCTCGCGTTGGTCGTTGTGGCGGCACTTGGACAACTGGGTGTAGAAACAGCCTCAGCCATTGCAATTTTGGGCGCCGCCGGACTTGCCGTGGGGTTTGCGCTACAAGGCACCCTGTCCAACTTTGCTTCTGTCTCTTATACAC
>OJFS01000655.1_pt1 | contig 12104 bp, 12 predicted proteins | sample 1594231 | NCBI WGS metagenome assembly OJFS01 (sample SAMN05416847, study PRJEB24817) | seawater metagenome | isolation source: Sea water | place: Canada:Atlantic | collected 2013-07
TACGAGATAGGAGTCCGTCTCGTGGGCTCGGAGATGTGTATAAGAGACAGCCGAATACTGAGGTCAACAGTAGCAGCAGGAGCGAGCGCGCAAGAACCCCGCCAGCTGAACCTACAGACCTCGCTGGATCTTTTCTTGGCCAATTGTTCATCAATCCCACTCGTTACACCGTCGCACAAATTAATTTCGCAGCTACAATGATGGTTGCTCCACCAGCAACCGCCCAAGAGCATTCCTTATTAGACCTAGACCATCGCTTCAATAAGTGAGGGACCCTGAGTCTCCAGCGATGCCTTCAACGCCTTGTTAAACTGCTCTAATGAAGTAGTTCTCCACGCAGGCATACCCATGCCTTCAGCAAGAGAGGCCCAGTTCAACTCTGGTTTAGTCAAATCCAACATACTCATGGCCTTCGGGCCAGGATTATGCGCACCCACACGACCAAACTCGACCTGCAAAATGGCATATTTTCTATTCGCAAAAATAATCGTAGTGATATTTAAGTTTTCACGCACCTGAGTCCAAAGTGCCTGCAATGTGTACATAGCACTGCCGTCCCCATTTAGACTGATCACCTGGCGATCTGGACAGGCAATTGCAGCGCCAGTCGCCGCTGGTAGACCATAGCCAATTGAGCCACCTGTCAACATCAACCAATCATGAGGGGCTGCAGTTCTAGTTGCTGCTGTACAGCCGCCGCCACATGTCCCACCTTCGTCTACGACGATGGCATTTTCCGGAAATAGGTGGGCTAAAGACAGCCCTATGCTTTGCGGGTTGAAGTCACCCTTTGGCATATCTGGTCGCGCCAATTCTACCAAATTCGGCTGGACTGTCTGGGCGCCTACGGCGTCAATTAATGCTTCAAGTGCACCGTCAATATCACCGTCCCTTTCTACTAACGTGTGCAGCTCACACCCTTCAGGCGTCAACCAATTTGGCTTATCCGGATAGGCAAAAAACGTAATCGGCGGCTGCGTGCTGATCAAAATTAGGTGCTTAGTGCCTTTTAGTACTTCAGCAGCTTGTTCGCCGAAATAGGGTAAGCGCAACGCTTCTGCGCGACCAGCACCTCTTTGTGACCTGGAAACGAACGTGTCCGTGACCACTCTAGCACCCGTGGCTTGAGCAACACGGTCAGCCATCGCTAAGCGCTCAGCGGTGAGAATGCCATTAATTAGCATCACACAGGGTTCGCCAGACTTCAATGCACGCGCAGTCTCATCAACATTGTCTGCATTCACCGGCTCAGGCTGCTTTAGAGGTAACGGTTTCGCAACTGCGGTGGTTCTATTCCACGCAGTGTCCGCTGGTAAAATCAAACTGGCCACTTGGCCCGGAGGTGCCATAGACGCTTGAACCGCCTCAGCACCATCTTGAGCCACATCATCCGCCGATTGAGAAACCTTAACCCAGCCGCTTATCGGCTTGGCAATGCCTTCAACATCAGAAGTCAACGGCGCATCGTACTTACGGTGAAACGTAGCATGGTCGCCAATAACATTGACCACCGGAGTACGCGCCTTTTTTGCATTGTGTAAGTTGGCCAAGCCGTTACCTAAACCCGGCCCCAAATGGGTCAACGTTGCGGCGGGAGAACCTTTCATACGGCCATAGCCGTCGGCCGCTCCAGTGACTACGCCTTCAAACAACCCAAGCACACACCGCATCTGAGGATTATTATCTAGTGCCGCTACAAAATGCATCTCCGAGGTGCCAGGGTTGGCAAAACAAACTTCTACCCCCGCATCTACTAAAGTTTCAACGAGGCTTTCAGCACCGCTTTTATCTTTGCCCTGAACTTGATTTTGCTTGTCACTCATAATTTGGCTCCCCACCCTGCACACATAGTTACATATAGTTTTTTTCAGGCGCAAAGATTACGGATAATGTAAGACGAAGGCTAGCGCCCATAATCCAACTGCCGCAATATCAAAACTCAACAACCACCGTTCACTCAAAATCCTCCAACGAAAAAAGTGCAAAAACAAAAAAATGCAAGCAAACCTAAATAAACTGCGCGAGGCGCTAAGACTCACCTTGCCCTCGGCCGAGCTGGAAATCTCTAGCCCAGATGAAGTGCCCAATATTCAATTGGCTCTGATCAACAGCAATTTCCCTACCGGTCCATTGCCAGAACAGGTCATGCGCGATGTGATTGCAAAACCCGCCTACTGGGCGTTTTGCTGGGGGAGTGATTTGGCGCTGGCACAATGGCTGACCGACCACCCCACGGTGGTTAAGAATAAACGCGTTGCAGACATCGGGTCTGGGTCCGGCGTAGTAGCCATCGCCGCAAAGCAAGCTGGCGCAACCCAGGTCTGGGGCTGCGATAATGACGAGCAGGCACTCTTGGCGACACAAACCAATGCCGAGCTAAACCATGTAGACATAAAGTTATGTGCAGACATTAATGATTTGCCCAAAGATCTGGACCTTATTCTTATGGCAGATGTTTTATATGATCGCAGTAACTTTGCATTAGTAAAAAAGATCAAAGCCCTTAATGGCACATTACTCATAGCAGACTCTCGAATAGCCAATATAGAAGACCCTGACTTCACCTTATTTCATCAGGCTGAGGCTCTCACCCTGCCCAATTTGGGCGAATTCGACGAGTTTAAAACCGTTCGCTTTTTCGTTACAGGCAGGCCGCAAACGCTACTGGGAACTGACGCCGCATAAATTCGTGGCCAAAAAACCGCCCGCGCAGATATGGCGCAGCGCGGTTGTACGCGGTAGTCTTTGAAAGAAATAAAGAGAGGGAGAGACTCATGAACGCACACGAATACCAAGAAATCATTTACGAAGTAAGCGACCCAGTGGCCGTTATCACAATGAACCGCCCCGAAGCACTGAACGCCTTTACCACCAGAATGCTCGCGGAAATGCGTCATGCCTTTGCAGCCGCAGAACAAGATCAGCGCGTTGTTGGCATAGTTTTAACCGGCGCGGGTAGAGGCTTCTGCCCAGGTATGGATATGAACGCACTGGACTCAATGAGCGGCGGCGGCAAGGGTCAAGGCGACGATTTATCCCCACTAAAAGCATCGCCAGGAGATGCCTCCATGGGTGAAAACTTCCAAATCACTTACACCTACCTTATGTCCGTGCGTAAGCCAATCATCGCAGCGATAAATGGTGCATGCGCTGGCCTGGCCTTTGCCGTGGCGACTATGGCTGACATGCGTATTGTCGAACGCAACGCAAAATTCAGTACAGCATTTTCCCAGCGAGGCCTCGTAGCAGAGCACGGCGTCAGCTGGACCCTGCCCCGATTGATTGGCTCTGGCAATGCACTAGACCTACTTTGGAGCGCACGCAAATTTAATGGCGAGGAAGCAAAAGAGCTGGGACTAGCAGAACGTTTAGTCGAAGACGGCGAGTCAAGAAAAGCTGCTGAAGACTACATACGTGGGCTGGCAGCAAACTCAGCGCCAATATCTATGCAAGTGATCAAAGCACAAGTATATCGCCACTTAAATATGCCATTGGGCGAAGCCATGTTGGAAACCAATGACCTGATGGCTGTCTCGCTAGAGAAAGACGATTTCCGCGAGGGTGTTCGTTCGTTCATAGAGAAAAGACCGCCAAACTTCTCTCGCGTGCAGGGCTAACATTCTGAACATGCTATCTGAGAAAAACCTTGTGACCCACCACGGGGTTATGAGTAATGGCGTAAGGCTCAACGTGCTAGAAGTACAAGCCCAAGGTTTAGATACTAAAAGCACCAAAGCCTCGCCTGAATCCACGCCTACATTAGTCATGCTGCATGGGCTAAGAGACTCTGCTTGGTCGCTTATGCCCATTGCCGAAGCATTTAGTCAGAGCAACGTTCGAGTAGTGCTTCCAGAACTACGTGGCCACGGCGCCAGTGAGCATAGTGATGCATATAGTATTAACGACTATATTCTTGATTTACACGAAGTCATTACTGCCCTGACCCAAGGTCCGGTGATAATTTTTGGGCACAGTCTTGGCGGGCATATTGTCAGCAAGTTCGCCGCCTTGTTCCCAGAACTCACCAAAGCAATTGTATTAGTAGAAGGACTTGGGCCGCCTAAGCGCACCGGCGAAAACGATATTGAGCAACAAATGCAATCGCTGCGATTTATGCTACTTAACCGCCTGAAGAAAAAAGACCGGCCCTCTCGCCCACTAAAAAGCAAAGAAGAAGCTGCGGCGAAATTGCTGCACAACAACCCTCGAATGCAGGCCCAAGAAGCGACACGTATCGCTTCGCACTTGGTTAAAGAGGCTGGCCATGAATTACATTGGGTTTTCGACAGCAGAGCCAACAGCGTTTTCGTTGGGGTAAATCTACAAACCAACACCAATTTTTGGCGTCAAATCAAAGCGCCCGTTTGCGTAGTCAGCGGACGACTGTCTTATGAGTATTGGCACAAAGAAATGGCTAGCGCAGATTTCGACGGGCATTTTGCAGACCAAGAATTAGAGGAAAGGGCCAGCGCATTTGCAATTCATGAACATCACTGGCTTGAGCAGAGTGGCCACATGGCCCATTACGACGAGCCCGAGGCGCTGACACAGATTTGTAAGAATTTCATATTCAACGGCGTAAACCTTTAGCTAACCGCTGAGTGCCCCCTAGGTGATTTTTTGTCACCGAGCAGCAAAATCAGCCACTTTGCCAAAAAATTAGCACAGCAAAAACAAAGGCAAAGTTGCGAGACATATATAGAGACCTATATAAAGACATAATCGTTAAAAGGGAGAGACATAATGAGCACAATTATTGCCAGCGACCTAGATTTCGACGGCGCTAAGGTTGTAGATGACTTAAATAGGCTACTGCGACTAAGAACCACCCCCATTGGTATGAAGCTATTTGCCACAAAAGAGGAAATGGCCGCAATCCCTAGAATACGCAGGCCCAAAGATATTCACACAACGGACCAAATTGTCGGCCAAGCCTCGCGCAACGGCTGGACCGTAGGCATAACCGCGGAAGATTTGGTGGGCGCCCAATGTAGTACCGTTATTGGACTGCACCCACGTAGTGAGGAATGGCTATCAGGAGACCGCATGAACGGTGTTTGGTATGGGTCCTCAGAGGATGCCGCAGCGCATCAAAATGCAATGGATGTAGTGCCCTTTGGCAACTTTGAGGCCATGGCAGTAAGTCCACTGGCTAGTGGTCGGCTAAACCCACCTGATATTTGCCTCATTTATGCTACCCCCGCTCAAATGATAATATTTATCAATGGCTTACAATGGACAGGCTACAAGAAGCTGGAGTTTTCGTGCGTAGGCGAGTCAGCCTGTGCAGACTCTTGGGGGCGTGCTTTGTCCACTGGAGAACCTAGCCTCTCCCTCCCGTGCTTTGCCGAACGTCGCTATGGCGGCGTTATGGAAGATGAATTGCTCATGGCAATCCCACCGCACTTTTTACCCAAAGTGGTCCAAGGCCTAGAAGCTCTGGCAAAGAACGGCTTGCGCTATCCCATAGCAAATTACGGCGTAAACAACGATGTCAGAGCCGGAATGGGCGTCAGTTATTAACAAATCAAAAGATGAGTGACTGTATCGGTCTTTTTTAGTCAACTTATAGTAGACTTAACCGATAGTATTAGAGAACGTTCATTCAGGTCCTTTCAAATGACTTCTAAAAAAAGCCGAGACGCCGCTACAAGCTTAGTCGCTGCAGGTACTTTTTTGAGTGGTGACATTACGTTTTGCAACGAATTAGTCATCGCCGGAACAGTAAATGGATCGGTTACCAGTACTGGCAACAATGACAGTATAGTGAAAATTCTTGAAGGCGGTAAATTCACTGGAGAAATCCTCGCCCCAAAAATTGAAATTTCGGGGCAAGTTGAAGCAAATATTACAGGTACTGCTAGCGTCTCAATTGGACCTACAGCTAACGTAAGCGGCGTGATCCGCTTCCTAAAATTGGCAGTTAGCCCCGGCGCTACGATTTCAGGTGAATTGATCACAATGGATGAGCAGGTTGAAGACAATGTGGTGGAGAACCAAACAACCACCTAAAATAGTGCAATTTTCGCTCATAACCATGAACGACTTTGCATAAATTACTGAAATAGCACACATACTTTTGGAGTATAGACATGGCTCAGAATGAATCTGATTACGAATTTTACGTTGGACCAGCGACCCACCTTGAGGGCGCGTCTCTAGCAATAGATGGCACCGCACGTATCGACGGCAAGATTGTCGGTAAAGTTGCAGTTAAACACCTTATCGTTGGACCAGGCGGCATTGTTCAGGGTGATATTTCAGGCGAAACTGCGAAGATCGAAGGTATTGTTGAAGACAGCTTACAGCTCTCTGGCAAGTTAACTGTTTGTGCTTCTGGCAAAATACGCGGCAACATCAAATATGGTTCCATTGAAACCATGGAAGGCGCCAAGCTAGTTGGTGAAATCTCCACAGATTGGGATTCAGGCGACACTTCTACGCCTCAGGTTTCGGATCGTCTAGAGGCATTTACAGCCTCATTAGCTGAGCCAGAGCCAGACTCGGGCCTTGTATAAAGACCACCACTCCGAACAGAGCACTAGTTTGTACAATCAACCAGAAATGCCCGTGGAGCGTCAACACACGCTAAACAAGCCTCGCTCCGTGATATTTGCCAACTCCAAAGGTGGAGTTGGTAAAAGCACTTTAGCCCTCATGGCAGGGCTAGGGTTGGCTACGCAGCACCCCAGCACTAGAGTTGAATTAATCGATCTCGATGTGCAAAGGACCAGTAGTGAGTCGTTAAAACGCTTCACCAATCATAGATTTCAAGTTCTCGAAAACGATGACTTTTTTCTCAATTCGGGTTCCCCAAATAATGGCAACCTGATCAACCACATGGGTACAGATTTTCCAAATACCCAAGATCAAAAATTTATAGTATTCGATAGCCCTGCAGGCAATGAGCCATCACGCAGTACATTTCTAACGCATTGCGACATTGTGTTCGTTCCTACTTCAGTGGGCGACGCAGATGTATTTGCAACGCAAAAATACCTCGTTGCTTTGCAACAGCTATTTTCGCGGCAGAAAGGCAATATGGAAGGCCCGCCTCCGCCAATCGTAATATTGCCTAATATGATCGACAGCAGAGATGAGTTTAATGAGCTACGCGCATCCTTATCAGGCGTGTCAGCGTACTTTGGCAAACCCCTCTACTACTCACCTGTATTCAGACGAGCGTTTCGGGAAGATGAGAACGACACGAGTGTCGCAAGTCTACTCAAGCATGCCCAGCCCTATATAAAGTGGCTGACCAGTTTAATACTCAAAGCAGAATCTTTACCACAACCGCCGGGGCGATTGTTCCAACTCTAGAAGTAAACAAAGCTGGCGGCGCGGCTAGCAAAGCCTCGCGCAAGCTTTCTTCCAGCACCTGGGCGTCGTTCCGCTAGGCAACTTGTCAGAGCTAAACTTTAAGGTAAAACTTTGCGCCGTAACATAACGCCCTGCCTCTAGCCCTCTACCTGAACCTCACTCGCCTAGCCTCAACTCTTAAGACCTATTTCTTAAGACTTATTTCTTAAAACCCAGTTCTTAAAACCCAGTTCTTAAAACTAAGAGCAGCGTCTGAGTTGCTTAGCATATATCGCCGCCTGCCTAGAGGCTTTCTTGGCATAACCCTTTATCGTAGCCGACTTTTTCCACGCGCCTTTGGCATAGCCGCTATGACCATTGTAATAAGCGAGATAGAGATTGTACGTGTCGTTTTTACGCAGCCGCAGTCGCTTATTACTGCGATCGTTATACCAACCAATAAAATCTAGCGCGTCACGAAAATTGCTGCGCTTAACAAATCGGCGACCCGTATCTTTCTTGTAGTCTTTCCATGCCTCATCTGTTGCCTGAGCATAACCATAGGCAGAGGAGCTTCTCCCCAACGGCACGCCCAAAAAACGTTTGCGCGGTGGTTTAGCGTCAGCAACAAAAGTAGATTCTCTATGTATAAAGGCAAAGCCAACATGCATGGGCAAACCCCAACGCTTGCGCGCTTTTTTTGCATCTTTATACCAACCTTTATGCTCCTTAAGAATGTAACAAATATTGTTAGGGTCCTTAGGCTGGCCAGCGGCGCAACCTGCAAGTAACACTGCGGCCAATATTACCGGGGCCAAAACTCTAGTCAGATACATCAATACCGTGCTCCTTCAGTAGCGTTATTAAATCTTTTTCTTCAAGTACTGTTAGCTCTAGTTGCTGGGCTTTTTCGAGCTTGCTGCCAGCTCCAGGCCCGGCTACCACTTTAGTGGTTTTAGCCGACACTGAACCTGCAACCTTTGCGCCCAAGGAGAGTAAAAAAGCTTTGGCCGCACTGCGCGCCAAAGTTTCTAAGGTTCCGGTCAATACCCAAACTTCGCCGGCTAGCGGCAGTGATTGTTGGTCAATTGCAGGCATCTCCGGCCATTGCACACCCAATTCAACAAGCTGCTCTAGCACCAACAAATTTTCTTCATCTTGAAAGTAATGGAACAAAGAGTCGGCGACTACAGGACCTACATCGTCCACTACTTCAAGCGCTTCATGGGTAGCTGCTCGCAATCCGTCTAACGTGCGAAAATGCTGAGCCAAAGACAACGCAGTGGCCTCACCAACCTCTCGAATCCCCAGCGAGTATATAAATCTGGGGAAAGTCGTCTGTTTGGCTTTTGCCAATGCCTGAAGCAAATTCTTAGCGGACTTCTCACCCATACGCTCTAAATTGCTTATTTGAGCAGCTTCTAACTTAAATAAGTCTGAAGAATTTTTTACCAGGTCTTCGGCCACCAACTGCTCAATAATTTTGTCACCCAAACCATCGACGTCAAAGGCCAATCTAGAGGCAAAATGCCGTAAGCATTCCTTAAGTTGAGCTGGGCAGTGGTTTCTACTGGCACTGCAGCGCGCGACAACTTCATCGTCCAACCGGACAATTGCGCTTGCACACGAGGGACATTGGGTAGGTAACTCTATGACCTGAGCATCACTAGGTCTTTGACTCAAAATTACGCTAGCAACCTGCGGGATAACGTCTCCTGCCCTGCGTATCATCACGCGATCACCAACATGCAAACCCAGTCGCGCAATCTCATCCATGTTATGCAGAGTCGCATTTGTAACAGTAACGCCCCCTACAAATACCGGCGCCAGCCTGGCTACAGGGGTAATTGCACCCGTTCTGCCAACCTGAAATTCTACGTTTAGCAGTTGCGTCGTGGCTTCTTCAGCAGGGTATTTATAAGCAATTGCCCAGCGCGGTTTGCGCGTCACAGCGCCCAAAAGGCTTTGTTGTTCTAAAGAGTTAACCTTCACCACAACACCATCAATCTCGTAACCTAGACTACTACGCTGCTCCAATATATTGCGTATGTACTGCATACAGCCGTTACTGTCGGCGACAACTTCCACCAGTGGGTTAACCCGAAAACCCCAGCCTTGCAATGACTCTAATACTTGCATTTGGCTCTCTGGTTCCCAATCGCCTTCTGACCAACCCAGGCTATAGCAGAACATGGTCAGAGGCCTGCTTGCTGTTATTTTTGAATCTAGTTGGCGCAGGCTACCTGCAGCACCGTTGCGAGGGTTAATCAGCGGTTTACTGCCCTTTTCAACCGCGCGCTTATTGAACCCCTCAAAATCTTCCAATGCTATGTAGATCTCTCCGCGCACTTCAAATCTCTGGGGGAAACCTTTACCTATTAAAGTTAGAGGAATTGCGCCAATAGTGCGCACATTGGCAAGAATATTTTCCCCTATCTGACCATCACCTCTAGTGGCAGCCTGCACAAGAACACCATTCTCGTAAGTCAACGCAACGGCGACACCGTCGATTTTTGGCTCACAGGTATAGGTAATTTCCGCTTGACCCGGCAACCGTCCAAGACATCGTTTAACCCAATCATCTATATCTTGTGCGGATGTGGATTTGTCTAGCGACAACATCGGTAGCACATGGGTGACTTTGGCGAATTCAGACAAGGCCGGGGCGCCCACGCGTTGAGTTGGAGAATCATTGCTCCGCAGTTCAGGGTGAGCTTGCTCTAAAGCTTGCAGTTGATCGAAAAGTGTGTCGTATTCAGCGTCAGCAATTTCCGGCTCATCTAGCACATGGTAGCGGTGCAAGTGATGGTTAAGAAGGCTACGTAGCGATTCAACCTGCTGAAAAATTTCCTGACTCACGCTCACCGTTTTTCTATTGCTCCGGGCGCTGAGTAAGGCGCCGGCGCGCGTAATCAGCCAGCCTCTGTCGCATATGCTCTACTGTTTGACCCGTCAGCATATTCATTTGATCGTCCTTCACATCGCCCCCTAGGGCCGCTGCAACTGTTCTAGCCGACAACAACATATCTTCCAGAGTTTCAAATGCATCACCAGGAACGGGTAATTGTAGGAAAAAAGTAATGCCAGGCGTTTTCAAAGCTTCCATATCAGCCAGATCAAAAGTCCCTGGCTCAACGGCATTAGCGACACTGAACAGATGCTCATTTGTCACTGAATCAATGCGGTGAAAAATACTCATATTGCCAAACTTCAAACCCTGGCCGCGCAATGCATCAACCAGTTCTGGCCCGTTAAACACGCTGCCCGCTTTAGCCAAAACGCCCAGTATAATTAATTCGTCAGGCGAATTAGGCGCGCTTCTTTTGTCAGCATGATCGCTTAGCGATTTTTGCACGGCATTAGATTCTGTCTTTTTTTCTGTTTTAGTTTCTGTTTTAGTTTCTGCCCTTCGCTCTGTTCTGAGAGAGACTTGCGTCGCATCTACGTTTTGCCGCGCCTGTGTTTTATCACTGAGATTTTCAGATGTTTGGTCGGAGGGTGCCTGGGCAAAATCATCTAAGGGCAAACTGCCTTGAGCTGGTTGAGAATTATCATCCATCACAGGATCAATATCCGCGGCCGACTTTGCAATACGGGCACCGCCGTGGGGAAATTCACTTTTGGACAAGCTATTTGCCACCGGCTCTCTATCTGTTATTGAGCTTGGTGCAATATCCATGGAAATGTCATTTTGTTTAGCCTTCCACGCCACCCAAAGGCCGTGGCCTACCACAACAGCAAAGAAAACTCCGCCAACCAAAAGAATTAAGTCCTTTATATCCACATTAGACCTCTTCAATACTCAATGGCAGCTTCGTAAACATATGCGTTAAGACGAAACTGACTAAACTTCATGGCAATTAAGTTTTGCCACCTTAAAAGTGATAGCTGTAAGCCATCAGATCGCTCGTTAGGCGACCTTGACGGACACCCAGTCTTAGGCAATAGCCAACGCTGCCGCAGCTTCTACATCTACAGACACCAAGCGCGATACGCCGGGTTCCTGCATGGTTACACCCACCAAGTAGTCGGCCATTTCCATGGTGATCTTGTTATGGGTGATGACCAAAAACTGCACGCTTTCTGACATTTCTTTTATCAGCGCTGCAAAACGCGTGACGTTCATATCATCTAGCGGCGCATCAACCTCATCCAGCAGACACACTGGACTTGGGTTTAAATGAAAGATCGCAAAAATCAATGCGACAGCAGTCATGGCTTTTTCGCCACCGGACAAAAGCTGAATACTGGCGTTACGCTTTCCAGGTGGCCGAGCCATCAAAGCTACACCCGTGTCCAGCATATCATCGCCGGTCAACTCTAAATAAGCGTGACCGCCACCAAAGACCTTCGGGAATAATTCACCAAAGCGTGTATTCACAGCTTCAAAAGTATCTTTAAAACGCGTGCGCGTTTCACGGTCAATCTTTTGCATAACTTCAAGCAGCGTATCCAGGGCTTGTTCCAAATCTTCTGCTTGGGCGTCTAAATAGTTTTTGCGTTCAGACTCTTGATCGAACTCTTCAATGGCAGCAAGGTTAATTGCACCCAATCTTTGAATCCGCCGGGACATACGGTCTAGCTCTTCAACCCAGGCGGGTTCATTCGCCTCTTCCGGCATTTGTTCTTTCACGTCACCCAATTCGTGGCCCGTAGTGCCTAGCTGCTCTAGTATGTTGGCTTCCTGCACAGCCATACCCTGTCGCTCTACACGTTGACCTTCCAAACTGTTTCTAACCTCGCCAACACGCTCTTCCCATTGGCCACGCTGTATATCACCTGTCTCTTATACACATCTGACGCTG
>OJFS01000667.1_pt1 | contig 11932 bp, 13 predicted proteins | sample 1594231 | NCBI WGS metagenome assembly OJFS01 (sample SAMN05416847, study PRJEB24817) | seawater metagenome | isolation source: Sea water | place: Canada:Atlantic | collected 2013-07
TCTACACCTCTCTATTCGTCGGCAGCGTCAGATGTGTATAAGAGACAGATATTGACGTGTCGGAGAGCGCTAAGCGCAATGACCTAAAAATCAGTTCAGGCGGCAATGCGGACTCGTTTCACTGTTAACCGCTAACTACTAACAGCCCACTTCACAACATGGACGCACAATCTTCGTAAAGGAAAAATATATGATGCACTTATTAGAAGATCTTCTGATTCCGGTATTGGCTATTGTTATGGCCTTTGGACTGCCTGCCCTTATTGTCCACATTTACTTTAAGTATGAGCGCAATCGAGACCGGCTATTCCATGAATCGCTGCAAGTGCTGATTAACAGTGGCCAGCAAATTGCGCCTGAAATGCTGCGCGGCATTCCCGGCTACAAAGAGGTATCCGCTAAAAACGACTTAAGACGAGGAGTTTTAACCCTTGGCTTGGGGCTGGGCATTGCCTGCCTAGGCTACGTTGGCTTTGGCCGACATGGGGATTTTATTGTGGGCTTAGGCCTATGCTTTGCCCTTTTTGGTCTGGCAATAGGCGGCTTTGGTTTTTACCAAAAAAGCGCTCAGCAAAACGCTCAGCCAAAAGACAGCCAAGTTTAACCAATGATTCCAGACCCGGAACTTGTACGTCGCACGCTTGCTGAGGGGGCTTTTCACTTTGGCCCCCTTATGCAGCGCCACAGCGATTATGTTTTTGGGCTGAATATGCGGCTGACCAGTGGCAACAGAGCGTTAGCCCAAGACATTTCCCAACAAACTTTTCTCAATGCGTTTACTTATCTGAAAAGCTTTGACCGCACCAAAGCCTTTAAACATTGGCTAGCAGGCATTGCGGTTAATTGCTTTAAAGACGCCATAAAAAAAGAAAACGCTTACGTTTCCGCTGATACCTCTAACTTCTCTAACTCTTATAAGGAGTCCCTTAAGGGTTTCCATACGCCAGAGCCGGAAATGGATAGCGCTTTTTTGGCACTGATAAAACCACTAAATATGGAGGAGCGTGCGCTGGTGATTTTGCGTTTTGTCTACGAATTTAAAATTGCAGAAATAGGTGAGTTGATGGCGCTTAATCCAGGCACGGTAAAATCAAAACTTAGCAGAGCCACACAGAAACTTGGCAAGCTTGAGCAAGACGCCCCAAATGCTCCTAACGCAAGAGACAAAAAGAAGATATTTTAATGAACGAATTTAAGAGTATTTTACAGCGCGAGAAAGAAGCCGAATATCACCTGCATAATAGCGAGTTGTTTGCTTTTGCAGTCATGGCGAAAATTGCATCACAGCGTTCTAAGCGCAAATTACAGAAAATCCTTTTCTCAATCGCCTTAGTTAATCTCTTCGTAGTTGGGGTATTTTTCATCAACCCCGGCAACCCCATAGACAACGCCTTTGGCTGGATATTCACCGTGGCACTGCAAGCCATATTTCAAATTTCTCAGTCTACCTTCGCGCTAAGCATAACTGTCTTCATCGGGTTATTACTGGGGATATTAGGTTTTATTGGATTAAAGTCGAGAGGGTAACTGAACAAGATACAGAGAGAGCAAGTAAGTTTCGATGATGCCGCGCCTTCACTGAACATTCAGCGGGCACCACCAAAGCTAGGTTAGATTCAACCTATGTAGATCTAACGAGCGATTTAACTAAACTCATTTTCTCCATCGCTCTCCTGGGCCAAAAACCAAATAAGCGCTAATAGCCCTAGGACTGGAACAAAAACGAGAAGCTGCCATAAACCGCTACGGCCAGTATCGTGAAGTCTTCTAGTTGTGGCAGCGACAAGAGGTACTAACATGACGAGTGAATATATTAAATTCACAAGAACTATACCCAGTATGCTGTCCACCACTCCCGTGCCAACGCTCAAAACCACATAGAAGAGCATAAACATCCAATAGTCATTCCGTCCGGTTCTACTGGCAAAGTCAGAATAGCTCTTCAGCGTATTGATAAAATTATCCATTTATAAATATTCCTTTATGTTGTGCAATTGGTTGTGCAATTGGTTGTGCAATTGGTTGTGCAAAGCGAACTACAATTAGGACTGAAAAGAAAAGCTATCTACTAAATATTGAACGGCTGACGATTCCAGGGAAAAACTGACTCCCGATAACGAATTTGAAATAGACCTGTTCTCTAAAAATCGATATGCGATTCCAGATATTTTCTAGCTCTCCGTGCAAATTATCCAATAGCCTACTGCAGCTTGTTGGTCGTTCTCGCAGTTAGCCTAGTTTCAATCCCCTAAACTCAATGACTCGCATTAGAATCCAGATACTTAGACTAGCTTAGATGCACATCCCCGCTACCCAGCCCACCATGATTAAGCTCAAAAATGCGAACCAGTTGGCAAAATTTCACTGCATTGCTAACGTAAATTGAAAAAATCCTTCCGATGTTTGCAACTACCGAAAACACAGAGCACTCCGGCGCTAAGCCATCTATGCTGCGAAAACTCTCCTAAAAGTAAAACTTCCTTGCATAGTTTTGGCCCTTTGAAGGGTGTGACATACTCAGCGCTTAACTATTGGAGAATAACAATGAGCGCAGACGGCACTTGGACAACCACCATCAATACCCCTATGGGCGCACAAACCGGTACGCTGGTACTGACTACCAAAGGCGGCGAGCTCAGCGGCTCAATGCAAAGCCCACAGGGTGAAATGGCAATTGCAGACGGCAAAGCCGACGGCGACAAATTGTCTTGGACCACTAGCATCACTTCACCTATGCCTATGAATCTAGAATTTTCTGCAACGGTTACTGGTGATGAGATCGCGGGTTCTGTAAAACTGGGCGCTTTCGGCAATGCTGACTTCAAGGGCACACGCGCGTAAAAAATTCATCTGGGGACACTAAGAGGAGAGAGATGTGAGTTGGGACAAAGAAATTGAAGAAATGCACAGTAGAGCAGAATTGGCCTACAAAATGGGCGGCGAAGAAAAAGTTGCTCGGCAACACGAGTTCAACAAACTCACCATCCGCGAGCGCATTGGCAAAGTTGCTGACAGTGACACTTTCCACGAAATAGGCACCCTAGCAGGTGTTGGCGAGTACAACGAAGACGGCAAGTTAATCGCTTTTACGCCCTCTAACTTTGTTTTCGGCACAGCGGATATTGATGATCGCCCGATCATTTTGTCCGGCGATGATTTCACTGTGAGAGGCGGCTCCGCAGACGCATCCATTGCCGGCAAGCGCACCAGAGCAGAAGGTTTAGCTGCCGAACTGCGTTTACCGCACATTCGTTTGATTGACGGCATGGGCGGCGGCGGCTCGGTGAAAACTATTGAAACCGCTGGTCGCACTTATATTCCAGAATTGCGCGGCTGGGAAACTGTGGTCTCGCACCTTTCCATAGCTCCCTCTGTCTCTCTGGCCCTCGGCTCAGTAGCTGGGATGGGCGCAGCTCGGGTAGCCACATCGCACTACTCAGTGATTGTCAAAGACAGTGCGCAAATGATGATTGCCGGCCCGGCGTTAGTAGATTGGGCAAGCTTGGGCGATGTCAGCAAAGAAGAGTTGGGATCCTACAAGATCCACACGCGCAACGGCGCCATTGACGACGTTGCCGACACAGAAGAAGAAGCCTTTGCCATGGCGCGACAGTTTTTGTCTTACCTGCCCAGCAGCGTGGATGAGTTACCGCCTGTCATTGAATGCGCAGATGACCCAAAGCGCGAAGACGAAAGCTTACTCACCCTTGTGCCCAAAGAGCCTAGACAAGTTTACAAAATGCACCAGTTGCTAGAATCCGTTTGTGATGAAGGCTCATTTTTTGAAATGGGGCGTAAGTGGGGCCGCTCGCTGATCACAGGATTGGCACGCTTTAACGGTATTCCGGTGGCAGTGTTTGCAGAAAATCCACGAGTTTACGGCGGCGCTTGGACAGCAGATTCATCACGCAAACTTATCCGCTTACTAGATTTAGCCTCCACCTTTCACCTACCGGTTATCCACTTGGAAGACTGCCCCGGATTTCTTATTGGTAAGCAATCTGAAGAAGAGGCCACCATTCGTTACGGTTCTGCTGCATTGGCCGCCCTTGGTCAACTGACAACGCCATTTTGCTGCGTGGTTATCCGCAAAGCCTTTGGTGTTGCTGGCGCAGGCAACCACAAACCCGGCAGCCATCATTTTCGCGCAGCGTGGCCATCTGGTGACTGGGGCTCACTGCCTATCGAAGGCGGCATAGAGGTGGCCTATAAGGCCGAAATTGCGGCGGCGGAAAACCCTGATGCGCACCTTGCAAAAATCAAAGAGCGTTTAAACAATTTACGCTCGCCCTACCGCTCTGCTGAATTTTTTGAGATTGAAGAAATAATCGATCCACGTAAAACCCGAGCATACCTATGCCAGTGGGCAAAACTTGCCCAGCGCGCATTACGTACAGATCCACCTAACTTTGGCTACCGCCCTTAACGAGAAGTATTTATGGCCCAGTATCGACAACACAGTTATCAGGCACCGGAAGGTGCCACGCAAATCACTTTGGTTCGCCACGGTGAATCTAGAGCCGCATCGGAGGAAAACCCATTTCCACTAGTGGATGGCCACGGTGATCCAGAGCTACACGCAAACGGTGAGCAGCAGGCTGAAATGGTTGGCGAGCGATTAAAAGGCGAGGACATTGACGCGATTTATGTCACCAGCCTGCAAAGAACTCACCAGACCGCTGCACCATTGTGCCGCCACCTTAGCCTAACCCCTATTGTTGAAGTAGACCTCAGAGAAGTGTTTTTGGGCGACTGGGAGGGCGGTGTAATGCGCATACGCGCCGCGGCAGGTGACCCTATATTCACGCAAATGCAGGAACAACAGCGCTGGGATTTAATTCCAGGTGCCGAGAGTTGGGAGACGTTGAACACGCGCGTAATGGCCGGTCTAACACGGATTCACAAAGCACACCCAAACCAAAAAGTAGTTGCTGTGGTACACGGTGGGGTTATTGGGCATATCATTGCTAAGGCCAGTGGCGCCCAGCCCTTTGCTTTTAATGGCGCAGATAATGGCTCGATCTCACGTATTGTCATTAACGGCGACGAGATTAAGGTGCGCGCTTTTAATGACAACGCCCATGTGAACAGTACTCTCCACGATGGCAGTGGTCAGCTGACCTAGCATTAGAGCCTAGTATTCAGAAGCGGGCTAAACGGCGAAATAAAGCCCTAAGTAAAGCCCGTAAAGAAAGGCTCCTGTTAAGGCCCCTATTAAGGGGTCGCATTTCTTAACTTTTCGAATCCGGCGCATCCCCAGAACCGAGTATCTGCGCTATCACCTGATCTAGATCAGCGCCAGGCTGGTCTTTAAGATCTGCCATGCTGGCAAAAATATCTGCGGCCCCTTGATGAAATTCCCCCGAAAGCCCTTGGGCTTTAAAGGTCTCGCTGATTTCTAACATTTCACCAGCAAAGCGCCATGCTTTGGGTGAGGTAACTTTGGCGGTTATATCGCTGCGTTGATTCAATCCCGGCTGCGAGATATCCCACTCCGCCTTGAGCGCTTCACTTATACCGCTGCTCGCTGCAAGAGCATTCACTGCTAGGAGTAATGCGCTAGAACCTTTTGAGTGCGCGGCGTAGGCCACTTTCAATGCAGACGCTGCGACCATCGAGTTGGCGTGGTCTGATGCGGGCAAGGCGATTGCCTGAAGAAAGCCCTGGCTAAACCAGCTAGCCACTCTGGCTGCGTGTTGTCCGGACAAATACAGCCGCGTGGTACCGGCGCTTAACGCGGGTGGGCCGATGATTCCGCCGTCGACATAAGCACCGGCGCCAAATATTTGCGCAATATCTTTCGCGCTGTTCGGCGCTATGGCATTGGCATCCACATAGAGGCCATCAAACGCCGTGGCATAAACCGTCTGAGCTTGCGCAATGGCTGCGTCTGGGGGGCAGACACTGATTATGCCATCGGCCCATACGCTCATCTCGTCTAAGGTCGCAAACGCCTCAAACTGTTTAGCTCTATTGTGGCTATCTGCACTACGACCTTCGCTCACCCAACCAACCTCGTGAGCGCTTGCCAACAAACTTAAACCAATAGATGCGCCCATTGCGCCCGGGTGGAGTATGCCAATACGCATGTTAGCGCCGATAATCTAGCGGTGGCTGACGATCGCCAAGCAGCGCGGAGTATGCAAAATTTTTGCCCTGAGCACGCTTTAACTCTTCTGCCGCCGCGTCAATAGTGGCGGGATTTTGCAGCAAATCTACGGCAGTTTTGGCCAACAGTTTAGTGGCCAAGTGCATGCCTTTATGCCCAATGCTGGTACCACCCGCTGCTACCGCCTGCCAGCTATGGGCCGGTGTACCCGGCACCCAAGTTGCCGTTCTAAAGCCCACCGTGGGCACAAGCCAACTCACATCACCGACATCAGTTGAGCCCATGCCTTGGCGGAATTTATACGGTTGAATTTGTGTTTGTGAACCCAGTGCTTTTCTCGCGTCAGGCATTGACTGTCGGATTTCTTCTGCAAACTTTTGCTCTTGAGGGCTGTAGTTAACACCGCCTAGCTTAAGTAAATTGTCGTAAACCAATCGTGACAACGTATAATTTGGCAACACCGCGTAGTTGCCGTGCATTACTTCAATATCTACCTGCGTATCTGTACCCAAGGCCGCGGCTTTTGCGGCATTTGATACGCGCTCAAACAACTTCACTACCTGCTCTTTTTCTGGATGTCTGACGTAGTAATAAACTTGCGCACGTTCTGGAACAATATTTGGGGCGTCGCCGCCATCGGTAATTACATAATGAATGCGGCTGGTTTGCGGCACGTGTTCGCGCATCAGGTTGACCATATAGTTCATGGCTTCAACGCCATCTAACGCAGAACGTCCTCGATCGGGTGCAGAGGCTGCATGAGCTGCCTGCCCATGAAAGGTAAAGCGTCCAGATTTGTTAGCCGTGCTACTAGAGGGCGAGGCCGAATTGCTGTCACCTGGATGCCAGTGCAACACCACATCTACATCGTCAAATACGCCAGCTCTGGCTAAATAGACTTTTCCAGAACCGCCCTCTTCTGCCGGCGTGCCCACTAGCTTAATAGTGCCCGGCGTACCGGTTTCGTCTAACCATTTAGCTAATGCAACAGCAGCTGTGGTTGATGCTGCGCCAAACAGGTGATGACCGCAGGCATGGCCAGCAGCGTCTTGCTTGGTGATCTGGCGAGTAGCTACCGCGCCTTGATTCAAACCGGGTAGTGCGTCAAATTCAGCCAAAATTGCAATCGTTGGGCCGCCGCTGCCGTAGGTTGCGACAAAGGCGGTGGGAATATCTGCAACGTTCTGCACCACATCAAATTCATGCTCACCTAAGTAGTCCTGCAAAGACTGACTGCTATGGGTCTCCAGATAGCCCATCTCGGCTAGCTGCCAAAGCTCATCTGCAATGGCGACCGATCGCTCGCGCTGGCTTTCAACCAACTCGATGACCCTTTGGGTTTGAGCAGATGAATGCGCTTGTGAACCTGATTGTGCAACAGTCCAGCTGCTGACAAGGGATAACACTACAATTAGCCATCCATGTGTCAAATTAGTCATCTCTTTCTCCAAATAAAGGACGCCAATTGACGTCCAAAAAATTCAGCCGACAGCGGCGTTGCGCCTAGTTACTTGGTCATACATTCAGAGGCAATAGTGCCTATAGCCACCCCACGACTGCCTTGGCGGATGCCGTTGCGATCATGGCCTGGCGTTACATAGGCGAGCGATAGGCCGGTTTCTGGGTCTGCCCACGCGAGCTGCCCACCCGCGCCATTGTGGCCAAAGGCGGAGGGTGAATTTGAGCGACCAAAGCCTCTAAAGCGGCGACTGTCATCGCCACTTATAATCAACCCTAACGCCCTATTTGCTGGCTTTTTAAACATAGCATCAGTGAAGTCTCCAGAACGAATACGACGCGCATCTGTCAATGTAGATTCCTGCCACAACGTTGCTTTGTCATTTCCACCATGTAAAAGCGCCTGATAAAACAGCGCAAGGGCAGAAGCCGTGGCAAAGCCACCACCACCGGGTACACCAACGGCGCGAATATCTGGGCGATTGAAAGCTAAAATGGCGGCCTCTGTCACCTCGGTTTCAGGCGGCACAGGCATGCCCATCTTGCCGTAATCCTCAGCGGTGAGTGGATCACCCACGTAAGCACAATCTAACGCACGGTGGTTTTCGGCTTCAGGCAGACCCACATAAATATCTGCTAAACCTAGTGCTTCAATAATCCGAGTGCGCACAAACTCTCGATAGCCCATGCCACTACGGCGCTCTATAAGCTCCGCAATCACCCACATTGAAGAAGACGCGTGATACTCAAACTGAGAACCCGGAGACCAATTTAGACGCCACCGAGCAAAGCGCGACATACGCGCCTGCATATCATCCCAATCTAATGGCGCAAACGGTGCAGATGGAAACCCTGCTGTGTGAGTAAACAATTGCCCAACCGTCACTTGATCTTTTTCGTTGGCTGCAAACTCAGGAATGATGTCTGCCACCAACTCGTCTTCACCGAGCTTACCTTCCTGCATAAGCAGCCACGCGGCAGAGGAAGTAATTGCTTTAGTGGCAGAAAATATACAGGTTAAGGAATCATCGTTAGCCTGACCAAAAGACGCTGACAAGATAACTTTATTGTCTTTCGCTAAGGCAATTTGCGCTGCCGGCAGCAAGCCTTCCTGCACCTCTTTTGCAGCCCGTGTTAGTAGCTGCTCGACTTTATCTACGGACAGGCCATTAGCTTTTAAAGTGTCTATCTGAGCTTCGTTCATTTGCTTCTCCCGTTTAAGAACGTGCTGCTGCGCGGGTTTGGCCGCACATCGCACTTTAATCTAATCTTTAGAGTTGATTAATAGAATTCACTAATAGAGTTAATTAGTGGGTTTTGTAAACGCCCTTTAGTCTCGCCCCTCACTAGCGCCCCATTAAAGAGCGAATTACGCGAACATTCAATTTGACAATCCTCTGACCGGGATCATTTTTGTAGCGAATCTAAGAAAACGTCACGACTGGGTGCCGAGTTACGATCATTTACTCAAGGTGATTTACTCTAGGCCATTTACTCAAGTACAGGGGTCGCCCTAGAATAGGCCGCTGTATTTTGAATTTTCGGAAATTTTATGCCCATCCTGAACGGACTCACCGGCTCTATTGGAAACACCCCGCTTATAAGAATAGACAGCCTGTCCGAAGAAACGGGTTGCGAAATATTGGGCAAAGCCGAATTCATGAATCCGGGCGGTTCGGTAAAAGATAGGGCTGCGCTGTGGATGATAGAAGCAGCGGAGGCCAGTGGCGCACTGAAGAAAGGCGGCACGGTGGTTGAGGGCACCGCGGGCAACACTGGCATAGGCCTTGCTCACGTCTGTAATAGTCGTGGCTATAAGACCATTATTTATATGCCTGATAATCAGTCTACAGAGAAGGTCAATCTACTCAGAACACTTGGCGCCGAAGTGCGTGTTGTGCCCACTGTTCCCTATGCCAACGAAGACAACTTTCAAAAGCAGGCGGGTAGATTTGCTGCCACACTGGACAACGCCATTTGGGCAAATCAGTTCGACAATACCGCTAATGCTTTGTCCCACTACGAATCCACTGGACCAGAAATTTGGGCGCAGACAGATGGCAAAGTGGATGTTTTCACTTGCGCGGTAGGTACCGGCGGCACGCTGGCAGGCACATCAGCTTATCTGAAAGAACAAAACCCAAATATGCAGATTATTTTAGCCGATCCTATGGGTAGCGCCCTTTATAACTGGGTCAATACAGGCGAAGCCACTATGACTCCTGGGCCTTCAATTACTGAGGGCATCGGCAACTCCCGTATCACCGAGAACTTAAAGCAGGCGGTAATAGACAGCGCGGTACAAGTAACCGATCAAGAAATGGTGGATATGGTTTATAGATTGCTGCGCGAGGACGGTTGGTTCTTTGGTTCAAGCTCGGGCATTAACTTAGGCGCGGCAGTAAAAGCCGCAAAAACTTTGGGTCCCGGTCACACAATTGTCACAATTCTCTGCGACGATGGCGGCAAGTACCAGTCTCGCCTGTATAACGATGAGTTCCTTGCGGAAAAAGGTCTGACAAGCCCACGCTAACCAACATTTAGCCAAATTGGGCAAAAAAGAGAAGAAAAAACGCGCACAAAGCGCACTTTACTTGTTGTTTTTTGTCGGCATCAACAAGGCTCAGACTGAGGTGGTAAAGAGGCCCAAGGCCAAGTATCGTTCGTTTTCAGTACGCCCTATTACATATTTACAGGACATCTCAGTGCCCGGATTAGACCTCAAAAAAGCAGGCCTCAAAGTTACCTTACCAAGACTTAAGGTTTTGGAAGTATTAGAAGGTTCAACGCCCCACCATTTGAGCGCCGAGGACGTCTACAAGCAGCTATTGAGTTCTGATGAAACGGTTGGCCTTGCCACAGTTTATAGAGTGCTCACGCAATTTGAATCTGCTGGCATTGTCGACAAGCATAACTTCGACGACGGTCATTCTGTCTACGAGCTCGCAGCTGAAAGGCACCATGACCACATGGTTGACGTGGACAATGGCCATGTCACAGAGTTTGTAAATGAGCGCATTGAAGCACTGCAACACGAAATTGCCGAAGAACACGGCTATGAATTAGTGCACCATGAATTAGTTTTGTACGTGCGCAAAAAAGAAAAGTCAGACTAATTGCCACACGCATAGGGAGCGTTGTGCTCGGCGTTTTGGTCTTATTTGAGCGTTTTACGCTTAAACGAGCGCACTTGTCTGAATGGGTGTTGGCGAGCGTTAAATGAGCAAGGCTGCCCGGACGGAAAACGCGCTGCCTATTTGTTAATCGTTGCTAATCCTGCCCCTGTAGCAAACTTTCATACATGCGCAAATGCCTGCGAGCGTTAAATTCATCTCCTTCCAACTCATGCAACCGCGACAAATTAAAATGGGCATCGGGAATATCTGGCGCTTTCTTGTAAAAACTTACCGCCCGATCAAGGTCGTCTAGTTCGTCGAACACTGTGCCCAAATTGTAGTTAGCCAGTTCATGAGATGGCGCAATGGCCAGAGCCAGTTCGTAATGGCGCTTGGCGCCGCGTACGTCACCGTCTAGCTGATAGAGGCGACCTAAGTTGACGTGGGCATCGGCATTTTGTGCGTCCAACCGCACTGCTTCGCGGTAGGCATTAGGCGCCTGTTTTGGGTCAACTTCTTCAAGATCTAGGCCTAAATTATACCATTCGTCTGAATCGAGATCTTCCAGGGGCTTACCGCCTCCAGCGCTAGAGCGAGCCAAATGAGCAACATTTTTTGCTAATGCTCGAACAGAAAAATCCATGGTCAGTTGACCGCTTTCCACCTCCCAAGCCTTGTCATCGTCCCGCACAACCACCACGTGACCGTCCGCATAAATGCGCACAGAGCTAAGAGATTTAAACTGCGTTAACTCGGCCTTTAGTTTGGTTAACGCTCTATAGCTGCGACGCACGCCAACTGAGGCATCACGCAAGGCTTTCGCCGTGCGCAGAAAAACCACATCTTGAAAGGAGAAACGAAAATGCTTGCGATCATTACGCATAGGCTTAAGCAGACCTCTACGCACATAGTGGCGTATATGATCTGGGCCAATACTGAGGAGATCGGCTACCTCCTGAGTACTGTAACCACTGGTACCTGGAGATCGATGTGAAGCTGGCAAAGTTAATTTGCTCATAACTAGGCGGTAATGCCCCTACTTTTGCGACTAGGCTGATGGTGTGACTATAGCCTAGGCCCCAAATGCGCTCAACAACCGGGCATCAATCCTGCGACTAAATCCCTACTCGTTGATAAACATACTTAGCTATAAGCCATAAGTCGCGGGCCTCCAGCCCCTTAAATAGGCTAGATAGGGTAGCTGTCTCTTATACACATCTCCGAGCCCACGAGACGGACTCCTATCTCG
>OJFS01000680.1_pt1 | contig 11819 bp, 10 predicted proteins | sample 1594231 | NCBI WGS metagenome assembly OJFS01 (sample SAMN05416847, study PRJEB24817) | seawater metagenome | isolation source: Sea water | place: Canada:Atlantic | collected 2013-07
ACCAAACTCTACAGGCCAAGTAGGCACAGTCCAGCCTTTCTCAGCCATCGCAGCTAACCATAGATGCGCGTCAGGGTTAGTACTGTGGCGTTTATTACCGCCATTAACTTCCTCGCCTTCGACCATACGCACGCGCATAGAGGCAGGACAGTTGATGTCTAACCACTCGCGAGTATCTGCGCGAAAAGCCTGCAAATTACGTGATTCCAATTCATCCACCCTCAAACAGCTATTCCTGTGCGAGCACCATAACAAATACCCAACGGATATTGGAATCGAGCACGCACGTGCGAGGAGTATGAACCCCCTTAACCACGCCGATACAGTGCCGATACAGTGCCGATACTGTTCGGATAATGTGCTGATACTGCGCAAACTATGGTGCAGGGCTTCCATATAGCGCACACTTGCGCCATGGCAATACATTGGTACCCAGGTCACATGCACAAAGCGATTCGCGAGATGAATAAAATCTTAGCGGACGTTGACCTTGTCATTGAATTGCTGGATGCGCGCTTACCTTCTAGCAGCCAGAATCCTGTCATTGAAAAGCTTCGGCAGAACAAGCCCAGCATTAAAATTTTGAGCAAATCTGACTTGGCAGACCCTGCTACCACCTCGCTCTGGCAGGCACACTTTGAGCAAGATGCCTCGGTCAAAACCCTGACAACAACCCTTGATCAACAAAACAAGGCACAAAAGATCATTCGCTTGTGCCAAACGCTAGTACCCTCTAAGGCGAAAGCTAACCTGCATATGCTGGTGATGATCGCGGGTATTCCAAACGTGGGTAAATCTACCTTGGTCAATGCAGTTTCGGGGCGCAAGGCCGCTAAAACTGGGAACGAACCTGCCATTACAAAAGGTCAACAACGGATCAAGTTGACGGAAGGCATTATTCTGCTGGATACCCCGGGGATACTGTGGCCAAAGATTGAAAACGAAAACAGCGGTTATCGGTTGGCGGCTTCTGGCGCCATTAAAGACACTGCGATGGGTATTGAAGAGGTTGCCTTTTACTTGGCCGAATATTTGATTAAACATTACCCAGCGGCATTGAAAGAGCGCTATGACCTGCCCTCGATACCAGATGCGGAATTTGAATTCATGGAAATGATGGGCGCTCGACGAGGCTGTATCAGTGCTGGGGGGCGAATCGATCTAGAAAAAGCTTCGGCGATTCTAGTGAATGAATTTCGTGCAGGAATGCTAGGGCCAATCACATTAGAGACCCCAGACATGATCCTCAAAGAGGACGTGATTATTGAGCAGCAAAAACAGTTCAAAGCGGCACGCGATGAAGAGAGAAAGCGCAAGTTTCGATCTGGCCGCAGAGATAACCAAGCCTTCTAATCTAGGCGGCATGTTGCCGCCAGCCTGATAGCGAAAACGGACTGATCTTTTTCTATCTCTACAATGCCCTCTCTGCACTGCCCTCACCAAACCACTACACACCCGTACAGTGGTTAAGAAACTTCTTCAAATCGGTTTTCGGCACGGTTTTTGACCACATTATCTGCTGTAAATACTCGCCCACTCATCACCACGTAAACGCCGGCGGGGAGGGATTGAATGGCACCCACTGCACAGCCAATATTGAAAACGGCGTCATTGTTAGCAAAGGCCGCCGGTTGCAGGGACCCTGTTAGCACAATAGTTTTGCCCCGAATGGCCGCTAACTTTGCAGCAGTATCGACCATGCCATCAGTGCCATGAGTGATCAAAACATGAGAAGACTCAGCAGCGCTGACCCGGGCATAAATAGTCGCCCGATCCTCATCAGTCATATCCAAGCTATCCACTCTCATTAACTGGTTAACTGTGAACTCGAACGTGACGCCCATTGACTCAAGTAAAGCCCCAACAATAGGCTCACCTACTTCAAACTCACTTTTCTCATCAAAGTAAATTTTGTCTATGGTGCCACCGGTGGTAAATACTTCTAGCTGCATAAAAATGTTGTCACTCAAGTTTTTATTCGCAAATTCCTAAAACAAACTACTTCAATAACTTACACCGCAGCATTTGAGCTATCAGTATTATTGCGCAGTATCGTCGCCGTAATATTCTGCTTTAAAGCGTGCAATAAATGGCAGTAAGTTTTGCGTTTGCTCAAGCATAGTTTTCATTGGGCTGATGAATTCCACAGCGTAGATGTTGGCCAACACGGAATAAACCGTGGCATCAGTTAAGCTAGGACGATCTCCAAAAAAGTAGCTTTTCGCCGCCAAGAAATCTGACAGCGCTGAGATGTCCCGCTGAGCAATAGCACAAATTTCAGCCTGTGAATGCAGCCCCATGCCATGCCCCGCAAGCTGCTTCTTCACCGAGCGCCGAGCATAGGGGGCTAGCATGGCGCGCACGGGCTGCGGTATATCGCCTAGCACAGAATCTTTCAGCGTCGCCCAGTTTTCAGGTCGGCACCAACGATCGTAAACCATAGCCCAATAGAGGTTTTCCTCAACCAAGCGTTCTATCGCAACTGCAATGCCACGCTCCGCACTACTCAAATGATCGTCAGGGTTAACTTGATAGACTTCCTTTAAGCGCTCAATAATCAGAGAGGAGTCGCCCATAATCTCACCTTCTATCTCAACCCATGGCGCCTTATTCTTTGGCCCGCCAAACGGTGTTGATGCGATGATAGATTGATGAGGAATATCGGCTATGCGCAGAAACGCATCAAGCTTAAGACAAAATGGACTAACACTCTTCAGTCCCCACCGGCCCGGCAAATGAAAAACCTTTAAATCCGACATAAAACCCATACCCCATTTTCAAGAAAATTTTAGTTAACCAATAGACTGGAGCAAGGCACACCTTGCAAACTTGTTTAACTAGACACTTCTGCTTTGGTCAAATACTGCTTTGTTTGTAACTCATAACGGCACCTATATTCTTTGTCAATGGGTGAACTCTTTAGCTATGGAACTTCCATTTACCGACCTTCTGTGTGTGGATCCATTACTTATAGACTTTTTTCTCCACTACTCAGTCACTCGCTTGAGTTTTAAATATCCAACCCACCTGCTGGCCGTCAACATGATATGCCTCATAGTTCGATAATGTAAAACCTGCCGCATCAGCAGACTGACACAACCCCTGCATCTGCCCGGCATTCCGCGCTGCTTGCTGCATTGCATTGAGCCGCAGCGTATACGCCCGCACTTCTTCAGCAAGATGACGTACACGAGCAGAAAGCTCAATGGCGGGCACCTGACCCACAGCCGCTATGAATACTTTCGCCTCACGACAGAGTTCAAAAACCAAGTCGTCAGCGGGCAGCTGTTTGAATTTACGACTAATAAGATCCACTTTTGCGGAGATGCGTTTTTGTATTTTTGCTACACGGGGTGCAGAAGCACTGGTCGCAGCTTTGGCCAACTCTTCCAATAATGGAATGATTTGCCCACTCTCTAGCATTAGCCGCGCCCGGCGTTGTCGCTGGGTGGTTGCTTCGTGGACGACCCCTTCACTGGCATGAATTAGAAAGCGGGCTTTCCCGCCTGGTTTCAAAACACGTCGAAGTTCCATTAATGCCGACGATTCTTCTGCATATTCAAAGCCAAATTGAGAACTGGCGAAGTCAAATTCTGCATCAGCAAAAGGCAACTGAGCCAAGTCGGTTGATCCAACGAATGCTACAAGCTGCAAAAGTTCCGCATCTACACCCGCTAGGTCTGCAGGACTGATATCGGCGAAATCTACACCAACAATTGCAATATCACGGTGTGAATCTCTAGCCACGCCAGCGGCTATCCAGGCAAGCGCACCATTGCCTGTAGCTAGGTCAATGATCTTAGCGCCGGTTGCGGCCTCACTAAAAAAGGCTCGCCAATCGCTTTCTACAGAAAAGGCCTCGTCTGCAAAAAAACAGGTGTTTTGAAAGCCGGAGCGCCAATAACGGGTCCAAGACAAAGCCTTTGCTGAGGGTCGGTGAGTATTCTTATTCATTTCAGTACGCTGCCAATAGTAACGGTGATTATAGTTATTTTTAAGCAAAAAAAAGCCGCGCAAAGCGCGGCTTTTCTAGAGCAAGGCTGCTTAGAACTCAGCCTTTACACCGATGTAGTAATAACGACCAATAGTGTCGAAAGTACGAACGTCAGTATTGTCATTGAAACCGTCTACCGAAAGAGGAGGCTCTTCATTAAACAGATTATCAATACCCGCATAGACAAGCTTGCCTTCTGAGAAGTCATAGCTGCCATAAACGTCGACATATGCCGCACTGTCTACAGTACGTACAAAGTCACCAAGATTAGTAACAGCATACGCACTTGCAGAGTTAACACAGGTAAGACCTACATTTCCGCCTGCTTGAGAAGTAGCGCCAGTGGCATCTACACAGCTGCCAGCCAGATCTTGACCAAACTCTGTTACTTCGTCGATGAAGCGATAATCTACCTGAGCGTTCCAAGGCCCAAAGGCATAGGTTGCAGACAGAATGTAACGCCATTCAGCAAAGTGACCATCTTCGTCATCACGGAAGAATCCATCATGTGGCGTAACTACACCGTTTGCTTGAGTCTTATCGTACTCCAGCAACATGGTTGCTTCCCAACGAACACCGAACATACCAATTTCAGTTTCGATTCCTTGCCATTCAGCAAGCAAGTCGATACCAGCGGTCTCGATCGCACCAACATTAGATGTGCCGTTGTCGATTAACAATGGCGCACCTTCGTTTTGGCCTGCACCAAAGCGTGTGATCTTGTCACAGAAATCGCCAGTTGCAGCACACTGGGAAAGAATTACGGACGCACCAATTGACGAGATAGGATCTGTCACTTCGATGTCGTAGTAATCGATAGAGAAAGCAACACCTTCAAATGCACTAGGCTGATATACCAAGCCCATTGTGAATGTATCTGCTTCTTCAGGTTGTACCAACAATGAACCACCAACCTTCGTACGCACCTGCGTAGAGATTTGGGTGAAACCTGCGGCAGGCACGCCATCAGCAATACAGCTTGCTGTTGGATTGGCTGCACATGGATCGCTTACTGCTGGGAAACTGATACCGGAACCGCCGTAGAGGTCTCCTACGGTTGGTGCCCGGAACGAGGTTGATGCACTACCACGAATCAATAGATCGTCTATTGGTCTGTACTGCACGCCTGCTTTCCAGTTTGAAGTACTACCAAACGAGTCGTAATCTGAATAACGGTAACCCAAATCTACTTCTAGCGTTTCAATTAGTGGCAAACGTGTTTCTAGATAGAATTCATCAACTTCATAGCCACCAAGAGTCGCGTTAGTAGGTGTTCCTGTTACCGCGCCTGTTTCGGCGAGTTCTGATACTAAAGCGTCCGGAGTGAACTGACCCCGTTCTTCACGGTGTAAATAACCACCGGAAATACCAGCGTTACCGCCTGGTAGTTCAAATAGATCAGGCTTAGTCAGAGTCAACGCATATACCTTTTGGGTGTACTTATTAGACTCGTTCTGTCTGAACGCAATGTAATCTACCATGTCACTTGTGACAGAGTTTTCACCAAAGGTATTCAACGGAACGCAAGCACTGTCGTCAGCTGCACTAAATGCACCATCGCCATCAGTGTCGCAACGCAAAGTACCACTGTCTAAAACAGTAGGTCCTACTGCATTAGCAACCTTGTTTAGGTTAAATAATGGTCCGTAGCTGTTGGAGTAATCTGATTCGCCGTAGTTAAAGTAGGCTTCCCAAATGATACCGTTGTTTAGCTCGCCTTCGAATCCGCCTACTGCGCGAACTGTTTGTACTTCACTAAAACCAGTTCTAGGACCATCTTCTACCAAACGGCGACGCCAATCGGAGATGTCTGATCCTGTAGTGTTATAGGCGTTGTTAGCCGAATAAGGCGCGTCAAAACCATAAAAGGCCAAAGGCGCCAATGGTTGTTCAGCTAATGCGTAGGAGCTCTCTCGATCAACGTACTGAATTTCGCCGAAAATGCGAGTCTCGCCCAAAACACTGATGTTCGACAAGCCTTCTACTACTCTCTTACCAGTAGCATTCAAAATCCAGCGCTCGTTTGGCTGACGTTGAAAGTTAATTGGAGCGTAGTTGTAGGCATCTGTTGCGCCACTATAATCACGCAGACCACCAGCACCATCACCCTGGTAATCTGGTCCTAACGTCTGACCGTCGTATCGACCCCAAGGCGGTGCAGATGAACCACCATTAACCCATTCACCGAAAAGCAGGTACTTAGCTTGCTTAGACCAATCGCGGTTCGCCGCTTTAGTTGCGTCTTCTTCTACACGAGTAAGGCTCATCATGTAGTTGCTGTCTTCTGAAGAATCACCAGCAGTGATCGACCATTCAGTCTTTTCACCGTCTGACTCACTTGACTGACCAGTTTGGTAAGCAAAAGCTAAGCCTTCGAAGTCATCACGCAAAATAACGTTTACAACACCAGCGATGGCATCGGAACCATAAATCGCTGAAGCGCCGTCTTTAAGCATTTCAATACGCTCAACCATGGCAACAGGAATTGTGTTTAGATCAACAACTCCAGAGTTACCACCGGATGAATCCGGTCCGCGACGGCCATTAATCAAAACCAATGTGCGCGATGAACCAAGTCCTCGTAAGGAAACGTTCTGCGAACCAGTACCGCCATTGTTTACCGCAGTAGTTTGTGCGCCACCAGCGATTGCAGGCGCTTCACGAAGAAACTGCCCAATGGATGTAGCACCACTGCGCGCAATCGTACTTCTGTCATAAACAGCGACTGGGCTTGGACCATTCAAATCATTTCGCGGAATCCGTGAACCGGTTACCACTACTTCCTCTATTGCCTGCTCTTCCGCTCCAACTAGAACGGGTAGCGCAATACCAACAGCACTAGCATTCACTGCCAGAGCAAGCTTGACCGCTACGGCTAGGCTACTTTTCTTTCTAAACATCATCTCTCCTTTCCGAATTCTTTGATCCGGTTAGTCGTTGCAACTCTGGCACAAACCAGAACCTGCGCACCGAATTGGTGCATCTTATGTTTGCACCTTTGTACACCATAAGTTCACTATTTTTTCATATTTTCTCAATTCTGTATAGTTTTTTGGCGGCAATAACAATGAAATATATCGTCAAAATTCCACACACATATTCGATCTTAACGGCATACAGAGGGGATCCGAGGAAGGCAACGCAATGCCAGCGAGTTACACCTAGCAAACTATAAGTGGATGGAAGCACTTTTGTTCTTCACGGTTTCTTCATAAATTTTTCATAGGCCCTTCAGAGTTCTCCCCGAACTTTTTCAAAAAGCCCACGTTCAATTTTGGTGCAGATACTTATGCCTCAGACCCACTGAACCTTTTGCAAGGGCGGCGCTTAGGGTGACATTTGTTTGAAACAGAGTTGCCGCACCCACGTCAAACGCATACTGGGCGTTCAGATGAAGGCAATCAGGTAGTTACAATCCAAAGAATAGTAATGCGCGGCGAGTCTGCTAGCGTACCGCTACATGAGACAGGCTCTGATAATCTTTAGAATATTGGAGTTACAGATCTGGGCAGTTCGCTTAGTTAGCAGCAAGATCACGACAACTCACTGATGCAGGTTGTTGTCAACATGAACCTTCCGCAACGACTTCGCCTAGAACTGCCTCACCAAACCTCGGCCGGGAGCGAGCACCTAACTACTAACTTTTAGACTCCGCCGAAATCTTAGATTTTTAAACTTTAACCCGTATATATTGAGCAAAACATATAAAAAGGACATAGAAAAATAGCATAGAAAATGACATAGGAAAAAGACACTGCAAGAAGGCGTGATAGAAAGACTGTTTGAATCTCAGAGCAGGTCTTTCAAGCTTATCCCGAGCATTGCAATCTAGCCCAGTAATCTAGTCTTGCAACCTGGATTTAAAACTTAGGCTTAACCCTTAACCCTTAACCCTTAACCCTTAACCCTTAACCTTGGGATTAGACCTAACCGTCGTCAACAAATCCAATGCATCATCACACCAGATTAGAGCAGTTTGTTCCTGACGAATACCCGCCAGCAGTGACAAATAAACACCCTTTTTGCGATCTGGCAGGGTCAAAGGGGAGGTATAATTACGCATCTCAATTTTGCGATACAACTCCAACTTGCGCGTATGTTCTGCCTTACGTTGCTCGATAGCTAAAGTAATTTGTTTAACAGGCACCGACCCGACATTGAATAATTTAATGAAAAGTTCATCCTTGGCACCCCGCGCGCGCGTGGAATCCACAATCCAGGACTCGAGCATATCCCGACCTAGGGTAGTCAAAGAGTAAACTCGCTTATCGGGCTTGCCATGCTGAGGCACTTCCTCAACGTTCACCCTGCCTGCCAGGTGCAGCCCTTTGAGCTCGCGGTAGATTTGTTGATGAGAGGCCTGCCAGAAAAACCCCAGCGACACGTCAAACTGTTTTGCTAACGCATAGCCCGTCAAATCTTCATCGAGCAACGCCGTTAAAATTGCATGGGATAAGGACATGGTATGCATGGAAACCGGTAGCCGAAGATCTCTCAGTGTAACGGGGAAGCGGATATATGCACAAATTTTTATGCAATTAGTTGCATATAGCTCATCTTATGCAACACTATGCATATTAATCACATAACACTAGGTTCTTATATGGCAACTCCAAGCATCATGGTCGGCAAACTGCGCATTCCGGTAGTAGCAGCGCCACTCTTCATTATCTCCAACCCAGATTTGGTCATTGCTCAATGCAAGGCAGGTATCGTTGGCTCGTTTCCATCTCTGAACGCACGCCCTATCGAGGTTTTGGACGAATGGTTAGAACGCATTACCACAGAGTTGAAAGCCTATGATGAAGCCAACCCTGATGCGCCTTCAGCGCCATTTGCCGTCAACCAAATCGTGCATCGATCAAATGATCGCCTAGATCAGGACATGGATTTGTGCGAGAAATACCAAGTACCTATTGTCATCACATCGCTAGGCGCAAAGGTTGAGATCAATGAACGTGTCCACTCTTGGGGTGGCATTGTGTTGCACGACATCATCAACAATAAATTCGCCAAAAAGGCCATCGAAAAGGGCGCAGATGGCTTAATCGCTGTAGCAGCCGGAGCTGGCGGCCACGCGGGTGCCCTTTCCCCCTTCGCTCTAATTCAAGAGATTCGAGACTGGTTCGACGGACCGCTGTTATTGTCAGGCTCAATCGCCAACGGCAACGCAGTGCTTGCCGCCCAAGCTATGGGCGCCGATCTGGCTTATATTGGCTCCGCGTTTATAGCAACTAAAGAAGCCAATGCCGACCTCGCTTACAAACAAGCACTGGTTGACTATGCTGCCAGCGACATTGTTTACACTAATCTTTTTACCGGAGTCCACGGTAACTACTTGGCACCATCCATCACTGCAAATGGTCTTGACCCAGAGAACCTACCTACCAGCGATGCTTCGCAAATGAACTTTGGTTCCGGAGGCAACGCTGAGGCTAAAGCTTGGAAAGACATTTGGGGTTGTGGTCAAGGTATTGGCGCTGTAACCGCCATTGTCTCAGCTGGGGAATTAGTTGAACGACTCAGTCAAGAATATGCCACTGCAAAAGCGAAACTTGTAAGCCCAGATTAAGCAATACCCGCAAACCTCACTACGCTGCAGGAAAACGACCTGCAGCGTAGATTGAGCAACTAACTCGGCGGAATTGCGTAGTCGGACTTGATGGTCGAAAATAAAATTTTTTATGTAGTCGATGGAATAGCAACACCGGCTGCGCGTTGCACAGCGCTGCAGAACTTTTTTGTTAAACACTACTGGTTAGGACGAAAATATTGGCCAAAAGACGCCGTGTTTCTCTACACTAAAAGATTGCGCTAATTAGTTTTTCTTTTACTGAAAAATGAATCATGCGACTAACATCAACGCTGGAATCTGTCTCTAAGCTAATCTCAATAGCTTTCTGCAACTGATAACCCTTACCTAGGCTATCAATTAGTTGATAGGTGCATAAGTCAATATTGTACATCGATAGCGTGTATGCGGGTCTGACTATCAAAACCTGTTGGGACTCATCAAGGTAGATTTTTTGCGCCTCTTGTTCATCCTCGCACTGCTCTTGATTGGTTTGCCAAATGCTGAAAATAGGCTGATCTGCCATCACCAGCTGCAACGAAGGGAGTAACTCGATTTTCGCCGCAGCCAGTTGTTCAAGTGGCATGCTGGCAGTAACCCAGTAGATAACGGACTCTTATCCTCAGCGTGTATCCTCAGCGTGGTACGCTCTCTGACGAGCGAGTTCTAGGGCTGCAACCGAAGCTAAGTAAAATAATTCGCGGATGAGCATACAGGGTTATGGAGATCGTGCGTATCTTAAGCAACTATTTTTAACTGCATCGAACCGGCAAAAATTTGCGAATAAAACGTAGATACGATTAAGTAATTTCAGTCTCGTACGCTATTACCACTCAGTAGCAACGTGGTTTTTATATTGTTTAATATCAATAACATATAGCCGCACAATAGAACGCGTGTAACAAATGTGTAAGTCATCAATCACTCTGCACGCCTTTTCTACACTTCCGTTCCTATTGCAATTCAATAGTTTACGCAATCTACACTCGCACAGTGTAAGACGAAGAACGTGCTGATTTATACACGTTCTTCTGTTCGTTTGTTCACTTGTTCTTCAGTGTCAGACGTCTGCCAAACTGAGCTTGCTGCTCTATCAGCGCGTCCAACTCACCAAGCTCTGCAGCTTCACGCACCTTTGCTAGTACATCAGCAACCTCTGCTTCACTTGCTAGTTCGATTGCATTCTTACCTTTCGCAAACTCTAGTGGCTTGCTTCCGTAACGCACCACAAGGTTAATTTTGCCATCTACGCTTGCAACCCACCAACGCTTAACACGCTTGGCAACTTCAACTTTGGTTTGCTTACCTTCGTCATCAGTAACCCATTTATGCTGCGTGGGCGTGTAGTCTTTATTTGTTGCAAGTTGGATTTGTTCATCTATCTTTGCCATCAACTTGCGACGACGCACAGCGATTGGATTGTTGTTTTGAAGTGGGTTAAATGCAACGAAATTCAGTGTATCAAGTACAGTCATAACAGCCTCCTAGTTAGCTAAAAGCATTGTGCTTTCAGAGTTAGGTGGCTGTCATCCGAAGATTAGTCGTCAGTGTTCAGAAACTTTTCTAGCATAAGACTATCACCTTTGGACGGTACTACTGTGTCTCTACCGATACTATAAATTGCACGTTCAACAACACTTATTTTTACGTCAATCTTCTTCACTAAACGACTATCGTCACTCAGTTTCTCTATACTGCGTGATGTAACCAAGCGCGGTAAGTTGCCAAGACTTGCATCAATTAAACTACCGTGTCCGAAGTCTAAATTCCTATCAAACCAAATCTGCAAGCTAGCATCAGCAGCAACAATTTCTTGAAGTATCTCTAGTGCATCTTCACATAAGCTTTCGCACTTGCTGTCCAACTTATATGCTGCAGACTTCTTACCCTTTCGATGGTAAGCATCAGAACGATTACGCATCATAATCGCCTCTTTCAACTTATCCTCATATCGTTGTAGCTCACTTGGTTTATCTTGAAGCTCCTCTCTAATTTACTGCTGTCTTTCCCAATCGCTTTCAAAACTCTCATATTCTTCTTCAGTCAGCCATGTAGCTAGCCGACGATTTTGCACGTTTTTTCCACGTATAAGTTCATCAAGCATCAGGTTAAGCTTTGCCAACCTATTTTGTTCGGTTTTGGAAAGCTCACTTAGCTTGCGAGTTTTAGCTTTTTTACTTTTGAGTAAGTCTCGCAACTTAGTGTTTGACTTCTGTTTCAGATGACGTTGGCAATGTTTGCTTATACTTGAGG